>Ga0105245_10006704_pt1 | contig 10099 bp, 10 predicted proteins | sample KBSM54metaG_FD_81523 | JGI IMG/M metagenome (GOLD analysis project Ga0105245, IMG submission 81523) | Miscanthus rhizosphere microbial communities from Kellogg Biological Station, Michigan, USA - KBS M5-4 metaG | ecosystem: Host-associated > Plants > Roots > Rhizosphere > Soil | place... | reverse complement strand
GACCTCGCGCGCTACTTCGAGGAGCCGGCGTGAGCTTCGACGAGATCGTCTGCCGCGAGTTCGCCGAGCTGGCCACCGACTACCTCGACGGAGCGCTGCCCGACGCGACGCTCGAGCTCGTCGAGGAGCACCTCGCGATGTGCGACTGGTGCCGCGACTACCTCGGGCAGATCGAGGCGACGTCGGCCGCGGTCGCGCACACGCCGGCCGCCGCGCCGGCCCCCGACACGCTGCAGGCGCTCGTCGCGGCCTTCCGCGACCGTCCGAAGGAGGACCGGCCGTGATCGCCTACAAGTTCCTCGCCGCGGGCGGCGTCGGGCCGTTCAGCCGCTACCCGTGGCCGCTCCCGCGCCCCGGCGCGCCCGGCGCGTGGGTCGCGGGGGCGGGCGGCGCGACGGTGTGCCACGACGCCGTGCACGCGTGCCGCGCCACCGACCTGCCGTGGTGGCTGCAGGACGAGCTGTGGGAGGCCGAGCTCGGCGGCGCCGTGACGCCCGGCCGCCACAAGGTGATGGCCCCGCGGGCCCGCCTGCTGCGCCGCGTCGACGGGTGGGAGGCCGCGTGCGCCCAGCGCTTCGCCGACGCCTGCGCCGGCCGGGCGCGCGACCACGCGGTGACCGCGCTCGATCGGGCGGGAGCCTCCGAGCCGGCCCGCGCTCTCGCGGCGTGCGCGACACCGCGCGAGATCCGCGCGGCCGTCCGGACCGGCCACCCGCCCGAGGCGGCGCGGATCGCCTACACCATGGCGGGCGACGCGGCGATCCGCGCGCTCGGCGGCGCGGCCGTCGTCGCCGCCTACATCGCGGCCCACGCCGCGGCGCGCGTCGACGGCGACGGTGCGATGGCGGCGGAGCGCGCGTGGCAGTCGGACTGGCTGCGCACCGAGCTCCGGCTCGACGCCTGACCGGATTCCGACCAAGCGCTGTAACACCGACTTCCGGCGGGAGACCGACCGCAGCACTGTCATGCCGATCCAGGAGCAAACCTCATGTTGAGACGGTTGTGCGCGGCGGCTCTCGCCGTGGCGGCGTTCGCCGCGATCGCGTCGAGCGCGAGCGCGAAGTCGGGGCTCTTCATCACGAGCGCGAGCGAGAACGGCGACGGGACGGTCACGCTGCCGCTGTACCACGCGACGAGCGGTGGCGGCGACGTCTGGCTCGTCCTGCTCGACACGTCGAGCGGCGCCGCGGCCGACCGGCTCGGGATCAACCGCGCGCCGAAGCTCGCCAACGCCGGGCCGGACGCCGCGCAGCACGTCGACGCGACGCTCGACGATGTCGTCGCCGGTCGCGCCGTCATCCCCGCCACGGTCGACTTCACCCCGATGCGCCGGATCGTCGGCGATCCCGCCACCGGCTTCCCGCCGCGCGTCGCGGTGCCCGGCGCCCGCGGCCAGGCCGGGTACAGCCCGCTGATCGAACTGCGCGACGGGACGGTGCTGAACGCGCCCCAGATCGCGAACGCCTCCGGGCAGGCCGACAAGGTCGTCAGCCTCGACACGGCCGGCCGCCGCGTGGTCTACCGCGAGACGAACGGCTTCCAGGGCGGCCGCGCCGTCCGCTACGTCTCGACCGACGCGTCGGACGAGGGCGCGGCCGCGCTCGAGGACGCGACCTACGCGCCCGCGCTGAACGCGGCCCCGGCGCCCGGCGCCGACGGCACCGACGCCGCGCGGGCGAGCCTCGCCGCGTTCGTCAACGGCCAGACCGGCGCGGGCAACCCGAACCGCCAGGGGCTGAACTCGTCGATCATCGACGGGCTCGACCCGCTGAACGTCCTGCGCTGGGCGCCCAACCAGGGCCGCTACAGCCCGCTGTGGGACGTCCACCCGGCCGCGTGGGCCGGCCCCGCGGGCCCGGTCCAGCGCGACTGGGGGGACATCGCGGGGCTCGTCGAGCAGGGCCGGATCACCGGACCGGGCGGCGCGCCGTTCGGGCCGGGCGGGTTCATCGTCGACTGCCCGATCGTCTCGCGGGCCGGCTGAGGCCGGGACACCGCGGCAGCACCTGGTGCGGGCGCCGCCGCCGGTCGGGGCGGCGCCCGCCCCTTCGCGACGCGGCGTGGGAGGCGGACGGCGGCCGCGGGGTCACGCCGCCGAGGGCGTGCGGCCGAGGTGCGCCTCGAGCGCGTCCCTGACGCGGGCCCGCGCCCGGTGCAGCAGCACCCGCTGGTTGGCCCCCGTGAGGTCGAGCGCGGCGCACGCCTCCGCGGCGCCCCATCCCTCGACGTCGCGGAGCGTGACGACGAGGCGCTGCGACTCGGGCAGGCGCTCGATCGCCGCGCGGATCACGTCCTGGGTCTCGCGCGCCAGCAACCGGTCCTCCGGGGTCTCCCACGCGATCGGCGGCGAGGCCCAGTGGCCCGGCCACGCCGGGTGGGCGGCGGGCAGGAAGCGTTCGGGGTCGACCGCCGGCCCGAGGTGCTCGCCGCGCGCCGCGAAGGAGGAGAACGGCTTGCAGCGCCCCTCGCGGCCGCCGCGCGAGCGCGCGATGTTCGCCGCGATGCGGAAGATCCACGTGCGCAGCGACGAGCGGCCCTCGAACCGGTCGAGCCCCTCGACGACCGCGAGCCACGTCTCCTGGACGACCTCGTCGGCGACCGCGCGGCTCGGGACGTACGTCATCGCCGTGCGGTGCAGCAGCGCGTGCATCCCGCGCACGAGCGCGACGAACGCGGCCTCGTCCCCGGCGCGAAGGGCCGCGACGACGTCGGCGTCGGCGCGGGCCACGCGGACGTGGCTAGTCGCCGTCATCGCCCACCCTCGCCTCGAGCCCGAGGTCCGCGAGCGCCTCGAGGAGCGCCTGCAGGCGCGCGCCGTCCGCGCGCCCGCGGATGACGGTCCGGCCGGGCCCGCGCTCGAGCGTCATCCCGTGCAGCCCCGCGCCCAGCCGTTCGCTCATCCGCCCGCGCACGACGATCGTGCGCTGCGTCTCGTCCGGGGCGTGGGGATCCGTCATGTGCCGACCGTCCCAGCCCGCGGCGGGACGGGTCATCACCCCGCGGGCGGATCACCCGGGGTGAAACGTGGCCGTCAGAGCAGGCCGAGACCGCGGGCCAGGTCGACCGCGTCGTCGCGCGTGTCGACCCCCATCTTGCGGTAGATGCTCCGCGCGTGGGACTTGACGGTGTTCAGCGAGACGAACAGCGCCGCGCCGATCTCGCGCTGGGAGAGCTCGCTCGGAAGCAGCCGCAGGACCGTGAGCTCGCGCTCGGTGAGCTCCACGACGCGGGGCGGCGCGGCGGCGTCCGCGCGCAGCCGCGACCCGCGGTGCAGGCGCCGCTCCGTCCGCGCGAGCATCTGGCGCAGGATCCCGGGAGCGGCGCACCGCTCGAGCACGCGGCGGGCCTGCCGGACGCTCTCGGCCGCGGCGTCCGGGTCGCCGCCGAGGCGGCGGGCGTCGGCCTGGGCGAGGCGGGCGTAGGCGATCTCGACGGCCGCGACCCCGCGCTCCGAGACCTCGACGCCGCGATCGATCTCCGCCGCGCCCTCGGCGATGCGCCCGCGCTGCTCCAGCGCGCGCCCGCGGACGACGCGCGCGAGCGCGGTCGCCCAGTGCTCGGCCAGCCCGCGCTCACCGGCCAGGGCGAGCGCCGCCTCGGCGAGCTCGCCCGCCTCCGCGACGTCGTGCGTCTCGGCGCGGATCGCCGCGAGGCCGCCGGAGGCGTGGATGACCGCCAGGTGGTTGCCCGCGTCGCGCGCCGTGTCGGCCGCCGCCTCGAGCTCGGCCGCGCCGTCGTCCGGGCGGCCGCTCCAGAACAGGGCGATGCCGAGGACCGGGCAGCCGACGGGCCGCCAGGGCGTCGCCCCGCGCTCGACCGATCGCTGCCCGGCCGCGACCGCGCGCTCGACGTCGCCGCCCATGTACTCGTGGATCTCCTGCAGGCTCGCGACGCCCGACTCGAGGACGCGGCGGTCGGCGCCCGCCCGCTGCGCGGCCGCGATCCACGCGGCGACCTCGTCGAGGCGCCCGGTGTTGACCGCGATCCACGCCTTCGTCAGGCACAGGCTCGTCTCGCCGCGCACGGCCTCGTCGCCGAGCGCGTCCAGCCAGCCCGCGACGGTCGCGATGCGCCCGCGCTGGAGGTACGCGTACCAGTGCTCGGTGATGAGCTCGCTCGCGCCGGCGACGTCGCCGCCCGCGATCGCGTGGCGGATGGCGGCGCCCGCCGCGCCGGCCGACCGGAACCAGTCCGCCGCCCGCCGGTGCAGCGTGGCGACGCCCTCGGGCCGCGTGCGCGCGAGCTCGTGGCGCAGGAGCCCGGCGAGGAGATGGTGGTAGCGGTACCACTCGCGGCGGGTGTCGAGCGGGAGCACGAGCAGGCCGCCGCGCTCGAGCGCGTCGAGCATCGCGGCGGACCCCTCGCCCTCGGTGACCCGGTCGCACAGCGGCCCGCACAGGCGGTCCAGGATCGAGGTCTCGAGCAGGAACTCGCGCACCTGGGGCGGCTGGCCGTCGAGGACCTCGAACCCGAGGTAGTCGACCACCGGCCGGTCGTCGCCGGCGAACGACGAGATGAAGGCCCGCCGGTCCTCGCGGCCGGCGAGCGACAGGGCGGCGAGCCGCAGCCCGGCGGCCCAGCCCTCGGTGCGCCGCTGCAGGCGCGCGACGTCGTCGGCGTCGAGGCCGAGCGCGAGCGCGTCGTTGAGCAGCGCTGCCGCCTCGCCGTCGGTGAACCGCAGGTCGGCGGCGCGGACCTCGGCGAGCTCGCCCCGGACGCGCAGGCGCCCGATCGGCAGCGGCGGCTCGGCCCGGGTGGCGATCGCGAGCTGCAGCGTCGCCGGGCGGCGGTCGAGGAGGAACGTCACCGCCTCGTGCACCCGCGGGTCGGCGATCACGTGGTAGTCGTCGAGGACGAGGACGAGCCCGCCATCCTCGCCCGCGAGGTCGTTGACGAGCGAGGGGAGCACGACGTCCATCGGGCTCGCGGGGCCGCCGAGGTGGGCGAGCGCCTGCACGCCGGCCGCGGGCGCGACCGTCCGGAGCGCCGCGATCGCGCCCTCGAGGAAGCGGACCGGGTCGTTGTCGGCGCGGTCCAGCGACAGCCAGGCGAACCGGCGCTCGGGCTCGGCCGCGTGCCACTCGGTCAGCAGCGTCGTCTTGCCCGAGCCGGCCGGCGCCTGGACGAGGGCGAGCGCCGCCTCGCGCGCGTCGCGCAGCGTCGCGAGCAGGCGCGCCCGCGGCACGAGCCCGGCGCGCGCCGCGGGGATCTGGATCTTTGTCGTCGCGAGGATCGTGGCGACCCTATCCCAGCCCCGGAGCGCCGTGGGATGGGCGCTCCGGGCGCGCTGCGGCTCAGCGGTCGGCCGCGCGCCGGCCGGCGGCGAGGAGCTCGTAAGCGGCCCCCGTCGCGATCGCGTAGACGGCGTGATGGAAGAGGTCGATCGCGACCTCCTCGCGGCCCCAGAAGACGAACGGCGGCGCGACCTCGAGCGCGGGCAGCGTCACCGCCGCGCTGCCCCACACCGCGGCGCCGTGCGCTGCGGTCGCGTTCGCGGCCGGCATGCCCGTCGTGCCGAGCAGCCCGCGGACGACGCCCCATCCGGTGCCGTAGCCCCAGTGCGACAGGTCGTTGAAGCGCGCCTGCGCCCGGTCGCTCGCGAAGGCCTCGATCCCGAGAGCCTTGGCGGTCGCCCGGGCGGGCGCGGTGGACGCCGCGCGCCGGCGCAGCCGCGCCTCGACCGTGCTCGACACGGTCATCGCGGCGGTTCCGAGGAACCCGGCGACGAGCCCGTCGCCGATCGCGCTCGCGGCCTTCGTCAGGACCTTCATGCGGTCACCTCCACCGGACTCTGGTGCGGCGCCGGCTCGACCGATGCTCCGAGACGCTCGATGAGGTGGTCGCCGACGCGCATCGCGTTGGCCATGGCCGTGAGCGCCGGGTTCACCGCGCTCGACGAGGGGAAGAAGCTCGTGTCGACGACGTAGAGGTTGTCGACGTCGTGCGCGCGGCAGGACGTGTCGAGCGCCGAGGTCCGTGGGTCCGTCCCGAAGCGGACCGTGCCGCACTGGTGCGCGACGCCGGCGAGCGGGATGCGCTGGTCGAGGACCGACCAGCCGGGGATCGGGGTCTCCTGGCAGCCGAGCTCGCCGAGCAGGCCCTTGAGCTTCGCGAGCAGGCGCCTGTGCGGCTCGATGTTGTGGTCGACCTTCGCCAGGTGGATCCGGCCCTGGCGGTCGACCGTGACGCGGTTGGCGGGGTGGGGGAGGTCCTCGGTCGTCAGCCAGAAGTCGATCGCGTGCTTCGCCATGAAGTCGAGCACGACGCCCGGGGCGAACCACGGCGCGCCCCCGCGGAGGATGTTCCGGTCGCTCTTGCCGAGCATCTGGATGTGGCCGAGCGGATACTCGAAGTCCTCGGCGCTCCAGTAGTAGTCGTTGATCCCGAGCGTCTTCTGGAACCGCGTCGGGTTCGGCGCCGTCGAGATCGCGATGACGCCGGAGTTGATGTGGGCCATGTAGTTGCGGCCCACGACGTCCGACGCGTTCGCCAGGCCGCGCGGGTGGGCGTCGTTCGCGGAGCGCAGGAGCAGCGCCGCGGAGTTCACCGCGCCGCACGACACGACGACGACGTCGGCCGAGTAGCGCTCCTCGGCGCCCTTGCGGTCGACGACCACCGACGTGACCTCGCGCCCGGACGCGCTCGTCTCGAGGCGCTCGACCTTCGCGTGGCGGCGGAGCGTCACGTTCGGGTGCTCGAGCGCGGGCCGGACGCAGCGCACGTGCGCGTCGGCCTTGCCGTCGGTCAGACACGGGAAGCCGTCGAAGCGGTCGCAGCGCACGCACCGGCCGGCCTCGGGGTCGGACTCGTCCAGATCGACGCCGACCGGCAGGTGGAAGGGCTGGTGCCCGGTGCGCGCGAAGTCGTCGGCCAACTGCGCGATGCGCGGTTCGTGCGACACCGCCGGGTACGGGAACGGGCCGGAGCGCTCGGGCTCGGTGGGGTCCTCGCCGGTCTGGCCGTGGACGAGGTAGCGCTCCTCGGCCTGGGCGTAGTAGGGCTCGAGGTCCTCGTAGGAGATCGGCCACGCCGGCGACGTGCCCGCCCAGTGGCGGACCTCGCCGAAGTCGCCCTTGCGCAGGCGGAAGAGGATCGCGCCGTAGAACTTCGTGTTGCCGCCGACGAAGTACTGCTGGTGCGGGCGGAACGGGGCGCCGTCGCGGTCGATCCACTCCTCGCCCGACAGGTAGCGCTCGTTGACGAACACCTCCTCGGCGTCCCAGTTCTCGGGCTCGCGCGGGAGGTAGCCGCCGCGTTCGAGCAGCAGGATCCGCTTTCCCGTCGGCGCGAGGCGGTGAGCCAGCGTGCCGCCGCCGGCGCCCGTCCCGATGATGATCACGTCGTAGTGCTCGCTCATGCCGTCTCTCCAGTTCAGACGAGGGCGATGGGTGAGGTCCAGGCGCCGGTCGCGCCGCGCAGCCTGGCGTGGGTGAGGACGAGCGCGAAGGCGCGCACGCCGTCGGCGGCGAGGGCCGCGGTGTCGAGGTTCTCGACGACGAAGACGCCGTGGCGGACGTTGAGGATCTGCGGCACCTCGAACGGCCGCGCGGGATCCTCCGGCGGGACCGGGCCGAAGCTCCACGTGTCGCAGCCCGTGAGCGCGACCCCGCGCTCCGCGAGCCAGTGCGCGACCGCGCACCCCGGCCCCGGCTCGCCGCCGAGGTAGGCCTCCGCGTCGTCCCAGCGCGCGCCCCACCCGGTGTGGAACAGGACCGCGTCCCCCGGCGTCGGCTCGACGCCGGCCAGGTCCTCGACGCCGACCACGTCGCCGGGCTCCAGCCGCTCGACGCCGCGGCGCGCGGGAACGTCGACCAGCCATCCGCGCGTGAGGATCTGCGGGACGCCCTCGACGCCGAGCCGCCGGACGCCCGCCGTGCCCGCGAGGTCGGCTACGGTCCAGCCGTTGTAGCCGCGATCGCCGCTCTGCAGGTGCGACAGCGCGTCGAGGTGCGTCCCGAGCTGCTGCGTGGCCGTGACCTGCTCGGTGATCCAGTTCACGCCGTTGTCGCCGACCCCTCCGTCCGGGTTGGCGTGGTGCGCCGTCGTCACGAGGGTCTGGCGGAAGAAGCGTCCCGGGAACACCGGAACGTGCTCGTCGAGCACCCGGCCGAGGTCGTACATCCGCCCTCGGCGCACCAGCGCGAGCGCCTCGAGGCGCTTGCCGTCGTCGACGTGGTTGAGCATCCCGAGCTCGTCGTCGGCGCCGAACGGGGACGGCCACCAGCGTTCGGCCGCGGCCGCGGCGCCGTTCTCGGTCGTGGTCACTCGGACGACCACGGCGTGAGGAAGCTCGGGAACAGCGTCAGGCCGCCGTCGACGAAGATCGTCTGGCCGGTGATGTACGCCGCCATGTCGCTGGCCAGGAAGCACGTCACCCCGGCCATCTCGTCGGCGTCGCCGGCGCGCTGCATGGGGATGTGCGCCTCGACCTGCGCCCGCTTGGCCGGGTCGTCGATCCACGCCCGGTTGATCGGGGTGACCGTCGCGCCCGGGCCGAGGCCGTTGACGCGGATCCCGCGGCTCGCGTACTCGAGCGCGAGCGTCCGGGTCAGGTTCATCATCCCGCCCTTGCTCGTCGAGTAGCCGAGGTAGCCGGGCTTCGGGATGAGCTGGTGGACGCTCGACACGTTCACGATGGCTCCGGCCTTCTCGTCGCCGAGGAACTGGCGGATCGCCTCGCGGGCGCACAGGAAGGCGCCGCGCAGGTTGACGGCGACGACGCGGTCGAAGTCGGCGCTCGACAGCTCCTCCGTCGGCCGCGAGATCTGGATGCCGGCGTTGTTGACGAGGATGTCCAGGCCGCCGAGGCCCTCGACGGCGTCCCCGACCATCCGGACGACGTCGTCCTCGTCGGACACGTCGCCGCCGACGAGCACGTCGCGGACGCCCATCTGCTTGACCTTCGCGGCGCAGGCGTGCACCTGCTCCTCGGTGTCGCGGGCCTCGTCCGGGCTGCGCAGGTAGTTGACCGCGACGTTCGCGCCGAACTCGGCGAAGCGCACCGCGATCGCCTGGCCGATCCCCGAGCTGCCGCCCGTGACCAGCACGTTCTTGCCGCGCAGGCCCGGAAGTCCGGCGGTCCGGGCGGTCGCGGTGACGGTGATGTCTGCCATGAGGGTCTCCTCTGTGAACGGGTCGGCGCTGCAGTCGGCCGCGCCGGGCGGCCGTTACAACAGCTCGCCGGCCATCCCGGCGGCGGGCCGGGGGGCGGGGGCTTGGGGCGCGTCGGCGGCCGGGGCCGCGGCGCGGCGGAGCAGCGCGAGGCCGCCGACGGGGAAGACGAGGACGGACAGGAGCCCGGCGCCGATGAGCGCGGCGCTCGCCGCGGCGTCGATGAGCCCGAGGTCCATCCCGATCGCGGTCGCGGCGACGATGAACGGCAGCGACGTCGCCTGCATGATCCCGGCGATCGCCGTGTGCGGGCCATCGAGCACGCGCCGGTAGACGACCGCCGGCAGGCCGCGGACGACGAGCAGGGCGGCCAGGAACACGGGCACCATGGCGACGTTCGACGCCGAGGCCGTGAGCGCGCCGAGGTCGAAGCGCACGCCGCTCGTCACGAAGAAGACGGGGATGAAGAAGCCGAACCCCATCGCCTCGAGCTTGCGGCGGAAGTCGGGGTGGGTCATCACCCGGTCGGCGTCGACGAGCGACACGATCGCCCCGGCGACGAAGGCGCCGAGGATCGCCTCGAGCCCCAGCTGCTGCGCGATCGCCGCGAAGCCGACGAACAGCGCGAGCGCCGCGCGGACGCGGATCTGGGCCGTCGTGTCCTGCAGCCGCAGCAGGTCGGCGCGGATCCGGGCCGAGCGCTCGGCGCCGCGGACGACGACGAGCATGACCGCGGCGAGCGCGAACAGCGACCCGAGCAGCAGCAGCGTCGAGCCGGTCCCGCCCTCGCCGGAGAAGAAGATCGTGAGCAGGATGATCGCCCCGAAGTCGGCGATCGAGGCGGCGGCGATGATGAGCTGGCCCAGCGTCGACGCGATCTCGCCGGAGTCCTTGAGGACCGGCACGAGGACCCCCAGCGACGTCGAGCACAGGATGATCGCGACGAGCAGCGGCGTGTCGACGAGCCCCGCGGCCTTCAGGCCGAACG
>Ga0105245_10006702_pt1 | contig 10101 bp, 8 predicted proteins | sample KBSM54metaG_FD_81523 | JGI IMG/M metagenome (GOLD analysis project Ga0105245, IMG submission 81523) | Miscanthus rhizosphere microbial communities from Kellogg Biological Station, Michigan, USA - KBS M5-4 metaG | ecosystem: Host-associated > Plants > Roots > Rhizosphere > Soil | place: Michigan... | reverse complement strand
CGACCCGAATCACGGTCGGCGCGGAGAAGGCATTGTTCGAACGCCACCGGATCAGCGGCAGTTCATCGCGCAACTGCATCATTGCCGGCCAGATGTAATCGAAGAACTGAATTTCGACCACCGGCTTCAGGCCGCGCGTGGCCATCCCCGTCGCCCGCCCCACGATGTTCGCTTCCGCGAGCGGCGAGTTGAACACACGGTCCGAGCCAAATTCCATCTGCAGCCCCGACGTTAGTTTGAAAACTCCACCCTTGCCTTTAATCAGTTTCTGTTTCAGATACTCTTCGCGGCTGCAGTCGGCTACATCCTCGCCGAAAATCACGATGCGCTCGTCGCGCCGCATCTCGTCGCGCAGCGTTGCGTTGATGAGGTCGGCCATCGTCTTCGGCATCGACGCCGCCGACTTCTTGACCTCCCCCGCCTTGGCTTCTGTCGCGGGCTCCGCCTGCGCAAAGGCCGGCTGGCGCTCGAACACTGACGAGGTCGGATCGAGGTCCGGCGAATACACAAAGTTCATGATCGACTCAGGTTGCGGAAAGGCTGCTTCCAGCGCGCGGTCGACCGCGACCTGCATCTGCTCTTCCACTTCTTTTTCGATTTTGTTGATGCCGTTCTCGTCCAGAATGCCTTCGCGTAGCAGGAACATCTGCATGCGCGTCACCGGATCACGCTGCGCATCCCGCTGGCGCTCGCTGTCCGGACGGTACAGCCGCTCATCATCCGAGAGCGAATGCGAATACGGCCGGATCACGTGCGCATGAATGAACGACGGCCCCTCATTCGCGCGGCAATATGCCGCAGCGCGCTTGAACGCACCATAGCTGGCAACTGGATCGGTCCCGTCAATTTCTTCAAAATGAAAATTTGGGAAACCGGACACCAGCCGCGAAATATTTCCGCCCGCGGTCTGCACTTCTACCGGAACCGAAATCGCGTATTCGTTGTCCTCGACCACAAAAATGATCGGCAGCCGCTTATTCGCGGCCGTGTTCAGCGCCTCCCAGAACTCGCCCTCGCTCGACGTTCCATCACCTAGCGACACATACGTGACTTCATCGCCGAAAAATTTCACATCTTTGAATTGGCGATAATCGCCGTCGCGCTTCTCTGCCGCCTTCGGATGTCGCGCCCAATATCGACCGGCCTCCGCGCAGCCGACCGCCTGCAGAATTTGCGTCCCGGTTGGCGACGATTGCGTGACCACATTCAATCGCTTGTAACCCCAGTGCGAAGGCATTTGCCGCCCGCCCGAGGCAGGATCATCGGCAGCCCCAACCGCCTGCAGCAACATTTCATGAGGTGTCGCGCCCAGCGTCAGGCAAAGAGCACGATCGCGGTAGTAGGGATAAAACCAGTCGTATGCCGGCTTCAGCGCAAACCCGGCGGCCACACCAATGGCTTCGTGTCCGGCGCCAGATATCTGAAAAAAGATTTTCTGCTGTCGCTTCAGCAGGATTTCGCGGTCGTCCACCCGCCGCGACGTATGCATCAGGCGATATGCCTCAATGAGCTGATCGCGACTCAGCCCTTCGTAGTGCTTCCTGGACTTCTTGTTGTTGGAATCGACCTCGGACGCACCGGCCAGTTTAGGATCAGTCTTTATCGTTGCCATCCATTTCCCCGTCGGTGGTTTCGCAAAATCCTGCCATCATTGTAAATCGAGAGCCCGGAATCGAACACAGTTTTCGGGATCTTGAGGCCTCGCGATGATATTGAAGAAACAAGAGTTAGCATTCAGTAATCAGCCAGCACTCAGTTATCAGCAGTCGCTTAGCAATTGGCCATTGGCACTTCGCCAACTGAGGGCTCTTGCAAGCAGCTCCAACACCGAGTCGGCCAAATGCTAATTGCCAAATGCCAACTGCTTTCTGCTACCTCCAATCATTTATTCTGAAATCGAATCCAATGATCCGCTTCCGCCGACCCTTCGATCCCCACAAAATCCGCCTGCTGATTTTTGACCTGGACGGTACGATCATCGATTCGCGAATGGACCTGATCCAGTCCATCAACGCAATGCTGCGTAACTTTCAGAAGCCCGAGCTTCCCGGGGAGTTGATCGCCACCTACGTCGGCGACGGAGCACCCATGCTCGTTCGTCGCGCGCTCGGCGACAATGTCAGCGATCGATTCCACCAACAGGCGCTCGATTACTTTCTCAGCTACTACCGCATTCACAAGCTTGATCACACTGTGGTCTACGACGGCATCCCTGAGACCCTGGCCGCGCTCGCCGCTCCCCGCAACGGCTTTCAGCGCCAGATGGCGATTCTGTCGAATAAACCGGTCAACCCATCGCGCGACATCACTCACGCTCTTGGCCTGAGCAACTACTTTGCTCGTATTTATGGCGGAAATAGTTTTGTGACGAAGAAGCCCGATCCGGAAGGAGCGCTCAAAATTCTGGAAGAACTCGGCTCGAAGCCGGAGGAAGCGATTATCATCGGCGACTCGGTCAACGATACGCTGACCGGAGTCAACGCAGGAATTTGGACGTGCGGCGTCACCTACGGCTTCGCGCCGCAAACCTTGGGTACGCCGCCTCCCGATGTGCTCGTCGATACACCACGCGAGTTGGGCGACCTGTTCGCATAGAGCAGTCCAAAAGAACATCAGCTCTAACAGTTGGGCACTTTGCGCCCTCTGCGAACTGTGCGGTTAAAGCTTCTAGCGGCGGAGGCACCCAACCTCTCAGAACACGTCATGCCGAAGACCTCGCGTTCTCTCCAGCGGGGCGAGGCATCTGACGTGGAGCGACACTGCGACCTGTTAACGCACGGCTTAAGGCGGCGACCCGATCCCGTCACTGCCTGCCCCCACCGCTTTTCCTTTACACTGCCATCACCCAATGGGCAAAGCGAACGCTCTTGATGCATTCACTCCGGCCGAACTTCGCAAGCTGCGCAGCTTGAAAACTCCGTACGGCATTCAGAAATACATCGACGACATGCCGTACCACCTGGCCGATACAGGATGGTCTCCGCGAAAAGTGCTCAAGGAAGAAACGTCGCATTGCTTCGAAGGCGCGATGCTCGCCGCGGCGGCGCTGCGCGCCATCGGACATCCGCCCCTGATTTTTGATCTCGAAGCCGAGCACGATACCGATCACGTGGTAGCGATCTACAAAATCAACGACCACTGGGGATCGATTGCAAAATCAAACTACACCGGATGCCGCTACCGAGAGCCTGTCTACCGCACCTTGCGCGAGCTGGCGATGAGTTATTTCGATACCTACTTCAACCTTCGGCGCGAGCGAACTCTGCGGCGCTTTTCCGTGCCGGTGCACATGAAGCGCTTCGATCACCTCGACTGGATGACGACAGAAAAAGAGTTATGGTTCGTCGCCGAATACCTGTTCGACATCCGCCACTTTCCTCTTATTTCAAAGGCGCAGGCTCGGAACCTTCACCGGCTGGACGATCGCTCATTTCGAGCAGGCTGCCTTGGGCGGGCAGAAAAGAAGAATCAGTAACACGCGTTCTCAGCGCCCTCTTTTTTTCGGCGCGTTTCCCCTCGTGATCGCAGCCATCGTTCGTCAGGCGACAAACGGGGGCTACGTTGTCCTAAGGCGACCCGCGTCCCCGATCCAAGCATGAGCGTCAACAGGGCCAGCATCATCTCAGGACGCCACGTCGTGAACTTCGCGTCCGCGTCACACGACCCGAGTTCGTCCGACATCAGCGACGGATCGCCATATTCAAGTACTGCCACCGACGAAAACGTGTCGTCCAACTGTTGCCACTCCGGATGTCGCACGATCGAATGATGCGCCACAATCCCGTCCAGTACCGAATGGCTCGCGTAGTGAGCGGCTCTCGACACATCCGCCGCCGTCGTTACCCGGTATCCCGCTTCTTCGAGCGTGCTTCGCACCGCGCGCAGCCGGTCCGCACAATTGTCCACGCAAAGAATGTCGCCCGTAAGATTCATCGTTGATTGCTGAAATTGCATCGCACTCAACGATAAGTGAACGCCAGTCAAACTGCGAGCGCGATCCGTCAATTCTCGCAGTCTCTGTTCCTGCCATTCAAACTGGCCGACACAGTTTTATTGCGGATCAATATGGGGACGAGCCGGCGCGCTCGTTCGAAAAATCTCTCTCCCGCCCCGCGTCAATTTCCGCTGAGCCTCGCCTTTTCGAACTCGTCGCCTTTTTCCCAGCCAATGAGTTTTGGCAGCGATGCCGCTTCCCATCCGAGCGCAAATCCAAATCGCGCGATGGCTGCGTCAGCGGTGAAATCCATCTCCGGATGATATTCATCGCTCGGCTGGTGATAGTGCTTGTCGGTGAATTCCGCGGCCTGTGCCAGTCCCCACGCTTCGTCGTGACCCTTGAATTTCATGCCCTCGTTCACCGAAAAAGATGGAATGCCCACGCGCGCGAAGCTGAAATGATCGGACCTGTAAAAGTGTCCCGCTTCCGGCCGCGCATCCGGACGAATCTCGAGCCGGAATTCTTTCGCGACGCTCTGCACAATCGAGAAAAATGTCGTCCGCTCAGCGCCCGACACTTCCACTTCTTCGGGCGATCCGAGCGGTGGCAAGTCGTCAAAGTTCAATCCGAGTGTAATTTTCCCTGCAGGGATCGGCGGATGCTTCCCAAGATATTCTGAGCCGAGCAGGCCCTGTTCCTCCGCCGTCACCGAAGCAAACAGGATCGACCGCGCAGGCTTCTGCGCAGCCTGGCTGAAGGCGTGCGCAATCTCCAGCAGCACGGCGCATCCCGTCGCGTTATCGTCAGCCCCGTTGTAGATGTTGTCTCCCGGCATATCCGGTCGGATACCGAGATGATCGTAGTGGGCCGAATACATTACCGCTTCGTCTTTGCGCTTCGCATCCGACCCTGGCAGCAGTGCGATCACGTTGTTCGCCGCAAACGGACGCACCTTGCTCACGATATGAGCCGAAAGCTTGGTCTGGAGAGGCACGGGTTTGAAATCGCGCGACAGCGCGTCGGCCATCAGCTTACTGAGATCGAGCCCGGACTTCTTCACCAGATCAGCTGCAACCCCCAGTTGAATCCACGCGGCCGCTTTTAACTTCGGTGTGCCATCCAGCTCCAGGTAAGACTTCTCTCCGGAATTCGAATTCCGGACTACGTCCCAACCGTAGCTCGCCATGTCGGTCTTGTGAATCAGAATGGCGCCCACCGCGCCTTTACGCGCCGCTTCCTCGTACTTATAGGTCCAGCGCCCGTAGTAGGTCAGCGCTCGCCCCTTGAAAAACTTCGGATCATCGCTGGTCGGCTCGCTGACCAGCATGAGCAGCACTTTGCCCTTCACATCCGCGCCCTTGTAGTCATCCCAGTTGTATTCCGGCGCTTCAATTCCGTACCCGACGAACACGATATCGGCACTGATATCCGAAGACGCCTGCTGCGTCTGGTCGTACGCAACATACTCGTCGAGATATTTCAGGTCGCGCGCATCATCGCGTGGACCCGAAAACGCGAACCGCGTCTCGGGAAGCGTTGTGATCCCGACCATGGGAACGCGCTGCATGTAGGAACCCTTGTCCCCGGCCGGCTTCAATCCATAAGTCGCGAACTGCGTCGCGATGTACTCCGCGGCCACGTCGCCGCCCCGCTGCCCCGCGCCGCGCCCTTCCAGCAGGTCATGCGATAGAAAGCGCGTATGAGCGCGAATCCTTTCCGGGTTGATTCCCTGCATGACCGAAAATGCCGCGGATGACATGCGCGTCGCGGTCGGCATGCTTGCTCCCTTCTGTTGCGACCAGGCAGTTGACGACACAAGAATCGCCAGTATCAATGCGAAACTCTTCTGCATAACGAAATGGGCTCCTGAAGAATAGGTAGAAGACGTCCGGAAGGATTCTATACGTAGAAGCATTCCTTGCGATCTTGCCGCGCTTTTCTGTGTGTTCTTTCCCGCGACCGCGGGATCAGTTCTTCGAGCTTCAACCCGAGCGGAAATCCCGCACATCCTCGCCCGGCTTGAACACCACTGCCGGTGGACTTTTCAAATGCTCCGCCATCATCCGATTCATCTGCTCGAAATCGGATTTCACCCAACCTACGCTCGACACCTCGATCTCGCCGGCGCCGTCAATCCAGAACACGGTTGGAACATTCGTCAATCCATAGGCATTCGATGTGACATAGGAATCCGCAGGATCGATCAATACCGGAAAGGTCACGCCAAACTGCTTCACGAATGCGGCCGTCTGCGCGGCATTGTCCTGCGACACGCCAATCACCTGCACTCCTCGACCATAGCTCTTGTGCAGCCGCTCCAGGAACGGAAACGCGTACTGACATACCGGACACGAAACTTTGAAGAACCCGAGTACGACCGGGCCCGCCTGCAATGCTTGCGTCAGCGAGAACGTCTTGCCTTCGAGAGTCGAGAGCGTGAAATCAGGAGCTTTTTGTCCGGCCGTCAGTGCAGCCATTTCGTTCCTCCCTCCAAACAGATTCGTGAACCATTTCATAATCGCCAGCATTTCAGATCGCGCGGCCGCTCGCAACCCTGCTCAAAAGACGTTCGCGGTTTTCAGAATCTTTCGCGCCAATCCCGTGAGAGGCATTTCCGCCAGCCTGGCGACCGGCACGCGTTTACCTGCTCGCGGTTTTGCCAATTGTTGTCGCGACACGCGGACCACATAATCCGTCGTCGTAATCGAATGCCGTACCGTGAATGCCACCTTCGTCGCGTTCCCGCTCTTGCCTGATTCCGGCAACTCCCACATACCCGGCATCAGCGACAAATCGTTCCCGCGCGGAACCAGCAACACGCGCCCTTTTCGCACGTCCAGCACATATCCAATCTCGCGCTTTACCTGCTTCGCCGGCTTCTTGCCGGACGCGCGCTCGCCGCGTGTCGCGCACAGCTCGCTCACCGGACAGATCAGACATTGAGGTGCGCGTGGCGTACAAACGGTTGCACCCAGCTCCATCATCGCCTGGTTGTAATCTCCCGCGCGTCGCGGCGACAGAAAATTCTCCGCCTGTAACCAGACTTCATTTTCCGTCAGTGTTTGTCCCAAGAGCCGGTCCAGAACACGTTCCACATTTCCATCGACCACCGCTACGGCTTCGTCGTATGCGATGCTCGCGATCGCGGCAGCCGTATAGCGCCCGATCCCCGGCAGTTCTCGCAACTCGCTCGCGCTCGCGGGGAATTGCCCGCCGCATTCTTGCACGACTTTCTGGGCCGCCTTGTGCAACATTCGCGCCCGGCGGTAGTAGCCGAGCCCGCTCCAGGCCGCCAACACTGAATCGAGCGAGGCCGCCGCCAAAGTCTCGACCGTCGGAAACATGTCCAGAAAGCGCTTGTAGTGCTCGACTACCGCATTCACGCGCGTCTGTTGCAGCATGATTTCCGACAGCCACACGCGATACGGGTCGCGACTTTCTCTCCACGGCAACTCGCGGCGATGACCGTCATACCACCGCAGCAGGCGCGCTCGAAACAACCGTCGCACATGGGCGCCCGACCTCGTCAGCTCTTCGTGGATTGTGAAAGCCTCAGCCATCCTGTCAGAAACTTTCGCGTCGGATCAGGCCGCGAATTCTTCGGTCGCTGAAACCGGCAGCGCTTGCGGGATGCGGTCCGTCACTTCCGAGAGCACGGCCAGCTTTTGTGCCAGCGCATCAGTCAGCGCGCCCGGTTTCAGCCGCCACTTCCAGTTGCCCTCGTTGACGCTCGGTACATTCATCCGCGCCTCGCTGCCCAGGCCGAGCACATCCTGCATGGGAACAACGCACAGGCTGGCAACCGAACCGAGAGCCGCGCGAATCATCGCCCAGTGCACGCCGTCTTTCGATTCGCCCAGGTACGCTGCCGCATGCGCGCGCTCCTGCTCGCTTGCCCCGGACTTCCACCATCCCACCAGTGTGTCGTTGTCATGCGTACCCGTGTACACAACCTTGTCGGGTGAATACATGTGCGGCAGATACATGTGAGCACCGGGGTCTCCAAAACCAAATTGCAACACGGCCATTCCCGGAATTTGCAGGCGCTCGCGGAATGCGTGCACTTCCGGCGTGATGTATCCCAGATCCTCGGCGAAGAACGGCAGCCCACCCAGCGCTTCGCGCACTTTCAAGAACAACTCATCCTTCGGCCCGTCCACCCACTTCCCGTTGATCGCTGTCTCCTCGCTCGCGGGAATCTCCCAGTACTGTTCGAAACCGCGAAAGTGGTCGAGCCGGATGTAGTCGCAAGTGCGCGTCGCCCACTGCAACCTTGCAATCCACCAGCGGAACGCATCGCGTCTCATCACGTCCCACCGATACAGCGGACTGCCCCAACGCTGCCCCGTCTTGCTGAAAAAGTCAGGTGGAACTCCGGCCACGACTTCCGGTGCCAGATTTTCATCAAGGTGGAACAGGTGAGGATTCGTCCACACGTCTGCGCTGTCGAAGTTCAGAAAAATCGCGATATCGCCCACCACTCGGATCGAACGCGCTCCGCAATAAGCGCGCAAAGCGTTCCACTGCTCGAAAAATGCGAACTGCACCGCGCGGCGGATCATCAGGTCTTGCGCCAGCTCTTTTCTTACCGCGTCGAGCGCGCCCGGATCGCGGCGCATAAGTTCGAGTGGCCAGGAATTCCACGATGCTAACTTGTGCCGCGCATGTAGCGCGTCGAACAATACAAAGTCGTCGAGCCACCAATGGCACTCTGCACAAAATTTTTCAAACCGGTCTCGCGCCTTGCCGGTCGCCGTTGTCGTAAAGTTGCGCGCCGCCTCGAATAACAGCGGCATCTTGCTGCGAAATACCGCATCGTAATTTACATCTTTTATTTCGTTGCTCTGTCCGGAGATGCGCGACCGGTCGAGCCACCCGTGGTCTGCAAGGCGATCGAGGCTGATCAGCAGGGCGTTTCCAGCGAACGCCGAGGTCGACGAATAGGGTGAGTATCCGTATCCAATCGGTCCAAAGGGAAGGATCTGCCACAAGCCTTGTTTGGCAGCGGCCAGAAAGTCGGCGAATTCATAGGCCGCGGGCCCGAGGTCCCCGATCCCGCCGCGTGAAGGCAACGATGTAGGGTGCAACAGGATTCCGCCGGCGCGCGGAAACGACATGCTTCACTTTCCAATATTAAAGTCGACTCGCAAAAACGGCTGCCATCCCGAATGCCTGAACGTATGCGGAACGGCAGCCTCGATCTTCCAGATCTTCCCGGCCTACATTCCCTCTTCGCCCGTAGCGGAGCGGGTCAGGCCCTTCATTTCCTTTTCGTTCACCTTGATTTTCCCCGCCTTCTCCATCTGCTGACGGAGATTGTTGACGAACATTCCGAATAGTTCATTCTCGCGGGTCTGGATCAGGCCATCGCGAACCTGGTCTTTCTTCGCCGCGAAATCTGCCTCCGTCGGATCCTGTTTCTCAATCACCGCGAGCACCGCTCCCGAGCCGCCCAGATTCACAGGCCCGCTGATTTCCCCCGGCTTCATGGTGAACACCACGTTGGCCCCGCCCGACATCGCTCCAATATCTGGCACTTGCCCGTCCGGCAGCACCAGTTCGCTCGTCTTCACGGTGAGGCCCAGTTCTTTGGCGACCTTCTTCAAATCGTGCGCCGCTTTCGCGCGGTCGGAGAGCTCTTGCACCTTTTGCGAAAGCAGCACGCTCGCGCGCTCGTTCTTGAATTCACCTTCCACTCGCGAACGGATCTCCTCAAACGTCGGCGTGGCCGGAGGCTTCACTCCCAGCACTTCATACACCGCGAACCCCTGCTGGAATGCGACCGAATCGACCGGGGCCTTGTCGCGCGCCAAAAATACCGCTTCCATGAATTGCGGCGAGTTGCCGATGCCGGGGACGCTTTCATCCCTCGCCACGAAATCGGTAGTCACCACGCCCATACCCTTCGCGGCTGCGGCTTTGTCGAATCCATCCGCACGCGCCTGCTTCACCAGCGCATTCGCGGTATTCTCCGCGACGCGCTGCGCTTTCTGCTGCTTGATGGCCGGCTCGATCTGGTCTTTGACTTCGTCGAGCGTCTTCATATGCGCTTCCTGCTTGTCGTCCACGCGAATGATGTGAAAGCCATAGCTGCTCTTCACAAGATCGCTGATCTGTCCTTTGGGAAGCGAAAAAGCCGCCTTCTCAAACTCCGGAACCGTTCG
>Ga0105245_10006698_pt1 | contig 10105 bp, 11 predicted proteins | sample KBSM54metaG_FD_81523 | JGI IMG/M metagenome (GOLD analysis project Ga0105245, IMG submission 81523) | Miscanthus rhizosphere microbial communities from Kellogg Biological Station, Michigan, USA - KBS M5-4 metaG | ecosystem: Host-associated > Plants > Roots > Rhizosphere > Soil | place... | reverse complement strand
TGGTGCTGGCCATCGCCGCCTACAATGCCGGGCCGTCCAATGAGGCGCGCTGGGTCAAGAGCATCGGCGATCCGCGCGCGGGAACGGTAGATCCGATCGACTGGATCGAGCAGATTTCCTTCCCTGAAACCCGCAATTACGAGCAGCGGGCGCTGGAGAACGTTGGCGTCTATCGGGCGCGGCTGGAGGGGAAGGATGTGCCAGTTCAGATCGTGAGCGATCTCTACGCTCCGGGCGCGCCGCCGGCGCCGACGGGGCCTTAGAAGCGAAAACGCCGCCTCGATGGGCGGCGGATAATCAGTTCTTGAAAATTGAAAGCCACTCGCGGGCCAGCTTTTGCGCCTGGGCGATCTGGCTGGGGTTCATTTCGGCGGCGATCGAGTTGCGCCAGCGCTTGGCTTCCTCGATGCCGCGGCAGGCCGCCAGGTTGAACCATTTGTGAGCGACGACATAGTCGGCGGGAACGCCCTGGCCATTGGAATAGGCCAGGCCGAGATTGTAGAGCGCGTTGGCGCGCCCCGCTTTCGCGTCCTGCTCGAACTGAGTCAGGCTGTCCATGTCGATGCAGGTCACGTTGGTCACTCCCTGGACCGGCTGCGCGCGAAGAACCCTTCTTCGTGCGGGGGCATCGTGGCGCGGGAGAAACTAAGACGCGGTAAATGCGCGTTAGTCATAAGTGCTAAGAACGGTTAGGGATGGTGAAGGAAGGGCTAAAGTCCTCTTGTCATGCCCGCGAAAGCGGGCATCCAACTGCTACACAGCCGGTCAGAAAAGTTGGATTCCCGCTTGCGCGGGAATGACAATAATGGCGGCGCTACCGAGCCCGTTGCCCGAAAAGCACTTTCTTGTCCGCCGCGGTCATCGGCTTGCGCAGTTCCTTGCCCAGCGCCAGGGCGCGCTGCACGGCAGGGCGCTTGCCTAGCCGTTCGAACCAGGCAGCAAGATTGGGGAACTCGTCCAGCGTCTGGTACTTCATGGCGGAGCGCACCCAGGGAAAACAGGCCATATCGGCGATGGAATAGGACCCGGCCAGGTACTTCACCTTGCCGAGCCTTATGTTCATCACCCCGCAAAGGCGGTGGACCTCGTCGGTGTAGCGCTTGCGGGCATAGGAAACGTCCGTCTCGGCATAATGCAGGAAATGGTTGGCCTGCCCCGCCATCGGCCCCAGCCCGCCCACCTGCCAGAACAGCCATTCCTCCACCGCGGTGCGGGCGCGTTCTTCCTTGGGATAGAAGCGGCCAGTCTTGCGGCAGAGATATTGCAGGATCGCCCCTGATTCAAAGACCGAGATGGGCCGGCCGGCCGGGCCATCGGGGTCGATGATGGCGGGCATGCGGTTGTTGGGAGAGATTTTCAGGAAGGCGGGCTCGAACTGCTCACCCTTGTTGATGTCCACCGGCACCATTTCGTACGGGAGGCCGGTTTCCTCGAGCAGGATGCCGATCTTGTGGCCGTTGGGGGTGGGCCAATAGAAGAAGCGGAGGGGCTTGCAGGCGGGGACATTCCTTGCCGTCTTCTTCCGGGGTCTGGCCGCCATCATCGCCTCCGCAAGGCTACCCTCTAGAAGCAGCTTGGCCGCGGTACCTATTCGGTAGCCGCGGCCTTCGCTTCATTCATCGGATGCTCCCGGATGAACCAGGGACCCGAGAAGACTTAATTGACCGAGGTCAATTACTTCTTCTTCTTGGCGGCCTTCTTCTTGGACGCCTTCTTCTTGGTGGCCTTCTTGGCCTTTTTCTTCGCCATGAGATCAACTCCTCTATGTTCGTTCGGGTCCGAGCGACTCGATGCCGCCCCCCAAGAACATCAACAATATGAATTACTTGCATTTTGAAATGCAAATCGGGCTTGACATCGAAAAAGAGCCGAAAATCGCGATGTGCAAGAAACCCGTATTCTACAAGGGTTAAACGCATCATTCTGTATACAGACGAAAAAAAGCGAAAAACACGGACCCGGTCCGCGATTTGTGCATTTTGTGCGAATCACCCCTCGTCGGGCAAATTGAGTCGGGTCTTGAGGGCCGCGTTCACGGCCGCCGGATTGGCCTTGCCGCCGGTCTGCTTCTGCACCTGACCGGCGAACCAAGCGGCGAGCTTCGGCTTGGCCTTCACCTCCTCCACCTTGTCGGGGTTGGCGGCAATCACCGCCTCGATGGCGGCGTTGATCGCGCCGGTGTCGGTGACCTGGCGTAAGCCGCGCTTGTCCACAACCTCGCGCGGATCGCCGCCCTCGCTCCAGACAATGTCGAGCAGGTCCTTGGCAATCTTGCCGTTGATGGACCCGTTCGCGATCATGCGGATGATGGCGTTGTTGGCGGCGGCCGGGACCGGCACCTGGGTGATGGCGAGGCCATCGCGGTTGAGCCGGCCCAGGATTTCGTTGTTCAGCCAGTTGGCGGCGGCCTTGGCGTCCACCCCTGCAGCCAGTTCCTCGTAGAAATCGGCCAGTTCGCGCTCGCTCACCAGCACCGAGGCGTCGTAGGGGGAAAGGCCCAGGGCGATGAAGCGGGCGCGCTTCTCGTCGGGCAGTTCCGGCAGGGAACCGGCGATGGCGTCGATCCAGTCCTGCTCCAGCTCCAACGGCAGCAGGTCGGGATCGGGGAAATAGCGGTAGTCGTGCGCGTCTTCCTTGGAGCGCATCGAACGCGTCTCGTTCGCCTTGGAGTCGTAGCGGCGGGTCTCCTGGTCGATCGTGCCGCCCTCCTCGAGGAGGTCAACCTGACGGCGGGCCTCGTACTCGACCGCCATCTGCACGAAGCGCATCGAGTTGACGTTCTTGATCTCGCAGCGCGTGCCCAGATGCTTGAAGTCGCCGTCAGCGCGGAACTTCTCATAGCCGCCCGGCCTGCAGACTGAGACGTTCACGTCGGCCCGCATCGAGCCTTCGTCCATGTTGCCGTCGCAGGTGCCCAGATAGCGCACGATCGAGCGCAGCTTCTTGAGGAAGGCGGCCGCTTCCTCCGATGAACGCATATGCGGCTTGGAGACGATCTCCATCAGCGCGACGCCGGAGCGGTTGAGGTCGATGAAGGAGTTGTCGGGATCCTGGTCGTGCAGGGACTTGCCGGCGTCCTGTTCCAGGTGCAGGCGCTCGATGCCGACCGTGATGGTCTCGTCCTTCATGTCGAGGAGGATTTCACCCTCGCCGACGATCGGGCTCTTGTACTGGCTGATCTGATAGCCCTGCGGCAGGTCCGGAAAGAAGTAGTTCTTCCGGTCGAAAACCGAGGTCATGTTGATCTGGGCTTTCAGGCCGAGACCCGTGCGCACGGCCTGCTCGATGCACTTTTTGTTGATCACCGGCAGCATGCCGGGCATGCCGGCGTCGATGAACGACACCTGGCTGTTGGGCTCGGCGCCGAAGGCCGTCGCGGCGCCAGAGAAGAGCTTGGCGTTGGAGATGATCTGGGCATGGACTTCCATGCCGATGACGATTTCCCACTCCCCGCTCTGGCCCTTGATCGTCCTGCTCATGGCGCCCACCATTTGGCGGGTTTTGCCTTGAAATCCGCCGCCGTTTCGACCGTCGCTGCGGCACGCAGCAGCGTGGCTTCGTCAAAGGCCTTGCCGATAAGCTGCAGTCCTAGCGGCAGGCCGTTTTCGGATAGGCCGCCCGGCACCGAAATGCCCGGTAAGCCGGCCAGGTTGACGGTCACGGTGAAGACGTCCTGCAGGTACATCTCCAGCGGGTCGGAGGTCTTAGCCCCCACGGCGAAGGCCGGGCCCGGTGTCGAGGGCGTCAGCAGCACGTCGCACTTTTCAAAAGCGGCGTCGAAATCGCGCTTGATCAGGGTGCGCAACTTCTGGGCGCGGGAGTAATAGGCGTCGTAATAGCCCGCCGACAGCACATAGGTGCCGATCAGGATGCGGCGCTGCACTTCGGCGCCGAAGCCTTCGCCGCGGCTGCGCTCATACAGGTCGGTGATGTCATGCGGCTTTTCGGCGCGATGGCCGAAGCGCACCCCGTCATAGCGGGCCAGGTTGGAGGAAGCCTCGGCCGGGGCGACGATGTAATAGGTCGGCAGGGCATATTTGGTGTGGGGCAGAGAGATCTCGACGATCTCGGCACCCTGGTCCTTCAGCCAGTCCGCTGCCTTGTCCCACAGGGCCGTGATGTCGGAGGCCATGCCGTCCAACCTGTATTCCTTCGGGATTCCGACGCGCAGGCCCTTCACCGGACCAGCCATCAGCTTCTCGTAATCGGGGACTGGCGTTTCGACGCTGGTGGAATCGCGCGGGTCGATGCTGGCCATGCTGGTTAGCAGGATGGCGGCGTCGCGCACCGTCCGGGTCATCGGACCAGCCTGGTCCAGCGAAGACGCGAAAGCGACGATGCCGTAGCGCGAGCAGCGGCCATAGGTCGGCTTCAGGCCGACCGTGCCGGTGACGGCGGCAGGCTGGCGGATCGAACCGCCAGTGTCGGTGCCGGTGGCGGCGAGGCACAGATCGGCGGCGACAGCGCAGGAGGAGCCGCCCGACGAGCCGCCCGGCACCAGATTGGCGTTGGAGTTCTTCGCCCGCCAGGGATTGAAGACAGGACCAAAGGCGCTGGTCTCGTTGGACGAGCCCATGGCGAATTCGTCGAGATTGGTCTTGCCCAGCATCACCGCGCCGGCGTTCCATAGATTCTGCGTTACGGTGGATTCATAAGGCGGCACGAAATTGCCCAGGATCTTCGAGCCCGCCGTGGTGCGCGTGCCCGCCGTGCAGAACAAATCCTTGATCGCCAGCGGCAGGCCTTCCAGCGCGCCAGTCTTCCCTTCGGCGCGGCGCTTGTCAGAGGCATCGGCCATCGCCAGCGCCTTTTCCCCTGTTTCGGTGATGAAGGCGTTGAGCGGGCGCGCCGCTTCGATTGCCTGGACGAAGGCGCCGGTCAGCTCGCGGGAAGAGATTTTCTTCGCCGCCAGCGCGTCGCGCGCTTCCGCCAATGTCATGGCCGTGAGATGGGGCATTACTCCACCACCTTGGGCACGGTGAAGAAATGCTCCTCGCCGCCCGGCGCATTGGCCATCAGGGCGTCGCCGTTGCCGCCATCGGTGACTTCGTCCTTGCGCCATTTCAGTTTCTGGGCGACGACGCTAGTCATGCCGGGTACGCCCTCGACATTCACTTCGCCCAGCATCTCCACCCATTTGAAGATGCCATTCAGTTCACCCGCCATCGGCTCCAGCCGGGCTTCGGGCACGGCGAGACGGGCCAGCTTGGCGATGCGGCGCACGGTGTCCTTGTCGACGGACATAAGGCTTCCTGTTTGCTGGAAAGGCGCTAGCTTGCTAGCAACCGGACACCGGGCTGGCAAGGAAATCGGAAGAAAACGTGGCGCTGACGGAGCTTGCCGACCTGACCCTGCCCCCCGGCAAGCGCCTGCTGGGGCTGGATCTTGGCGAAAAGACTATCGGCCTGGCCCTGTCCGACACCCTTCTGACCGTGGCCACCCCGATGCAGACCCTGAAACGGGGCAAGTTCGGTGCGGATGCCGCCCAGCTCGACATTATAATAAGTACGCAGGGGGTGGGCGGCCTGGTGGTGGGCCTGCCCCTGAACATGGACGGCTCGGACGGGCCGTCGGCCCAGTCAGCCCGGGCCTTCGCCCGCAACTGGGCCGGGAGCCGGGAGCTGCCGCTGGTCTTGCAGGATGAGCGGCTTTCCACCAGCGCCGTCACCCGCACCCTGATCGAGGCCGATGCCAGCCGCGCCCGGAGAGCCGAAGTGGTGGACAAGATGGCTGCCGCCTACATCCTGCAAGGGGCGCTGGACCGACTGCGGACTCTGAGGGGCAGGCAATGACCGAAGACGCCGCGCCGGCGAAATTCCGCTGGCTGCCGCCCGGCTTGCGGCCATCGGAGGCGATGACCTGGCGGCAGGAACGCGTCTTCCTGCTGGTCGGATCGGCAATGCTGTTCTCGGGCTTCGACATGACGGTGTTCGGGCTCGCCATCCCGCAAATCCAGGTGACTTTCGCCATTCCGGAAGACCAGACGGCGCTGACCGTCTCCTATTTCCGGCTCGCCGCCATCGTCGCGATGGTGGTATGCGGGATGGCGGATTTCGTCGGCCGGCGGCGGCTGTTGCTCATCACCATGGCGGGCCAGGCCGCAGGCACACTGCTGACAGCCTTCACCCAGGACTATACCCAGTTCGTCTGGGCGCAGATTTTCACCCGTATCTTCGGCTATGCCGAAGAGATGCTGGCCGTGGTGGTGATCGTGGAGGAAGTGGCGCGCGCGGCGCGCGGCTGGGCCAACGGCACGCTGAGCGCGATGAATTATTTCGGGGCGGGATTGGCCTCGCTGCTGTTCGCGGCGATCACCATACTGCCCTATGGCTGGCGCTCCCTTTATGTGATCGGGGCATTGTCGCTGGCGCTGGTGGCCTGGCTGCGGCGCAGCCTGCCGGAGACGCAGCGTTTCGCCGCCGGCGAGGCGGCGGCGGATTACACCGGACGGACGCGCCAGACGCTGAACCTGCTGCGGCGCATGGCGATGGAGTACCCTGGACGGCTGGCGGCGATCCTGACCGCCGTAGGCGGCTTCGGTTTCGCCACTGCCGCCGCCTATGTGATGACGTCCAAATATCTCCAGAGCGAGCAGCATTTCACGCCCGGAGAGGTGACGATGCTGATCGTGCCGGGCGGACTGATCGGGTTGGCGCTCACCATAACCGCCGGGCGGTTGAGCGACCGGCTGGGCCGCAAGCGAACCGCGATGGCTGTGACGGCGATTGCCGGCCTCTGCTTTGCCGGCTTCTATGGCGGCGCGACCGGGTGGATGATTCCGCCGCTCTGGGTGTTTGGCTTTGCCGGCTATTTCAGTGCCGAGGCGCTGATGGCGGGATATGCGCTGGAGATCGTGCCCACCGCCTATAGAGCCACCGTTTCAGGGTTGCGCTATCTGGTGGAGATCGGTGCGGGTGCGCTGGCGCTGGCGCTAGAGGGCGTTCTGTATACCGCCCTAGGCAGCCACGGCGCAGCGATCCAGGCGTTGCTGATCGCTCTTCCTGTCACGCTCCTCGCGCTCCTGGCCCTGCCCGAACCGGCGGGCAGGAGCCTGGAGGAAATGACGGGGTGACCTAGCTGCCGGTGCCGGTGGTGGTGGTCGTCTTGTTGTTGCTGACGGCGAGGCCGATGCCGAGCCCAATTGCTGCAAGACCGATCCAGAAGATCGGGCCGAGCGCCAGCAGGGCCGCTTCCTTGGTACCTGCGGGCTTGCCGGCCGGCAGGGGACTCGCTGGCGTGGTGCCATAAGTAGCAGTGCTGGAAGCGAGCAAGGCAGCGGCAGTGGCGGCGGCGATGGTGCGCTTGAAAGACGTCATAATTTTTTTCCCCTTAGGACCGATGATTCCGAATTTGGCATACTTTGACGCATTGCACAAAAACTTTCCTGTCACACCCCCTGTTTCAGGGGGGACAGGCCATTTCCCTGCGATTCCGCTGGGAACTTGCCCGGCAGCATACTGACCCGTATAAGCCACGCTTTAATGACAGCTCCGCGCGCCCTGCCGATCCTGAAATCCGGCCATTTGCTGGGGATTGAAGGACTTTCGCCCGTCGAGGTCACTGCCCTTCTTGACCTTGCCGACAGCTATGTCACCCAGAGCCGGACCGCCGACAAAAAATCGGGCCTGCTCAAGGGCCGCACCTTGGTCAATTTGTTCTTCGAAGCCTCGACCCGGACCCAGTCCAGTTTCGAGCTGGCGGCCAAGCGGATGGGCGCCGACGTGATGAACATGGCGGTGAAGAACTCCTCGGTCTCCAAGGGCGAGACCCTGATCGACACCGCCTCCACCCTCAACGCCATGCAGCCCGACATGCTGGTGGTGCGCCACCAGGACGCCGGGGCGGCGGAGCTTCTCTCGCGCAAGCTCAGCTGCAGCGTGATCAATGCCGGCGACGGCGCCCATGAGCATCCCACCCAGGCGCTGCTCGATGCCCTCACCATCCGCCGAAGGCTGGGCGGCTTCGAGAACCGCACCGTCGCCATCTGCGGCGGCATCCTGCATTCGCGCGTGGCGCGGTCGAATTTGCGCCTACTGGCGATGGTGGGCGCACAGGTGCGGCTGGTAGCGCCGCGCACCCTGCTGCCCGCCGACATCGACCGCTTCGGCGTGCTGGTGACCAGCGACATGCGCGAGGGCCTGAAGGACGCCGACATTGTAATGATGCTGCGGCTGCAGCTGGAGCGGATGGGCGGCGCCTTCGTCCCCTCCCCCCGTGAATATTTCCGCTTCTGGGGTCTGGACCGCGAGAAGCTGGCCTATGCCAAACCCGGCGCGCTGGTGATGCATCCCGGTCCGATGAACCGCGGCATCGAGATTGCCTCGGACATCGCCGACGATGTCGAGGTCAGCCTGATCCAGGAACAGGTGGAGATGGGCGTCGCCATCCGCATGGCAGTGCTCGATGCGCTCAGCCGGGGGCCGGCATGAGCAGCACCCGCCGCATCGCCTTCCGCAATGCCAGACTGGTCGATCCGGCTTCGGGCCTGGACGTGAAAGGCGGACTGCTGATCGAGAATGGCAAGATCGCCGATATCGGCCCGCGCCTGTTCAACGATGCCGAACCCAATGACCCGGAAGTGATCGACGCCCGCGGCCTGGTGCTGGCGCCCGGCCTGATCGACGCTTGCGTCCATACCGGCGAGCCCGGAGCGGAGCATCGCGAGACTCTGGCCAGCGCCAGCGAAGCGGCGGCGGCGGGCGGCGTCACCACCATGATCGTGATGCCGGCCACCGATCCGGTGATCGACGAGCCTTCGCTGGTGGATTTCATCTTGCGCCGCGCCGCGGCCACGGCAAAAGTGCGAGTGCTACCGATGGCAGCGTTGACCCGCGGGTTGGCCGGCGAGACCATGACCGAGATCGGCCTGCTGCAGGAAGCGGGCGCCATCGCCTTTGGCGACGCCGGCCGCACCGTGGCCAATGCGCGGGTGCTGCGCCGGGCCATGGCCTATGCCGCCACCTTCGACGCCCTGATTGCTGCCCATGCCGAAGACCCGGAACTGACGGCCGGGGCTGCGGCCACCGAAGGTGAATTCGCCACAAGGCTGGGCCTGCCCGCCGGACCGGCCATGGCGGAAAGCCTGATCGTGGCACGCGACCTCGCTTTGGTCGAACTGACTGGCGTCCGCTATCACTTCGCGCAGATTACCACGCGGGCCGCGCTCGACCTTATCGTGGCGGCCAAGGCACGTGGCCTCCCCGTCACTTGCGGCGTCGCCGCCCATCATTTGACGCTGAACGAACTGGATGTTGGGGCCTATTACACCTTCCGCAAGGTATCGCCGCCGCTGCGCTCGGAAGCCGACCGCGCCGCCATGGCTGACGGCGTCGCTTCCGGCGCCCTCGACCTCATCGTCTCGTCGCATGAGCCGCAGGGCGCCGACACCAAGCGCCAGCCCTTCGCCGCCGCCGCGGCCGGAACGGTGGGCCTGGAGACACTGCTGCCGACCGCACTGACGCCTTTCCATGAAGGCCGCGCCAGCCTTGCCCGCATGCTGGCGACGGTGACATCGGCGCCTGCGAAGCTACTGGGCCTGCCGGGCGGCACCCTGGCCAAGGGCGCACCCGCCGACCTGGTGCTGTTCGACGAGGGCGAGCCCTTTGTGGTCGAGGCGGACAAGCTGCATTCCCGCGCCCGCAACACTGCCTTTGAAGGCCGCAAATTCCAGGGCCGCGCCCGGATGACCTTCGTCGGCGGCGAATGCGTGTTCAATCGCGGCTAGAATTCGCCTATCGTCCCGGCCATGGGGGACTATCAGTCTGCATTAATTGCGTTGCTGCTCGGCTATCTGCTGGGCGCCATTCCCTTCGGCCTGTTCTTTGCTTGGATTTCCGGCGCCGGTGACGTGCGCAAGATCGGCAGCGGCAATATCGGCGCCACCAATGTCCTGCGCACCGGCAAGAAATGGGCGGCGGCGGCGACATTGCTCTGCGACGGCGCCAAGGGCGCGGCCGCGGTGCTGCTGGCGCGGTATTTCCTGCCGCCGGGCGCTGAAATCGTCGCCACAGTGGGCGTGGTGTTGGGGCACATCTTTCCAGTCTGGCTGAGATTTAAGGGCGGCAAGGGCGTCGCCACCTTCCTGGGCGGCTGTATCGCGCTTCAC
>Ga0105245_10006696_pt1 | contig 10109 bp, 13 predicted proteins | sample KBSM54metaG_FD_81523 | JGI IMG/M metagenome (GOLD analysis project Ga0105245, IMG submission 81523) | Miscanthus rhizosphere microbial communities from Kellogg Biological Station, Michigan, USA - KBS M5-4 metaG | ecosystem: Host-associated > Plants > Roots > Rhizosphere > Soil | place... | reverse complement strand
GCGGCAGCTGAGCGTCGAGGAGCTCGCGGAGCTCTTCGAGGGCCGGACGCGGCTCGTCGAGCTGCTGGCGCAGCGAGAGAGCCCGCTCGAGCACGCCGACGAGGCGATCGCCGAGCTGAGCGAGGACGAGCAACTCGAGGCCCTCAACGCGCACCCGGCGATCGGCGCACGGGCGGGGCTCTCGGCGCGCTCGGCCGCCGAGCAGGGCGGCGACGCGGACCCGGTCATCCTCACCGAGCTCGCGTACCTGAACCAGGTCTACGAGGAGAAGTTCGGCTTCCGCTTCGTGGTCTTCGTGAACGGCCGGCCGAAGGCCGAGATTCTCGAGGTGCTGCGCGGCCGGCTCGAGCGGACGCGCGAGGAGGAGCTGGAGACGGCGCTGGCCGAGCTCGTCGCGATCGCCCGCAACCGCTGGGAGACGTCGTAGACCCGTACGCCAACGAGTGGCTCTCGTTCCTCGCGCGCTGGCTGCACGTGATGGCGGGGATCGTCTGGATCGGGACGTCCTTCTACTTCGTCGCGCTCGACAACCACCTGCGCGAGAACCACTCGTGGGAGATCCACGGCGGCGGCTTCTACCGCGTCGAGAAGTTCACGCCGGCCCCGCCGCGGCTGCCCGACGTCCTGCACTGGTTCAAGTGGGAGGCCTACACGACCTGGCTCTCGGGCTTCGCGCTGCTCGTCTTTCTCTACTACTTCAACGCGAGCACGTACCTCGTAAAGCCCGGCGGCCCGCTCGGCACCGGGTGGTCGATCGCGATCAGCATCGTCCTGCTCGGCGTCGCGTGGGTCGTCTACGACGTGCTCTGCCGGCTGGTGCGCGAGGAGCTCGAGCTCGGCGTGCTGGTGCTCGGCCTGACGACGCTGGCCGCCTGGGGCGCGACCGAGCTGTTCGCGCCGCGGGCGGCGTTCGTCCAGGTCGGGGCGATGCTCGGGACGATCATGGTCGCGAACGTCTTCGTCGTGATCATCCCGGCGCACTGGGGCCTGATCCGCGCGAAGGAGGCGTACCGCGAGCCCGACCCCGCGCCGGCGCTCGAGGCCAAGCGCCGGTCGGTGCACAACAACTACCTGACGCTGCCGGTCGTGTTCGCGATGCTGAGCAACCACTTCCCGACGGCGTACACCCACAGCTACTCGTGGCTCGTGCTGGTCGCGATGATGGCGATCGGCGCCTGGATCCGGCTTTTCTTCAACCTGCGGCACGCCGGCCGAAACGTCTGGTGGATCCCGCTGACGGCAGCGCTCGGGATCGCCGCGGTCGCGGTGGCGATCCGCCCTGACGAGGGCGGCTCCGGCGGCCGGCCCGCTGCGGCGGGCTCGGTGACGTTCGCGCGGGCGAACGCAATCGTCCAACAGCGGTGCGTGCCGTGCCACTCGGCGCACCCGACCCGCGTTGCCGCGGCGCCGCTCGGGATCGAGCTGGACACCGCGGCCGAGATCCACGCGCAGGCCGAGGCGATCCGGCGCGTGGCGGTCGACTCCCAGCTGATGCCGCTCGGTAACGCGACCGGAATGACGCCGGCCGAGCGCGACGAGCTCGGCTCCTGGATCCGCTCGGGCGCCGCGATCAAGTAGGTTCGCGCTCGATGCTGGAGATCGTCTCGGGGGACTACCGCTTCGTCGCGCGGCTCGAAGAGGAGCTCGCGCCGGCGACCGTCGCCGCGTTCCGGCGGCTGCTGCCGCTGGAGACCCGGATCATCCACGCGCGCTGGAGCGGCGAGTCGTGCTGGATCCCGTTCGGCGAGCTCGACGTCGGCTTCGGCCCCGAGAACGCGACGCGCTACCCATCGCCAGGAGAGGTGCTGTTCTACCCCGGCGGCGTCAGCGAGACGGAGATCCTGTTCCCGTACGGGCATACCGCCTTCGCGAGCAAGGCCGGGGCGCTCGCCGGCAACCACTTCGCGACGATCGTCGAGGGCGGCGAGAGACTGTACGAGCTGGGCCGCAAGGTCCTCTGGGAAGGCGCCCAGCCCTTCCGCGCCGCCGAGAGCTAGGAAAAGAACCGCACCCCACCCTCTCAATGGGAGGGGAAGAATCGTCCACCCGCCACCCGCTGTGAGCGTATCGCGGGAACCCGCGCGTGTCCGTGACCGCTCTGTGCCGAAGATGTGACTAGTCGTCCACGGACGACGCGAGGCGGTCGAGTGCGCCGGTCAGCACTTCGACCGCCAGCTCGACGTCCTCGGGCGCGGTGAGCTCGTCGGGCGAGTGGCTGATCCCGCCGTTCAGGCTGCGGACGAAGAGCATCGCCGTCGGCACGCCCGCCGCGGCCAGGACGCCCGCGTCGTGGCCCGCGCCCGACGCGAGCTCGACCGCAGCCAGGCCTCGGGCGTTCAGCTCGTCGACGAGCGCCGAGCGCAGCCCGGGCGACATCGCGACGGCGCGCCCCCGCGAGAGCTCGGCTGGGACGAGGGCCGAGACCTGCTCCACCCGATCGTCGTCCGGCGCGCGAAGATCGACGCTCAGCGCAACGCGAGCCGGTATCACGTTCGACGCCCCGGGCTCGACCGTCAGACGCCCGACCGTCGCGACGGCGCCGTCCACCGCGGCGGCCGCGTCGCGCAGCTGCAGCACGAACTCGGCCGCGGCCACGAGGGCGTCGTCCCGCCCCGCCATCGGCGTCGTCCCGGCGTGGCCTTCGCGCCCCTCGAAGACGACCTGACCGCGCGCCGTCGCGGCGATCCCGGTCACCACGCCGAGCGGCGCGCCGGCCTCTGCGAGCCGCGGGCCCTGCTCGACGTGAAGCTCGAGGAAGGCCGCCGGCATGGGCTCGAGCCTGCGCGAGCAGAGCGCGCGCGAGCCGCGGCAACCCGGGCCGGTGCAGCCCTCCTCGTCGCGGAACGCGATCACGACCAGCGTCCGCTCGCGCTCCCCGAGCCGCTCCACGGCTTCGAGCCCGCCCACGACGCCGAGCGCACCGTCGAAGCGGCCGCCGTTCGGCACCGAGTCGAGGTGGGAGCCCGTCCAGACCTCCGGCAGCTCCGGCCGCCGGCCGACCAGCCGGCCGAAGAGGTTCCCCGCCGGGTCGACCTCGACCTCGAGACCGCCCTCGCGCATCCAGCCGGCCGCGAGCTCGTGCGCCTCGTCCTCCGCGGGCGTGCCGCCGAGCCGGTTCGCGCCCGGGCCGCCCCCGATCGCGTAGAGGGCATCGAGGCGCTCCAGGACCCGCACGGTCACAGCCTAAGCGCGCAGCGGGCGCAGCAGCAGTACCCCCGCGAGCGGGAAGACCGCTGCGCCCGCGAAGCCGATCCGCCACGAGCTCGCGGCCACGACCGCCGCGAAGGCCGGCGGGACGATCGCGCCGGCCGCCGCGAGCGCGCTCTGCTGCATCCCGAGCGCGGCGCCGCTGCGGCTGCGGCCCGCGATCTCGGCCGCCGCGGTGAACGAGAGGCCGTTCCAGGCCATCGAGATGCCGCCGGCGAGGACGAAGGCGGGGATCAGCAGCACGAGCGGTGCCGAGAGCGCGGCCGTCGCCAGCGCGAGCGTCACGGCGCTCGCCACCCCCACGACCCGGAGCGGGTGCAGGCGCGACCCGATCCGGTCGGACCAGGTTCCGCCCCCGATCCGCATCGCGGCCGCAACGACCTGCGCCGCCGCGAGCACGCCGGCCGCCGCCGCGTCCGTGAGCCCGCGCTCGTCGTGGAGGAAGAGCACGAGGAACCCGATCACCGCCAGCTGCGCGACCAGGTACAGGCTGCTCGCGACACACAGAAGCCAGAGCCGGTGGTCGCGCAGCGTCGCCCCCAGGCCGCGGGGCTCGAGCACGTCGTCCTCGGTGCCGCCCTCGCGATCGCGGATCACTGCCAGCCCGAACGCGGCGCCGACCAGGCAGAGAACGCCGAGGAACACGAAGGCCGCGCGCAGGCTGAGCGCCGGCAGCACGAGCGCCGAGATCAGGCCGCCGACCGGAATCGCCGTCTGGCGCACGCCGAGCGCGAAGCCCCGCTCGGAAGCGGGAAACCACTGCATTACGGCGCGGCCGCTGGCGGCGTTCACGCTTGCGCCTGCGGCCCCGGCCAGCCCGACGAGCAGGATCAACGACTCGAAGCTGTCGGCGTAGCCGGCCGCGGCCGTGGCGACCCCGCAGGCACAGAGCCCGGTACCGAGGACGAGCCGCTCGCCGAGGCGATCGGCGAGCAGCCCCCACGGGAGCAGCGTCAGCAGCGTCCCGATCCAGAGGCTGTCGAGCACGACGCCGACCTGCACCAGGCTGAGGTCGTGCGCGTCCCGGAGCTGCGGCGACAGCACGGGCAGGCCGATGATCACGGCCGAGAAGGTGGTCTGCGCAGCCGTCCCCGCCGCGAGGACGAGCCAGCGGTAACGGCTCAGCACCGGCCGAACGCTATCGCGGGCCGGACGGCTAGGCTGGCGCCGTGACCTTCCGCGTGACCCGCCCCGACGAGGTCGACTGGATCGAGCGCGAGCCCGAGCCGGGCGGGAGCGCCCGCTACGTCGCCCGGCTCAGCGAGGAGCTCGGCTTCCAGCACACGCGCGGGAATCTCTGGCGCTATCCGGCCGGCGCGAGGGGCCGCCGCCATCGCGACACGATCCAGGAGGAGACCTTCGTGGTCGTCGCCGGGATGCTGACCGTGTACCTGGGCGAGCCGCCCGAGCAGGTCGAGGTTCCTCAGGGCGGTGTCGTCCACGTGGAGGCCGGGACCGAGCTGCAGCTGGCGAACCACGGCGACGAGGAAGTCCTCCTCTGGGCCTACGGCGCGCCGCCCGAGGCCGGCGGCGCCGAGTTCCTCGACTCCGCGGTCTGACGACGCCTCACAGATCGCGCCTGCCTCGCGTTCTAGATTGACGAGATGCCGCGCGCAGTCGTCGAGACCCCCATCGGCCCGCTCGGGCTCGTCGCTTCCGACACGGCGTTACAGGGCGTGCTGTTCGACGGCCGGCGGATTCGACCCGAAGGGAGCTCACCCGTCCTGGCGGACGCGGCCCGTCAGCTCGATGCCTACTTCCGAGGAGAGCTCGTGGCATTCGACCTGGCGCTCGAGCTGAACGGGAGCGAGTTCCAACGCAGCTGCTGGCTCGCGCTCGCCTCGATTCCGTACGGACAGACCGTGAGCTACGGCGAGCAGGCCCGCCGGCTCGGCCTCGGGAACGACGCCGCCCGGGCGGTCGGGGCCGCGAACGGGCAGAACCCCTTGCCGATCGTGCTGCCGTGTCACCGCGTGATCGGCGCGGACGGCTCGCTGACCGGCTTCGGCGGCGGGCTCGACGTCAAGCGGTTCCTGCTCGAGCACGAGGGTGCGCTGCTTCCACTCGGCTGATGCTATAGTGAACCGTATGGTTCAGTATTCACCGACAGTCGACCGCGCGTTCGCGGCCCTCGCCGACCCGACTCGCCGTGCAGTGCTCGAGCGGCTCGGCGCCGGCAGCGCCACCGTCAGCGAGCTCGCCCAGCCTTTCGGGATGTCCCTGAGCGGGATGAAGAAGCACATCCGGCTGCTCGAGGAGGCGGAGCTCGTGACCACCGAGAAGATCGGTCGCGTCCGCCGGTGCACGCTCGTGCCCTACGCCTTCGAAGGCATCAGCACGTGGCTGCAGCGGCTCGACCGGTTCGCCCAGGTCGTCGAACGCACGAAAGGAGCACGATGAGCCCGACGAAGAAGAAGGAAGGATTCTCCGCGGAGGAAAAGGCCGCGATGCGCGCCCGCGCAAAGGAGCTGAAGCTGGCCGCGGAGGGCGAGGAGGCGATCCAGGCCGCGCTCAAGAAGATGACGCCGGCCGACCGCAAGCTCGGCGAGCGGATCCACGCGATCGTGCAGAAGACCGCGCCGGACCTGACGCCGAAGACCTGGTACGGCATGCCCGCCTACGCCGACAAGAACGGCAAGGTCGTCGTGTTCTTCCGCGACGCGGCGAAGTTCAAGGAGCGCTACGCGATGCTCGGGTTCCAGGACAACTCGAACCTCGACGACGGCTCGATGTGGCCGGTTGCCTACGCCCTCACGACGAAGCTCACCAAGGCCGACGAGGCCAAGATCGAGAAGCTCGTCAAGCAGGCGGTGTCGTGAGCGAGACGACGGTGACGACGCCGAACGAGCTCGAGATCCGCGTCGAGCGCGTCTTCGACGCGCCCCGCGACCATGTCTTCTCCGTCTGGACGGATCCGGAGCTGATCCCCGAATGGTGGGGCGACGGCACGGTCGTCGAGGAGATGGACGTTCGACCGGGCGGCACGTATCGCTTCCGGACCGAGTACGGCGTCGTCGAGGGCGAGTTCCGAGAGGTCGAGCCGCCCGCGCGCCTCGTGCAGACGTTCCAGAACCACCTGCAGACGCTGGAGTTCGAGGAGCTCGGCGAAGGGACGAAGCTGACACAGACGATGCGCTTCGAGACCACCGAGCAGCGCGACACGACGATGCAGTACGGCGTCGAGGAAGGTGCGAAGGCCGGCTTCGCTCGTGTGGACGAGGTCCTGCGGAGGCTCGCTACAGGCCGAACGGGTTGAACGGCTTCGGGCTCGTCTTACCGAGCTTCCCGTCGGCGACAGGGGACTAGAATCGAGCGATGGCGGACGACTCGATCCAGGTCGAGGCAGCGCGGATCCCTGATCGCGACCGCCTGCTCGAGGAGCTGCGCAAGGCCGGCCTCGACGCGCGGCCGGTCGACGAGGTCGGGATCGAGGTCCCGCTCGAGGCCGGGGCGGACGAGGCTGCCGACGCGGTCCTCGCGCACGCCGAGTCGGTGATCATGCGCACCGGCTCCTCGTTCGTGCCGATCAAGCACGAGGGCACGATCTACATCCGGCCGCCTCTCAGCTGAGGAGAGCCTGGCGGGACGACCCGGCCGTGGCCGGTGTCCCGCCAAGCCCTCTGGAACTCAGTACCTGCTCTCGCTCTGGGCCCTGAGAGTTCCGGCCCCGACGTCCCAGCGCACCATCACGGCGTAGAGAACGATCGCCGTCAGGGTGAGGCTCACCAGCGCCCACAGCGGGTACGCCGCGTTGCCGACGAAGCCGAGCTGCACGAGGAAGCTCAAGCTCCCGACGACGATGGTGAACCAGCGCGCCCACGTCGCTCCTGTGCAGAGCCCGAAGCCCGCCGCCAGCAGCAGAACGCCCCAGATCATCATGATCCAGCCCCAGGTCGTGGTGTCGAACACCAGGATCTGGCTCGGCGTCACGAAGTAGTAGTTGTCGCGGATGACCGCGATCAGGCCTTCGAAGAAATCGATGCTCCCGACCACGAGCATCAGGATCCCGGCAAAGCGGATCCACCCGGCCCAGCGTTCGCCCATTGCCTCCATGTAGTGCTCCTTTCCAGCCTGCGTTGCGGCCGACCTTCGGGCCGAAAGGGGGATCTCCTCTACAGCCGGCTCGGCAGCAGCCGGGCCGTGAGCAGCGCGCGGAAGCGCTCCGGGTCGCCGCCGACATGTGCCTCGACGAGCTCGCGGCCCTGCCAGTAGGTGTGCTGGTACGGCGGCGACGTGCTCCGCAGCTGCGAGTCGACCTGCTTGGCCACGCGCTCGTCGGGCTGGAGCGACCAGGCGGCCGCGTAGTCGCGAGCCTCCTCCGCCGAGGCGCCACGATCGTGGATCAGCATGGCCAGGTTCGAGCTGACCGCCTCGAGCAGCTGGCGCGCCTCGACGACCTGCGAGCCGAGCTCGGCGTCGTAGTCGAAGCCGAGCCGGCCGAGCGCTTCAGCTGCAAGCTGCTGCCCGTCGCCGGTCAGGAGCTTCGGGCCGGTCATCGCCACGCCCTCCGAGATGACGGCCTCGGGTGACCAGAGCACGTCGAGCGTCCGCTCGAGCTGCCCGGCGCCGCGGACGAGCTCGGTCTCCTGCCAGACGCGGTGCGTGTGGTGGCCGCCGTAGATCTCGTGGGAGGTGAGCAGCACCAGGTCGGCCGCGGGCAGCGGCAGATCGGTGTTGACCTGGATCTTCGTGCGCAGGCCGCCGAGGTAGCGCGCGTAGCCGAGCCAGCGCTCGCCGGTGACGAGCTCGAGCTCGAACTCCTCGCCGTCCGGAAGGCCGATCGTCTCGCGCGTGAGCCGCCGCAGCTCCGCGGCGACGTCGAGCACCGCCTGTTCGACCAGCTCGGCGGGAATCGCCGTATCGGCGAGCCAGCGCGCGTAGCGCTCGTTCACCTCACCGGCGCCGGGCAATGCCTCGTCCAGCAGCTCTGCGGCGCGGCGAAACGGCTCCTCGTCCTGCCAGCGCGGGTCGATCCCGTAGACCAGCCGGCCCTCCTCGGCGAAGTCGAGCCGCTCACCCGCCTGCTTGCGCGCGTTCGCGCCGAGCGCTTCGACCTGTCCGACGAGCCAGTCGTCGCCGGCGGCGTCCTCGGCGAGCGCCTGCGCGTCCTCGGCCAGCGCCGCCGGGTCGCGCGGCTCCTCGGCATCGACCCGCCGGGAGAGCTCCTCGGGGCCGTAGTACGAGTCGATCAGATCCTCGTCGTGCTTGCCGAGCCGGAGGGCGAGCTCGATGTAGCGCTCGACGAGCTCAGCCACGCTCGAAGAGGGCGGCCTGGCCCTGCCCGACGCCGACGCAGAGCGTCGCGAGCCCGTACCGGCCGCCGCGGCGGCGGAGCTCGTGCAGGAGCGTCACGACCAGCCGCGCGCCGCTCATCCCGAGCGGGTGGCCGAGGGCGATCGCGCCGCCGTTCACGTTGACCTTCTCCGGGTCGAGGCCGAGCTCGCGGATCACGACCAGGCTCTGCGAGGCGAAGGCCTCGTTGAGCTCGACCAGGTCGATCTGCCCGACGTCGACGCCCGTGCGCTCGAGCAGCCGCTGCACCGCGGGCACGGGACCGATTCCCATCACGCGCGGGTCGACGCCGGCGACCGCCGAGGCGACGAACACGCCGAGCGGCTCGGCGCCGAGCTCACGCGCCTTCTCCTCCGAGGCGATCACGAGCGCGGCCGCCCCGTCGTTGAGGCCGCTCGAGTTGCCGGCCGTGACCGTGCCGCCCTCGCGGAACGCCGGCTTGAGCGACGCGAGCTTCTCGGCCGAGGTCTCCGGCCGCGGGTGCTCGTCCCGCGTCACCTCGCCGACCGCGACGAGCTCGTCCGCGAAGCGGCCGTCGGCGTCGGCCGCCGCCCAGCGCTGCTGCGACTGCAGGCCGAAGGCGTCCTGCTCCTCGCGCGTGACGCCGTAGCGCTCGGCCACGTTCTCGCCCGTCTCGCCCATCGACTCGAGCGGGAACATCGCCTCCAGGCGCGGGTTCGGGAAGCGCCAGCCGAGCGTCGTGTCCCACACGGTCTGATCGCCGCGCTGGAACGCCTTCTCGGGCTTCGCCATCACCAGCGGCGCGCGCGACATCGACTCGACCCCGCCCGCGACGAAAAGGTCGCCGTCGCCGGCCGCGACCGCATGACAGGCGCCGACGACCGCGGTGAGGCCCGAGGCGCACAGCCGGTTGACGGTCACGCCCGCGACCGACTCGGGCAGGCCCGCGAGGAGGGCGGCCATGCGCGCGACGTTGCGGTTGTCCTCGCCGGCCTGGTTGGCCGCGCCGAACCAGACGTCCTCGATCTCGCCCGCCGGCACGCCTGAGCGCGCGACCGCCTCGCCGATCACGAGTGCCGCGAGGTCGTCAGGACGCTCGCCGGCGAGCGCGCCGCCGTAGCGCCCGACAGGCGTTCGGACTGCGGAAAGGATGACCGCGCGGGGCATCCCCGCCAGCCTATTTCACGCCCGCAGCGTCAGGTCGGCAGCCGTACCAGCAGCCCCGCGACGCCGTCGTAGAGCCACACGGCGCCGGGCTCGGCGGCGAGACCGTTCACGAACAGCCGGCGCGCCGCCCGGACGCGCTCGGCCACGGCGCCGCTCGCATCCACGCGCAGCAGCTCGCCGGCCACGGGGTCGCCGCGGCGGGCCGCCGCGGGCGTGAAGGCCGCCGTCCAGAGGCTCGACCCGTCGGAGACGACGTCCATCGCGGCCGGCCCGATCTCGACCGTCCCGTCCGCCGAGCCGGTCGGCGAGCGGCGGAGCAGGTCGAGCCCGCGGCCGGTGATCCAGAGGGAGCCGCCGAGCGCAGCGACCCGCTCGGCCGCGGTCGTCTCGGGCGGTGAGAGCGCCGAGGCGATCCGGGTCACGGCGTTCGTGGAGGGGTCGATCCGGTCCAGCGAGTTCTCCCGGTGGCTCACGAGCCAGAG
>Ga0105245_10006692_pt1 | contig 10112 bp, 10 predicted proteins | sample KBSM54metaG_FD_81523 | JGI IMG/M metagenome (GOLD analysis project Ga0105245, IMG submission 81523) | Miscanthus rhizosphere microbial communities from Kellogg Biological Station, Michigan, USA - KBS M5-4 metaG | ecosystem: Host-associated > Plants > Roots > Rhizosphere > Soil | place... | reverse complement strand
GGCCGCAGTGCCATCGGCGATGAATCCGTTATTTCCTCCGTAACCGACCCCGGCGTAGCCGGTATGAATAGTCGTGGAGCCGACCTGTTCCGTTGAACTAATCGAGCCGGCTCAAGTGTACCAATAATCGCCCACGATTTGAGTTCCGGCCAACGCGTCCACATTGTTGCTCGCAGTGCGCCAGAGATGATTGACCCAATAAATTGTCGTGGAACCGTCCACGCACTGAGCGGCTGCCGGGCTCGGTAACAATAGGCCACAGAGTGCGATGGCGGCGATTGTTATATGACTTCTGAAAAAAAGCATGGTGTCACCTCTTTATCGTCTTGCGGGTTTGGTCACTTGAATGGACTGCGAAAACACCGACTGAAGATATGCTTGTAGACCGGCGAAGCTCTCTGATGTAAGCTGCAACTGCAGACTTGCAAACGCTTTCGCCGCTAGTCCCGTCCTTCTAACCGTAAATGCATGGACGGTGTCTTGAGGCAAACTGGCTCCCGCCGCTTTGGCTGTCAGGTGCTTCTGCAATGCCTCCTGGGTCAATGCCAGGTCCTGCGCTGCGAACTGTGCAGCGGCCGCATCAATCGCCTGAAGCTCAGCCGGTTTCACGTGAAGGCGCGATGCACTGTCGGCTGCAGTCACACCTCCGTGACCGTTCGTCCGCAGCTTCGCGTCCTGTGCATGCTGGGTCAAAAATACGATATAGAGTGTTGGCAGATCGAGGGCCGTGCTTTGCGCCAGGATAGTCAACGAAGAACCGACCGAAAGTGCAATTAGTAAAATTCGCCGGAGCATATTTATTAATAGCTCTTTTCAGTGCCGCGTAAATGTCCAACCGTGCTGCACCTTTGAACATTTGTTGAAGAGTCAGCGCCCGCTTGATGCGGCGGATAATGACTCATCGCAGAACAGAGAACAATCTAATGCCGCCCTTCCTACGAGTTCTGTCCGGTTGGTCACATCGAATATTAGAAATAGCTCGCTGACATACCACTTAACCGTACGCTCAGAGAGCCCGAGCTGCTGGGCCGCCTCTGCATTCCGCAGGCCCTTGCACAAAAGAAGCAGAACATCTCTCTGACGCTTATTGAGGGTAGTGTCCAGACCAACAGGCGGGCGTGAAGTCAATGATGGAACCTCCAGCGAGCAAGACCTACTTGCGCACCACTATGAGATCACAATGCGGCGAGTATTACAAGAAGATTCGTTCCGTCAAAAAAAGTTTCTATTTTGTAATTATGCAAACAGTGTCCGCTATTTATCGGCCTTAGATTACTTAACTTTCAACCGCTCGTCCTCATCGATCGCGATCACGTACTTCTCGTCGGGGGCGCGGACGATGTGTTGGAGTTCGGCGTAATCGAGCCAATTGAGGGAGCAATTTTCGCAGGTGTCGATGATTACGTTGCCGGGGCCGCCGTAGGGGTGGGTGTCCATCTCCTTCGAACACTTGGGGCAGTTGGTGCGGCGGTCGAGCGCTTCCCAGTCGGGCTGCACGCCGGCGTATTCGGAGGTCTCGTGGCGGGAGCGCAGGTCTTCGACTACGGCTAGAAATATGTCCATGTCGATGAGCAGGCCGTGGCAGCGCTGGCAGTAGAGCACGCGCTCGCCGGCGATTGCGGCTTGGACTAACGCCACGTTGCAGCGCGGGCATGGTTCATCCGACGGCTCGTCGAGCACGCGTACGCCGTCGGGATTGGGGTCGGGAAAGTGGGTGGTGCCGCAGTATTGGCAGGCTAGGAAATCCTTGCCGGCGTCTAGACTCATGGGGGCGCCGCAGCCGGGACACATCATGTTGGTATTCCTCCGCGCCCTTCTATCGTCCTGTTTTCCAATATCCTGAAGAGGCAGCCATGTCCACTTTCAAAGCCGTATACGCGACTCAACAAGATGGGAAAACCCACGTCTCGCTGGAACAGCTCGACCGCGCCAGTTTGCCGGCGGGCGATGTGCTGGTGCGGGTGCACTATTCTGACCTGAATTATAAGGACGGCCTGGCTGTCACGGGGCGGCCGGGCGTGATCCGCAAGTTTCCGATGATTGCGGGGATCGACTTGGCGGGGGTGGTGGAGGAGTCGGCGTCGCCCGCTTGGAAGGCCGGCGACGAAGTGGTGATCACGGGCTTCGGGCTGTCGGAAACGGCCTGGGGCGGATACGCGGAGCTCGCGCGAGTGGACGCGAATTGGCTGGTTCGCTTGCCGCCGGGGCTGACGCTCAAGCAGGCGATGGCGATCGGCACGGCCGGGTTCACGGCCATGCAATGCGTGGTCGCACTGGAACGGCACGGTGTGTTGCCGGGGGCGGGAGAAGTTTTAGTCACGGGCGCAGCGGGAGGCGTCGGCAGCATCGCGGTGGCGGTGCTTGCCAAGCTGGGTTATCGCGTGGTCGCATCGACGGGGCGGGCGGAATTGGGCGACTACCTGCGATCGCTGGGCGCGAGCGAAATTCTGGAACGGAGTACCTTGACGGCGCCTTCCAAACGGCCGCTGGACTCCGAGCGCTGGGCGGGCGCGGTCGATAGCGTCGGGGGCGATACACTGGCGGCCATCGTGCGAGGGCTGGTCGCCAATGGCAGCGTGGCGGCATGTGGCGTCGCTGGCGGGGCGGCTCTCAACACCACCGTCTTCCCCTTCATTTTGCGCGGTGTGAACCTGCTTGGCATCAATTCAGTGCACTTTCCCAGCAGTGACCGCCCGCTGATGTGGGAGCGCCTCACGCGCGACCTGCCGCTCCCGCTGCTCGATGGCATGACCCAGGAAGCGCCGCTCGAAGCGGTGTTCGATCTAGGCGAGAAAATCATCGCCGGAGCCGTGCGCGGGCGAGTGGTGATTAAAATTCCCTAAGTAATTTTGGGCGCCGCCCAGCCGTCAAAAAAGGCAGGAGATTTATCGCATGAAATCTGTTGCCTACGCTGCACTATTTCTTGGATTATTTGCATTCACTGCCGCCGCGCAGCCGCCCCAAGCGCCGCAGGATCTGGAACGCCTGGTGGATCGCATTGCCCTCTACCCGGACCCGCTGTTGGGGAACATCCTGGCGGCCGCCACCTATTCCGATCAGATTTTCGACGCCGAAGCTTGGGCGCATCGCCACGAATACTTGCATGGTGAAGCGTTAGCTCGCGCCATTGCAGACGACCACTTGTGGTTCGACCCCAGCGTGCAATCGCTGCTGCCCTTCCCGGATGTGCTCGACATGATGGCTCGCGATATCAACTGGACGCGGGCCTTGGGCGACGCTTTCCTGGGCAACCGCTCCGGTGTGATGGACGCGGTGCAGAGTTTGCGCCATCGTGCCTGGGATTACGGCTATCTGCGCAGCACGCCGCAACTCATGGTCAATAACGGGCCGTATATCGACATCGTTCCGGTGGACCCGGGTTTCTATTATGTGCCGTATTACGACCCCGCCGTGGTGTTCTTCGCGCCGCGGCCTGGATTCCGCGTTGGGCTGGGGATTCGCTTCGGCCCTGGCGTTACCCTGGGAGCCGCCTTCGCCCCCTGGGGATGGTACGGCGGCGGCATCCGCTTTGGCTGGCGCGAGCACGCCTTTTTCCTCAATAACCGGCCGTGGGCAGGCGTTCGCCGCGGCTACGTTCATCCTTATAACATGCCGCGCTACGAGCGCGGCGGCTTCGATCGGCGCGAGATGCACGAGCGGCGTGAAGGGGGACGAGAACGGCGCTAGCCGGGGGGAATAAATCCGCCGCCTCGCGGCATTCGTATAACAGGCAGGGGCTGGGACGCGATTGGCTCCAGCCTCCTGCCTATTGGAGTAATATTTGGGTAGAGGCCCTATGCTCATCCGTAAACCCGCAGATCTTCGTTACTCCGACGTAACGCCAAAGAACGTGTATGTGAACCGTCGCCGGTTCCTGGCCGCGGGCTCCGCCATCGTGGGCGCCTGGGCGCTGCCGACTCCGGCGGGCGCCACCATGAAGCTGAACAACGTGGTGAAGAGCACTTATAAGGTTGACGAAAAGATCACGCCTAAAGAAGACATCACCAGCTACAACAACTATTACGAGTTCGGCACCGGCAAGGACGAACCGTCGCGCTACGCCAACACCTTGCGGCCGTCGCCGTGGCAGGTGCAGGTGGGCGGCATGGTCGACAAGCCGAAAACCTACGATCTGGATTCGGTCATGAAAATCGCGCCGCTGGAGGAGCGCATTTACCGCCATCGCTGCGTCGAAGCCTGGTCCATCGTGGTTCCGTGGATCGGCTTCCCGCTGGCCGCGCTGCTCAAGGACGTGGAGCCCAACTCGAAAGCCAAGTACGTCGCCTTCCAGACGCTTTACGATCCCAAGCAGATGCCGCTCGGCAACCGCGCCGGTATCGAACTGCCTTACGTGGAAGGCCTGCGCCTGGACGAAGCCATGCATCCGCTGGCGCTACTCTCGGTCGGACTTTACGGCGAGACATTGCCCAACCAGAATGGCGCGCCGATCCGCTTGGTGGTGCCGTGGAAGTACGGCTTCAAGAGCATCAAGTCCATCGTTAAGATCACGCTTACCGACAAGCAGCCGCCGACCACCTGGAACATCACCAACGCTCGCGAGTATGGATTCTACTCCAACGTAAATCCTACCGTCGATCACCCGCGCTGGAGCCAGGCCTCCGAGCGCCGCTTGGGTGAATTGTTCAAGAAGAAGACCATGATGTTCAACGGTTATCCAGAAGTGGCGGGCCTTTACAGCGGGATGGATCTTCGCAAGAACTATTGAGGGACGGGGGGCGATAACGGATGAAGAAAATCCTGTTCAGCCCCTGGACTAAGCGCGGCCTCTTCGCCGTCTGCCTGATTCCCGCGCTGCTCTTGGTATGGCGCGGATTCATGGGCAACCTCAGCGCCAACCCCATCGAATTCATCGAACACAAAACCGGGGACTGGGCGCTGCGCTTCCTGCTGATCACGCTGGCCGTCACTCCCCTACGCAAGATTTTCGAACAACCCTTGCTCACCAGGTTCCGCCGCATGCTGGGCTTGTTCGCGTTCTTCTACGTATGCGCGCACCTCTTGATGTATCTGATCTTCGACCAGATGTTCAGCCCCTCCGGCATCTATGCCGACGTGCTGAAGCGGCCTTACATCACGGTGGGCACTGCCGGGTTTTTGATGCTGGTGCCGTTGGCCGTCACTTCGACTGCGGCGATGGTGCGCCGCCTGGGTCCCAAGCGCTGGCAGTTGCTGCACCGGCTGGTGTATTTCTGCGCGCTCGCCGGCGTGATCCATTATTACTGGCTGGTGAAATCCGATGTGCGCGAGCCGCTGATGTACGGCGGCATTCTGACGCTGCTCATGCTGTTCCGCGTTCGCATGTGGCTGCAAAAAGGCACGAAGAGCAAACCGCAGCCGGCGGGCGTGAGCGTTTAGACTTCGCGACCGTTTCCGCTCCTTCCAGCCGCGGTTCTGTGCGCGCCATCACGGGCGCGCCTCAAAGTTGTGCTGAGGAGACTGCGCGAGTTACCAGTCGTCCTCGCGTCAGACTGTGGTTGCAAGCGGCCGTTTCGTACTCTAATTGCTCCACACCGCTTGCCGCCTGTTCTAACATCAAGAACAGAGATCCCATCGTCATGCCATTTTGCACTTTTTGCGGAGCTCAGGCTCCCGACGCTGCTCGTTTTTGCATTAGCTGTGGAACTCCGTTTGGGTCAGTGGACGCGGCTCCGCCGGCGATCGCTCCGCTGGACTTCACTATCCACGGCGACAACCTGCAAGTGGCGCGCATCCGGCTGCAGCCCGGTCAGGAACTGTACGCGGAAGCCGGCAAGATGGTCTATAAGCAGCCGGCGGTGGAGTGGGAAACCCGTATGAGCGGCGACACGCTGGGCGACAAAATCCTGGGTGCGTTGAAGCGCACTCTTATGGGCGAGTCCTTGTTCCTCACCTACTTTCGCGCGGCCACGCCCGGCGAAGTCGGTTTCGCGGGCGATTATCCGGGACGCATACAGGCCTTGGCCCTGGCGGCGGGGCAGTCGATTTTAGTCCAGCGCGATAGTTTCCTGTGTGCGCAAGCGAGCGTCACCCTCAACATCGCTTTCACCAAGCGCCTGGGGGCCGGATTCGTCGGCGGCGAGGGATTTATTCTTGAAAAACTCACGGGCCCCGGCACCGCTTTCATCCATGCCGGCGGCGACCATCTGGAATTCACGCTGGCCGCGGGCGAGGGCCTGCAGATCGAAACCGGCTGCATCGTGGCGTTCGAGGAAACGGTGGACTACGACATTCAGTTCGTGGGCGGCATCAAGCGCGCCTTGTTCGGCGGCGAGGGTCTATTTCTGGCCACGCTGACCGGGCCAGGCAAAGTCATCGTGCAATCGATGACGCTCGAAAAGATGCGCCGCCAGTTGGCGCCCGCGAGAAGCGGCGGCGATGAGCACAAGGGCCTGGATGTCATCACCGGGATTCTAGGCAACGACGATTAGTCACTTGGCCGGTTGCAAGCGTGCAACTGGCTAGGGCATCGCTCATGCGATTCTTCAGCGTCAGATCCCAAGTCTTTCCGTGGCGCGTCAGCAATGAGTATCCGAACTGCCGCTGACTTTCGCTGGCCACTACCGCCGCGCCATGCACCGGCACACCTTTGACGGAACCGTCCAGCGCCATCGCCAGATTCGTGCCGCCGTCGCCCGCCACCAGTTGCGTCGGGCGGCCGTGGTCGTAGCTCAGCAGCTCGAACAAATGCACGTGACCTGAAAGAATCAAGTCGATGCCTTTTGGCGACGCACGGTCCCAGGCTTCTGCGAGCGTCGGCGACACCGGAGCGGACTGGCCCGCCAGCGCGTCCGTGCGCAGGCCCCAGAACGGATGATGATCCGCGAGCCATGCCTTCGCTGGATGCAACGAGGCGAGCTGCGCCGCGTACAGCGCTGCTTGTTCTTGGTTCAAGGTGTTCGCGGAAACCGACGCCGAGTCTAGCATGACGAGTTCGAACGTTCCTGGCTGAATCGTGTAAGGTGGCGAGAAACGATCGCACGTTCCGTTCCAGGGACGTGGGTCTAAATAGTAGAACCAACCGCGCCAGGATCGTCCGCAGTCCTCGTGATTCCCGCGCGAAAACGCCCAGGGAGCGGACGCCAGCAGATTGGCGGCTGGGGTGAAGAAATCGGCGTTCCAGGCGTCCCAGGTGTCTCCCGAAGGAGTGCCTCCGCACATCACCTGCTTATCCGCGGGACAGGGCATTTCGCGGTAAAGGTAATCGCCGACGTGGATCACCAGGTCCGGCTTTTCTTCTGCCGCCCGGGCCGCGACTTGCGCGAAGGGCCATAGTTCAGGGTCGTTACAGGCCTGCAGTTCGTCACCCTTGATGCGGCATCCCGTGTCGCCGATGGCAATCACTCGTGAAGGATTCGCGCGTGGCAGCGCCAGCGCTTGCCCATTCACGGATGCCGCTTTCGCGCCTCGCGGGATGACGAACTCGCACACCGGGCGCAATCCGTCGGGCGTCGGCAGCCGCAGCGACATCGGCCGCATCGCGCCGCCTATTTGAATGGCCGGGCAGTCCCGCGCGTCTCTGACGACGATGCGCGCGACCGCTTGGCCGCCTTCCCTCAGGGCAACCCATACGGGCGAGAGCGCTTGGCCGCTCGCCAGTGCAGCGGCCACCGCGGCCAAACCTAGAAGGCGCATCCTAGCGCTTCGGAGCGTAACCCACGGTCAGCGATACCATCACGCTGCGCCCCGGCAGCAAGGTCAGGAAATCGCCGCCGGATGGAGCGAAAGGTACTGCCGTTGTCGGGCCGACCCCGGGGGTAATGCCCGTAATGTTGTGGTTGTCGAATAGGTTATTGACGCTGAGCCCCAGTTTGCTGCCGCGCAAAAACGACGCCGTCTTAATTGTGTAATTGACAAAGATGTTGGAGACGCTGAACGGATCGATCGGCACCGCTTGGTTCACGGCGCCGTTATCGTTATACATCTTACCCACGCGCTTGTTGAAGAAACCCATGTTCCAATTCCTCTGCTGCCAGGAGAGGCCCACGGCTTCGGTATCGCGCGGCGCATTGGCCACCCAGAGTCCCGTGTCCGAGTATTTCGCCGTACCCACCGTAGCGTTCATGTACAGGCTCACCCCGTGGCCGAGAACGATATTACTCTCTCCCTCAATGCCCTTGGTATTCGATGGGCCGGTCGGAACATACATCGGTTCGTTGAAATTGTTGGGATCGTTTACGGAAGCATACGGGTTTTCAAAATGGATGTAGTACGCATTGACGTCTAGAGTCCAGCGGTTAAATTTCAATACCGAGCCGCCCTGATAGGTCCTGGCCAGAGTTGGCTTGGGAGGAACAGAAACCGCGCCATTCGGGACATCAAATACGCTGGTGGGCGGAATCACGTTGCCTTCGCCAAACTGCCCGTAGACCGACCAATTCCGCTGCACGCGATAGCGGGCCGCGGCAGAGGGCAACCAGGAGTTGTAATCCACGCTGTGGGTGGTGAAGGCGGCGCCGCCAACACAGGCGTTGCCAACCTTGACGCCGCCCAGGCAGCCCACCGTCTTGATGTCCTGGTATTGATTGAAGTGCTGCAAGTAGCGGGAGTCCTTGATTCCGCCGACGATGGTTAGCTTCGACGTGGCTCTCCATTCATACTCGGCAAACGGCTGGTAGGTTTGCGTGATGTAATGCTCGTGAAAGTTGGGCGACGCGACGTCGGCCCACGTGAATGGCGAAGATACATATTGATAGCGGTCAGTATAGGACCAATCGAACCACATGCCGGTGCGGAAGATGCCGTACTTCGATTCCTGGATTGCCGAAATAACATCGCCGAAATGATTTGCGCCGTTGAGCTTGTCGATGGCGCTGGTATTCGAAAGCGCGGTCAGGCTCTTTTCCAGGTTTTGCTTGTTCCAGTAGCGGTACGAATTGACTTTGTTATCCAGCCTCCAGCCATGGCCCAGGTCGGTCTTAAGACCGATGTATACGAAATCCGTTTGTATGTGGTAAAAACTGTAGCCGTAGTAATTGGGGCTTTTGGGATCGTTGTTCAGGAGGTAGTTGTCGCCAAATTTTGCAATGTCGGAGCGCGTGGGCGCGTTGCTGTCCGGCGTGTTCGACCAGAAATCGAGCAGGTCGCCGAACACCGTCAAGACCGTCTTATCGGTGAACTTGTACTGATACTTCAGTGAGCCGGCAACGCGCTTCTGATAGTTGAACGTCTGGTAGCCGTCCGATAGCAATTGGTGAACGTCGGCGAGCAGGCTGGACTTTTTCGAACCCAGACCGAAGTCTCCAGAATCCAAACTCAAATCCAGCAGGCGCGTATTAAACGAACCGTAGGAGCCGGAAGCCCTGACATTCGGGCTGGATTGCACATCCGGCGATAAAAGATTAATCGATCCGCCGAAGTTGGTTGGTCCTACTGCTGACGCGCCCCCTGGGCTGCGGTCGAAATCCGTCGTGCCAATCCACTGGCCGGGAAAGAAGACCCAGGAATGGTGGGTCGGGGTGTTGGTGTCCTGGAACGGAATGCCGTCGAAAGTCATGGTGTATTGACCATCTTGAAAACCGCGGAAATAGTTCTTGCCTTGCCCCAGCCCGACTCCGTTTGAATTGACGCTAAACGCCCCTGGCGCCATTTGGATCACTTCGTTGTAATCCGAGACGGGCGACGTAAAATTCTGGATGAAGTCTTTGCTGATTTCCGTGCGCGCCGAGGTCGTGTCCAGCGTATTGCCGGAAGGCGCGAGCTGCGCGGCCAGCGACACCACTTCCCCCACCGTCACGGACTGATTCACGCTCCCCACGCTGAGCGCGATCGAGAGGTCTTCCGCGGCGCCGCCCGCTGGATCGACACCCGTGCGGCGGGCCACGTTAAAGCCCGGCGCGGATATTTCGACGGTGTATTTGCCGGAGTTCAGTCCGCTCGCCGAAAAGCGGCCGTCGTCGCCGGTCGTCAGTTCGCGAACTGCGTCGCCCGACTCGCTCTTCAATGTGACTAGCGCATTGGGGATCGTTTTCCCTGCCTGATCAAGGACTGTGCCGCCGATGGTCGCGCCTCCGTTGCCGGATTGCGCGAGCAGCAATCCCGTGCACATCGAAAGAAAAGCTACAGCTCTAGCGATACTCTTCACGTTGACCTCTCCTGTTCGTGGGGAACTTTTG
>Ga0105245_10006689_pt1 | contig 10115 bp, 9 predicted proteins | sample KBSM54metaG_FD_81523 | JGI IMG/M metagenome (GOLD analysis project Ga0105245, IMG submission 81523) | Miscanthus rhizosphere microbial communities from Kellogg Biological Station, Michigan, USA - KBS M5-4 metaG | ecosystem: Host-associated > Plants > Roots > Rhizosphere > Soil | place: Michigan... | reverse complement strand
TCCGGTGGGCCTCGATCAGCTCGCGCAGGTACGTGTCCAGCAGCTCATCCGCCATCCGGAAACGGCTGCCCGGATACAGCATCTCCTTGGACAGGAAGAAGCAGTAGGCGCAGTCGAGGTTGCACACCGCCCCCGTTGGCTTTGCCAGGACATGGAAAGCCGGCGGCCCGGCCGTCTGCGTACGAGACTCCGTGAGCGACTCCGCCACAATGCAACGCTCCTCAACGGCCTGTGATGGGGCCGAGCACGCGACGCCGGCCTGTAGGGCGTCCCGTCATCCGGACCGGTTGAAGGATGCCGGGCGGCCACGGGCGGGCTTTCACCCGACCCGGATGATTGCCTGCGGTTCCCGACCCACTAGCCTCGACCCCTCATCGTGCCTCCGTGCGGGTTCGTCGGCGGGGTTTCGAACCGTGATCGGACCAACGGAGGCTTTCTGATGCCCATTGTCGAGTACCAGCGTGGAGAGTCGTTCCCGGGCGTGATCGGTCGCACGGCTGAGGAGTCGAGTCCAGCGTGGCCGGCAACGGAGCGAGCCAAGGAAGGCGCGCCGAACGTCCTGTTCATCGTCCTCGACGACACGGGCTTCGGCCAGTTGGGCTGCTTCGGCAGCCCGATCGAGACGCCGCATTTCGACCGGATCGCCGCCGACGGCCTGCGCTACAACAACATGCACACGACGGCGTTGTGCTCGCCGAGCCGGTCGTGCATCGTGACCGGGCGAAACCATCACGCCAACGGCATGGCCTGCATCACGGAACTGGCGACGGGCTATCCCGGCTATGACGGCGTGATGCCGTTCGAGAACGGGATGCTCTCGGAGATGCTGGTCGAGCAGGGCTACAGCACGTTCATGGTGGGGAAGTGGCACCTGACGCCGAGCAACCAGGAGAGCGCGGCCGGCCCGTACGATCGCTGGCCGCTGGGTCGCGGGTTCCAGCGCTTCTACGGGTTCCTCGGCGGCGATACGAGTCAGTGGTATCCGGACCTGGTGTACGACAACCATCAGGTCGAGCCTCCCAAGAAGCCCGAGGAGGGTTACCACCTGAGCGAGGATCTGGTCGACAAGGCGGTGTCGTTCATCGCCGACACCAGGCAGACGGACCCGGAGAAGCCGTTCTATCTGCACCTCTGCTTCGGCGCCACCCACGCCCCGCACCACGTCGCCAAGGAATGGGCCGACAAGTACGAGGGTGTGTTTGACCAAGGCTGGGACGCCTATCGCGAAACGACGTTCGCCCGCCAGAAGGAGCTGGGGATCCTGCCGGCCGACGCCCAGCTGTCGCGCCACGATCCGGACGTCCCCGACTGGGACTCACTGGACGATTCCGCCCGCCGCCTGTACAGCCGGATGATGGAGGTATTCGCCGGCTTCCTCAGCCACACCGACCATCAAGTCGGCCGGCTGCTCGACTTCCTGGAGACGCAAGGCGAGCTCGAAAACACCCTGGTCATGGTCATCTCCGATAACGGCGCCAGCGCCGAGGGCGGCCCGACCGGCACCACGAACGAGGCGCAGTTCTTCAACAACGCCCCGGAACCGATCGAGGCGAGCCTCGAGCTGATCGACGAGCTCGGCGGCCCCAGGCATTTCAACCACTACCCGTGGGGGTGGACGTGGGCCGGGAACACACCCTTCCGGCGCTGGAAGCGCGAGACGTACCGCGGCGGCTCAACCGACCCCTTCATCATCTCCTGGCCCAGGGGGATCAAGGCGAAGGGCGAGGTGCGGACCCACTACGCCCACATGATCGACATGGTTCCGACCGCGCTCGACCTGCTCGGCATGGAGCCGCCGGCGACCATCCGCGGCGTGACCCAGTCGCCCCTCCACGGCGTCAGCTTCGCTCACACGCTCGACGATCCGACCGCCGAGACGCGTCATCACACCCAGTACTTCGAGATGCTCGGCCACCGGGCCATCGATCATGACGGCTGGCGCGCGGTCTGCCCCTGGCCCGGCCCCTCGTTCACGGAGGCCGGCAAAGGCGTTGGCGAGCCGATCTCGGCGGACACGCTGACGCGGCTGGACGCGGAGGGCTGGGAGCTCTACCACGTAGCCGAGGATCCCGCTGAGACCCGCAACCTCGCCGCCGGGAACCGCGACCGGCTGATCGCGATGATCGGAACCTGGTACGTCGAGGCCGGCAAGTACCAGGTCATGCCGATCGACGGCAGCGGCTTGGCCCGGATGGTGGGCGAGAAGCCCCTGATCGCGCGGCCTCGGGACAGCTACACGTACCTACCCAACACCCAATCGGTACCGAACTTCGCAGCGCCAAAGGTGCTCAACCGCCCCCACAGCATCACCGCCGACGTCGATATCCCTGCGGACGGCGCCGAAGGCGTGCTGCTCAGCCAGGGCACGGCAGCAGGCGGCTATTCGTTCTTCGTCAAGGACGGCAAGCTCCGATACGTGCACAACTATGTCGGCCGACAGCTGCTCGGCGTGCAGTCGGAAGTCGCCGTCCCCGCCGGCAAGCACGAGCTCCGGTTCGAGTTCGAGCCCACCGGCAAGCCGGATATGCCCAACGGGAAGGGTGCGCCGGGACGGCTCCAGCTCTACATCGATGGGAGCATGGTCGGGAACGCGGAGGCAGCGGTGACGACGCCCTTCATGTTCAACCCCGGCGCACTGACGTGCGGCGCGAACCCTGGCTCACCTGTCACCCCGGACTACGAAGGCCCATTCGCCTTCACGGGCACGCTCCACCGCGTCACCCTGGACGTCAGCGGCGAGCTGATCCACGACCCCGAAGCCGAGCTTCGCGTGCACCTCGCGCAGCAGTAAGCCGAAGTCGCGTTCCCCGGGCGCCGCGCCTTGCGGAGCCCGGGGACGGCTTCGTCCAGTCAGATCCCTTCCGGTCCCAAGAGCAGGCCGCGAATGTCGCCGCCCGAAGCGGCGATGAGGCCGAGCTCCCAGGTGTAGGCAAGTTGCGCCGGGTCGACGAGGCACTCCGATGACCGAGGGCAGAGGTCCCCGGAATGGACGGCCAGCGCGATCGCCAGCACATGGCGCACGAGCTCGTCCGCCGCCTCCTGCAACGTCGCCCCATCGGCGTGACCGAACCCGGCCAACGAAAGCCTGACGCAACCGTCGTGCTCTGAAACGCTCAAAGAGGGTCGGAACGGGGCCATGAATCCGGTCTGCGGCGCACTCGTACCCGCTCCCCGCCCATCCATAAGCGGACGGGCGCACACTGGAGCTGCTGCCGGCGTCGCGGCCAGGGGACGCCGGCCCCGGGGGCCGCGTCCCTAGCCGACAGGCCGGGTACGGTCGTCGACGAGGCGGCGGGCGACGTCGCGGAGCTTGAGGTTGGCCGTCTGGGAGAGTTTCGCCAGCCGTTTGAACGCCTCGTCTTCGTCGATGCGTTCGTCGGCCATCAGGATGCCCTTGGCCTGTTCGATCACGGCGCGGCTGCGCATGGCCTCGGCCATGTTCCGCGCCAGCATCGAGGCGGACTTGTAGGCATCGACGCTTTGCAGCGTGGCCGCCAACTGCTCGCCGTAGCTGAGCGCCAGCCGCAGCTGACGGTCGCTCAGCGCGAGGCGCTCGCGGGCATACAGGTTCAGGCTCGCCGCCACCTCCGGGGAGTCGGTCGGCACGTGCACCGACAGGGAGCTCTTCGCCCCCAGGTGGCGGGCCGTCTCTGCGAAGTGCTCCCACCGCTCGTCTCCGGCGGAGGACTCCTCCCAGAAGACCGGCTCGGACCGGTCGAGCGTTGCGATGCACGGGCCGCCCGCGGCGTACTGGGCGTCATCGAGGCCGATCAGGCGCTGGTCGGTCGCGCCCACGGTGGACACGTCACCTCCGTGCCGGGCGGTGACGGTGGCGGCACTGAATCCGAGCGCTTCCACCGCCGTCTCCAGGATCAGGTTCAGCAGGCGGTTCAGCCGCACCTCGGCGGCGTCTCCGGTCGAGTGGTGCTCCATCGGGGAGCCTCACGATCCGCTCTCCAGATAGTCCAGGGCGTTCGACGAACGACCGGCTCGGCGCAAAGCGGAGAGCGTCGACTCGACGCAAAGTCAGCACCGAGAAGGATACCCCCCGCGCCAACACCGCGCGTATCCGGCTTGTCGGGGTGGTCGGTGTGAGCCGGTTGAAGACGGCCGCTCCGCAGCGTCCGAGAACGACCTTACCGGTTCCCGGGCTCAGCTCACAGACGGCAGGTTTGCGTTGCCGAATTGGGGGAAGTGGAGACTCTCTGTCGTCGTCCGAGGAAGGTTGACATGTCGGTATTGGAGCGGGCTCGACGGGGCCTTCGCGAACTCCCGTCGAACGCGGAATGGGCCGTGTCGCAGGTGCGTCGGTCGGCCCGGTCGGAAGGCGCGGCCGGAGCAGATTCGGTCCAGCAGGAGATGAAGCACGCCGAGGAGGCCGCCGAGCGGGCGCATGAGGCCGAGGAACGGGCTATGCAGGCCGCCCAGGAGGCGAAGGATCTTGCCGAGTACGCCCTGGAGGTGACACAGCGGGGGCGTGCACGGATCAAGGAGGTCGACCGCGATACGCAGCGGGAGATGGAGCGACGCATCAAGCAGGCCCAGCGAGACGCCGAGGAGATGGTGAAGCAGGAACGCCTCGCCGCGGCGGAGGACGCTGAGCAGGAGCGGCAGGAGGTGTACGAGGAGGTCGAAGCGGAGACGGAGCCCGTTCAGCGCGACGCCGAGCAGGCCAAGGAGCGGGCCGACGATCTCGTACAGGAGGCCCACGAGGCCAGGCTCGAGGCCAAGCGGCTGGCGGAGAAGGCCGCCGAGGCAGCTCACCTGGCCGCTGAGCAGGCCCAGCGCCATGCGCAGCAGTTCGCGCAGGAGGCGGAGCAGCAGGCCCGCAAGGCGGAGCAGCAGGCCCGTCATGCGCAGGCGGGCGTGAGCCGGGCGGAGGAGCTACGCGGGGCGTCGGAGGAGGCGACCGTGCGACTGACCGCCGCCGATACCGGCCATGTCGAGACGAACGGTGATCTCCAGGAGTACACGAAGTCGGAGCTCATGGAGCTCGCGTCCACCATCGGCATCGAGGGACGCACGAAGATGGCGAAGGACGAGCTCATCTCCGCGATCCGGGCGTCACGCGCATCACGATCGGATGCATGAGATGAGGCGTCGCAAGAGCACACCCCAGCAACTACTCAGATTCATCGACTCGCTCGAGCCCGACGTGGCCACAAGGGTTCGCGACCTCATCGGCTCGCTCGAGCCGGAGGTGACGACGAGGCTCCGTCCCAAGGGGATCCGCCGCGCAACGTACGCGGCCGGCGGACTTGCGCTTCTGACCGCGGCGAGCGCCGGCCTCTCATCCCTGCGGGATCGCCTCGAGACCTAGTCCGCGGCGGTACCTCGCAATCCCGCTCCCAGGACAAGCTCTGGGGGCGGGATTGCGCCATCAGCCTCTTCCTGCCGTCTCCGTTCTCAGCCGAGCGCCATGCCCTCGACGGCGCTCGAGGGGGCAGGCTCGGGGATGCGCACCATACGGAACGCGTCGAAGAGGCCGATCAGCGCGGCGACGAGCGGGACGAGCAGCGCGACCTGAAGGGCGATGTGGCGGGCGTCCGTGTTGATGCGGAGGATCTCGGCCTGGGTCGCCGGGGGCTGGTCGGCGAGCTGCTTCTGAAGCTGGGTGTTTCGCATCACCTCGGCGTCGTGCTCGAGCGTCTTGGCGACCTGCTGCTGCTCGGACGGCGTGAGCACGGCGCTCGAGTCCGCCATGTGCGTGAAGCTGAACGAGAGCGTCGCCAGCATGATGGCGCCGGCGAACGCCAGCCCGAACGAGAGGCCGAACGAGCCCGCCGCCGAGTTGACGCCGGCGGCCTCGCTGACCCGCTCCTCGGAGATCGGGGCCAGGGTGTAGTTATTGAGCTGGGAGACGAGCATCCCCAGCCCCATCCCCGAGATCATGAGCGGCACGACCAGGTACCAGCCGGAGTCCGCCCGGGGCACGATCGGGATCAGGATGACGAGGCCGAGCGCGAGCAGCCCGAACCCCACACGGATGATGCTGCTCGGCCGCCGGCTGCCCGCCCTGCGGGCCGCCAGCAGCGCCATCCCGAACATGGTGAGCGAGAGCGGCGCGAGCGAGAGCCCCGCCTCCATCGCGGAGTACTCGAGCACCATCTGCAGGTAGATCGGCAGGGCGATCATGAGCCCCCCGAGAGCGATCTGCTGGAGCATCTGCTGGGAGATGCCGAACCGGAACACCTTCGACGTGAACAGGCCGGGGTCGAGCAGCGTCGCCCCGCCCTGGCGCTTGCGCCGTACCAGCCAGTAGACGAGCGCGCCAAGCGCGACCAGGCCCGTGACCAGCAGCGCCCCGACGGCCTCGCCGCCCTCCTGCCAGACCAGGATGCTGAGCACCACGCCGCCCATCCCCACCACGGAGAGGGCGGCGCCCACCGGGTCGACGGTGCGGGGGCCGGTGTACGGCACATCGTGGACGAGCCGGATGTTCAGCAGCACGATCAGGATGATCACGTCCTCGAGCAGGAACCCCAGGCGCCACGACAGGTACGTCGTGATGAAGCCGCCGAGGAGCGGTCCGACGGCTGCGGCGATCGCGGCCGCGGCTCCGACGAGGGCGTACGCTCGCTTCTGGGCGGCCCCCTCGAAGTTCCCGTGGATCAGCGACTGCATCGCCGGCAGGAGGAGCGACGCCCCGATCCCGCCCACCAACGCCCAGAAGACGATGATGACGGCGACAGACTGGGCGACGGTCATCGCCGCGGCGCCGGTCGCATAGCCGAGCAGACCGATGACGTAGGCCCGCTTGCGCCCGATCAGGTCCCCGACCTTGCTCCCGATCAGGATGAACGCCGCCGACACCAGCGCCTCGAGCGCGATCGCCGACTGGACGCTGCTCACCGTCGTGTGCAGGTCGTGGACCACCGCCGCGATCGAGACGTTCATGAGCGACGTGTCGACGACGAGCACGAACATCGCCATCGCCAGGAGCACGGCGAGTCGCCGGCTGCCCGCCTCCTCCCCGGCCTCGCCCGCGGGCACGGCGTCCGTCATGGGCGATCACCTCTCACAGCCGGGAGACTGTGTCGGATCGGTGAAGCTCCGGCATCATCCGGCAGGGGTGATGGGCCGCCTAGACTCCCGGGTCGGCGTAACGTTCGGCCCCCAGACGAGACGGAGCAGCATGACCACTCACAACATCCCCTCCACCGAGCAGGAATGGCGGGACAAGCTCTCGCCCGAGCAGTACGAGATCATGCGCAGAAAGGGCACCGAGCGTCCCTTCACCGGCGAGTACGTCGACGTGAAGGACGACGGCATCTACCGCTGCGCGGGGTGCGGCGCCGAGCTCTTCAGCTCCGACACGAAGTTCGAGTCGGGCACCGGCTGGCCCAGCTTCACCGATCCGGCCGTCGCGGAGAACGTCGAGCTGCACCGCGACACGAGCCACTTCATGATCCGCACCGAGGTGACGTGCGCGCACTGTGGCTCGCACCTCGGCCACGTCTTCGACGACGGCCCCGGGGCGAGCGGGCAGCGCTACTGCATCAACTCCTGCGCCCTCGACCTCGACCGCCGGGCGACCGGCTAACCCTCAGGCACCCGCGCTGCGAAGCCCATGGCGTTCGCCGCTCTCGCCCTCGCGGCGAGCGGCGAGCAGCCGGGCATGCCCGAGGGCGAGCCCGCCCTGGGCGGCCAGGGCCGCGATCGCGTCGAGCACCGCCCGGGCCGGCTCCGTGCAGACGACGGCCAGGCGGCCCTCGTCGAGGGGCGCCGTGACGACGTGCACGGGCCGCCCCGCGGCATCGGCGCTCACTGCGGGCAGCTCGGTGCTGCGCAACACCTCGAGGGCGGCCCCGTCGGCGGGGGGCGCGAGGGCCGCGGCCAGCGCCACCGAGCGCGCGGTGCGGACGCCGCGGGCGGCCAGCACGCGCTCGCGGCCTCCGGGCCCGCCCCCGAGGACGATGGCCGCGTCGGCACCGGTGGCCTCGACGACCGCCTCCGCGATCCGGGCGGCGACCGCCTGGGGAGACGTGTCCGCCGCGGCGGCGATGCCGGGAAGGACGTCGGCGACGGCGCCGAGCAGCCGCAGCGACGCGAGCGACTCCTCGCCGTGGGCGCGGGTGGCGCGGCGGGCGCGGTGGGCGAGCACGGCCGCCGTGAAGCTGGCCGCGCGGTCCTTGCCGCGTTCCTTGGCCGCGTAGAGGGCGGCGTCGGCGCCGGCCAGGAGCTCGGTGACGTTGGCGGCGTCGGCGGGAAAGCTGGCAACGCCGCAGGACACGGTCACCGCGCGGACTCCGGGCAGGGCTCGCACGCGGGCGCAGAGACGGTCGGCCGCGGCCCGTGCCGCGCGTTTGCCGGACTCCGGCAGGATGATCGCGAACTCCTCGCCGCCGACCCGGCAGGCGAGATCGGAGCCGCGCAGCCTCTCCCGGGCGGCCGCGGCGACGCGGCGCAGGACGAGGTCGCCCTCCTGATGGCCGTGGACGTCGTTCAGGAGCTTGAAGTCGTCGAGGTCGAAGGCGATCAGCGACACCGGGCGGTCGTAGCGCGCGGCCCGCTCGACCTCGTCGTGCAGCCGTTCGTGGAACACGCGGTGGTTGTGGAGCCCGGTGAGCCAGTCGGTCTGGGCCTCGTGCAGCAGCCGGATCCGGTTCTGCGTGTTCTCCAGCGCAAGCGCCGCCACCGCGGCGAACTGCTGGACGAGCACGAACTCGTCGGCCGAGAACTCGGCGCCCTCCCCCAGCCGGTACGTGTTGAGCGCCCCGATCGGATGGTCGTGGACGACGAGGGGTACCGAGATGATCGCCTCGGGCTCGTCCTCGGGCGTCCCGGGCACGACGGCGATGCGCGGGTCACGCTCCGCGGCGGTGATGTTGGCGGGCTCGCCATGCTCGACCACCCAGCCGGTGAGACCCTGGCCCAGGCCGAGCGGCGCCGCCATGATCTCGTCGGCCCACTGGTCGCGCGCATGGACGGGCACGATCTGGCGCACGACCTCGTCGACGCGGTAGATCGTGAGCGCGTCGACCGGCACCAGCCGGTTGAGCTCGCTCGAGATGCGCTCGAAGAGCTCGTCCTGGGTCACCGAGACGAGCAGCATCCTGGAGATGTCGAAGAGCGTCTCGTAGGACGCGAGGCGCCCGGCGAGGTCGCGCTGGGACAGGGGCCGTTCTGGCACGGAGCGAGGTCCTTCGGGGAGTCGGGGCGCCCCGGGGTGGGCGCCTCCAGTCTCAGTGTCCGTGCTTTCCCCGGATGCTCCGACCCCCGAACGGGGGATGCTGGCAGAAACTGGGTGCTACGCGGCGTAGCGGCGGTGGAGCACGAGCCGGTTCCCGTCGGGATCGCTGAAGAAGGCGAGCCGGCAGACGCCCGTGTCGTACACCTCGGTCAGCTCGACGCCGGCGCCCGCCAGCTGCTCGCGGGCGTCGTCGACGTCGGCCACCCGAAGCGCGAAGCCGGCCGGATTCGGCGCGAACTCGAGGCCCACGTCCGCGGACTTCACGATTCCGACCGTCACCTGGCCGGCCCGGTATTCCGCGCCGACCGGGGTGTCCCTCTCGTGGGGGAGCCCGAGCGTGTCCCCGTAGAAGCGCTTCGCCCGCTCGACGTCCTGGGTGGGGACGGCGATGTAGTCGACTCGCTCGACCTCGATCATGGCGACCTCCTGAGTGGCGGAAGCTCGGAATGGTGCCAGACCGCTATCGTGGCCGGGTGAACGAGGCGCGCCTCGAGGACACGACGTACGGCCGGGGGCCGGTGAGCGACGGGTGGTTCGTCGTCAACGTCCGCGACGCGGCCTGGATGCACAGCCCGAAGTTCGGCTCGGCGTGCGTCATCGAGACCGACCAGGTCTCGTTCCCGCAGGTCGGCTACACGATCGCCGTGCTCGGGGAGGGCGGCTCGAGCGGCCTCTACCACCGCGAGGACGACCAGGAGGACTTCCTGGTGCTCTCGGGCGAATGCATCGCGATCGTCGAGGGCGAGGAGCGGCGGCTGCGGGCGTGGGACCTCCTGCACTGCCCGGCCGGAACCGAGCACGTCGTCGTCGGCGCCGGCCCCGACCCGTGCGTCGTCTTCATGGCCGGCGCCCGTCAGCACCGCGGCAGCACGGTCTACCTGCGCAACGAGGTCGCGCTGCGCCACGGGGTGAGCGTCGAGAC
>Ga0105245_10006682_pt1 | contig 10122 bp, 11 predicted proteins | sample KBSM54metaG_FD_81523 | JGI IMG/M metagenome (GOLD analysis project Ga0105245, IMG submission 81523) | Miscanthus rhizosphere microbial communities from Kellogg Biological Station, Michigan, USA - KBS M5-4 metaG | ecosystem: Host-associated > Plants > Roots > Rhizosphere > Soil | place... | reverse complement strand
TGGCTCGCCGCGCACGACCGGATCTCCGATGCGGTCGCGGCCGCGCAGGCCGGAGTTGCCGCAGACCCGAACGATGCTGAAGCACGCAACCTCGTCACCGCCCTCCTCAACCGCAGTCATGGCCACTAACGATCGCGCCGCGCGCGCCGCCCGGATCCACACCATCCTCGACGAGCTCCACCCGGTGGTGGGCTCGCCGCTCGCGCACGAGACACCGTTCCAGTTGCTGGTCGCCGTGATCCTGTCTGCGCAATGTACCGACGCGCGCGTCAACCTCGTGACGCCCGCCCTGTTCGCAGCCGCGCCCGATGCTCACGCGATGGCGAAGCTGAAGCCGCGCGAGGTCCTGAAGCTCATCAAGACGTGCGGGCTCGCGAACGGCAAGGCCAAGAACCTCGTCGCGATGAGCAAAGCGCTGGTCGCGAAGCACGGTGGTCAGGTCCCCCAAGACTTCGCCGCGCTCGAAGCGCTCGCCGGCGTCGGTCACAAGACCGCCGGCGTCGTGATGGCGCAAGCGTTCGGCGTCCCCGCGTTCCCGGTCGACACGCACATCCACCGCCTCGCCGGTCGCTGGGGGCTCTCGCGCGCCCGCAACGTCGTCGAGGTCGAGCGCGATCTCAAAGCGCTGTTCCCCGAGGATCGCTGGAACGCGCTCCACCTCCAGATCATTTACTTCGGTCGCGCGCAGTGCCCCGCGCGCGCGCACGACCCCGACGCATGCCCCATCTGCAGCTGGGCCATGTCCGGCGCGAAGCGCAAGGCCGAGGAGCGCCAGCGCCGCGCCGAAGCAAAGGCGCGTAAGAAGCCTGCCCCCAAGAAACCTGCCGCGAAGCGGAAGTAGGTTTACCAGTTGCCACGGACGTAGTCGCGGTACCGCCACGTCCGGCCGGTGACGTGATCGACGACGCTGTCGTCTTGCACGCGGATCGTGCGGCGCTTGTCACCGCGCATGCCACTGCCGACTTGACCGCGGCGAAGCGCGGCACGGCTCGCGTCGAGCTGCGTGTTCGCCTCGCCGGTGAGCTGATCGCGCAGCTTCGCGAGCGCGGCCGCGCGGTTCTTGTGCTGCGAGCGACCTTGCTGACTGCGAACGTGCGTGCCGGTCGGCACGTGCACGAGCTGCACGGCCGAGTCGGTCTTCTGCACGTTCTGACCGCCGTTGCCGGTCGACCGGCACGTCGACCACTCGAGATCCTGCGCGCGCAACTCGACCTCGGCAGCGCGAGCCTCATCGAGCACCGCGACGGTGATCGTGCTCGACTGGACGCGACCGCGCTTCTCGGTCGGCGGCACTCGTTGCCATCGGTGACCACCCGCTTCGCCTTCGAACAGCGCACGCGCACCCTTCCCGCTCACCCGCAGGATCGCGATCCCGGCGCGCTCCTCGAGCACCTCGGCGCTAAAGAAACCTCCGGCTCCCCAGCTTGAGATAGATCGCGAGCTGCTCCACCACGAGCAACTTGGCATCCGCACCACCCTCGGCGGCACGGATCTCGACAATGACAGATTCCGTAGACATGACTTCGTTCCTTTCTCGACGCGTAGCTAGACCGTTCCGAACACGTACGTGCTCGGTCGGCTAACCTTCGCGGAGCAGGATCGACATCACGGCCTCAAGCTAGAGCATCGCGCTCGCGTTGTCGAGAACGAGCTCGGATGTGCGCGCCGCGCCTGGCGATCACCGGCAAGCGGCGGCACCGCGGCAGCCAAGTTCGGCAGCGCGCGGTCGCATCTCCATGCCGACCGTCCGCCCGTTGTTACTCCTCGCCGTCACCGGCTGCATGGCCCACGGCCTCCCCGTCGACGAGAGCGTCGAAGCGATCGCACCCGCTGCCCCGAAAGCGGCAGAGCTGCCCTCGCAGATGCGCGTCGTCGAGTTCAACACGCACATGGAGCGCGGCGAGAAGATCGTCGACGCGATCCAGCGCGACCCCGCGTTGCGCGACGCCGACGTGATCATCCTCGAGGAAGTCCATCGCTCGAACCTCGGCTGCAGCGGGGCGTGCGAAGTCGGCAAGGCCTTGGGGTTCTATTCGGTCTACGCACCCGGCATGGCGAACGGCGACGGCGACGACGGCGTCGCGATCGTCTCGCGCGCACCGATCACCTCCTCGCAGGTGATCGAGCTGCCGCACTACGACGTCCACATCAACAGCGGCCGCCGCATCGCGCTCGCCGCGACGATCGATCGTGCCGGCGTGGCGAACACGCGGACAACGCCGTGCGACACGGCGGAGCCCACGAGCCGGCCGATCACGATCTACGCCGTTCACCTCGAGAATCGGATCACCGTCGCGCAGCGCCGCACCCAGATGGAACCCGTCCTCGCGCTTGCGGCGAAGCAAACCACGCCGGTGATCATCGCCGGCGACTTCAACACCAGCCCGTTCACGTGGATCGCCCACGTCATCCCGATTCCGACCGGCACGCAGGACGACAAGCTCGAAGCCGACGTCCGCGCGCACGGCTTTCAGACGCCCGTCGTCGCATCGGGACCGACGAGCCGGTTCTTCGGGATGAAGCTCGACGCCATCTACACGCGTGGCCTTCGCACCACCGATTTCGCGACCGCTCGCGCGAACGACCTCTCCGACCACCTCGCGATGTGGGCGATCATCGAATAACAACAGTGACTTACAAGATTGATCGAAAAAACCCCTTGCGAACTTCCAGCGGAATGAATATTCATTCCTTGCGATGGCGACGGCAGCGAAAGCAGCGAACAAGCGCGAAGCGGTGATGAACGCCGCCCTCGAGCTGTTCGTCGAGCGCGGCTTCTACGGCACCGCCGTCCCGGAGATCGCGGACAAGGCCGAGGTCGGCGCCGGCACGATCTATCGCTACTTCCCCTCCAAGGAAGCGCTCGTCAACGTGCTCTACCGCCAGGAGAAGACCCGGTTCGGCGCTTCGGTCGTCACCGGCATTCCGGCCGGCACCGCGAAGGAGCTGTTTCACACGCTCTGGCGCCGGATGGTCGATTTTGCCGTCGAGAACCAGAAGTCGTTCATGTTCCTCGAGCTCCAGCATCACGCCACGTATCTCGACGCCGAGAGCCACGCGCTCGAAGCCCGGATGACGCAGATGTTCGAGCAGGTCATCAAGTCCGCGCAGCAACGCGGCGAGCTCAAGAGCGGCCCACCGGGGCTCCTCATGGGCCTCGTGATGGGCGCCTTCATCGGCGTCATCCGCAGCTGCATCGAGATCGATCTCGCGCCGGCCAGTGCCGACTGGAAGCTCGCCGAGCAATGCATGTGGGAAGCGATTCGAGCCTGACCCACCGATCCTAGGTCCCCTGCCGAGGCTAGCCCTCGGTTTTTTAAGCAGTTTAACCGGAATGAATGTTCATTCTCTTTTGGAGCTAAACGTCATGTCGAACTCGTCCAAGACCATCCTGATCACTGGCGCCACCGCGGGCATCGGCCGCTTCACCGCTCTTCACCTCGCCAAGCTCGGTCACCACGTGATCGCGAGCGGTCGCAAAGTCGACGAGCTGAAGAAGCTCAAGGCCGAAGCCGGATCGCTCGATCTCGACACCGTGATCCTCGACGTGACGTCCGCGACCTCGATCGCCGCGGCCGTCGTCGAAGTCGAGGGCATGACGAAGGGCAAAGGCCCCGACATCCTCGTCAACAACGCGGGCTTCGGCATCCTCGGCCCGACCTCGGAGATCACCGAAGCCGAGATGCGCCGCCAGTACGAGACGAACGTGTTCGGCCTGATGAACGTGACGCGCGCGTTCCTCCCGAAGATGATGGAGCGCCGTGCCGGCCGGATCATCAACGTGTCGAGCGTCGGCGGCCGGATGACGCTGCCCTACTTCGGCATCTACAACTCGACGAAGTACGCCGTCGAGTCGCTCTCGGACGCGCTCCGCTACGAGCTCCGCCCGTTCAACATCGATGTCGCGGTGATCGAGCCCGGCATCATCCGCACGAACTTCGAAGCGACCGCCGTCTCCGGCCTTTCCCAGTTCGCGGGCACGCCGTACGGCCTCGCGGTTCGCAAGTACGAGCAGATGTCGAAGTTCGCCGACAAGTTCGCGTCGAACCCGATCGTGATCGCGAAGGCGATCACCCGCGCCGTCAAGGCCCGCCGCCCCGCCGCGCGCTACGTCGCGCCGCGCAGCCAGCACATGATCTTCATCGCGAGCGCGATCCTCCCGCGCCGGGTGTGGGACTGGGCGATGCGCAAGGTCGGCAACCTCGACGCGAAGACGATCGACTTCACCGCGCGCCGCGCGACCACGCCGGCGACCGAGTCCGCCCCACTCGCGCGGGCTGCGAAGCCCGCTGAAATCAGCGCGCGCAACTAGGTTCTGGATCGGCACGGCGGCGCGTGGCACCGTTCCCCCGCGTGCACGGGCTGCATACCAACTGGCTCCTGGGATCCCTGTGCACGTTGCTCGTCTCGGCGAGCTGCCACCGGGACCACGCGCCGTCGCCCGATCCGATTCAGATCGCGAAGCGCGAAGCCGCCGCGTACGCCGCGCTCGTCACGGATGGCGAGCATGCGAAGGATTGCGAGGCCGCGGTCGCGGTGATGCAAGCCGACTTCGACCGCGATCGCGCCCTGTTCATGGCCGGCGCCGCGCAGACCGCCGACCTCGCGAAGGTCAAAGCGATCACCGACTACGCCGAAGCCCACCCCGACGAGCTCCCGGATAACGACGCTCGCTGGGACGCGCTGTTCGAGCGCTGCAAGGACCTGCCCGGCATGAAGCGGCTCGGCGCCGAGATCATGTTTCCTGGGGGTCCTGACCTTGTCCGGCCGGCCTCGGGCGAGTAGTTTTCGCCCCCATGGCCGACGACGACGACGATTTCGCCGCGATGTTTGCAGCGTCCGAAAAGGACAAGCCACGCGCGGCCAAGCGCCCCCGGGTCGGCGACATGGTCAAAGGCAAGATCGTGTCGGTCTCGAAGGAGGCCGTGTTCGTCGACCTCGGCGGCAAGGCCGAGGGCCAGCTCGAGCGCTCGCAGGTCAGCGATCACGAAGGCAAGCTGCTCGTGAAGATCGGCGACACGGTCGAAGCGCGCGTCGCGTCGGACGCCGGTGGCGCGTTGATGCTGCGCACCAAGCTCGGTCGCGGCAGCGAAGCGCGCGCGGAGCTCCAGCAAGCGGCCGACCTCGGCATTCCCGTTGAAGGCCTCGTCACCGAGGTCGTCAAGGGCGGCCTGTCCGTCGACGTCGCCGGCGTGCGCGCGTTCGTCCCCGCTTCGCAGATCGACACGCGCTTCGTCGAGGATCTCGCGCCGTTCGTCGGCCAGCGCCTGACGTTCCGGATCACGCGCTACGAGCCGCGCAACCTGGTGCTGTCGCGGCGCGCCCTCCTCGAGGAGGAGAACGCGGTCAAGTCGGCCGAGCTGCGTAGCAAGCTCGTCCCCGGCCTCGTCGTCCACGGCAAGGTCGTCGGCTTCAAGCCGTTCGGCGCGTTCATCGATCTCGGCGGCATCGAAGGCATGCTGCACGTCTCGGAGCTCAGCCACTCGCGCGTCGAAAAGCCCGAGGACATCCTCTCGCTCGGCCAGGGCGTCGATGTCGTCGTCCTCAAGATCGAGCCGGCTCAGGGCAAGGAGAAGGAGCGGATCAGCCTGTCGCTCAAGGCGCTCGGGAACGATCCGTGGAGCGATGCCGTTGCCAAGCTGGCAGAGGGTCAGCGCGTTAAAGGCAAGATCGTCAGGCTCCAGCCGTTCGGCGCGTTCGTCGAGATTTCCCCCGGCGTCGAAGGCCTCGTTCACATCAGCGAGCTCGGTGCAGGCCGCCGCATCAACCACCCGAAAGAGGTGGTCTCCGTCGGCCAAGAAGTCGAGGCAACCGTCCTCGGCGTCGACCCCGAGCGCCGCAGGTTGTCGCTATCGCTCGCTACCGAGCGTGAACACACGGCTACGAACGAAGAGCTCGCACACGAGACCAAGCGTGCGCCCGACAAGCTCGGCACGTTTGGCGACTTGCTCTCGAAGTTGAAGAAGTAAATTTCGTACGGCACTCGGCATGCATTCATTCGATGCATGCTGAAGACACTGTGCATTGTCGCCCTCGTCGCGGGCGTGGGATGCGCGACGACCGAGACACAATCGACGACCTGGCGCGCGCCCCAGGCCGATTACGTCCGTCCCGGTCAGGTCGAATCGGTGCGTGAAGTCGTGCATCGCGTGCACGGCAATCCGGGAGCCGGCGCGGTCGCCGGCGCCGTCGTCGGTGGCCTGCTGACGCATCGCCTATGGGGCGCGGCAGCAGGTGCGGGTGTCGGCGCGGCCGCGAGCAGCGGCTCTGCCGAATCGCGGTCGTACGAAGTGCGCGTGCGTTTCGACGACGGCGCGTGGATGACGTTCGTCTACGACAACTACGTCCCCGTCGTTCCTGGCGAGCGCATCGTCCTCGATCGCGGCCAGCTCGAGCCGGCCTAGCCGCCGCAGGGGTCGCCCGCCGCCGGCTTCGGATCCGGCGCGTCGCTCTTCGTCTCTGGCTTCTTCGCCGAATCGTCCTTCGGCATCTCCTGCTGCTTGTTGGTTGGTACGGTTGGTTCGGGCTTCTTGGAGCCGCAACCGATCGCCATCACCAACGCGAACCCGAGGATGGTCTTCATCCGCGCGATCCTACCGTATGCTCCTCGCCGATGCGTTTCCTCGCGCTTGCTGTCCTCGTCGTCTCCACCGTAGCGCAGGCCGCGCCTCCCCCACCCGACGCGTTCGACGCGCTGCACTGGCGGATGGTCGGCCCGTTTCGCGGAGGCCGAACGCGCGCGTGCGCCGGTGCCGGCCATCACGTGTTCTACATGGCACCGGTCAACGGCGGGATCTGGAAGACCGACGACGCGGGCCGGACGTGGCAATCGATCTTCGACGACCAGCCGACGCAATCGATCGGCTCGCTCGCGGTCGCGCCCTCGAATCCGAACATCATCTACGCGGGGAGTGGCGAAGGCCTGCTCCGCCCCGACCTCTCCGTCGGCAATGGCATCTACAAGTCGAGCGACGCCGGCAAGACCTGGACGCACCTCGGGCTCGAGACCGCGCAACAGATTCCGCAGCTCGCGGTCGATCCGCAGAACCCGAATCGCGTGTTCGCAGCCGTGCTCGGTCATCCCTACGGTCCGAGCAAGGACCGTGGCGTGTATCGCTCGCTCGACGGTGGCAAGAGCTGGACGCAGGTCCTGGCGAAGAACGACAACACCGGCGCGTACGACGTCGTGATCGATCCGAAGCACCCGAATATCGTGTACGCGACGATGTGGGAAGCGCGGCTCGGCCCATGGGAGGACGACAACGAATACGAGGGTGCCGGCGGCGGCATCTTCAAGTCGACCGATGGCGGCGCGACGTGGAAGCAGCTCCACGGCGGATTGCCGACCAACCTCGTGCAAGCGGATCTCACGATCGCGCAGAGTCGGCCCTCGACGCTGTACGCGACGCTGACGACGACCGAGGAGAGCCACTACGGCAGCGGCAAAGGCAACGGCCTGTTCCGCTCCGACGACAGCGGCGAGACCTGGCACTCGGTGACGACCGACGATCGTCCGCTGATGAAGATCGGCGGCGGCGACCTGATGGTGCCGGTCGTCGATCCGACGAACCCCGAGCAGCTCTACGTCGCGAGCATCGTGACAATGAAGTCGGGCGACGGCGGCAAGACGTGGACGTGGCTGCGCGGTGCGCCGGGCGGCGACGACTACCAGAACCTCTGGATCGATCCGAGCGATCCGAAGTCGTTCATCCTCGTCAGCGATCAAGGTGCGGTCGTCACGCTGAACGGAGGCGCGACGTGGAGCAGCTGGTACAACCAACCGACCGCGCAGCTCTATCACGTCGCGGTCACCGCCGACGTGCCGTATCGGCTGTGCAGCGGCCAACAGGAGAGCGGCTCGGTGTGCATCGCGAGCCGCGGCATCGACGGCTCGATCGGCGAGCGCGACTGGCACCCGGCCGCGATCATCGAGTACGGCTACGCGGCGCCGGATCCGCGCGACCCCGACGTGATCTACGGCGCGGGCCGCACGGCGGTGACGAAGTACCGGTGGTCGACGCACCAGGTCCAGGACATCACGCCGCTCGTGGTGCGCGGCACCGCGCGCGCGGAACGCACGCAGCCGATCGTGTTCTCGCCGGTCCAGCCGAACCTCATGTACTACGCCGCGAACACGGTGTTCTCGACCACGAATGGCGGCCAGAGCTGGCAGACGATCAGCCCCGACCTCTCGCATCCGAATCCGGGGATGCCGCCGACGATCGGCGCGCTCGGCGAGAAAGATCACGCGAAGCATCGCGGCGCGATCTACGCGCTCGCACCTTCGTTCAAGACGACGCGCACGCTGTGGGCCGGCACCGATGACGGCAAGCTGTGGGTCACGCGCGACGGCGGCGGCCACTGGAGCGACATCACGCCGCCCGCGGTGACCCCGTGGAGCAAGGTCACCCAGCTCGATGCCTCTCGGTTCGACGACACGACCGTGTACGCGTCGGTGAGCCGGCTGCGCGTCGACGATCTCGCGCCGTACATCTACCGCACACACGACAGCGGCAAGACCTGGACCGCGATCACGAGCGGGTTGCCCGCGGGCCCGGTGAATGCCGTGCGCGCCGATCCGGTTCGCAAGGGCCTGCTCTACGCGAGCACCGAGACCGGCGTGTACGTATCGTTCGACGACGGCGACTCGTGGCAATCACTCCAGCGCGACCTGCCGCATACGTCGGTGCGCGACATCGTCGTTCACGGCAGCGACTTGATCGTCGCGACACACGGGCGTGGCTTCTGGATCATGGATGACATCGAGCCGCTACGGCACGTCGCGGCCGGGATGACGACGGCGCTGTTCCAACCGGCACCGGCGTTGCGCCTGCCGCGCAGCGAGTATCCCGACACGCCGATTCCGCCCGACGAGCCGCTCGCAGATAACCCGCCGACCGGCGCGAGCATCGACTACTACCTCGCGGCGCCCGCGAAGGACGTGCGGCTCGAGATCCTCGATGCGAAGAATCAGGTGCTTCGCACGTATACGAGCAGCGATCCGCCCGACCTCACCCGCGACGAGCTCGCGAAGCAGCTGATCCCATCGTACTGGGTGATGCCCTCGCAACAGCTCGGCACGACGCGCGGCCTCCATCGCTGGATCTGGGATCTCCGTCGCACGCGCCCGCACGCACCGCGCTACGGCTATCCGATCAGCGCCGCACCCCACGCGACGCTGCGCTCGCCCGAAGGTGCACGCGTCGCACCGGGCACGTACACCGTGAAGCTCACCGTCGATGGTCAGGCCTTCACGTCGAAGCTCTCGGTCGCGCTCGATCCGCGCGTGAAGTTGCCCGCCGCCACCGTCGCGCAGCAGAACCAGCTCGAGACCCAGGTCGCGGATCTGCTCGATCGCTCGTCGGCCGCGGTGCTCGAAGCGCAGTCGGTGATCGATCAGCTGACGAAGCTCGCCCCGAAGGATCCCGCGCTCGCGAAGCAGATCGCCGACGCGAACGCGAAGCTCACCGCGCTGCTCAGCGGTCCCAAGGGCAAGCGCGATCGGGATGCGCCCGAGATCCCGACGCTCGGCGGCGCCGCGCGCGAAGCCGCGGATCTCTACGGTCAGGTCCAGGTCGACGCCGCGCCGACGGCAGCGCAGCTCGCCGCCGCCCGCACGTACGACAAGGAGCTCACGACGCTGCTCGCGAGCTGGAAGTCGTTCCAGTCCGACGACCTCTCAAAGCTGTCGACCGCGCTGGCCGCAGCGAAACTGCCCGCGATCGATCTCAGGAAGCAGCCGACCACCGAGCAGTCCGGCGGCGACGAAGAGTAGTTGTTTTCCTTCGAAACTCGTTAAGCGACCGAGCTGCGCGTGTCGCGAGGAGCTCGCGCTCTCGTCGCCGCTGCGCTCGCGCGGCGCGCCCCCGCATCCGGGCAGGGTCCCAAGCGAATAAATTCCACGGCCGGTATCAACCCCGACGGGTCGATGTGGAAGTGCGCAGGTGTGTCGTGCTTGTCCCGGTCGTATGCACTGAGCGCAGGGAGCCTGACCCGGATGCGGGAGGCAGCCGCGCGAGCGCAGCGGCGCGCGCGCGAGCACCACGCACGCGCTCTCGTCTCGCTGCCGCCCGGATGCATGCGACCGCGAACCCCGAGCGCTTCGCAGAAGCGTTCGCGCTC
>Ga0105245_10006677_pt1 | contig 10125 bp, 9 predicted proteins | sample KBSM54metaG_FD_81523 | JGI IMG/M metagenome (GOLD analysis project Ga0105245, IMG submission 81523) | Miscanthus rhizosphere microbial communities from Kellogg Biological Station, Michigan, USA - KBS M5-4 metaG | ecosystem: Host-associated > Plants > Roots > Rhizosphere > Soil | place: Michigan... | reverse complement strand
GCGGTTGCAGGTAGTGGCCAAGGTGTCGGGTAAATTCGGCGATTTCCGACATGCTTGATCACGTTGGGGTTAAGCCGCCCGATGCAAGTCAACTTTGCGGCTTGAGCAGCATTTCGATGCCGACCTTGCCGGCAGCGATTTCGCGCAGCGCAATCACCGTTGTCTTGTCGCGGTCGCTCTCGACCAGCGGCTGCGATCCGGCGCTGATCTGCCGTGCGCGATTGGTCGCGGCGAGGGTTAGCTCGAAGCGGTTGGGTATCCTGACAAGGCAGTCTTCGATCGTGATCCGGGCCATGGTGCCTTTCTTGCATGCCGAGTCGGGAATTCGCTCGCACGCTAAATGAGTTGTGCAATCAGTGCCTCGTGGCGAACGCATTGTTGCGCCGCGCGCAGGCGCGAAGCCCGCACGATGGCGCTCAAGTCGTCGACCGCAGTGGCAAAGTCCTGATTAATAATAACATAATTGAACTCGGCGCAATGACGGATCTCGTCCCTCGCCGCCTCGAGGCGCCGCGCTATCGTCGCCTTGTCGTCCTGGCCGCGCCGGTGCAGGCGCTCTTCCAGCAATGCAAGTGAAGGCGGAAGGATGAAAACTTGAATCGAAGACGGGATCAGACGACGCACCTGCGCCGCGCCCTGCCAGTCGATTTCCAGGAGAACGTCCTGGCCCGCTTCGATCTGTTGGTTGAGCCAGCTCGCCGACGTCGCGTACCAGTTGCCATGAACGTGGGCGTGCTCGAGAAACTCGCCGGCGTCGCGCAGCGCCATGAACTGCTCGATCGAGACGAAGTGGTAGTCGACGCCTTCCCGCTCGCCGAGACGCGGCGGACGCGTCGTGTACGAGACCGAAAGGCGGATGCCGCGGTCTTTGTCCAGCAGCGCCCGCGTCAGACTGGTCTTGCCGCCGCCTGAAGGCGCCGCGACGACGAACAAGCTGCCGGTGGGAGTCGTCACGGTTCGAGCAGCCTTTCCGGTTCCAGAGTCCTATTCAATGTTCTGCACCTGCTCTCGCATCTGCTCGATCAGCACCTTGAGCTCGAGCGCCGCGTGCGAAAGCTCAGCATCGACCGATTTGGAGCCCAGCGTGTTGGCTTCGCGATTGAGCTCCTGCATCAGAAAATCGAGGCGCTTGCCGCTGCTGCCACCGGCGGAGAGCACGCGCCGCACTTCGACGACGTGCGTCTGCAGGCGCGAAATTTCCTCGGCGACGTCGACCTTGGCCGCAAACAGCGCCAGTTCCTGCTTTAGCCTGTCGTTATCTGGATCGAGGCCGGCATCGCGCAGGCGGGAGCCGAGCTTTTCCATGTAGGCAACGTGGATGGCCGGCACCCTGGGCACGACGCGCTCCAGCTGGAGCTCGATGCCGCGGCAGTTTTCCTCGAGCATCTCACGCAGCTTCGCGCCTTCGCGCGCCCGCGATCCGCCCAGATCGCGAAGCGCCTGCTGCACCAGCAACAGCGTTTGCTCGACCAGCGTGCCGGGGTCGACCGAGGGTTCGGTCAATACGCCGGGCCAGCGCAGTATCTCGACCGTCGACAGCGGCGCGCTGCCGGGCGCGTGACGCTGCACTTCGCTGGCCGCATCGCGCAGCTGCGCGACGCGCTCGCCGTTGATCGCAAGCGCCGCCGCGCCAGGCGTGGTTCGATTCAACGATATCCGGCAGTCGATCTTGCCGCGTTTGAGATCTCGCGCGAGCGCTTCGCGTATCGCGGTCTCCAGCGCGCGAAGCTCGTCGGGCACGCGCAGCTGCAAGTCCAGATAGCGGTGATTGACCGACCGCAATTCGACCGCCAGCGAGCAGCCGGGCAATTCGGCAGCGACCGCCGCGAAGCCGGTCATGCTCAGAATCATCGCGAGTCCGTGGCGTACAAGTCGTGCAGGCTGGAAGATGGGCGGAAGCGCAACGATGCGCGACCAAGACCAAAGAACGACGAACGAATTCTTTACTTTATCGCCGCGGTTGTCGAGAATGTAGAGCTTATCCCTTTGACGTGCAAGTCTTAATCCTCAACAGCAAGCCCAATGGGCGTCACCAACCAGGCACTCCCCTCCGGATACCAGCTGCTCAATTACCGGATTGATCGCCAGATCAGCCGCGGCGGCTTCTCGATCGTCTATCGCGCTTTCGACGATGCGGGCGCACCGGTCGCCATCAAGGAATACCTGCCTTCGTCGCTGGTGCTTCGCACCGACGGCGACATCGTTCGCGCCAGCTCAGCGGAGAACCTGACTTCATTCCGGTACGGAATGAAGTGCTTTTTCGAGGAGGGGCGCGCGCTGGCCAAGATCAATCACCCGAACGTCGTGCGCGTGCTCAATTTCTTCCGCGCCAACGAAACGGTGTACATGGTGATGCGCTACGAGCGCGGCCGTACGCTGCAGCAGCAGATCCAGCTGCGTCAGGACCAGATGTCCGAACGGCTGGTGCGTCACGTGTTCATGCACCTCCTGAACGGCTTGCGCGAAGTGCATACGCACAAGCTTCTGCATCTCGACATCAAGCCGGCCAATGTGTATCTGCGCACCGACGGCAGCCCGGTTCTGCTCGATTTCGGTGCGGCGCGGCAGACGCTGACGACGTCGCGGCCCAAGCTCGCGCCGATGTACACGCCGGGCTTTGCCGCGCCTGAGCAATATCGCGAGCCGGATCGCTTGGGACCCTGGACCGACGTCTACGGCATCGGCGCGAGCATGTTCGCCTGCCTGGCGGCGTTTGCCCCCCAGGCCGCCGACGCGCGGCTCAACGAAGATCACCTGGTGTCGGCGAAAAAGATCTGGGCCGGCGCCTATTCGGACAATGTGCTCGAGGTCATCGACTGGTGCCTGCGGCTCGATCCGCTGGAACGGCCGCAGAGCGTCTTCGCGCTGCAAAAGGCGATCCGTGAAATAGCGCCGCGCAAGCGCAAGCTCACTTTCCTCGACAACCTGAAAAAGCGCCTGTTCACCGAAGTGATGTAGCACGCTCATGCGCTTCACCATATTCCAGGAGAGCCTCAAGGGTCAGCGCAAGATCAATCAGGACCGGCTCGCGTATACGTACAGCCGCGACACGCTGCTGTTGGTCGTCGCCGACGGGATGGGCGGTCATGCCGGCGGCGAGATCGCCGCGCAGATTGCTGTTCGGCTGTTCATCGAGCGCTTTCAGCAGGAAGCCAAGCCGACGCTGAAGAATCCGCTGAAGTTCCTGCAGGATTCGATGCTCCGCGCCCACCAGGCGCTGGGCTCGTACGCCGAACAGTTCTCGATGCTGGAGACACCGCGGACCACTTGCGTCGCCTGCATCGTGCAGTCGAATTACGCCTACTGGGCGCATGTCGGCGACTCACGGCTGTACCTGTTCCGGCAGGGAGGATTGATTGGCCAGACCAAGGACCATTCGAAAGTCCAGTACCTGGTCGATCAGGGCCTGATCGGCGCGCACGAAGTCGTCAATCATCCCGACCGCAACAAGATCTTCAGCTGCCTCGGTGGACTGGTCGAGCCGGTGATCGATCTGTCGCGAAGGACGCCGCTGCGCAATGGCGATCTGATCGTGATGTGCACCGACGGCCTGTGGAGCGTCTATCCCCAGGAAGAGATTGCGCGCGCGCTCACCGGCGCGCCGATACTGAAGTCGTTGCCGGTGCTGATGCGGGAGGCCGAGGTGCGCGGCGGGGCCGAGGGCGACAACCTGTCGCTGATCGCCGTGCGCTGGGGCCCGGAAACGCTGACCGACGAGCCGACGACGATCACCGAGACGATGAGCCTCGGCGAATTCCAGACCGAAATCGACCGTACGCTGACGCTGACGGATCGCAAGGGCATGCAGCGCGACCTGACCGACGATGAGATCGAGCGCGCGATCGCCGAGATCCAGGCTACGATCAAGCGGTACAAGACCTAGATGCTGTCCCCATGCGGCAACTGATCCTCGACACCGAAACCACGGGCCTCGACCCCAAGGACCATCGCATCATCGAGATCGCAGCGGTCGAGCTGATCGATCGCCGGCCGACCGGCCGCAACGTCCACTTCTACATTAACCCCGACCAGGAGATCGACACAGGCGCGACCGAAGTGCATGGCTTGTCATGGGAAATGCTGCGCGACAAGCCGAAGTTCGGGGAGATCGCCGACGAGTTCATCACCTTCGCACGCGGCGCGCAGTGGGTCATCCACAATGCCCCGTTCGACGTCGCCTTCCTGGACGAGGAATTCACTCGCCTGGGCATGTCGTCCAGCGCCGCCATTGCCGCCGAAGTCGTCGACACGCTCGCGCTGGCGCGCGACCAGTTTCCGGGGAAGCGCAACAATCTCGACGCACTATGCGAGCGCTTCGGCGTCGCCAACGCCCACCGTACCCTGCACGGCGCCCTGCTCGACGCGCAACTGCTCGCCGAAGTCTATCTGGCGATGACGCGTGGCCAGGAATCGCTGACGATCGACATCGTCACGCCGCGCCTGGACGTCGGCGAAGGCCTTGCCGCCGCCGGTCCGGTACAGCTGATCCTCGTTTTGCCTTCGCCGGACGAGCTCGCCGCGCATCGCGCCTACCTGGTCGAGCTCGATCGCGACAGCAAGGGAGCGTGCCTGTGGCTGGCGGTCGCCGGCGCCTGAGCCGCCGTAACATTCCGGTAACCTGAGCCGGCGACACTAGCCGGGTTCGCCGCGATGACCGTCGCACGGCGCCTTTGATACCCCGATGCCGCCCGAGTCGCCCGTCAAGACGGCTGCGCCGCCGCTGATCAACCGCGAGCTTTCGCTGCTCGCGTTCAACCGGCGAGTCCTCGCGTTGGCGCAGGACGCCTCCGTCCCGCTGCTCGAACGCCTGCGCTTCCTGTGCATCGTCAGCAGCAATCTGGATGAATTCTTCGAGATCCGCGTGGCCGGCATGCGCGAGCAGCTCCGCGTCAAGGCGCCTCCGCCCGGGGTGACCCTGCATGAACTGCGCACGCTGTCGTTGCGACTGTGCGAACAGACGCATGCGCTGGTCGCCGACATCTATCGCACGCTGAATAACGAGGTGCTGCCGGCGATGGCCGGGGCCGGCATACGCTTGCTGCGGCATGCGGAGCGCAACGCCGTCCAGCGCGCATGGGTCGCCGATTACTTCCGGCGCGAGGTCAAGCCGCTGCTGAGCCCGATCGGGCTCGATCCGGCGCACCCCTTTCCCCAAGTCGTCAACAAGAGCCTCAACTTCATCATCGAGCTTTCCGGCAGCGACGCCTTCGGGCGCGAAACGGCTATTGCGATCGTCAAGGCGCCGCACCAGCTGCCGCGTGTGATCGAGCTGCCCACGGAGGTCGCGCCGGCCAACAGTTTTGTGCTGCTGGCCTCGATCATCCACGCGCATCTGGGCGAGCTGTTCGCCGGACGGCGCGTCATCGGCTATTCGCAATTTCGTGTGACGCGCGACGCCGATCTGTGGTTCGACGAGGAGGAGGTAAAGAATTTGAGGCAGGCGCTCGAGGGCGAGCTGCCGCAGCGGCAATTCGGTCTTGCCGTGCGCCTGGAGGTCGCTGCCGATTGCGCGCCACCGCTTGCCCAGCTGCTGCTGCAGCAATTCGAGCTCGAGGAGGCTGATCTGTATCGATGCGACGGTCCGGTCAACCTCGCCAGGTTGACGACTCTGGTCGACGAGTCGGAACGCACCGAGCTCAAGTATCCGCCGTTCGTCCCCGGCACGCCGGTCCGGCTGCGCGACCAGCCCGACATCCTGGCCGCAATCCGGCAGCACGACATCCTGCTGCATCATCCGTATCAGTCGTTCGACCCGGTGGTCGAGTTCATCCGCAAGGCCAGCGACGACCCCGACGTGGTGGCAATCAAGCAAACCGTCTATCGAACCGGCGTCAATTCGATACTGATGGACGCGCTGGTCGAGGCGGCGCGCCGGCGGAAGGAAGTCACCGTCGTCGTCGAGCTCCTGGCGCGGTTCGACGAGGAGGCGAACATCAACTGGGCCGAGCGTCTGGAGGAAGCCGGCGCGCAGGTCGTGTATGGGGTATTCGGCCTGAAGACCCACGCCAAGCTCGCGCTGCTGCTGCGCCGGGAGATCGATGCTGCGGGCCGCTCTCAGCTGCGGCCGTATGCCCATCTGGGCACCGGAAACTACCACCCACGTACCGCGCGGCAATACACCGACTTCGGCTTGCTCACCGTGAATCCGGAATTGTGCGCCGATGTCGCCGAGGTCTTCCTGCACATGACCAGCCTGGCCCGCTCGAACCGGCTGAAACGCCTCTGGCTGGCGCCATTCACCATGCATCGTCAATTGCTTGCGGCAATACATCGCGAGACGCGGCACGCCAAGGAAGGTGTCCCCGCGCATATCATGGCCAAGATGAACGGCCTGATCGAGGAAGCGGTGATCAGGGCGCTCTATGCCGCTTCCCAGGCCGGCGTGAAGATCGACCTGGTCGTGCGCGGCGCGTGCGCGCTGCGTCCCGGGGTCAAGGGGTGGTCCGACAACATACGGATCCGCTCGATCGTCGGACGCTTTCTCGAGCACCCGCGCATCTGGTATTTCGCGAACGGCGGCCGCGAGGACGTCTATCTGTCGAGCGCCGACTGGATGGGACGAAACCTGTTTCGCCGCATCGAGGTGGCATTTCCGGTGCTCGACAAGGAGCTCAAGGCGCGCGTCATCGCCGAAGGGCTGGCAGTGTGTTTCGAGGACAATTGCAACGCCTGGGATCTGGGCTCCGACGGTAAATATGTGCGTGCGAAGCCCGCGCGGCGCGCGCGCGCCTCCGCTGCGCAGGAACTCCTGCTCGATCGGCTGGCCGAACGTCCGAGCACCGTACGCTGAATGGAGCCGCTGTCATCATGGACCTGATCCTCTGGCGCCACGCCGACGCCGAGCCTGGCGAACCCGATATCGACCGCCCGCTGACGGCCAAAGGCGTCCGACAAGCCGAGCGCATGGGCGCCTGGCTCGACAGCCACCTGCCCGACCATTGCCGCATTCTGGTGAGCCCTGCCGAACGGACCCAGCAGACCGCACGCGCGCTCGGGCGAAAGTTCAAGACGGCGCCCGAGCTCGCGCCCGGTGCCACCGCCGCCGCCGTGCTCGCCGCTGCCGGATGGCCCGATGCGCGCGAGGCCAGGCTGATCGTCGGTCATCAGCCGACGCTCGGCGAGACCGCGGCGCTGCTTTTGTCGGGCAGCGACGCCCCGTGGGGCATGCGCAAGGCTGCCGTCTGGTGGCTGTCGAACCGGTCGCGAGAGCAGGGCGCCGACGTCGTCCTCAAGGCCGTCATCGGCCCCGATTTTCTCTAGCGCGGCTTCGGCCCTGCCGTGGCGCTTGCAGCAAGGCGCTACTCAGCGTGCAGGCCCTGCCACTGCGAGCGTTCCCGCTCCAGCAAGTAGGCAGTCAGCGGGTGCGCCGCGAGCCAGCGCTTGCTGACACGTATGGTGACGCCGCCCCGGGTCTTCAGTGCCACATGCGGCAGCGCAACCTCGGTTCGGGCGTGACAGAACAGCACGGCCAGCCGCAACGCCGCGATCTGCGCGCGCGCCACCGGATCGCCGAGCTCGGCGCGGACCTTGGTCAGGCCGCCACGGCAGCCGTAGACCAGCAACGCCAGCCGCGCCTGTTCGCCCGCCGAAAACCCCGGCATGTCGGCGTGCTGAAGGATGTATGCGCCGTGCTTGTGAAAGCCGATGTGCGAAACCGACATTCCGATCTCGTGCAGCAGCGCGGCCCAATGGAGCATCTGGATCTGCTCGGGGCCGGCCTTGGGCGCGGCGCGACGGAACAAGGCGCCTGCGAGCGCGTCGACGCGAGTGGCATGACGGCGGTCGACCTGGTAGCGGTCCAGAAAACGCTCGACAGTGAGCTGTCGAGCGTCGCGGTCCACGGTTCTGCCGAGCAGGTCGTAGAGCACGCCTAGCCGCAGCGCGCCGCCGACCGGATCGATCCGCTCGATGTCGAGCTCGGTGACCGCCGCGCTCATGATGGCTAAGCCGCCTGCGAGCACCGGCACGCGCTCGGGCTTTAGCGCGTTCAGCTTCAGGCGTGCCGGATCGCGGGCGCGAACCAGGCGCTTCTTCAGGCGATCGAGCCCGGCCGGGGTGATCCCGCCGCCGGAAAAACCGTTTTGCTCGAGGATCTCGGCGAGCGCGGCCGCCGTCCCCGACGAGGCATACGCACTTTTCCAGTGACCGGCGCCAAAATCGCCGGCGATGGCTTCGATTTCGACCCGCGCCGCGGTCTCCGCGGCGTCGAGCGCGCCCGCAGTGACCATCCCATCGGGAAAGAATTTCTGCGTGGTGCTCACACAGCCCAAGGTCAGCGACTCGAGACGATCGGGCTCGAGCCCGCGGCCGATGATAAATTCGGTCGACCCGCCCCCGATGTCGACGACCAGGCGCTGTGCGTCCGAGGGAGGCAGCTCGTGGGCGACGCCCAGATAAATCAGCCGCGCCTCTTCGTGTCCGCTGATCACGTCGATCCGGGATCCCAGGGCGCGCTCGGCTTTGGGCAGAAACTCGCGCGCGTTGGCCGCGACGCGAAAGGCACTGGTTGCGACCGCGCGCACCGCCGACGGGTGGACGCCCGACAAGCGCTCGCGGAACCGCGCGAGGCAGGCGAGCGCGACCTTGATCGCCGCGGGCTTGATGCGTCCATCGCGGTCGATACCGGCGCCGAAGCGCAACGTTTCGCGCCAGGTATCCTGCCGGTAGATCTGGTCACCCTCGACGCGGCCGATCTCCAGGCGGAAGCTGTTCGATCCTAGGTCGACGACGGCAAGCGTCTTGGCGGTCACGGACTAGGGCCTGTTGACGCCGGCGTCCGGCGCGACGAGAAGCAGTGCGCACAAGCCTAACAGAAATACGCGCACGCGAACCAACGCCCGCTTTGGACGCACAGGTGTTTCTGCTACGCTCGCTGCCTCGTCCACGTCCTCGTTTCGCCCCGTGCCAATCGACTACCTGCAAAGAATTCTGAACGCGAAGGTCTACGACGTCGCGATCGAATCGCCGCTCGAGCCGGCACCGATGCTGTCGCGCCGTATCGGCAATCGCGTACTGCTCAAGCGGGAGGATAAGCAGGAGGTATTTTCGTTCAAGCTGCGCGGCGCCTACAACCGGATGGCGCATCTTTCGAGCGCCGAGCGCGCGCGAGGGGTCGTCGCCGCATCGGCCGGCAACCACGCCCAGGGGGTCGCGTTGGCCGCGCAGCGGCTAGGCTGCAAGGCGACGATCGTCATGCCGGTGACCTCCCCATCGATCAAGATCCAGGCCGTCGAGGAGCGCGGCGCAACCGTCGTGCTGCACGGCGATTCCTACAGCGACGCGTATGCGCACGCGGCCAAGCTGCAAAGGGCGCGGCGGGCCACGTTCATTCATCCATACGACGATCCCGATGTGATCGCCGGCCAGGGCACGATAGCCGTCGAAATCCTGCGCCAGTGCCAGGGACCGCTGGACGCGATCTTCGTCGCCGTCGGCGGAGGCGGGTTGATCGCCGGCATCGCGGCATACGTCAAGCGGGTTCGCCCGGAAGTCAGAGTCATTGGCGTGCAGCCGGTCGACTCCGACGCGATGACCCGGTCGCTCGCCGCCGGGCGCCGGATCCGCCTGGGACATGTCGGCCTTTTCGCCGACGGCGTCGCGGTCAAGCAAGTCGGCAAGGAAACGTTTCGCATCTGCAGGGAGCTCGTCGACGACATGATCACCGTCGACACCGATGCGATCTGCGCGGCGCTCAAGGACGTGTTCGAGGACACGCGAACGGTGCTCGAGCCGGCCGGCGCACTGTCGGTCGCCGGCGTGAAGGCCTGGTGCGAGCGGCATCGGCCGAAGCGCCGGACTTTCGTCGCCATCGCCTGCGGCGCCAACATGAATTTCGATCGCCTGCGCTTTGTCGCCGAGCGGGCCGAGCTGGGCGAAGCGCGAGAAGCGATCTTCGCGGTGACGATACCGGAGCGGCCGGGCAGCTTTCGCGAGTTCTGTGCGCTGCTGGGCAAGCGCAGCGTCACCGAATTCAACTATCGCTATGCCGATCCGCATGTCGCCCACATTTTTGTCGGCGTCGAAGTCGCCAATCGTCACGAGACCGCGGCGCTGTTGCGCGCGATGCATGCGCGGCGGATCGAGGCGTACGACCTGTCCGACAACGAAATGGCCAAGCTGCATGTG
>Ga0105245_10006673_pt1 | contig 10128 bp, 10 predicted proteins | sample KBSM54metaG_FD_81523 | JGI IMG/M metagenome (GOLD analysis project Ga0105245, IMG submission 81523) | Miscanthus rhizosphere microbial communities from Kellogg Biological Station, Michigan, USA - KBS M5-4 metaG | ecosystem: Host-associated > Plants > Roots > Rhizosphere > Soil | place... | reverse complement strand
CGGGCAACATGGCCGAAGCCGAAAAGCGCTACAAAAGAGTGGTGGAAGAGGGGCCCAAGGCCTACGCCGGACTGGCGCGGCTTTCGCTCGCGCAGGTCTACGCTTCCGAAGGCAAGATGGCGGACGCCGAGAAAATATTGCGCGATGCCATTGCGAATCCGTCGTTGACGGTGTCGAAGGAACACGCGACGATTGTGCTGGGCGAGTTGTTGGCGCAAAACAATCCGGCCGAGGCGCATAAGCTGATCGATCCGCTGCGCACCTCGCTGCGCGGAGCTATCAGCCGCACGGCCATCACGGACTCAGCGAATCTACCGCCGCTCCCAGCCGCGCCGCCGGCTGCAAAGAAGTAATGACCGGCGCGAGGTGATCCTGCCCGGCGAGCTGGCCCATTTGCGGTTCCCGCTCGATCGCTCGCGGGGGCGCCGCTATCCGGAACTGGCGCATCCTTATCGCAATCCATTCCAGCGCGACCGCGATCGCGTGGTTCACGCGCGCGCGTTCCGGCGACTCGAAAACAAAACGCAGGTTTTTACGGCGGGCGTTTCGGATCACTTCCGCAACCGGCTCACGCATACCATTGAGGTCTCGCAGATCGCGCGGACGATGGCTGGCGTTCTGGGCGTGGATGAAGATTTAACGGAAGCGCTGGCGCTGGCGCACGACCTCGGCCATCCGCCGTTTGGCCATGCGGGCGAAGAGCAATTGGACCGGCTGATGCGCCGTTTCGGAGAGCGCTTCGATCACAATCTGCAAGCGCTGCGTATCGTGGAAACCTTTGAAAGCCGCTATGCGCGTTTCCCAGGGTTGAACCTGACGTTCGAAGTTCGCGAGGGGATCGCCAAGCATTCGCGCGATTTCGAACGCGGCGAGTTTGCGGAACTGGACGAATATCTGCCGGGGCTGCGTCCGCCGATCGAGGCGCAGTTGATCGATGCGTGCGATGAGATCGCTTACGACACGGCGGATCTCGACGACGGCTATCATGCGGGTCTGGTGACGATCGAAGCCGCCTGCCGCGCGTCCAACATGTTCCGCGAGTTGGCGGAGGCAGCGGAGATGCAGTTCCCTGGGGCTCCGGAGCGGGTGCGGATGCATGAGGTGGTGCGAGGGTTGATCGACTGGTTGGTTTCGGGGTTGCTGGAAGGGACCGTGGCGGCGTCCCAAGGGCTGGCCGATGTGGAAGCGGTGCGCGCGCATCCCGAGCGGGTGGTGCGGTTCACTCCGGCGACGGCGGAAGGCGCGGCGCAGTTGAAGCGCTTCTTGCGGGCAGAGGTGTATGAATCCGAACAACTGGTGCGGGAGCGCCAGCGTTCCGTGGCGCGGATCGAGCGATTGTTCGAGGCCCTATTGGCGCAGCCGGATTTGATGCCGGCGGCGTACCGGGAAGAGTCGGCGGGTGAGGCGCTGCATCGGCAAGTGTGCGATTACATTGCGGGGATGACCGACGGATTCTTCGAGCGGACCTGCGACCAATTGGGCGTCTGATTAGGGACAGTATCCTCAATCCCCACCCCGACCACTCGACGGCCCCCGGCTGGATTGCCGGGGATTGAGGATACTGTCCCTAATCGGTCAACCTTCCAGGTTGGTTTACGTTGTAATAGGTAGTGATGCGGAAGTTGTTGGCGGTATCGGCATTGGTGTTGTGCCTGGGAGCCCGCAGTCCCAAGTTATCCAAAGACGACCAAGTGATTCACGCGCTGAACCGGCTGACCTTCGGGCCGCGGCCAGGGGACGTGGAGGCGGTTCGCAAGATGGGCGTGAAGAAGTGGATCGATCTGCAGCTTCACCCGGAGCGCATCGCCGAAAACCCTGAGCTGGCGCAACGGTTGGCGCCGCTCGAATCGTTGCGGCTGTCGCAGGCGGACACGGAGCGCAATTATCCCAATCCGCAAATGATCCGCGCGATTGCGGCGGGGCGGCAAGCGATGCCGGAGGATCCAGTGACGCGCGCGGCTGTGGAACGTGTAGTCCGGCGTTTCAAGGTGAAGAAAGACACCGTGGATAATGGACCGTTGGAGCCGCAGGTCTCCCTGGATCAATTGTTGAGCCACGAGCAGATTCGCACGCTGCGCACTGGGACCGTCGAGCAGAAGCGCGCCGTGATCACCGCGATTCCCAAAGACCAGATGGACGATGTCGCGATCGCGCTGCCTCCGGGGCTGCGCCTGCAGTTGCTGCCGGCTGTGGAACCCACGCTGCGCCGCAAGCTGATGTTGCTAACCGCGCCGCAACAGTTGGTAGCGTTCGATTTGAGTGAAGGCAAGCTCTACCGCGCGATTTTGAGCAACCGGCAGCTTGAGGAGCAATTGGTCGATTTCTGGTACAACCACTTCAACGTCTTCTTGGACAAAGGCGCGGACCGTTACCTGGTGCCGACCTATGAACGCGAGGCCATCCGGCCGCATGTGCTAGGCAAGTTCCGCGATCTGTTGGAAGCTACCGCCAAGAGTCCAGCGATGCTGTTTTTCCTGGATAACTGGCAAAGCGTCGGTGCGATGGCGCAGCAGCGCGGGAACGCCAAGCGTCCGGCGCGCGGGCTGAACGAGAACTACGCTCGCGAGTTGATGGAGCTACATACGTTGGGCGTCGACGGCGGTTACACGCAGAAAGACGTCACCGAAGTGGCGCGCTGCTTCACGGGATGGACCATCCGCCAGCCCCGCGAGGGCGGTGATTTCTTTTATAACGACCGCGTGCACGATAAGGGTGAGAAGATCGTCCTGGGCGTGACGATTCCGGCGGGCGGCGGCAGGGATGACGCCGAGAAAGTGCTGGACATTCTCGCACGGCATCCGGCCACGGCGCGGTTTATTTCCAAGAAACTGGCGCAGCGGTTCGTGGCCGACGATCCGCCGCAAAAGTTGATCGACAAAATGGCTAAGATCTTCCGCGATAAGAATGGCGACATCCGCGAGGTGATGAAAACCATGCTGACCTCCGACGAATTCTTCTCGCAGGCCGCCTATCGCGCAAAAGTGAAAACGCCGTTCGAGATGATCGTGAGTGCGGTGCGCGCTACCGGGGCGCAAGTGGACTTCGCGTTTCCGCTGGCGAATCAGATCGCACAATTGGGCGAGCCGCTCTACCGGAAGCTGGAACCCACGGGCTACTCGGATGCCAATAGCGAATGGGTAAACTCGGCGGCGCTGCTAGCGCGCATGAATTTCGCGCTGGCGCTGGCCCAGAACAAGGTGCCGGGTTCAAGGCTCGACGCTTCCCTCTTCAACGGCGCCCCGGCGGATATTGCACGGCAAGTCTTGTTTACCGACGCGAAGCCGGAAACGCTTGCGGCGATCGAGAAGCAGACGCAAGGCTCGACTAACGCGCCGGTAGTCGGGCTCATGCTGGGTTCGCCCGATTTTCAGAGGAGATGATATGACCACGCGACGCCTGTTCCTCAAAAGCTCCGGACTCGCCATGTTCGGCGTGGGCGCGGCGCCGCTATGGCTGGCACGCGCGGCCGATGCGCCCGGTGCGCGAAAGAAAGTTCTAGTCGCTGTATTCCAGCGCGGTGCGGTGGATGGGTTGAACGTGGTGGTCCCGTTTGGCGAGAAAAACTATTCTGTGCTGCGGCCGACCATCGCGATTCCGGCGCCTAAGAGCGGCGTGGAATCGGCGGTCGACTTGGACGGGTTTTTCGGGCTGCATCCGTCGCTCGCGCCACTCAAACCGATGTTCGATGCGAACAAGTTGGCGATCGTGCACGCGGTGGGGTCGCCCGATCCGACGCGCTCGCATTTCGATGCGCAGGATTACATGGAATCGGGCACTCCAGGACGCAAAGCCACCACCGACGGCTGGCTGAACCGGGCGCTGCCCGCTCTGGGCGACGCGCGCAAATCGCCGGTGCGCGCGGTGAGTCTGGGACCGTCGTTGTCGCGGGCGGTGCGCGGTCACAACGATGCGGTGGCCATCAACAATCTGAACGAATTCAAAGTGCACGAAGCCGACGGGGCGGCGACGTTCGAAAGCATGTATGCTTCCACGCTCGACACCATACTGAATGGCACCGGGCGCGAGACTTTCGACGCCGTGAAGCTGATGCAGTCGATTCAGGCGCAGCCCTACACGCCGGCGAATGGCGCGAAGTATCCGGGCGGACGCCTGGGGCAATCGCTAATGCAGATCGCGCGCCTGATCAAGGCGGACGTGGGCCTCGAAGTAGCGTTCACCGATGTCGGCGGCTGGGACACGCACGTCAATGAAATGGGGCAGCTCGCCAACCTGCTGGGAAATTTCGGGCAGGCGCTGGCGGCGTTCTATCAGGATCTTGGCGACCGCATCGAAGACGTCGCCGTTGTCACCATGAGCGAATTCGGGCGCACCGCCAAAGAAAACGGCAACCGCGGCACCGACCACGGGCACGCCAACGTGATGTTCGCTTTCGGCGGCGCGATCCGCGGCGGGAAAGTTTACGGCGAATGGCCGGGTCTGGCTCCAGAGCAACTCTACGAAGACCGCGACCTCGCGCTCACCACGGACTTCCGCGACGTGCTGAGCGAACTGGTGGTGAAGCACCTGGGGAACAGCCAGTTGGCGGGCGTTTTCCCGGGCTACGCCCAGCCGAAGTTCCGTGGTCTGATCTCGAGCTAAGGGCATACTGGTATTCCAGTACTTTCCCGCACTTAGTACCCTACACTAATAGCGGACTACGCCGATAACTCGGCTAGTGATACCCGCTTTTTTACTCCTGGAAAGCTCGGGAAAGTTGACCTTTCAAAGTCCGGAATTATGGGTCTATCTGCTTGGCCTGTCAGTACTTCTGGTGGTAGCCTTGCGCCGGGTTTTGGCCAGTCAGAACCCGCTCAAAGACGAAGTCTACCGGCGAACAGTGGCGATCGACCACGTCCAAAGCGGAGTTGTGTGGGTAAACTCCGACGGCAAGATCAGTTCGGTGAATGCCTCCTTTGCAACCACCTTGGGCGGCGAGCCTAAGAGCATCTGCGGACACGATTGGTACGAGATTTTTGCGCCGCGGGACCGCAGCAAAATGGAGGAAGCCTACAGCCAGATGCTCCTGCTGGGCAAGGCCAACGTGGGAGTTCACGGGCGCAGGCTAGACGGGTCGTATTCGGCGCTGGAAGTGCTGATGGTGGCGATTCACGATTACAAGATGCGCTTCATCGGGCACCACTGCCTGATTTTGGATCGCACGCGGGAACGGGTCCTCGAAGCGCAGTTGGAAGAGCTCACCAGGAAACTGGAGCACCACAGCAGCGCGGCGCGTTAGGCTACGCTAGCATTGAAGAAATGCTACGTAACCGGGTTATTGTTTTATTCGCGATCTTGTCCACGAGCGCGTTTGCGCAATGGTTAAACTATTCCGTGCCGGGGACGCCGCGCACGCGCGATGGGAAACCGAACTTGACGGCTCCTGCTCCGCGCGCTTTGGACGGCAAGCCGGATTTATCGGGCGTGTGGCACGTTCAGCCCACGGGGATGAAGGAAATGAAGCGGCTCTTCGGAGACCGCGCCGATGCCACCGACGTGCCGGGCATGGAGCTGGATACCATTTCCAAGTACGGCGTCAATATCCTGCAAGACTTCAAGCCGGAAGAGGCGCCGATCAGGTCAGAAGCTGTTCAGATCCAGCGTGCACGCAAAGTCGGCGATTTTCCCGCAACACATTGCTTGCCGCAAGGCATTCCGCTCGGCAGCATGCTTTCCGAACCGGTGAAGTTTATACAGTCGCCTAAGCTGATCGCGATTTTGTACGAGGCTGACGACAAGCATCGCCAGATTTACACGGACGGCCGCGTTCTTCCCAAGGAATTCGATCAGCCGGCTTGGATGGGCTACTCGGTGGGGCGCTGGGACCGTGACACGCTAGTTGTCGAGAGCGCCGGCTTCAACGATAAGACCTGGCTCGACATAATGGGTCATCCGCATAGTGAAGCGCTACGCATAATGGAGCGCTATCATCGACGCGATTTCGGGCACATGGACGTCGACATGACCTTCGACGATCCTAAAATGTACACCAAACCGTTCACCATCAAGGTCATCTATGAGTTGTGGGCCGACTCCGACATTTTCGAGTTTTTCTGCAACGAGAATGAGAAGGACCGCGCCCACATGGGCGATAAGTAGACGCGTCGACAGGAGTATAGTGGTGGCATGCGCCGCTCAGGTGCTCAAGCCGACGAATCACTTCGTTGTTCTTTTTGTCACAAGTCCCAGCAAAACGCTGGCAAATTAATCGCCAGCCCCAGCGACTATCCGAAAGCTTATATTTGCGACGAATGCATTAGCGTCTGCGCGTCCATTCTCGAGGACGACCGCGAGCCGTCGGAGGCGATCGACTCTGATCTCGAAGCGCTAAGGGAGCCGAATCCGCTGCTCGCCCACCCGCTGGCTTCGCAGTTCCTGACTTCGGTAGAACGTTGGATCGAACAGGAGTCCCTGGGCGCTGATGGGGCTAAGGAATTTGCTGAGATGCGGAGTACGGCCATGCGCATGATTGCCGGCGCTAAATCATGCTAAACTAGCTAAAGCAAAACAGTACCAGGAGTGTCTCCAGATGGCGAAAGTGTGTGATGTTTGCGGGCGCGGACCCCAGTTCGGTAACCGGGTGAGCCATGCTCACAATTTGACGAAGCGGCGTTGGAATATCAATCTGCAGCCGGTGCATGCAATGGTGAAGGGCGCTCCCAAGCGGATTCGTGTTTGCACGTCCTGCATTAAGAACGGCAAAGTCGAAAAAGCGGCTTAGAGCTTCCTTCCTTCTTTTTCCAGCTCCAGCAGGATTCGTTTGCGCCACAGGCCGCCGCCGTATCCGCCTAAGTCTCCGTTTTGATTCACGACGCGGTGGCACGGGATCAGGATCGCGATGCGATTCATGCCATTGGCGCGGCCTACGGCGCGCGAGGCTCCCGGCCGTCCCAGCGTGCGGGCTAAGTCTTGATACGAGCGAGTTTCGCTGTAGGGGATTGCTAGCAGTTGACTCCAGACTCGCTGTTCGAATTCCGTGCCCGGGTAGATCAGCGGCACCGTGAAATCGCGGCGCGCGCCTGCGAAGTATTCGACGAGTTCGGCGTGCAGTTGCCGCAAGTGATCGCTCTCGCCAGGGACCATGGGGATCGCGAAGCGGCGACGGATGCGGTCGAACTGCGCTTCTAGCATGCGGCGATCGCTGAATTCCAGCAGGCAGATTCCTTCTGACGACGCGCCGGCCACCATGGGGCCGAGCGGCGTTTCTATCCAAGCTAAGCGGATGCAATCGCCGTTTTCTATTTGGCCGGGAGGCTTTCCGAACAGGCGCGCGAAGGCGGTGCGGAAGCCGCTGTGGGAATCGAAGCCCGAGTCGAACACAGCGTCGTCGATGGGGCTGCCCTCGCGGATGCTCACGAAGGCTTGGCCCAGTCGACGAGCCCGGCAGTAGGCTTGGAAAGTCATGCCGAACTCGCGCAGGAAATAGCGGCGGACGCGGGCGGCTTCGAGTCCCATGTCGCGCAGGCTCGATTCGCGGATGCGGGCGCCGCCGTTCTGATCGACGGTCGCGAGCAGGCTGCGCACCCACTCGGGAGCGGCGGATTCGGTGGGGCGGCAGCGCTTACAGGGGCGGTAGCCGGCGAACACGGCGTCTTTGACGGTGGCGAAGAATTCGACGTTTTTCGGGAGCGGTTTGCGTGCCGGGCATGCCGGTAAGCAGAAGATGCCAGTGGTGCGGACGGCAGTGAAGAACAGTCCGTTATAGGTCGAGTCGGAGGCGAGGAAAGCCCGCTCCATTTCGGCGCGCGGCGGTAATAGGGGTTGTGCGGTCATGGCAGTTGCTTGCATGAAAGCAGTGTAGGTTTTCCCCGGAATTTCCTCCACCGAAAAACCGACGTCGTATTACACGACAGACTTTATTCTACGCGCCAGGGGCTGCGGCCGGGCCACTTGCGGAGCGCTTCGCTGGCCCATGCGGGCGTCTTATCGTTATGGCAGGTGTTGCAGGCGTTGGGCACTTTATCCTGCGTCGTCGCCGACGGCGGGATGAACTTGAAGGTGTGGGCACGAACGTTCACATCGGCAAGTTGCGTTTCGATTTTGGGCATGTGGCAATTCACGCACTCGTTGCCGGCGCTGCCCGCCCGGTGCTGCGTGTGCGCCTCGATGGTGGGGGCGTGCGGGCCGTTAGGCGAACTTGGTCCATGGCACTGCAAGCAAATCACGCCAGGGGGTTTCAGGAGCTGAGCGTTATTGTCGGTTCCGTGCACGTCGTGGCAGGAGAAACACGTGACGCCGTGCGAGTACATCGCACTCTGCACGAAGTCGTTACCTTGCATGCGGTTCTTATGCGCGGTGCCGTCGGCAAAATGGGTGAAGGTGGTCTCACCGATTTTGTGTTCTTCGAGTTGCCAGAAGTCGCGCAGGTTCTTGCCAGGTTCGTAGCCGACTGGCCAATCGTAATAGACTCCGTTGAGGGGCTTCTGCAAAGGCTGGCCCTGCGAGTGGCACTGGATACAGGTATCAGTGGCGGCGACGGAATTGAGACGCGCGGGATTGACGATGGTGTTCCGCATGGGGTTCGCGATGTGATCGCTGCCGGGCCCATGGCAGCGCTCGCAGCCAACGTTCCATTCAGTGACGGCGTGGGTTTGCAGGTTGTAGTTCACGGAGTGGCAGCCGTCGCACAGTGGTCCCGTGGGGCGCTTCATGTTGTCGGCGGGATAGAGGGGCACCCACCAATCGGTATTATTGGCGACGAAATAATTGCGCCAGATCTGGTGCGTGATGTCCCACTGCGCCCCTAGCGGGAAATAATCGTTGCCAACCTTCGTAAAGTAGCGCTGCTTCCAGATGCTGCCGTAGACCAGCGCGATGTCTTCTTTTTTGAACTTGACCAGCGGGTCGGGTTTGCTGAGATCGGGAAAGATGGCTTCGGGATGCTCCTTGGGATCGCGTACCACGTTCGCCATGGGGGTCTTCTGCCAGCGCGCGTAGATGGCGGAGTGACAGGTTTTGCACGCAGCGGAACCAACGTAACTGGGCGCGGCAGGAAGCAGCGACGCGAACGCGCCGGCACACAACCAGAGGAACTTTCGCACGTCCCCTATTTTAGCTTGGTGAGCCGGGTGGGTTGGGATTGCTCGCAGGCAATGGAATCGGTGACGCCGGAAGCGATGGCGGCGCAGGCATTCGAAATCGCAGTGCGTGTCGCGAATGCCTCGGTCGAACCCGATGCAATGCGGCAATTGGTCTGGCCGTTGAAGGTCATGCAGGCTTCGAAGCGATGGCTGGCTAGGTTCATGCTCGAGTAAACAATCACGCCCAGAATGACCAGGACAATGACGATGCCGACTAGGACCGGCTTTTTCACAGCGTCACCACCGCCGTCTCTGTGAAGAACGAACCCATCTTGCGGAATTTATCGTAGCGGTCGTCGATGAGCTGCTTTGGCGTCATCCCGGTAAGTTCAGCGAGGCTGGCGCGCAAGGTGGTGCGCACGGCTTCGGCGGCGGCGTCGGGATCGGTGTGCGCTCCTTCACCAGGTTCGGGAATGATGCCGTCGATCAGGCCTAAGTTGAGAAGATCTGGTGCGGTGATTTTCAGCGCGGCGGCGGCTTCGGGGGCGCGGGCGGAATCGCGATAAATGATGGCGGCGCAGCTTTCCGGAGAGATCACGCTGTACCAAGCGTTCTGCAACATGTAAATGCGATTGCCGGCGGCGACGCCCAGCGCGCCTCCGCTGCCGCCTTCGCCGATCACGACCACGATCACTGGCACGCCCAGGCGCGACATTTCGCGCAGGTTGTAGGCGATGGCTTCGGCTTGTCCGCGCTCTTCGGCGTCGAGTCCGGGGTACGCGCCCAGCGTATCGATCAAGGAAATAATGGGGCGGTTAAATTTAGCCGCAAGCTCCATCGCGCGCAGGGCCTTGCGGTAGCCTTCGGGCTTGGGCATGCCCCAATTGCGAAAAACTTTTTGCTTGGTGTCGCGGCCCTTCTGCTGGCCGATTACCATGACCGGACGCTCCTCGAACCAGCCCATGCCGGTGACCATGGCGTGGTCGTCGGCGAAGAAACGGTCGCCGTGGATCTCGTGAAAGTCCGTGAAAAGGCGCTGGATGTAATCGAGCGAATGCGGGCGTTTGGGGTGGCGCGCGAGCTGCACGCGATCCCAACTGGGGTTGCTGGG
>Ga0105245_10006672_pt1 | contig 10128 bp, 8 predicted proteins | sample KBSM54metaG_FD_81523 | JGI IMG/M metagenome (GOLD analysis project Ga0105245, IMG submission 81523) | Miscanthus rhizosphere microbial communities from Kellogg Biological Station, Michigan, USA - KBS M5-4 metaG | ecosystem: Host-associated > Plants > Roots > Rhizosphere > Soil | place: Michigan... | reverse complement strand
GCGATCATCATCCTGAGCATCGCCGTCGAGCTCGGCGGTCTGATCAATGTGGTCTACGGCGGCTGGCTCGCGCTGCTCGGTGCGGCGCTGGCCTTCGCCGGTACCCGGCTGATGATCATGGACAAGCCGGCCACGCTGTCCCATGCGCAAATCGGGCCGACGCTCGAGATCCTTCTGATCGCGGTGGTTATGGGCGCAGCACTCTTTGCCACGGCGTTCGCGCTGAATATCGACGACGGCGGTACCTTCGTCAGCTTCATCGCCTTCCTCGGCGCTTTCGTTGCGGTGCTCTTCCGGGTCGGCGCCATGGGCTTTCTCTCTGGAGCTTCCCAGCGTCACAGGAAGGTACTGATCCTTGCCGCATTCGTAGTGGCGTTCTTGTTCCCCTTCACGCAAGGCGGCTCCGATGCGAACATGTCCATCGCCACGCAGGTGATCATCTTCGCCGCAGCAGCGATGGGTCTGAACATCACTGTCGGCCTCGCCGGTCTGCTCGACCTTGGCTATATCGCGTTCCTCGGTGCGGGCGCCTTCACGGCGGCCGTGCTGTCGCGCTCAGCCTTCGCTACCGCCGACATCCATCCACCCTTCATTGTGGTCGTTCTCATCGCTGGTGCGGTGTCCGCCACTCTTGGCCTGATCATCGGCTCACCGACATTGCGAGTGTCCGGTGACTACTTGGCCATTGTGACTCTGGCGTTCGGCGAGATCTTCCGTATTACGATGATCAACTTGGATGGCGAGGCCGGCCCGAACATTACGCACGGATCCAACGGCATTCCCGCGATTCCCGACCTCGCCCTTTTCGGCTTCGACTTCGGCAAGCCGCACGTGCTGCTGGGTATCCCGCTCGGTCGCTTCTCCAACTACTACTTCCTGCTGCTGGTGTTGATCGCGTTTGTCATTCTGGTGTTCGTCAGGCTCAACAACTCCCGCATTGGCCGTGGCTGGGTCGCCATCCGGGAAGACGAGAAGGCCGCCGAGGCCATGGGCGTCAACGTCTTTGGGCTGAAGCTCTTCGCCTTCGCTAGCGGTGCGTTCCTGGCCGGCGTCGCAGGCGCGGTCAAGGCCCATCAGGACATCTCGGTTACACCGGACCAGTTCATCTTCCTGGAATCTGCGTTCTTGTTGGCCGCGGTCGTGCTCGGAGGTATGGGCACCGTGCTCGGCGTGCTGGTTGGTGCGACGCTGCTGAAACTGCTGCCTGAGAAGCTGCGCTTCGTCAGCGACTTCCGGCTGATGATCTTCGCCCTGCTTTTGATCGTCATGATGCGGTTCCGGCCAGAGGGCATGATCCCGAGCCAGCGCCGGCAGTTGGAGTTCCATGAGGAGGACGAGGAGTTGGCCGAGCGGATTGAGGAGGAAGTCGAGGAAACTGGCGCATTGAAGGGAGCCGGGGTGCTATGACGACTGCAGTCGACACTTCTGGCGTGAGCGCCCAGACCGACGGCTCGCCCATCCTGGTCGCCGAGAATGTGACGATGCGATTCGGCGGCCTGGTCGCTGTGGACTCTGTGAACCTGAATGTCAGCAGGGGCGAGATTATGGGCCTGATCGGGCCCAATGGGGCCGGCAAGACCACATTCTTCAACTGCTTGACCGGCCTCTACCTTCCGACAGCCGGGAGCGTCATCTTCGAGGGCGCGCTGCTGCCACCCAAGCCTCGCAAGGTGGTCATTGCAGGGATGGCGCGAACGTTCCAGAACATCCGGCTGTTCGGCAACATGACCGCCCTCGAAAACGTGATGGTCGGCCGTTATTGTCGTACCAACACCGGGCCGCTTACATCGATCCTTCGCGGACCGAAGTTCCATCGCGATGAGAAGGCAACCTCCGCACGTGCCCAAGAGCTACTCGAGTTCGTCGGGCTTGGCAACACGTCGGATAATCTGGCACGCCATCTCGCTTACGGCGATCAGCGGCGGCTCGAGATCGCCCGCGCTCTTGGAACAGATCCCAAAGTATTGCTGCTGGACGAGCCGACGGCGGGGATGAATCCTCAGGAGACCAGGCAAGCCGAGGAGCTGATCTTCAAAATCCGCGATCAGGGGCTGGCGGTAGTGGTCATCGAGCACGACATGCGGTTCATTTTCAACCTCTGCGACCGAGTGCTGTGTCTGGTCCAAGGCAGGGCCCTGATCGAGGGCACGCCCGGCGAAGTCCAGTCTGACCCGCGGGTGATCGAGGCCTACATCGGGACAGGACCGGAGGACGCCGCCGAGCTCGAGGCGTTCGAGGAGGAGGGTCAAGACAATGCTTGAAGTCAAGGACCTGAAGGTGGCGTACGGCCGGGTCATGGCTGTTAAGGGAATCAGCTTCAAGGTCGACCAGGGCCAGGTCGTGACGCTCCTCGGCACGAACGGTGCTGGCAAGACCACCACACTCCGTACCATCTCCGGCTTGATCAAGCCCGAGTCCGGGGAGGTCTGGTTCGAGGGATCCCGGATTGATGCGATCCCCGCGCATCAGGTGCTTATGCGTGGCTTGGCGCATTCGCCAGAGGGTCGCCGGATCTTCCCGCGGCTGACCGTCGAGGAGAACCTGATGCTCGGCGCCTTCGCGCGCAAAGACAAGAGTGGCGTGGCACAGGATCTGGAACGAGTTTTCAATCTCTTCGACATCTTGCGGGAACGACGTTCCCAGCCGGCCGGTACGTTCTCAGGTGGTGAGCAGCAAATGCTCGCCATCGGGCGGGCGATGATGAGCCGGCCCAAACTGCTGATGCTCGACGAGCCATCGATGGGCCTCTCGCCGCTGATGATGCAGCGGATTATGTCGACCATCGTCGAATTGCAGTCAGAAGGTGTGACGATCCTGCTCGTCGAGCAGAATGCTCCGGCGGCGCTCTCACTCGCCAATTACGGCTATGTACTGGAAGTCGGCAAGATCGTGCTGGAGAACACCGGCGAGGCGCTACTGGTGGATGAGAATGTGCGGAAGGCCTATCTCGGCGAAGACTGAGTCTCCTTTGTGATCGCGCGCGTAATACCCTTCTTGCTCGCTCGCTCCGCTCGCTGAGTTTTGCGCTCGGGGCCGCCTAGCGCGACGCTCGCGATCAAGTGAGCCGTTGTTTGTCCTTGGCTGGCACGCGAACTAGCGTGCGAGTAAGCCGACAGATGATCGGCGAGGCAGGAGCAACCCCGTGACAACGTCGTCGGCAATCGGTTCTGATGCGACTGTCCCGCACGCGGTTGGGGCTGCGGCGGCCAGCGTCTGGGGGGACGAGACCGAGATCGCCAAAGCCGCCGTGGCGCTCGCCAGCCGCCGTATCAGCAAGGCTTCCGACCCAAAGACGACGGCCCGACCAGCCTCTGAGCTGCTCGCTGACGCCGGACAGACCATCACACCCGAAGGACTCGGCGCGGACGAGGCACTGCGCATTTTCGAGGACGTGATCGCCCCAGCGACACGCGCGCAAGATGATCCGATGAATCTCGCCTACATCCCGGCCGCCCCAACTCGGGCGGCCCTCGCGTTCGACGCAGTGGTGAGTAGCTACAACATCTTCGCCGGAACGTGGGAGTCCGGAGCCGGCGCGATCTTTGCGGAGAATCAGGCCCTCGCGTGGCTCGTCGAACTCCTCGGCTGGCCGAAGACCGCCGGCGGCTGCTTCGTCTCCGGCGGAACCACCGGCAACCTCTCGGCCCTGGTCGCCGCCCGGCAGTTCGCCCGAACCCAACTTGGCAAACACCCGGTTGGGCAGTGGCGGCTGGCCTGCACGATGCAAGCCCATTCCTCGGTTCGGTCGGCAGCGTCAGTGCTGGACGCCGAAGTGGTCATCGTGCCGGAAAATGATCATGGTCAGATGACGGGCGAGGCCCTGCAATCAGCGCTGGTTGGCTCGCATGACGTCTTCGCAGTCGTCGCATCGGCCGGAACGACGAATGCGGGCATCATCGATGACTTGGCCGGCATTGCGGACGTCTGTCAGCGGTTCGGTGTCTGGATGCACGTCGACGGCGCGTACGGTGGTGCCGCTCTCGCAGCGCCCAGCGTGCGTCATCTTTTCGACGGCATAGAGCGTGCCGACAGCTTCATCGTTGATCCACACAAGTGGCTATTCGCGACCTACGACTGTTGCGCGCTGCTCTACCGGCAGCCCGAACGTGCCCGCGCCGCGCACTCACAACAAGCTGGATATCTCGACGCCATCGACCGCGAGGTCTGGAACGCGTGGGACTACGGAGTGCACCTGACCCGGCGCGCCCGTGGGCTGCCGTTTTGGTTCAGCCTCGCCACACATGGCACGAACCGGTACACGGCCGCAATCGAGCAAACCCTGGCAACCGCCCGAGCTGTTGCTGAGGGAATCAGACACATTCCCCAGCTCTCTTTGCTTTTGGAACCGACGTTGTCGGTGCTGCTTTTTGAGCGTCCCGGATGGGACGTCGCAGCCTACCGACAGTGGTCGCGGAGGCTCGCACTCGAGGGGCGGATCTTATGCATTCCTACCTCGTGGAAGGGTCGAATCGTGCTTCGGCTGGCGTTCGTAAACCCCGCGACGGAGGCCGATCACGTGCTAGAGGTGCTGGCGGAGACCACCGCAGATCCAACTGGCAGCGCCTAGGCCTTGCGGACAGAGTGGTGGCCCTTGCGGGTTGCTGAAACGACGTGCACGTTCGTTGCGCTCGCGATACACACGTTGCAACACGTGTATCGCGACCGCAAAGTGTGCAGAGCTCAGACGTCGCAGCAACTCGACGCGCGAGGGGTCAGCTTTGGGCGCTGTCGGGTCGCTGCGTATTCGCGGAAACGCGCGGGCTGACCAGCTGGCACGTGACTCGAGCAGTGCAGACTCGCTTGTCGGAATCGTCGGTGATGACGATCTCATAGCTGGCAATCGACCTGCCGAGGTGCACAGCTGTAGCGGTTCCTGTCACCCAGCCGGCGGTAACTGATCGGTGGTGTGTCGCGTTGATGTCCACCCCGACCGAGATCCTCTCCGGCTGCGCGTACATGAACGAGCCCAGCGATGCGAGAGTCTCGGCGAGCACACAAGACGCGCCGCCATGCCAAAGTCCGTACGGCTGCGTATTGCCGGCGACCGGCATGCGTCCGACGACCAACTCCGGTGTCAGGGTCAGCAGTTCGAAGCCCATCTTGGCATCGAGCGCGCTGTTCAGCTCGGCGTATTCGGCGGGGAGGTCCTGCCGCTCATGGATCGGGGTCACGGGCTCAGACTAGACACCTCGCTACGTCAGTGCGCACGGCTAGAGTCAGCATGTGCCGACCACGACTCAGTTAGCCAGCGCGCCTGCCGGCCAGGCCCCTGCGCGGCCCAAGCTGATGCTGATTGACGGCCACTCGATCGCATACCGAGCATTCTTCGCGCTCCCCGTCGAGAACTTCTCGACCCAGACCGGCCAGCACACCAACGGTGTATTCGGGTTCACCTCGATGCTGATCAATGTGTTGCGGGACGAGAAGCCGACCCACCTCGGCGTTGCCTTCGACGTCTCGCGCCATACATTCCGCTCGGAGATCTACAGCGAGTACAAGGCCAATCGCACCACAACCCCCGACGAGTTCCGAGGTCAGCTCGACCTGGTGAAAGAGGTGCTCAAGGCACTCAACATCTCCTACCTCGAGAAGGTGGGCTACGAGGCCGACGATGTCATTGGCACCCTCGCGACTCGCGCTGAAGCGGCGGGCTTCGAGGTGTTGATCTGTACGGGCGACCGCGACGCGTTCCAGTTGGTCTCTGACAACGTGACTGTGCTGTATCCCCGCAAGGGCGTCTCCGACCTCGCGCGTATGACGCCCAAGGCGGTGGAAGAGCGGTATCTCGCGACCCCAGCTCGTTACCCCGAACTTGCGGCGCTCGTCGGGGAGTCCAGCGACAATCTGCCCGGCGTGCCGGGCGTCGGGCCGAAGACCGCCGCAAAGTGGCTGGAGATGTACGACGGGTTGGAGAATCTTGCCGCACACGCCGGCGAGCTCAAAGGCAAGGCCGCCGAAGCATTTCAGCAGCGCGTCGACGATGTGCTGCGCAACCGGCAGGTGAACGCACTGGTCCGTGATCTTGACCTGCCGGTCAGTCTCGACGATCTGGAACGCCGCCCATGGAACCGCGAGGCGACTCACCAGTTGTTCGATGGCCTGGAATTCCGGGTGCTGCGTGACCGGTTGCTCGAGGCACTACCGAATGAAGACGAGGTCGTGCCAGAGGGCGGGTTCGACCTCGACGCGGCACGACTCGAGCCCGGCGAGCTCGGAACCTGGCTCGCCGAGCACGCGGCCGGAGAGCGCACCGGGGTCGACATCATCGGCCACTGGGGGTCAGGTACCGGCGACGTCACCGCTCTCTCTTTGGCTGCCGCCGACGGGGCAGCGGCGTACGTGTTGGTGTCCGAGCTCGTTCCCGCCGATGAGAACGCACTGGCGGAGTGGCTTTCCGACCCTGAGCGGCACAAGGCGATGCACGACGCCAAAGGCCCACTGTTGGCAATCTGGGCCCGCGGCTGGGACCTCGCCGGCCTGACCTCCGACACCCAGCTGGCGGCTTATCTCACTCGACCTGATCAGCGCACCTTTGATCTTGCGGATCTGACCATTCGCTACCTCAAGCGAGAACTCAGAGTCGAGGACGCACCCGACCTTGCCGACACCAACCAGCTCGCACTCGACTTCGGCGATGACGACTCCGGCGCCAGAGTGGCAGCAGAAGCATCGATGGTTCGGGCCCGGGCAGTCATAGATCTGGCGGACGCGCTGGACGTCGACATCGAGCAACGCAATGGCACGAGCCTGCTCTATGGAGTCGAGCTTCCACTGCTACGCACCTTGGCGCGGATGGAACAGACCGGCGTAGCCGTGGATGTGGACCATCTGGAGGCTCTCGAGGCCGGGTTTGCGGCCACTGTCAACCGCGCCGCCAGTGACGCGTACGACGTGTTGGGCAAACAGATCAATCTCGGCTCGCCCAAGCAGCTCCAAGTGGTCCTGTTCGATGAGCTCGGGATGCCCAAGACCCGGCGTACCCGCACCGGCTACACCACCGACGCTGATGCGCTGCAGCAGCTCTATGCCAAGACCGAGCATCCGTTCCTGGCGCACTTGCTGGTCCACCGGGATGCAATCCGCCTCAAGCAGACCGTCGAAGGCCTGCTCAAGGCCGTGGCCGACGATGGCCGGATCCATACCACGTACGCGCAGACGATCGCGGCCACCGGTCGCCTCTCCAGCACCGATCCAAACCTGCAGAACATCCCCATTCGCACCGAGGAGGGGCGCCGGATCCGGCAGGCCTTCATCGTAGGCGAGGGGTACGACGCGCTGATGTCAGCCGACTACTCGCAGATCGAGATGCGGATCATGGCACATGCCAGCCAGGACGACAGCCTGATCGAGGCCTTCAAGTCAGGCATGGACTTTCATACGGTTACCGCGTCCCGGGTCTTCGGCGTCGATCCGCATCAGGTCACACCCGCTGAGCGAGCCAAGATCAAGGCAATGAACTACGGTCTGGCATACGGGCTGAGCGCGTACGGGCTGAGCCAGCAGCTGAACATCGAGGTGTCCGAAGCGAAGGCGCTGATGGATGAGTACTTCGAGCGGTTCGGCGACGTGCGAATTTATCTGCACTCATTGGTGGCTGATGCGAGACGGACCGAATACACCGAGACCATGCTCGGTCGTCGCCGCTATCTGCCGGACCTGATGAGCGACAATCGCCAGCGCCGCGAGATGGCAGAACGGATGGCTCTGAACGCGCCGATCCAAGGCTCAGCGGCTGACATCATCAAGGTGGCCATGCTGGACGTCGAGAAGGCGCTCGATGACGCTGGACTGCGCAGTCGGATGTTGCTCCAGGTGCACGACGAACTGGTCTTCGAGATCGGGCCGGGAGAGCGCGCGGCACTGGAGGAGCTGGTACGCACCAAGATGGGTCTCGCCGTCGCGCTGGACGTCCCGCTCGACGTGTCGGTGGGCGTGGGCCGCTCCTGGCACGACGCCGCCCATTGAGTCACCAATGCATCACTCACGTGATGCGCAGCGTTGGCGTTGCCGCACGACGCGAAGGTGTCAGTTTCGACACGGCTGGAGCCGCTTTCCCTGGATTCGCTGGGAACATCCGCCGACCGCCATCGACAATTGACCGCGCCCATGTTTGACCCTTTTGGAGCGCGGCGCTAACCTGAACCGTCGCTGTGGCCTGCGCGACTTCGGACGGAGTAGGTCACGCTCGTACGGGCCGGATTGTTGTCAGCTGCTGGTTGAACCTCTTCGTTTGTACGGATCGGGTCACAGCCACGCCCGCAACAGTATTGACCACTTCCGGAGCCCTACTACATGACGTCCTCCCTTGAGGCACCCCCGCAGGTCGCCGTCGACGACCTGGGTTCGCCCGAAGCCTTCCTCGAGGCCATCGACAAGACCATCAAATACTTCAATGACGGCGACATCGTCACCGGCACCGTCGTCAAGGTCGACCGTGACGAGGTCCTTCTCGATATCGGCTACAAGACCGAAGGGGTGATCCCCTCCAAAGAGCTTTCGATCAAGCACGACGTCGATCCGTTCGAGGTCGTCAGTGTCGGTGATCAGGTCGAGGCCCTGGTTCAGCAGAAAGAGGACAAGGAGGGTCGCCTGATCTTGTCCAAGAAGCGCGCGCAGTACGAGCGCGCCTGGGGCACGATCGAAAAGATCAAGGAGGAAGACGGCGTGGTCACCGGCCACGTCATCGAGGTCGTCAAGGGCGGCTTGATCATTGATATCGGGCTGCGCGGCTTTTTGCCGGCTTCGCTGGTGGAGATGCGCCGGGTTCGTGATCTTCAGCCGTACGTCGGCATGGAGCTCGAGGCCAAGATCATCGAGCTCGACAAGAACCGCAACAACGTCGTGCTGTCACGTCGCGCCTGGCTTGAGCAAACCCAGTCGGAGGTCCGGCAGAATTTCCTGACCCAGTTGCAAAAGGGCCAGATCCGGCGGGGCGTCGTATCCTCCATCGTCAACTTCGGCGCTTTTGTCGATCTTGGCGGCGTCGACGGTCTGGTGCACGTCTCAGAGCTGTCCTGGAAGCACATCGATCATCCCTCTGAGGTGGTCGAGGTGGGCCAGGAGGTCACTGTCGAGGTGCTCACGTCGATATGGACCGCGAGCGCGTGTCGTTGTCGCTCAAAGCGACGCAGGAAGATCCGTGGCAGGCCTTTGCGCGTACCCATCAGATCGGTCAGATTGTGCCCGGCCGGGTCACCAAGCTCGTCCCCTTCGGCGCCTTCGTTCGGGTGGAGGAGGGCATCGAGGGCTTGGTGCACGTCTCCGAGTTGGCAGAACGCCATGTGGAGATCCCGGAGCAGGTCGTCCAGGTCAGCGACGACGTCATGGTCAAGATCATCGATATCGATTTGGATCGCCGGCGGATCTCACTATCGCTGAAGCAGGCGAATGAGGGCGTCGATGCGACGGCCGACGACTTTGACCCGACGCTCTACGGCATGGCCGCCTCCTACGACGAGCAGGGCAACTATCTCTACCCGGAGGGCTTCGACCCGGAGACCGGTGAGTGGCTGGAAGGCTTCGAGGAGCAGCGAGCGGCTTGGGAGCAACAGTATGCCGAGGCGCATGCTCGGTGGGAGGCGCACAAGAAGCAGGTCGAGGACGCCGACGGCGCCTCGTCCTCGTCGAGCTACTCCTCCGACGCCGCATCGTCGCCGACGCCGACTCCTGCCGAGGGCTCGTTGGCCTCTGACGAGGCTCTACAAGCGCTCCGTCAGAAGCTCACCGGCGGCAGTTGATCACACCCTGGTCTGTTATAGGACTGCCCCCGGAACGCCCGCGTTTCTCCGCACAAAGCCACATATCGCAGGGATGTTTGAGCAATTGGCGGCTCATTCGAGGCTTTGTGCGGAGAAACGATCGCAGCAGGCGTAGCCAGGGCTGCTTAGGCTGCTGGGCATGGTGCGGGTCGGTCTGACCGGCGGTATCGCGTCGGGAAAGAGCCTGGTGGCCGCCGAGCTGGCGGAGCGTGGCGCGATCATCATCGACGCGGGCGTGCTCGCACGCGAGGTGGTGAAGCCTGGTACGCCAGCGCTCGCGGCGATCGTCGAGCGGTTCGGCAGCGAGGCACTCAACGACGGGCAGCTCAACCGGTCACGCCTTGCCGAGATCGTCTTCGCAGATCCGCTC
>Ga0105245_10006670_pt1 | contig 10128 bp, 7 predicted proteins | sample KBSM54metaG_FD_81523 | JGI IMG/M metagenome (GOLD analysis project Ga0105245, IMG submission 81523) | Miscanthus rhizosphere microbial communities from Kellogg Biological Station, Michigan, USA - KBS M5-4 metaG | ecosystem: Host-associated > Plants > Roots > Rhizosphere > Soil | place: Michigan... | reverse complement strand
CTGGCGGCGGCCGCGTTGGCCGATACGCTCCGGGCGGTGCGGCGCAGCGCAGCTCTGCGACGGGTGCTCGCCTGGGAGGGGGATCCGTCCGGTTGGGACGCGGGTTTCGACGTCGTGCACCAACCCGACGGTGATCTCGGTGCGCGGCTCGCGGCAGCGTTCAGCGCAGCGATGAGCGTGGCGCCCGCGGAGCCCGTGCTGCTGATCGGGATGGACACCCCGCAGGTGACGACCACGCTGCTGGACCGCTCCTGGAACGGTGCAGATGCGGTGCTCGGACTCAGCGAGGACGGCGGGTTCTGGGCCATCGGCCTGCGTTCGGTGAAGCCGTCCGCCGTCTTCGCTGGGATACCCATGTCCACGGATCGAACCGCTGCTGCTCAGCTGGCACGATTGAGCGCCCTCGGGCTCTCGGTGGAACTGCTGCCGCCGCTGCGCGACGTGGACGAGCCGGCCGACGCGGAGTGGGTTGCCGATCATCATCCGCAGCTGGCGTTCTCCGGGCGGCATGCGGAACTGATGGCGCGAAGGCATCGGCAGTCGGTCGACCGGCTGTTCGACGAGCTGTATGCGGGCCGTCCGGTCCAAAGCCGAACGTCGCCTGAAACGTCGGGGCCTGTCGGCTCGGGGCCAGTCGGATCAGGGCCGGTCGGATCGAGTGCTGTCGGATCGAGTGCTGTCGGATCGAGTGCCGACGGATCGGTGCCCGCAGGCCGAACGTCGCAAGACTTCGTGGACGGTCGGCACCGGTGGCTGCGGCCGGCAGACGCGGTGGATGCCATGGTGGTCTCTCGCTGTGAATCTCCGGTGATCGACATCGGTTGCGGGCCGGGCCGGATGGTGGCGGCGCTCCAGCGCTCCGGCCGCGCGGTGCTGGGGATCGACATCTCGAAGTCGGCTGTGGAGATCGGCGTCCGCGGAGGCGGCCAGATCCTGCGGCGCGATCTCGCCGATCAGCTTCCGGGAGAGGGCCGGTGGGGGACCGCGCTGCTGCTCGACGGCAATGTGGGTATCGGTGGCGACGTAGCCGGGCTGCTGTTGCGCTGTCGCGACCTGGTCGGGCCGGGTGGACTGATCATCTGCGAGACAGACCCTGATCCCGAGCGGTGCGATCGCTACGACCTGGTGCTGACCGACACCCACCGCTTCTCAGAACCGATGGCCTGGGCAAGCACCGGAATTCGTGCCCTGCAGCGGATTGCTGCCACTCTCGACCTGATCGTGGTGGAGGAGTGGCAGGCTGGCGGGCGGGCGTTCGTCTCCCTCCGAACCGCGTCGTGAGCACCCCCGCAGGCAGCCGGTGGCCGCCACTCAGGGTGGTGACCGCAGCCGCGATCATGGTCGCTGTCGATGTTGCGGCGGTGTTCTCGATGGCGGCGAACGTTGCGTGGGGATGGCACCTCCTCGGTCTGTTGCTCGTCTTCGCCATCCTCGGCTGGTGGGTGCGTCGCGACCTCGGGAGAGTCGGGATCGGCACCGTGCTGGCGATCACCGTCGCCGTGCAGATCACCGGGCTGCTGACCTTCCCGCTCACCAGCGACGACATCTACCGCTATGTCTGGGACGGCCGCGTCCAGCTGGCCGGGATCGATCCTTACCGGCATGTGCCGCTGGACCCGGCGCTGAACTCGCTGCGCGACCCCTTCCTCTTCCCGCCCGGGGCGCGGCCGATGATCAATCGGCCCGCCGTACCCACGATCTATCCTCCTGGAGCGCAGGCGTGGTTTACGCTCGTCGGCGCGGTCACAGCGGCCGGATGGGCCTTGGCCGCCTTGCGGATCGGGGCGGCAGCGGCAGTGGTCGGCACCACCGCGGTGATCGCCTGCTGGCTCGGCCGCGACCGGCGATCCGCCCTGTTGTTCGGGGCCAACCCGTTGATCATGATCGAGGCAGCGAACGGTGGGCATCTGGACTCGCTGGTGGCGCTCGCCGTCAGCGGCTTTGCCTGGTGTGCGGCGCGCCGAAGGCACTGGCTGGCCGGCCTGTTCCTCGGGCTGGCGGCCTCGATCAAGCTCGTGCCCCTGCTGCTCGTGCCTGTCCTGTTGCGGCACGGCCGGTGGCGAACATCGCTCACGGGCGTCGGGCTGACCGTGGCCGGCTACGTCCCGCACGTCCTCGTGGTCGGCGCTCTCGTGCTGGGGTATCTACCCGGATACTGGTCGGAGGAGGGTTACGGAGCTGGTGGCCGGTTCGCTCTGCTGGCGTGGCTGCCGGCCGACGTACGAACGGCGGTGGCACTGACCATCGCTGCGCTGCTCGCGGGCATCGCCTTCTGGCGTTCGGGTCGGGACCCCGTGCTCGTGACCTGCACGTGGCTCTACGGAGCAAGCTTCGTAGTGGCGACGCCGATCTATCCCTGGTACGCGATGCCGTTGCTCGTGCTCGCGGTGATGGCGCGGCGGTGGGAGTGGCTGGCCGTCTGGATGGCCGTCTACGTAGCCTTTGTCTTCGATCATGCCCTGGCGGTGCAGGGCGTGGCCTACGGACTTGCCATGATCATCGTCGTCGCCGCGGGGCTTCGACGCCGTGCGAACGGTTCACGATCCACATCCGTCACCGGGGACGGTCGTCATCGTCTTGTAAGCGCTCCGGCGGGCGTTCGAGACCAGACTGGTTGACGTGATGGATCGCCCGGTCTTCTGGCCCCACTTCAGCAGTCCCGTGCGTTCGACGGCACTCACCGCGCGACTCGGCCGGCTGATCGGTATCGCGATCGGTATCTGTTTCCTCACTGGACTGCTGAGCCACTACCAGTACGGGCCGTGGCGCTGGTTGCCGGAACCGGCGAGCCCGGCCTGGGGCTACCGGCTCACCCAGGGAGTCCACGTGGCGACCGGGATGGCCGCCATCCCACTGGTGTTGATCAAGCTCTGGTCGGTCTATCCGAATCTCTTCCGCTGGCCACCGGCGCGGTCGGTGAAGCACGCCGTCGAGCGGGGCACCGTCGGACTGCTGGTCGCGGCGACCCTCGTCCAGCTGGTCACCGGTTTTGCCAATGCCCTCAACTGGTATCCGTTTCGCTGGGACTTCGTGCCGGTGCACTGGGCGCTTGCCTGGGTCGTGGCCGGCTCGGTACTGCTGCACATCGGGGTGAAGCTGCCGGACATCGTCTACGGGCTGCAGACCCGGGTGGCTGATGGTGACGTGCTCAGCGAGATCCCGTGGAACGAGAATCCCGTCTCACACAGCAATGCCGGCCAGGTACCCCCGCCGGCTACACCGGCGCTGAGCCGTCGTGATGTGCTCACCGTGACCGGTCTCGGCCTGGGAGCTGTCGTGATCACCACCGTCGGACAGACCGTCAAACCGCTGGAACCGCTCGGCCTGCTCGCGATCCGACAGCCGCACCGAGGTCCGCAAGGCGTCCCGGTGAACCGCACCGCCGAACAGGCTCAGGTGCTGACGATCGCGCGCGACCCGGCCTGGCGCCTGCTCGTGCGCGGACCGCGCCCCTACGAGCTGTCGCTCGGTCAGATCGAGGCGCGGGTCGAGCACCAGGCCTGGTTGCCGATCGCCTGTGTCGAGGGCTGGAGCGCGCTCGCGCACTGGCGCGGCCTGCGGCTGGTCGATCTCGTCGAGCGGGCCGGCGGCAACGCCGACTCGGTCGTGCGGGTGCGCTCACTGGAACCTGCCGGGTTCAACACCTCGGAGATCTTCGGCCCGCAACTGTCGGCCGCGCTGCTGGCGACCCATCTCAACGGTGCACGGCTGGACATCGATCACGGCTACCCGTTGCGGTTGATCGCTCCCAACCGGGCGGGCGTGCTCAACACCAAGTGGCTGTCGTCGATCGAGGTGGTCTCGTGAAGACCTGGCGGATCGTGCTCGGCGTGCTGGGGGTGTCCGCGGTGGCATTCGGCACGGTCGAGCTGATCACCGGGGTGCCGCTGCCGAGCCTGCTGCGCGTCGCGGTGTGGCTGGCTGCCGCGGTGATCATCCACGACGCCATTTGGTCGCCGGGGCTGATCGGCGCCGGTGCACTGCTGTCCCGCGTGCCGGCCCGCGGGAGGCGCTACCTGCAGGGCGGCCTGATCGTGGCCGGCGCACTCACCGTCATCGCGGTGCCGATGATCTACCTGCGCGGGCAGCAACCACCCGGAAAGGCCATCCTGCTGCAGGACGTCGGCGCGAACTTGGCGCTGCTGATCGTGATCGTCGCTGCCGTGAGCGGGGCGGCGTACGGGTGGAGGGTGGTCAGCGACCGGGGTCGGCGCGGGGCCCCGGATGTGCCCGCCGACCCAGGTTCCGGACCGGAGCCGGTGGATCCCGAACCGGCTAGGACGCGCTGACCGCCGCGACACCGAGGTCGGGGTTGTCGGTGAAGAATCCGTCCATCCCTGCGTCGAGGAAGGCCCGGAGCTCACCGCGAAGGTCACCGATCTCGCGCGGTTTCGTACTGCTGCGGAATTGAAGTGGGAGGAAGGTGTTCTCCCGGCGGAACGTCCAGCCGATCACCTGAAGCCTCGCGGCATGCGCGTCGGCGATCGCGCTCGTCGGTGTCAGCAGCCGTCCGTCGGCGGCCCACGGGATCATCACGTCCTTGCAGAACCCGACCGCCTCCGCGTACGTCGCGATGGTCCTCAACCCCGCCTTCGTGGAGAGATCGGCGTACGTCCGCGGGTCGCCGGCGACCGTGAGATCCCAGGGCGCCCCTGTACGGTCGATCAGCTGGATCAGTTTGACGTCGGTCATCGTGTCGAGCTGTTGCAGGTTGCCCGTCTCGAAGCTCTGGATGATCACCGGCGAGCCCTTCTCGGTCAGCCCGGCCTGGTCCAGCTCCGCCACCAACCGGGCCTCGAGCGGAAGGCCGATGGACGCGAAGTACGACGGGTGCTTGGTCTCCGGCGCGACGCCGACCTGGTGCCCGGTGCAGCTGCGGGATCGTCGGGCCAGCTCCAGCACCTCCGCAAGGGTCGGTATCGCGTACTGGCCGTCGAACCCGGTGTTGTCGGGGCGGAGCTGTGGGAGGCGCTCGATGGCCCGCAGCGTCCGCAACTCGGCGAGGGTGAAGTCCTCGGTGAACCAGCCGGTGACCGAACGACCGTCGATGCTCTTGGTTGTCCTCCGATCACCGAACTCGGGATGCGCTGCCACGTCGGTCGTGCCCGAGATCTCGTTCTCGTGGCGCACGACGAGCACGTGATCCTTGGTGGACACGACGTCCGGTTCGATCACGTCGGCGCACATCCGGATCGCCAGCTCGTAGCTCGCCAGCGTGTGCTCCGGCCGGTACCCACTGGCGCCGCGGTGAGCGATCACCTCCGCCGAGTGCATGGATTCGCCGGTCTCGGAATCGATCACGATGATCTCCGAGTGTTCCGGCGTCCCGGGCTTGCCGGCCGGGTTGTCGGGGTGTGTGTTGTCGTTGCTGGTCAACGGGCATCCTCTCGACGAAGCACCCAGTGTCTCGACCGAGGACAACTCGCGCGGGCCCGGGGTGGGCCGCCCGCCGCGCCGATCACTCGAGGACGGCAACGATCTGCTGCGTGGTCGACGACAGCACCCAGGTCAGCGGTGGGTCGCGGACTCTCCAGCAGTGCGATGGAGGCGGAGCACCTCGACCAGCGGGTGCAGCATCAGCAGGGCCAAGACCGCGAACGTGACGGTGTAGGGCAGGATCGGTGAGCCGTCGAGCGCAGGGACCTCGCCGGCGATGCGCAGGACGAGGGCGCCGACCGCGACACCCAGTGCCGTGGCTACCTGCTGCAGGGTGGACGACAGGGTGTTCGCGTCGGCGACGGCCACCGGGTCGATGTCGGCGAACTGCAAGGTGTTGTAAGCGCTGAAGCCGATCGATCGGAACGCTCCACTCAGCACCAGTACCGCGCCGATGAGCACGATCGACATGGTCGGACGCAGCATGGCGATCACGCCCAGGATCACTCCGCCGGCGATCAGGCTGCCGATCAGCACCGTCCGGAACCCGAAGCGCCGGATCAGCGGTGTCGTCGCGGGCTTGACGCCGACGTTGCCGGCGAACAGCAGCAGCACGAGCAGTCCCGCCTGGATCGGCGACCAGCCGAAGCCAACCTGGAACATCAGCGGGAGCACGAACGGCACCGCACTGATCACGCCGCGGTACGTCGATCCACCGCTGTTGCTCACCCGGAACGACGGCACCCGAAGCGAGTCGAACCGCAGCACCGGGTGGGGGGTGTGCCGCAGCCACCAGGTCGCGGTCGCCGCGAGCAGCACGACGACGATCCCCGATGCCAGCAACGCGCCGGAACCGACGACCGAGGGTCGGACCAGTTCGAGCCCGATCAGCAGCGCGCCCAGGACCGCACCGCAGAGCGCGAAGCCGATCCAGTCCGCGGGCGGCACCGAGACCGCCCGCTCGGCAGGCACGATCCGGGCAGCAACCACGAACGCGATCACGCCGAGCGGGATGTTGATCAAGAAGATCCAGTGCCAGCTCGCCACGGTCACGATCCAGCCGCCGATCGTCGGTGCCACGACCGGCGCCACCAGCGCGGGCCAGGTGAGATAGGCGATTGCGTCGAGCATGTCGCGCTTCTCGGTCACCCGGAGCACGACCAGCCGGCCCACCGGCACCATCAGGGCTCCGCCCGCACCCTGCAGCACCCGCATCGCCACCAGCATCGGCAGGCTCGTGCTCAGCGCGCACAGGAAGGAGGCGACGGTGAACACCGCGATCGCGACCATCAGGATCCGTCGGCCGCCGAACCGGTCCGTCAACCATCCGGTGATCGGAATCCCGGCGGCCAGCGCGACGAGATAGCCGGTCATCGCCGCATTGACATCGACCGGCGCGACCCCTAGGTCCGACGCGATCGCCGGCGCGGCCGTGGCCAGGATCGTCCCGTCGAGGAACTCCATGAAGAAGGTCGCCGCCACGAGCAAGGCCAGTGGCCGGTTGACCCCAGACCGCCGTCTCATCTGGCCCCCCAGGACTCAGCCGGAGCAGGCGGACCGGATGTGCCCGAACCTCCTGGATCCGTTCGTCGAGGTGGCGCAGGCCTCACCCGGTGGCACCGTCCGAGTCATGGCTGCGCCCATCGGGCTCGCCCGCTCCTGCGCGGCTGCCGCCCGACGTGTGATCGCCGGGGCGCAGGCGATACAACACCTCGCCCGCGTGGGGCTCCACGAAGGCGTCGGGATCGGCGTCGAACTCGGCGCGGTCGATGGAGGCGGGGTCGCGGTAGTCGAGGTTCGCGGCGCGGACGACCGCCTCGGCGATGCCGGTGGCCAGCGTCACCGTGACCCGGTTGCGTTCGCCGTGCTCGGGGTCCCAGGTTCCCTGTCCGCGCAGATGGGTGGAGTGGGCGAGATCACCCCAAGGTTCGCTGGAGAACCGGTCCCACTGGCCGAGGAAGTACTCCTTGTTGTGGTAACCGATCTGGGCGATGTGTGGGTGCATCACGGAGATGTCGGTGATGTGCGGCGCGTAGATGATCAGCTCGCCACCGTCTGCCACGATCGGCTCGAGCTTGTAGAAGCCCTTGGCGGCGGTCCAGATGTCCTCGTACTTGGTCGGCATGATCGACAGCACTCGCGGGTACGTCCTGTCCAGGTAAGTCACGTGGGTCTCGGCCGAGATCTCGGCGGCGGCCGCCCAGGCATCCTCCGGGGTGCCGAACGCGGCAGCGTGCAAGGTGTCGGTGCCCGAGGCGACGACCAGGCAGAGCGCCAACCGCTCGGTCGGGATCAAGGTGCAGGCCTCGTTGATCAGCGCGCGCACCGGAGTGACCCCGCGGGTGCCGATCATCTCGGCACTGGTGATGAGCGCCCCGACCCAGTGGGATAGATCGATCAGCTCCTGCCCGGAGACGCCGGGGAAAAAGTACTTGTTGCCGCCGGAGAACCCGACCACTTCGTGCGGGAACACCGGTCCGACGACGATCGCCACGTCCGCCTCGGCCACCTGGCGGTTGATCCGGACCTCCACCCCGGCGTCGGTCAGCCGGCCGCCGCTGAGCTCACCGACCCGCTCCGCACTGATCGAGCCGAGCGAGACGAACGTCTCGGGCAGCCAGGACTCGTGGTTCAGGATCCGCCAGCCGGGATAGACGTCCTCCGACCCGCCCGGTTGGTACCCGAGGTGCTGGGCCAGTTGCGTCTCACTGTGGCCCTGATGCGTGCCGAGGGCGACCAGGACGGTCACCTCCTTCGCCCGCCCGGTCAGCGCGTCGCGAAATGCGCGCAGGATGAGGGGCAACGGACAGGTCCGCGTGCGGTCCGGCACGACCAGACAGACCCGCTTGTCGTCCAGGTCCGCCGACCCGAGCGCCGCCTGCACGAACGCGGTGACCTGATCGGGTTCGAGGTGCTGCCCGATCCCGCCGACCAGTCGTGCCTTCGACGGCTCGCCCGGGTTGGTGCCGTATGCCTCGCTCATTTCCCTCAGCTCCTCGGTCTGCGCGACGACTGGCTCCATCCAAGTCTCGTCCGCCCGTCGGCTCCGCGGTTCGGCGGGCTAGCGGCCGGGCCGGCCGAAACCGCTGGCTTCGTACGCGGCAGCGATGATCCGGAGCGACTTTGTCGCCTCCCCGGGGCTGATCCAGAACGGCTCCGGCTCATCGAGTCGAGCGTAGAAGTCGGCGATCAGCCGCTGATGGCTGACACCCCAATAGCCGCGACCGGCGGTCTCGACCCGTCGCTCGGCGACCTTCTCGATCCTCCCGTCCACATGCCGGATGGTCAGATCGTCGCGGACGAAGAAGGAGGCACGCTCGGTGTCGATCTCCAGTGCCACCGGGGAGTCGACGACGTTGGCGTTGGTAGCGACGAAGACGCTCCTGGCGCCGGTCGCGTGGTCGAGGATCAGGGTCGCGGTGTCCTCCACGTCGATCCCCGGGCCGATCCGGCCTCCACTGACCTGGGCGCCGACTGAGACGACGTCGCCCAGCAACCACTGCAGGAGATCCAGCGTGTGGATGGCCTGGTTGATCAGCACGCCACCGCCACTGCTGGCCATCCGCCCGCGCCACCGACGGGCCGCGTAGTACGCCGGCGTGCGGTGCCACATGACCGTGGCATGCCCGCCGATCAAGGTTCCGGCGCCTCGGTCGATGGCGTCTCGGATCGCTTCCACGGTGGCGTTGTAGCGGTTCTGGAAGCAGACGCCGATCTTCACCTGCGGATGCTCCGCCGCCGCTGCGACGACCCGCTCGGCCTCGACGACGGTGGCGGCGAGTGGTTTCTCGGTCAGCACGGCGACACCCGCCCGGAGGCAGTCGATCGCCACCTGGGCATGTTGATCATGAGGTGTGCAGACGTGCACGACGTCGACCTGCTCCAGCTCGAGCAGCGCACGATGATCGGTGTACGCGGGAACCCCCCAGCGGTCCCCGGCCGCCTTCGCCAGCGCCGGGTCGAGGTCACAGACCGCGACCAGTGTGACGTCACTGATCGCGCCGATCGCCTCGAAGTGGACGATCGAGATGTCACCGCAGCCGATCACTGCCGCCCTACCCATACCGGACTCCTGTTCATTTGATTCGCAGCCATCCTTTCACCCACCGTTGCAGCTGTGCTGCGCGGCGGGGACCGGTTCAGGTCAGGAGCGACGGCCACGCTCACGAGCAAGCGGGCGATGCGCTCGGTCGATGCAGGGTTAGGTTTGACCCGTGGGACGTCCCTGGCTGCTCGCTCTCGTCCAGTCCCCGCCGGCTACCGGCGTCGACCCGGTGGGCGACCTGGCGGCGGAGGTCGCGCGGCTCCTCGCCGACGAGCCGCGGATCCAGATGGTCGTCTATCCCGAGATCCATCTGTTCGGCGGCTCGGATCTTGCCGAGGACGCGAACACTTGGCTGGCCGAGGCGGCCGAACCGCTGGACGGCGCTCGGGTAGCGGCCCTGAGCCGGATCGCGGCCCACAACGGCGTCTGGCTCGTGCCCGGGTCCGTGCCGGAGTCCGCCGACGGCAAGATCTTCAACACCGCTGTGGTCTTCGACTCGCGAGGCACGCTGGTCGCGTCGTATCGCAAGGTCTTTCCGTGGCGGCCCTACGAAGCCTGGTCGCCGGGTCGTGAGTGGGTCACCTTCGACGTTCCCGACGTTGGTCGGTTCGGGCTGTCGATCTGCTACGACAGCTGGTTTCCAGAGTCGACCAGGCAACTCGGCTGGCTCGGCGCGGAGGTCGTACTCAATATCGTCAAGACCGTCG
>Ga0105245_10006669_pt1 | contig 10129 bp, 9 predicted proteins | sample KBSM54metaG_FD_81523 | JGI IMG/M metagenome (GOLD analysis project Ga0105245, IMG submission 81523) | Miscanthus rhizosphere microbial communities from Kellogg Biological Station, Michigan, USA - KBS M5-4 metaG | ecosystem: Host-associated > Plants > Roots > Rhizosphere > Soil | place: Michigan... | reverse complement strand
GGTCCGACCTTACGAACGGAAATCTTCTTCATTCGAATTCACCTCCTTCCCATCTCGGACACCGGCGGTGTGGATGGGTGACACAGACGACTCTCGGGGACGGCGCGTCCCAGCGGGTAGGGACGACATCCCCTTCACTCGGGACGAGGTCCCTCGCCGCTCAGGCGCCGTTTGCGCGATCGGGCCGAGCCCGAGTCTGAGAAGGCCGTGCGCGGCGGCTGGGAAGGCTGTCGCGCCATGCGCCCTTGGTAGCCTCCGCAGCGTGATCGTGTGGGCTGAGGCCGTCGTCTCCGAGATCCGACCCGGATGGCGGGGGGCGGCCGAGGTGCTCGCCGAGCGCGCCGACACCGGGGCGACGTGCCGGGCGCTGGCCTACACGGACCTGACCGCGGCGCCGCGGCTGGGAGATCGGCTGCTGCTCAACGTGGCCGCCCTCGACCGCGGGCTGGGCACCGGGGGCTATGCGCTCGTCGTGGCGGTGCTGGACGCCGATGGCCACCTGACGGGCCAGCCGCCCGCGCCGGCCGGGCATCTGGTGAAGGCGCGCTACCTGCCACAACAGGCCATGGTCGCCGGGGCGGACGAGCAGGGTTCGCCGTTCCACGAGACGCTGGCCGAGGCCGAGGATCTCGCCGGGCTACCCGTGGTGGTGGCCGACCTGCACTCAGCGCTGCCCGCCGTCCTCGCCGCAGTGCGACTCGATCGCCCCGCCACCCGGGTCGTGTACCTGATGAGTGACCACGGCGCCCTGCCGCTGGCGTTCTCCCGGACCGTGGCCGAGCTGACCCAGGCCGGCTGGTTGGCTGCGACGGTCACGGCGGGCCAGGCGTTCGGCGGCGATCTGGAGGCTGTCAACGTCCACTCCGGACTGCTCGCCGCGCGGCTGGCTCTCGACGCCGACATCGTCGTGTTGACCCAGGGGCCGGGCAATCTCGGCACCGGCACCCGCTGGGGGTTCTCCGGGGTGGCGTGCGGCGAGGCCGTCAATGCGACGGCCGTGCTGGACGGCCGGCCGGTCGGATCGCTCCGGATCTCCGCCGCCGACCTTCGGTCGCGACATCGCGGGGTGTCACACCACAGCCTGACGGCGTACCGCCGGGTGGCCCTGCTGCCCGCCGACATCGCCGTGCCGGCGTTCGCCGGAGACCTGGCGGCGCTCGGCGCGCAGGTGGAGGCCGACCTCGTCGGCCTGGAGCGCCACCGGCTCCACCGGATCGAGCTGGACGGTCTGGTCGAAGCGCTGGAGCGGGCACCCGTCCGGCTGTCGAGCATGGGCCGCGCGCTCGATCAGGACCCGGGTTACTTCCTCGCCGCTGCAGCCGCCGGGCGGCTCGCCGCCCGGCTGCTGGGCCCTACTGCGACTGGGTGAAGAGGATGTCGACGACGAAGATCAAGGTGTCGGTCTTCTCGACCTTCGGCTTGTCGTTTCCGTCGGGATAGCCGTCCTGCCCAGGCGGCACGACAACCAGCACCCGGCTGCCGACCGGCTGGCCGACCAGGCCCTTCCTCAATCCGGACAGCGCCTTGCTCATCGGGAGAGAGGCGGGCTGTGCGCCGTACGTCGTCTCGAGCTGGCGGCCGTCCCAGGTCTGCCACAGGTAGTTGATCGTCACCGTGTCCGCCGCGCCGACCCTGGGCCCGGTGCCCTTGATCAGTGGTTGGATCTGGAGCGTCTTCGGTGGGGCGGTCTTCGGCACGGTGACCGTCGGAACGCCCTTGGTATCGGTCACCGTCGGCAGCCCCGGCTTCGGGGCGACCGGGGTTCCGCTCGGTCCGGAGAGCTGAGCCTGGACGATGTCGACGACGAAGATGAGGGTGTCACCCACGTTGATGCCGGCCTGGGCGTTGCCGCCGGAGGAGTCGTAGCCGTCCGAGCCAGGCATGGCGATCAGCACCCGGCTGCCCTGATGCTGACCGACCAGACCCTTCTGGAAGCCGGGAACGACCTGGGCGAGATTGAACGACACGGGCTGGCCGCCCTTGAACGACTGGTCGAACACCTTGCCGGTGCGGCCGTCCACGCCGTAGTAGTTCACGGTGACCGAGGACCCCTCGGCGACCTCAGGACCGTCGGACTTCTGGACGACCTCGGTACGGGTCTTGTCGATGGCGAAAGGTGGCTTGAAGACGACCTTCGGCTCCTTGCCGTAGGCCCCGATCACCTTGATGGCGTCCAGGTTGTCGGACACCTTGATGCTGGCAGACGGGCTGCCGCTGGGTGTGGGGGTTGCACTGGCCGGAGCGGCCGCCGAGGGCGAAGCCGTGCCGGTGGTCGACGCGCTGTCGTCGCCGCACGCCGCGAGCGCGAGCACGGAACTGACCAGACCGGTGACCACGAGGGCCTTGCCGAAGGAGCGCACCGGAGAAAGATACCGGGGCGGGCCAAGAACGCCCGGTCGACGCTTCGGGCCCAGGGCGGAGAACCCAGGTCGGCGAGCCCAGTCGGAGCGCCCAGTCGGAGCGCCCAGTCGGAGCGCCCAGTCGGAGCGCCCAGTCGGAGCGCCCAGTCGGAGCACCCAGTCGGAGCACCCAGTCGGAGCACCCAGTCGGAGAATTCAGTCGGGGAGCACCGAACCGGCGCGAAAGCCGAGCGCCATCGCTGCAGCCAGCGCCTCGGCCATCACCTCGTGTTCGGCCCGACCGCGCTCACGGGCGTACGCGGCCACGTCCTCGAACTCCGGAGTCACCTGCAGCACGATCCCGTCGCGGTGGCCGACCTTGACCCGCACCCGTCCGCTCGGCAGCGTGATCTCGACCGTTCGTCGCGGTAGGGCGTAGCGCTCGATCTCGTGCCGGCGAACTCCGAGTGACGTGGTCTGCCGCAGCACGACATCTCGTGCTGCCGCGGCCTTCTCCGGCGCCACCAGCAGGCTGAGCGTGTGCGCGGGCCGCCCCTTCTTCGCCACGATCGGGGTGAGCCAGGCGTCGGCGGCTCCGGCCGCCAACAGTTTCGCGAGAACTCCCGGCCAGAGCCGCGGATCGAGGTCGTCGACATTGGACTCCAGCACGACCATGGTCTCGGTGGCGTTCTGCGACGTCGCGTGGGCGGTGCCGAGGACGAGTCGGGTCACGTTGGCGCGACCTGGAGTGTCTCGACTTCCGGCACCGATCCCGACCCGGTCCACGGTCATCGCCGGCAACTGCCCGGTCGAGTTCGCCAGCACAGTGACCAGAGCCATCCCCGTCGGGGTGGTCAATTCTCCCTCGCCGCCGGCCGTCACCGACCACCCGGCCGACAGCTCCAGCACCGCAGGCACCGGGACGGCAAGCCGTCCGTGGGCACTGCCCGTGCTTCCCGAGCCGAGGGCGATCGGTCCGGTGATGACCCGGGTGAGACCGAGCGACGTGGCACCGGCGCACACCCCGACGACATCGGCGATCGAGTCCAGAGCGCCGACCTCGTGAAAATGCACAGCCCTCGCGTCGATGCCGTGCACCCGCGCCTCGGCCTCGGCGAGCCGATCGAACACAGCGAGCGCCCGCTCGCGTACCTCCGGTCTCAGATCCGACTGTCGCAGCATGGCGTCGATGTCGGCCCAGGTCCGGTGCGGTGGGTCGGCGACCAGCGGACGTACGTCAGCCTTGGTCGCTCGCAGTCCAGCTCGAGTGACCTCGGCCGCCGAGATCGCGACCGCGCCCGGCAGCACCGCGTCGGTCGCCCGCTGAACGACCGCGGGCTCGACACCGGCGTCGAACAGGGCACCGAGCAGCATGTCGCCGGCCACCCCCGCGCTGCAGTCCAGCCAGCCGATCAGCTCCGTCACGAGCTGCCCGGCGATGTCGGTTCTGGCAGTTCCGGTTCTGGCAGTTCCGGTTCTGGCGATCTTGGTTCTGGCGATCTTGGTTCTGGCAGCGCCGGTTCGGGGGGCGCCGGTTCGGGGGGCGCCGCGATCTGTGCTGCGAGGTGACCGGCGCCGTACCCGTTGTCGATGTTGACCACCGCGACCCCGGGCGCGCAGGCGTTCAGCATGGTGAGCAGGGCGGCCAGCCCCTCGAACGCGGCGCCGTAACCCACCGACGTCGGCACCGCCACCACCGGTGCGCTGACCAGTCCGGCGACGACGCTGGGCAGCGCGCCGTCCATCCCCGCGACCACAACGACGACCCGGGCACGGCGCAGCAGCTCGACCCTGGCGAGGATGCGGTGCAGTCCCGCGACGCCGACATCGACCACCAGTTCGACCTCCCGGCCGAGGTGGCGGGCGGTCAGCAGAGCCTCTCGGGCGACCGGTAGGTCGGAGGTGCCGGCCGTGACCACGACGATCGGACCTCCGGCCGCCGGCGGCGGGTCCGCGGGCCAGGCGACCAACCGGGCTTCGGCGTCGTAACCCGCGTCCGGAAGCGCGCGCAGCACGGCAGCTGCCTGCTCCGCATCGGCGCGAGTGAACAGCGTCGCCTGACCGACCCGCCCGATCTCGGCGGCGATGGCGGCCACCTGCTCCACGGTCTTGCCGGCACAGAAGACCGCTTCGGGATAGCCGCGGCGGGCCGCGCGGTCGAGATCGAGATTGGCGATCTCGTCGAGCTCAACCACGAGCTCTCCGAGCGTCGTCGAGCTGGCCGCCATTGGTGCGCCCCAGGACGGTCAGGGTGAAGAGTCCTGACTGGAGGCCGGCCAGGTCGACCACGACGAACCGGAAGCCGGCGCGCCGGACTGCCGCTTGCACCTGCGTCCGAAGTGGCTCGCTGACGGCCCGGACCAGATCAGTCGCCGGCAGCTCGAGCCGGGCGATCTCGCCGTGGTGGCGGACCCGGAACTCGGCAAATCCCAGGTCGCGCAAGGCCTCCTCGGCATCGTCGATCGCCCGCAGCTTCTCTGGGGTGACCTCCTCACCGTGGGGGATCCGGGAGGCGAGGCAGGGCGCGGCCGGTTTGTCGGCGCTTCGCAGTCCCCAACCGCGAGCCAGCGTGCGAACGGCAGCCTTGTCGAGACCGGCATCTGCCAGCGGGCGCAGCACCTGGTGCTGGGTGGCTGCCTCGGCGCCGGGGCGATCGGGACGGAGCGCATCGTCGGCATTTTCGCCGTACGCGATCGCGCTCAGCCCGTGCGCCAGCGCCAGGTCGTCGTCGATCCGGGTGAACAGCTCGTCCTTGCAGTAGAAGCAACGGTCTGCCCCGTTCGCTCGATACTCGGGCCGCTCCCCCTCGTGCGTGGTCACCTCGACGACCTCGACGCCGATCTCCTCGGCGACCTGGTGCGCCTGCCGCCGTTCGCTCGCCGCCAGGCTGGGCGAGACTCCGAGGATGGCGAGCACTCGTTCGGCGCCGACCGTCCGTGCCGCGAGGGCCAACAGCACCGACGAGTCCACGCCGCCGGAGAAAGCCACCCCGAGCCGCGAACCGCCTGCGGAGGGCGCCAGTGCATGCCGCAACAGCTGTGCGGCCCGCTCCACCCGAACCGAAAGGTCCTCGAGAGCGGAGTCAAGCTCGTCGGCCCTGACCTGAATACTCACCAGGCCACGCTATCTCTCCACGGTGGCCGATTCCGCAGCCCGTTCAGGAGCGGAACCGACGGCCGGCAGCCAGCACGGACGGCGGCACGGGCACCGATTCTCCTACGTCGGCCTCCGCCACCGGCGCTCCGGCCTCGACCCGAAGCGGCAGCACCCCGGCCCAGACCGTGCGGTCCTCGCCGTCGCCGGGATCGGTCGCGGCGCCGGCCGCTCGCACCTTCACACTCGCCACGTCCAGCGGTAGCCGGATGATCATGGTCGCCGCCAGTTCCTTGCGCAACGGAGCGCGGACCTCGACCGAACGGCCGGGCACCAGGTGGTCGACGAGCCGGTCGAGGGCGGCCGCCTTCTCGTCCTCGCTCACCAGCTCGGGCACCCCGATCACCACGGCACAGCGGTAGTTCATCGAGTGGTCGAAGGTCGACCTCGCCAGCACCAGCGCGTCGAGATGGGTCACCTCGGCGGAGATCCGATGACCGCCGGCACAGGCGCGCAGCAGACCGGCGCCGGTCGAGCCGTGCAGCAGCAGGTGATCGCCATCGCGGGCGCAGGCGAACGGGAGCACGAGCGGGACACCGTCGTCGACGTACCCGACATGGGCGATCAGAGCCTCGTCGAGGATCTCGTCCAGGACCTCCCGGTCGAAGACCTGCCGCTCCCCCAGCCGCCCGACTCGGGTGCGTTCGATGTCGGGCAGTGTGGGCATGACCGTCCTCTCTCAGGTAGACGCCGGGAACTGGATGGAGTTGGCGTCGGTACTCCAACGCCACATTCGTCCAGTCGTCGCGTCAGATGGTCGGAGGCCGCCGCATCGAGGCGATCAGCCGGTCGACCCGGTCGTCGACCGCCACGAACGGATCCTTGCAGAGCACGGTCCGCTGGGCCTGGTCGTTGAGCTTGAGATGCACCCAGTCGACCGTGTAGTCGTTGCGACCCTCCTGGGCCGCCTTGATGAAGTCGCCGCGCAGCTTCGCTCGGGTCGTCTGCGGCGGAATGACCTTGGCCCGGAAGATCGCCGGGTCCGTGGTGGCCCGAGCGGCCAGCCCGCGCGCCTCCATCAGCCCGAAGATGCCCCGGTTGCGTCGGATGTCGTGGTAAGCCAGGTCGAGCTGGGCGATCCGCGGATCGGCGAGGCTCAACTTGTGCTTGGCGGAATAGCGCTCCAGCAGCCGGTACTTGATCGCCCAGTCGATCTCGGTGTCGACCAGGCCCAGCTTGTCCTCGGCGACAGCCCGCAGGGTGCGCTCCCACAGGTCCAGCACCCGGTCGATGCTCGGCGTGCCCAGGCCTTCGCGCCGGACGAACTCAGAGACCTTCTCGTAGTACTCGGTCTGCAGCTCCAGCGCCGAGATCTTCTTCCCGTTGGCCAGCGACACCTGAATCCGACCAGTGCGGTCCCGGCTCATGTCGCGGATCGCCCTGATCGGGTTGTCGAGGTTGAAGTCGCGCATCGGCACCCCGGCCTCGATCAGCCGCAGCACCAGTTCGGCGCTGCCGACCTTCAGCAACGTCGTTGTCTCCGACATGTTCGAGTCGCCCACGATGACGTGCAGCCGGCGGTAGCGCTCCGGGTCGGCGTGCGGCTCGTCCCGAGTGTTGATGATGGGGCGGCTCCGGGTCGTCGCCGAGGAGACCGACTCCCAGATGTGCTCGGCACGCTGGCTCACGCTGTACTCCGCGCCACGGGCGGTGTGCAGGATCTTCCCGGCCCCGCAGATCAGCTGCCGGGAGACCAGGAAGGGCACCAGCACGTCGGTGATCTTGACGAACTCTCCGACCCGGGAGATCAGGTAGTTCTCGTGGCAGCCGTAGGAGTTGCCGTGACTGTCGGTGTTGTTCTTGAACAGGTAGATGTCGCCGGTGATCCCCTCGCTGGACAGCCGCTGTTCGGCGTCGACGATCAGGTCCTCGAGGATCCGCTCCCCGGCCCGGTCGTGGTTGATCAGCTGGATCAGGTCGTCGCACTCGGCCGTCGCATATTCCGGGTGGGAGCCGACGTCAAGGTAGATCCGTGAGCCGTTGCGCAGGAACACGTTGCTGCTGCGGCCCCAGGTGACCACTCGCCGGAACAGATAGCGGGCCACCTCGTCCGGGGTCAGTCGCCGGGCGCCGCCCGAGGTGCAGGCGACGCCGTACTCGGTCTCGAGGCCGAAGATCCGCCGATCCACACCCCACTCCCCTCTCCCGCGCACCCTTGCCGAGTGCCACTGGTCCGTCACTGTCCAGTCAGATCGAGGAGCCCGCCCAGTTCTTCCCTGGTGAGCTCACGCAACTCGCCCGACTTCAGCCTGCCGAGCCGGACGGGCCCGATCGCGGTTCGCGACAGCTTGCGGACCGGGTGCCCGATGGCGTCCATCGTACGGCGCACGATCCGGTTCCGACCCTCGTGCAACGTGACCGTGACGAGCGCCTTGTCCGCAGTGCTGGAGACGAGCTTCACCCGGGAGAACGTCACCGGCCCGTCGTCCAGTCTGATTCCGTCGCGCAGCCGCTTGAGGGTGCGCGCGTCGGGTACACCCTCGACCTCGACCAGGTACGTCTTCGGCACCTCATGCGACGGGTGCGCCAGCCGCTGCGCGAAGTCACCATCGTTGGTGAGGATGATCAGGCCCTCGGTGTCGGTGTCCAGCCGCCCGACATGGAACAGCCGCTCCCGGCGTCCCGTCAGGTAGTCGCTGAGGGTGGCCCTGCCCTCTGGGTCGTCGAGTGTGGAGACGACCCCCTTCGGCTTGTTCAGCACCAGGTACACGTGCCGGCGCGGCGGCGGGATCCTGGATCCGTCGACCCGGATCGTGTCGCGCTCGGGATCGACCCGAAGGCCCTGCTCGAGCACCATCGTGCCGTTCACCTCGACCCGACCCTCGGAGATCAGCTGCTCGCAGGCCCGGCGGGAACCGATTCCCGCCGCCGCCAGCACCTTCTGAAGCCTGATCCCCTCGTCGTCACTCATGTGTGTCAGTCTGCCGTGCACCGGTGTCCACGCGCCCGGAGCCTGTCGGAGGGCCACCAGCCTGCGCGCCAGGCTCAGCGCGCAGATCGTCCTCCTCTGCGCTCGGCAACGGGTGACTCGGCTCGGCGAGCCGGCTCAGCTCGGCCTCCAGCTCGTCGACCTCGGGAAGGTGCGGCGCCAGCGGCGGTAGCTCGTCGAGGGAGCGTAGTCCCATCCGCTCGAGGAAGTAGCTCGTCGTGCCGAACAGGATCGCCCCCGACACCTCGTCGCTGCCGATCTCGGTGACCAGGCCCCGGGTCAGCAGTGTCTTCATCACCCCGTCGACGTTCACCCCGCGGATCGCCGAGATCCGGGCCCGCGAGATCGGTTGCTGATACGCCACCACCGCAAGGGTTTCCAAACCCGCCTGGGAGACCTTGGACTCCCGACCTTCCAGGACGTACCCAGCCACGACGTCGGCGTGCTCCTCGCGGGTGTAGTAGCGCCACCCCCCGCCGAGCTCCCGGAGCTCGAACCCACGTCCGGTCTCGTCGTAGAACGCGACGAGCTCGAGCAGGGTGTCGCGGACCATCGGCACCGGAACGTCCAGCGCCGTTGCGAGGGTCAGCTCGGTGATCGGCTCCTCGGCCAGCAGCAGCAGCGCCTCGATCGCGCCGGACAGGTTGTCGGTCACGCGTTCTCCTCCTCGATGCGTCCCGAGCCAGGCGGCACGATGTGCCGTGGGTCTGTCGACAGGGCATCCTCGAGCGCTGCGTCATGCTCGACGCGCGGCTCGCCATCCTCGAGTGCCTCGACGGGCTCAGCGCGCGTGTCCTTCGGCTCGTCGAACTCGTCGGAGATGGTCAGCTCGCCGGCGTCGGAGCCGGTCCAGCGGACGGTGAGCTCACCCAGCGGGGTGAGCTGCTCGAAGGCGACCGCGGCTTCCCGGAACAGCTCCAGCAGGGCCAGGAACCGACAGACCGTGGTGATCAGATCAGGTGAGTCGCCGGTCAGTGCCCGGAAGGTCATGGTCCCGGCCCGGCGCAGGCGGTCGACGACGACGCCGGCCTGCTCCTTGACGCTGACCGTTGCCGCATGCAGGTGGGCCAGCGAGACGATGTCGGCCTGCTTCGGCGCAAGTGCCTTCGCCGCCAGCGCGGCGAACCGGTCCGGTGTGATGGTGAAGGTGAGCTCAGGCACGAGCCGAGCGAAGCGCGGTTCGAGACCGACATCGCGCGGGAAGCGGCGACCCTGCCGGTCGAGCGAGTCGGCCAGATAGGCCGCCACCTGCTTGAAGGCGCGGTACTGCAACAGCCGGGCAAAGAGCAGGTCCCGCGCCTCGAGCAGCGCCAGATCCTCGGGATCATCCACCTCCCCGGCCGGGATCAGTCGGGCGGCCTTCAGATCGAGCAGCGTTGCGGCGACGACGATGAACTGGCTGGTCTGCTCCAGGTCCCAGTCCGCGCCCGCCGCCTTGATCCGGGCGATGAACTCATCGGTCACCCGCGACAGCGCGACTTCGGTGACATCCATCTTGTGCCGGGAGATCAGTTGCAGGAGCAGATCGAACGGACCCTCGAAGTTGTCCAGGTGGACCCGGAACACGCCGGCGTCCGCGTCGGGGCCCGCGTGCGACCCGGGCAGGATCTGTTCTGGCCCCTGGATGTGTTCTGGCCCCTGGATGTGTTCTGGCCCCTGGATGTGTTCTGGCCCCTGGATGTGTTCTGGCCCCTGGATGTGTTCTGGC
>Ga0105245_10006665_pt1 | contig 10134 bp, 8 predicted proteins | sample KBSM54metaG_FD_81523 | JGI IMG/M metagenome (GOLD analysis project Ga0105245, IMG submission 81523) | Miscanthus rhizosphere microbial communities from Kellogg Biological Station, Michigan, USA - KBS M5-4 metaG | ecosystem: Host-associated > Plants > Roots > Rhizosphere > Soil | place: Michigan... | reverse complement strand
CATCAGCCTGTCGCTTTACTCCAAGATCGCGCCGCTGCGGATCGCCTCGATGATGATCGCGGTCAACTTCCTGCAGAACTTCCTGGGCGGCGGCTTCCTGCAGGGCTGGCTTGGCACCTTCTGGGAGAAGATGGGCCATCCCGTCTTCTTCCTGATGATCGCGGGCCTGGGCTTTGTCGCCGGCGCGATAGTCTGGGCGATGGAAAAGCCGCTGCGGCCCTTCCTGAAGAAATCCCATGACTGACGACAAGCCCGCCACATTGGCGACGGCGCTGGGCCGGATGAGCAAGGAGCATTTCGGCGTGGTCAACACGCCGGTCTACCGCGCCTCAACCATGCTCTATCCCGACTATGCGGCGATGGTGAGCGGCGATCCGGAATACACCTATGGCCGGCGCGGTACGCCGACGACGCGCAGCTTTGAGGAAGCCATCAGCGCCCTGGAAGGCGCGGCCCGCACCGTGACCGTGCCGTCCGGCCTCAACGCCATCGCCACCGCCATCCTCTCGGCCGTGGGCGCCGGCGATCATCTGCTGGTGGCCGACAATGCTTATGGCCCCACCCGCGTCTTCGCCGAGAAAACGCTGAAGCGCTTTGGCGTCGAAACCAGCTATTTCGCGGCGGGCGACGACATCGCCCCCCTGCTCCGTCCCAACACCCGCGCCGTGTTCTGCGAAAGCCCCGGCTCGCTAACCTTCGAGATGCAGGACATTCCGGCCCTGGCGAAAACTGCCCATGCCGCCGGCGCCTCGGTGCTGATGGACAATACCTGGGCGACGCCGCTCTACTTCCAGCCGCTGAAAAACGGCGTCGATCTCTCCATCCAGGCGGCGACCAAATATGTCGGCGGCCATGCCGATGTCATGCTGGGTTATATTTCCGCCAATGAAAGCCATGCGGAGCGGCTGCACCAGACCCATGGCAATATGGGCCTCTATGCCAGCGGCGACGACTGCTTCCTCGGCCTGCGGGGCCTACGCACCCTGCCCGTCCGGCTGGCGCGGCACCAGGAGACCGGCTTCAAGCTGGCGCGCTGGCTGCAAACCCGGCCGGAGGTCGCCCGTGTCCTGCATCCCGGCCTGGAAAGCGACCCCGGCCATGCCCTGTGGAAACGCGATTTCTCCGGCGCCTGTGGCCTGTTCGGGCTGATCCTAAAGCCCGCGCCGGAGCGTGCCGTCGCCGCCTTCATAGATGGTCTGCGGCATTTCGGGCTGGGCTGGTCCTGGGGCGGGTTTGAAAGCCTGATCGTACCTTCCCATATCACCCGCATGGTGCGGCCCTTTGCGGCGGAAGGGCCGGTGCTGCGCATCCATGCCGGCCTGGAAGACGCGGGCGACCTGATCGCCGACCTGGAAGAAGGCCTGGCCAGAATGAAAAAAAGCTCTTAAGCGGACAATATGAGCGAGAACCTTTCCCACGACGCCTTCCTTGCGGCGGTGAAATTCGACGACAAGGGCCTGGTTCCCACCATCGCCCAGAGCGCCGCCACCGGCGAAGTGCTGATGCTGGCCTGGATGAGCCGCGAGACCCTGGCCCAGACACTCGCTTCGGGACGTGTCACCTACTGGTCGCGCTCGCGCCTGTCCGCTTGGACAAAGGGCGAGACCAGCGGCCACCACCAGCACCTGGTTTCGGCCCTGGTGGATTGCGACGGCGACACCATCCTGCTCAAGGTCGACCAGTTGGGTCCGGCCTGCCACACCGGCGCGCCAACCTGCTTCTTCCGCCTGGCGGAATGACGCCATAATGGCGCCGCACGCGTTGCGGCAGTATCGTGACCGCGAGCGCCGGGTAGAATCGTCCATGGCCGACATCAAGCTGCCCGCCCGGCCCGATCCGGGTTCGGGCCTGACCGTCAAGTTCCAGACCGCGGTGATTGCCGCCGTGGTCGTGGCCGGGCTTTATTTCGGCCAGCCGGTGCTAATGCCGCTGGCGCTGGCGGTGCTGACCTCCTTCGCCTTCTCGCCGCTGCTGGTGATGCTGCGGCGGCTGAGACTGGGCCACATTCCCGCCGTGCTGCTGACGCTGCTGCTGGCGGTGTTTGTCCTGACCGGGATCGCGCTCTTCACCGGCACGCAACTGGCCAGGCTGGCGGGCGAGCTGCCGCACTATCAGACCAACCTAGCGGCCAAGATCAACTCGGTGGTGGGCAGCACCCTGCACAACAACACCCTGACGCGGCTGCGCGACGCGGCCGAAAGCGTGGCCGAGCAGGTGGCCGGCCCGCGCCGCGGCGAAAGCGAGCCCGAAACCCAGGCGGCACAGGACTTGACGCCGGTGCCGGTGACCATCACCGGTTCCACCATTTCGCCTCTGGCGGTGGCGCAGACATTGGTGGGACCGGTCTTGCAGCCCCTGGCGCTGGTGGCGCTGGTGATCGTCTTTGTTGGCTTCATCCTGTTCCAGAAGGACGATCTGCGCGACCGCATCGTCCGCCTGGCCGGTTCCGGCGACATGCAGCGTACCACCGTGGCGCTGGAGGAAGCGGGGGCGCGGCTGTCGCGCTATCTTTTCCAGCAGACCTCGATCAACGCGGTTTTCGGCCTCCTGATCGGCGCCGGGCTGGGGCTGATCGGTATCCCCAATGCGGGCCTTTGGGCGCTGCTGGCGATGCTGTTCCGCTTCGTGCCGTATGTCGGCGTTTGGCTGGCAGGCTTCTTTCCCGCTTGCCTGGCAATGGCGGTGGATCCCGGTTGGATGATGCTGGTCTGGGTGTCGGTACTGTTCGCGGGGCTGGAATTCATCGCCGGACAGATCGTCGAGCCCTTTCTGTATGGCCGCAGCATGGGGCTTTCGGCCGTGGCGGTGGTGGTGGCGGCGGTGTTCTGGACATGGCTGTGGGGGCCAATGGGCCTGCTGCTCTCCACGCCTTTGACCATGTGCTTTGTGGTGCTGGCCCGCCATGTCGAAAGCTTGAAGTTCCTGGAAGTGATGCTGGGCGACCGCCCGCCGCTCACCGCCGAGGAGAGCCTCTATCTGCGGATGCTGGCCGACGACCCCGACGAAGCCAGCGACGAGGCCGAGCATTTCCTGCGCCATAACAGCGTCTCGGCCTATTACGATATGGTGGCGGCGCGGGCGTTGATGCTGGCCCAGGCCGATGTCAATCGCGGCGTGCTGGACGAACGCCGCCAGACCCGCATCCGCGACGCCATCAAGGCACTGGTGGACAATCTCGCCGATCACGGCGACGACGAGGAGCCGCCGATGCCGCCGCCGCCGGAGCGCTGGCGCAATCGCCCGGTGCTCTGCGTCGCCGGGCGCGGTCCGCTGGACGAAGCGGCGGGACTGCTGGTCACCGACATGCTGGACAAATACGGCCTGGGCAGCCGCCTGATTTCCGCCGACCAGGCCTCGGCGGCGCAGATCGGCGAACTGGAGGTTGAGGGGGTGTGCCTGGTCTGCGTCTCCTATCTGGAGCCGGGCACTTTCAAGAACGCCCGCTACCAGGTGCGGCGGCTGCGCAAGACCATCCCCGGCGCGCCGGTGATTGCCCTGTTCTGGGGCTTGTCGGATGACAATTCCCGCTATCTCGACTCCATCGAGGCGACGGAATGCGACATCGTCACCACCGGCCTGAAGGAGACGCTGCGCCATATCCTGGCCTTCGCCCGCCGCGCCGACAACATGGTGCGGCAGCCAAGCGCGGCGCAGTAGGGTTTATTTGAAATGGTGACCCCGGCTGGATTCGAACCAGCGACCACCGGCTTAGAAGGCAGGTGCTCTATCCATCTGAGCTACGGAGTCTTGGCCCGACCTTAAGGCAAACGGCCTAAAATCTGTAGCTTACCTGGAAGCCCGCCATCCGCGGCGCCAGCGGGATGCATTGCAGCAGGCCGGAGGTGTTGGCGGTGCCGAAGGTGCCATTGGGCGCCGAGTTCAGCACGCCGTTGAACTCCGGCAGGCAGGCAGGCGTGTTGGCGATATTGTTGGCGTAGAGCGCGAAATCCACGTTCTGCTGGTTCAGGAAATCGCGGAACTCAAGCCGCAGATTAAGCAGGCCATAGGCAAAGGCGCGCTGGCTGGGATTGAAGTTGCGCAGGTCCGACAGGGTGCGGCTCTGCCAATAGTAATGCGCCGTGAAGCTCGCGTCGCCCACGGGCAGGCCCAGCGGATCGCGACCAAAATTGAAGGTGACGGTCTCGTTGGTCTGCCAGACCGGCACCGGAATCGGCGTCCCATTCAGATTGGTGGTGGCGGGCTGCAGATAGCCGGGCGGCAGGACCAGCGTGAAGTTGGTATAGTGCGCATCGGTATAGCTGCCCGCAGCGCGCAGGGTCAGCCAGTCGGCCGGCAGCGCCTGCACATCCCATTCAAAACCGTAGATGCGCGCCGCCGTGGCATTGAGGGGAATGGCCTCGCTGGAGGTATTGACGCATTGACCGGCGTTGAACGCCGCCTGGGTACAGGCGCCGCCGCCGCTGATGGTGGCCTGGCTGATATTGATCGCCGCCTGCTGAGTCTGGATGTTGTGATAGACGGTCTCGTAAGCCGCCAGGTCCGCGCGTACCGGTATGTCCAGCACCGCGAATTCGGACTTCACGCCGATTTCATAGTCCAGCACCTGCTCGGGCAGCAGCGTCAGCGCCGCCGTATCCGTCGCCTGGCTGTTGATGGCGCCGGAGCGGTAGCCGGAGCGCATGGTGGCATAGACCATGGTGCCGTCGAACAGGTCATGGTCCAGCGCCAGGGTCCAGGTCGGCTTGTGATAGGACTTGGAGACGTTGATGAAGCAGGAGGCCAGCGGCAGCGGCACCAGCTTGGCGTCGGTCAGGGTGCAATAGTTGGTCTGCCCCGTATAGGTGATGCCTTCATAGCTGACGGTGGCGGCGTTGAAGACGCCGCCGGCCTGGGCGGCAGCCGTCGTCGTGGTCGAGGGCGTCTTGGTGTTCTGGGTCGCCAGGTGGCCAAAGCGTTCGTCATAGGTATAGCGGACGCCAGCGGTCAGGCGCGTGCCCTCGATCACTGTCCAGGTCGCCTGGGCATAGGCGGCATAGGAGCTGTTGCGCTCCCGGTTGTTGCGGGAGTCGGTGATGGTGATCGGCTTGGCCGCAGACGGCGCGCTGCCGGAGCTGGGCAGGAACTGGTACAGCAGGGCGCCGTCCGCGGCGCCCTCGGTGAAATAGAACAGGCCGCCAGTCCATTTCACGCTGTCGCCAAGCGCGCTGCCATTGAGCGTCAGCTCGCTCTGCCAGGACTGATAGTCGGGAATGCTGAAATGATAGGTGTTGGTTTCATAGGCCTGGCCGCGGCTGGCGGCGATGCTGGCATTGTCCCAGGTGCGATAGGCCGCCATCAGTTTGACATCGGCAAAGTCCAGATGCTGGTCCGCCGTCGCCGAATAGGTCTGGTAATGGCCGGCGCCCAGATTGCTCACCGCCTGCTCGGCGCTCCAGAAGCCATAGGTCTGCTCGCGCGCCAGGGTATTGAGCGTGGCATTGTAGGCGGCGGTCGCGGTGTTGACGGCGCCGACGCCGGTGGCGGTGGCGCTGACATAATAGGGAGCGATGGTGTGGCCAAGCAGATCGACAAAGCTGATGGCGGAATTGCCGGCGACGGTGCTGGGACAGGTGCCGGGAATGTTGCAGATCGAAGTGCGGCCGCTCGACGGCACCGTGCCGACGAAATAGCCCAGGTCATGATAGGTCGAGCCAGTATCGTGCTCCGACGCGATGTCGGCGCGCAGCAGCAGCTTGAAATCCTGGTCCGGCTGCCATTTCAGCGAGAACAGCCCTGCCAGCTTGTTGCTGCCGAAGGAGGGATGAGTGTTGGAAGCGCCGCTCACCGGATCGAGGAAATGGTTTGAGACGTAGCCCTTCTGGTCATCGGCGTTCAGCGCGACGCGAAAGGAAATGGTGTCATTGAGGGGAATGTTGGCCACCGCGATCAGGCCGCCATGGACGAAATCGCCCACCGTCGCCTTGACGAAAGCCTCATACTCATTCCCCGGCTCCTTGCTCTGGTAGAGCACGGCGCCGCCGGTGGTATTGCGGCCGACCAGGGTGCCCTGCGGCCCCTTCAGCACCTGCACGCTGTCCAGGTCGAACAGCGAGCCGGTCAGGCCGACGGCGCGGGCGTAATAGATCCCGTCCTTGTAGATGGCGGTGGCGGTGTCGAAGCCCAGGCCGGAATTGCCACCGCCGGAGATCGCATCGTAATTGCGCTGGCCGCGCAGGGTGATGTTCAGCGTGTCCTGGCGGAAGGTGCTGGGCTGGATATAGAGCGACGGGGCCGAATAGCGCAGATCCTCGATGGTCTTGACGCCGAGCTGGTCGAGATCGTCCTGGCTGTAGGCGGTGATCGAGATCGGAACGGTCTGCTCATTCTCCGACCGCTTACGGGCCTCGACCATGATGGTCTCGAAAGGCTGGCTGGCGGCGCCGGCCTGGCCGTTGTCCTGGGCGGCCACCGGCCCGTACAGAAACAGGCTCAGGGGGAGAGCGGAAGCGCCCAGCAAGAGGGCTCGGAAACGGCCTGTCATCACACAACTCCCCGGACCGGCGCGGCTTGTCGCGGAGCGTGTCGCGCCTGATATGTCAGGCGTTTAACGATTTCAGGGTAGTTCCACAATAGCAGCGGCCCATGACGTCCATGACTTCGGGTTAACGGCTCTCAGTGCGACCAGGGAATCCGGCGGTCGAAGCGGAAATTGTCCGCATAGGACTTGGACTTCTGGCTGGGCAGGTGGGGTTCGAAGACCTGGAAGGGGATGGCGTGCTTTTCGGCATAGGCCACCGCCTCCTCGGCGGTGTCGAACTCCAGCCAGAGCTGCTGGCGCATGTCGCAGGACGAGGTCCAGCCCATCAGCGGGTCGATGGCGCGCGCCGTCTCCGGCTCATATTCCAGCACCCATTGCCTGGTACGGGCCCTACCCGACTGCATGGCGTTTTTGGCTGGCTTGTAGATGCGGGCGCGCATGTCTCGTCCTTGAAACTTGGTCGGAGCGGCTGGATTCGAACCAACGGCCCTCAGCTCCCAAAGCTGATGCTCTACCAGGCTGAGCTACGCTCCGGTCCTGCCCGGATTACACGCTGCCAAGGGCAGGTTCAAGGCTCATGGGAGCGACCGCCCAGTAGGTCGGCCGGCATCAGCCGGCTGACCGTCAGCGCCTGGCGCACAAAGTGCGCCAGTTAGTACGAGCGGGCGCTCCGCGCCCGTTCGGCGCGACCTATTCAATAAACCGCCCGGTGAACAGCAGCGGCCAGTATTTGCCCGTGACGGTGAAAAGCCCGGTTCCGGGGTCATGGGCGATGCCGTTGAGGACGAAATTGCCCTCCGCATCGACGACGTCACGGTCGGCCTCTTTCAGCAGGGCATGCAGTCCCCTGAGATCCGCCACCGCCAGGACGCAGCCATTGGCAGGGTCGATCTTCAGCACCCGCCAAGTCTCGAAGACGTTGGCGTAGACCGCGCCGCCGACATATTCCAGCTCGTTGATCTGCTCAACCGGCGCGGCGCCCTCGCGCACCAGAACCGAGCCGATGGTGGAAAAATTCGATGGCCGCAGAAAGAACAGATGATCGCTGCCGTCGCTGGCGATCAGGCGGCTGGCGTCATGGGTCAGGCCCCAGCCCTCGCGCGGGTTGCGGAATTCGCGCAGCGACTTGCCCTTCAGGTCGCGCAGGAAGACGCGGTGCTCGCGCCAGGTCATCTGGTAGATATGGCCGCCAGTGATGGTGAGGCCCTCGCCGAAATATTTGTGTCCGGCGTCGTAAAGCACCGTCGCCTTGCCCGTAGCCGGGTCGATGCGCTCGATGCGCGAGGTGCCGAAAAGATCGCCACTGCTCTCGTAGAGCGCGCCGTCATAGAACTCCAACCCCTCGGTGAAAGCCTGGTCGGAGCGGCGCACCTGGCTGGTGACCTCAAAGCGCATGGTTTTGGGCGCCGGACAGGCAGGCTGCGCCGCGGCGGAAACCGCCGTCACCAGAGAGAAGGAAAGGGCCAGAACGCAGGAACGCATGGCCGGCGACTATCCCCCACCCCGGCCCGCAAAAGCAATTGCAAGCGCGTCGGCGCAAACCGGCGCGCCATTAAAAAACCTTCGTTAATGATCCAGCAGCGCGAGATCGGCGACCATTTCGCCTTTCGGGCCATCGCCCACCCGCACCCTGACGCGCTGGCCCTCATGCAGTTCGCGGACACCACAGCGCCGCAGCGTCTCCATATGGATGAAGATGTCAGCCGTGCCCTGGCCGCGCGAAATGAAGCCATAGCCCTTGCTGCGGTCGAACCATTTGACCATGGCCTCGAAAGCAGGGCCGCGCGGGTTTACGGTGTTGCGCACCGGCCGTTCCGCCGCCAGCGGCATCAGATGGGCGGTGCCATTGTCCACCTGCAGCAGGCGGACGGCCTGCAGTCCCTTGGGGCCCTGGGCGATCTCGCAGATGACGCTGGCGCCTTCCAGAACCTGGCGAAAACCCGATTCGCGGACGCAGGTCTGGTGCAGTAGGACATCGCCATCATCGACAGCGACGAAGCCATAGCCCTTGTGGGCGTCGAACCATTTCACCAGGCCGCTGACGGTGCGGTGTCCACCGCCCGGCGCAGACGGCGGTGTTTCCACGCCCTGTACGCTACCCATGGCCCTGCCCCGAAACCGGCCCAAGGCCGGTACAACCCCAGATAGTCTGTCATGCCGGCCCTGGAGCCGCGCTCCCCTGTTTGTGGGTGTCTGGTCAGGGGAGATTCGCGGGAGGGCCCGGCCCGTTTTCAGGCGGCCATTTCCTAATTGGCGCAAATGACGCATGCTCTAGCTGTTTGACAGGATTTGCGACAAATCCTTGTTTGCGCTGGGAAAGCTGGAGCCGCAAACTTGAAGCCCATGAGCAAGGACGAAGCCAAGCCGCACATCCTCCTGGTAGAGGATGCGCGCGACATACGCGAGCCATTGGCGCGCTATTTGCGCGAGCATGGCTATCGCGCCACCACGGCCGCCGACACCGCCGGCGCCCGCAAGGTGATGAAGGGCGCCGCCATCGATCTGGTGGTGCTGGACATCATGATGCCTGGCGAAGACGGCCTCTCGCTCTGCCGCTCGCTACGCGAGACCTCGCAGATCCCGGTGGTGCTGCTCACCGCCAAGGGCGAGGAAGTAGACCGCATTGTCGGGCTGGAGATGGGCGCGGACGACTACATCTCCAAGCCCTTTTCCCCGCGTGAGCTGGTGGCGCGCATCGCCGCCGTGCTGCGCCGGACCCAGGCGCTTCCGCCGCGCCAGACCCCGCCCGGGGCGGAGCGCATCCGCTTCGGCGACTGGACGCTGGACACCGGCCAGCGCGAGCTGATCGGCACGGACGGCGTCGCCCTGCCGCTTTCCTCCAGCGAGTTCCGCCTGCTTTCCGCCCTGCTGGAACGGCCCAAAATCGCGTTGACCCGCAACCAGCTGCTTGACCTCACCAAGGGACGCGACGCCGACCTGTTCGACCGCTCGATCGACAACCATGTGTCGCGCCTGCGCAAGAAGATCGAGCCGGACCCCAAGAACCCACGCTACATCAAGACGGTGTGGGGCGGCGGCTATATCTTCGCCATGGAACCGGAGAACGCCTGACCATGCGCATCTGGCCCCGCACCCTTGCCTGGCAGCTGATCGCGGTGACCGCGGCGGCGGTGCTGATCTCCAATATCGGCGTGGCGCTGTGGTTCGAGCATGGCAACCAGCAGCTCAACGAAAGCTCGGTCAAGGATCGCATGATGGACCGCGCCGCCACCGTGGCCAACACGCTGGCGGCGGTGCCCGCGCCGCTGCGCGCCAGCGTGATGAGCACCATGAGTTCGTTCCAATGGCGCTTCCGCGAGATCAAGGGGCCCTATGACGCCCGCGCCATGGACGATGGTGAGATCGCCCTGGCCAAGGGCCTGGCAGCCTCGCTGCAAGGCAAGGTGCCGGCCCAGCCGGCGCCCATCGTGCATCTGCATGAGTCGCTGGCGAGTATCAGCGACGAGCAGCGCCCCTTCCGCGCCGGGCCGCAGGACGAACTGGCGCAAATCATTGTGCCGCTGGACAAGGACACGCTGCTCAGCGCCGTCAACCGCTGGCCGCAACAGCCGCCGCCTTTCGTCCTACTGGAGGCCGCAGCCGCCGGCATCATCATGGTCTCGTTTGCCGCCGCCCTGATGGCGCGCCGGGTGGTG
>Ga0105245_10006661_pt1 | contig 10136 bp, 10 predicted proteins | sample KBSM54metaG_FD_81523 | JGI IMG/M metagenome (GOLD analysis project Ga0105245, IMG submission 81523) | Miscanthus rhizosphere microbial communities from Kellogg Biological Station, Michigan, USA - KBS M5-4 metaG | ecosystem: Host-associated > Plants > Roots > Rhizosphere > Soil | place... | reverse complement strand
CCGCCGAGGCGTCGGAGGCGGCCGCCGAGCAGGGCGCCTTCTGGGAGATGCACGACCTGCTGCTCGACCGGCAGCACCACCTGACCGCGCTGGACCTGGTGCGGTATGCCGAGGAGCTCGGCCTGGACGTGGATCGCTTCCACCACGACCTCAAGCGGCACGCCCACGCGGGACGGATCGACCAGGACCTCGACTCCGCCGACCAGTCCGGCGTCTCCGGCACGCCCACGTTCTTCGTCAACGGCCGCCGCCACCACGGTGCCTACGACCTGGAGTCCCTGCGGCATGCGGTCAAGGTCGCCCGCGCCCGCGACGCCGCCGGCCTGGGGTAGGTCACCGGCGACCCGTCGCAGATGGCGGGACTGGGGCCGGTGACCCGTCGCAGATGGTTGGTGGGGGGCCGGTTCGCTGGTCCTGGCGTCGCCATCTGCGACGGCTCGGCGGGCTTGACGTCGCCATCTGCGACGGCTCGGCGGGCTTGACGTCGCCATCTGCGACGGCTCGGCGGGCAAGGTGAGCGAGGACGAGGGGGTGTCGTGTCCGCGGCCAACGAGAACACGTTCCAGCGGTGCGCCGACCACTAGACTGGGTGACCGACCCCGACCGCCGAGGTGCCCGCTCGTGACACTCGACGTCCATCAGCTCGACCAGATCCTCCTGGTCGGCACCGGAGTGCTTCTGCTCGCGATCCTGGCGGTGCGGCTCTCGGTCGGCGTGGGCCTGCCCAGCCTGCTCGTCTACCTGCTGATCGGCGTGCTGCTGGGGGAGGGCGGGCCGGGCGGCCTGGAGTTCGAGAAGGCCGAGCTCGCCCACGCACTCGGCTTCGGTGCGCTGGTGGTGATCCTGGCCGAAGGTGGTCTCACCACGCCCTGGCCGAAGATCCGCCCGGTGATGCGAATGGGAATCTCGTTGGCCACCATCGGCGTCGCGGTGAGCGTGGCGATCATGGCGGTCGCCGGCCACTACCTGTTCGGGCTGCGTTGGGAGGTCGCGGTGCTGCTGGGCGCGGTCACCTCGCCAACCGACGCGGCAGCAGTGTTCTCCGTGCTCCGCCGGGTGCCGCTGCCGAGCCGGCTGATCGGGTCGCTGGAGGCGGAGTCGGGCCTCAACGACGCCCCGACCGTGGTGCTGGTGACCCTGATCAGCACGGGCGGCCACCACGGGTTCCTCGAGTTCCTGGGCATCGTGGTCGGCGAGCTCACGCTCGGCGTGGTGATGGGTCTGGCGGTCGGCTTCGGCGGTGTCGCGCTGATGCGCCGGGTGGCGCTGCCGGCGTCCGGCCTCTACCCGCTCGCCGTGATGTCGCTGGCGGTCATCGCCTACGCCGGCACCGCCGTGCTGCACGGCTCCGGGTTCGCCGCGGTGTACGTCGCCGCACTGGTACTGGGCAACGGCGACCTGCCGCACCGGGCCGCGACGCGCTCGTTCTCCGAGGGTCTCGCATGGCTGGCCCAGATCGGGCTGTTCGTGATGCTCGGACTGCTGGCGTCACCGGGGCGGATCGGCCTGGAGACGGTCGGGCTGGCGATCGTCGCCGGTCTGGTGCTCACGTTCGTGGCACGGCCGGTCTCGGTGCTGGTCAGCGCGCTGGCGCAGCCGATGCCGGCGCGTGAACTCGCATTCCTGTCCTGGGCCGGGCTGCGCGGAGCGGTACCGATCGTGCTCGCGACGATCCCGCTGGCTGCGGGGGTGGCGGGGTCGGAGCGGCTGTTCGACATCGTGTTCGTGTTCGTCGTGATCTACACGTTGCTGACCGGACCGACCCTGCCGTGGGTGGCCCGGGTGCTGAAGGTGGCTCGGCGCAGCGAGCCGCGCGACCTCGACGTCGAGGTGGCGCCCCTGGAGCGGGTCGCGGCCGACCTGCTCCAGATCACGATCTCGCCGAAGTCACGCCTCCACGGGGTCGAGGTCGGCGAGCTCCGGTTGCCGTCCGGCGCCTCTGTCGCGCTCGTCGTACGCGGCGGCAACACGCTGGTGCCGGAGCGGCGGACCGTCCTGCGACACGGCGACGACCTGCTCGTCGTGACGCCGCGCAAGCAGCGCGATGCGACCGAGCAGCGGCTTCGCTCGGTGTCGCTGGGCGGCCGGCTGGCGCAGTGGCTGCACGACGCGCCGGACTGAGCGTCCTACTGACCGGTGCCGGTGCCCGTGTCGACCTCGGCGATACAGCTGCGGATCGGCTTGTCGAGCTTGAGCTTCTTGGGGCCTGGTTTGCGCAGTTTCTTGAACTGCGGGCCCAGCATCACGTCGACGCCCGGGCCGTACTCGTCATCGGCCTGGACCACCTTGGCCCGTGGCTTGAACTGGTTGGCGACCAGCTGGGCTTCGGGGTCGTCCTCGTCTGTGGAGAGCACCTGCACATAGCCCACCTTGATCCCGGCGGGGGCGTTGGCCACGTCGCCGGGCCGGAAGGAACGGCGCTCCAGCTCCGCCAGGGTGCGGTCGGCGAGCCCGCTGCGCTTGCTGTCGTTGTACACGCTGACCGTGACCTCACGGCGGAAGATCTGCTTCCTGACCTTCTCCGCCTGGCACGCGGGAGTGGACCCGAGCACCTTCGGGAAGGGCTTGCTCGCGGCGTTCCACCCGATCACGAGCATCCCTGCCAGGACCGCGAGGAGCACCACGAGTGTGCCCGCCGTACGGCGCCTGCTCATGGCCGACACGGCACTAGCCCGCGACCACGTGCACGCGCGCGTGGAGCACGTTGCGCTGCTGGAGGGCGGCGCGGAGCGCCCGGTGGAGCCCGTCCTCGAGGTACAGGTCGCCCCGCCACTCGACGACGTGGGCGAACAGGTCGCCGAAGAAGGTGGAGTCCTCGTCGAGCAGGGCCGCGAGCTGGAGGGTGTCCTTGGTGGTGACCAGCTCGTCGAGGCGCACCGTGCGCGGCGGAAGCGCGGCCCAGTCCCGGGGCGCCAGCTCGTGGGCCGGGTAGGGCCTGCCCTCGCCGACGCGCTTGAAGATCACGCTCGCCATCTTATGGAGAGGGGAACTCCGGCGGCCCACCGGGAAGCCGCCGTTGGCCCACGTCGGTGGGTTCAAGGGACGGCGCGCACCATTCTCGAAACCCAGGCCACCAACCTAGTCTCGTCCCATGACGGAGCAGACGGACCCGATCAGCGCAGCGGTGGCACCCGGATACCAGTTCGAGGGCGCCGCGCTCGAGCTCGGTGGCCTGATGCTCGACGCGGATCACCTCTCCGACGTGCACATCCGGATCCCGCTCGCGATGCTCAACCGGCACGGCCTGGTCGCGGGCGCCACCGGCACCGGCAAGACCAAGACCCTGCAGCTGATGGCGGAGCAGCTCTCCACGAACGGTGTGCCGGTCTTCGCGGCCGACATCAAGGGCGACCTGTCCGGGATCTCGGTCGCAGGCGAGGGCGGCGAGAAGATCGTCGCCCGCGCCGCGTCCGTCGGCCAGGAGTGGACGGCGACGGCGTTCCCGGCCGAGTTCTACGCGCTCGGCGGGCAGGGCACCGGCATCCCGCTGCGGGTGACCATGTCCGCGTTCGGGCCGACCCTGCTGAGCAAGGTGCTCGGCCTCAACGACACGCAGGAGTCGTCGCTGGGGCTGATCTTCCACTACGCCGACCGCAACGGGATGGCGCTGCTCGACCTGGCCGACCTTCGCGCCGTGATCCAGTACCTGACCTCCGACGAGGGCAAGGCCGACCTCAAGGACCTCGGGGGGCTGTCGTCGGCGACCGCGGGCGTGCTGCTCCGCGAGCTGATCGCGTTCTCCGACCAGGGCGCTGACGCGTTCTTCGGCGAGCCCGAGTTCGACACCGCCGACTTCCTGCGCACCACCGCCGACGGCAGGGGCATCGTCTCGCTGGTCGAGCTGCCGAACCTTCAGGACCGGCCCGCGGTGTTCTCGACCTTCCTGATGTGGTTGCTGGCCGACCTGTTCCACGACCTGCCGGAGGTCGGTGACGTGGACAAGCCCAGGCTGGTGTTCTTCTTCGACGAGGCCCACCTGCTGTTCCGTGACGCCTCCAAGGCGTTCCTCGAGTCGATCGCGCAGACCGTCCGGCTGATCCGCAGCAAGGGCGTGGGCGTCGTCTTCGTGACCCAGTCACCGACCGACGTACCGGACGAGGTCCTGGCACAGCTCGGCTCCCGCATCCAGCACCAGCTCCGGGCGCACACGCCGAACGACGCGAAGGCGCTCAAGCAGACCGTGAACACCTACCCCACCTCGGCGTACGCCGACCTCGGTGCCGTGATCACCGGTCTCGGCATCGGTGAGGCGATCGTGACCGTGATGAACGAGCGTGGCGCACCGACGCCGGTGGCGTGGACCCGGCTGCGTGCCCCCGAGTCGTTGATGGGCCCCGCACCCACCTCCGGCATGGAGGACGCCGTGGCCGCTTCCGCGCTGCACGCGAAGTACGCGACGGCGATCGACCGCGAGTCCGCCCGCGAGGTGCTCGCGCGCAAGCTCGAGGAGGGCGCCGCCAAGGAGAAGGCCGAGGCCGGGGCGACGGCGCCGTCCACGCCGAGGAGCCCCTCGCGTGGCCGTGCGCGTCAGGACAAGAGCGTGGTGGAGGAGGTCGTGGGCTCGACCGCGTTCCGCCAGGTGATGCGCACCGCTGCCCGCGAGATCGTGCGTGGTGTGTTCAAGACCGGGCGGCGCTGAGACCGTTCAGGCGGTCCACCGGATCGCCTCGGCCGCCAGATCCGCCGGCGGGTGCACGCCGCGGAGCTCGGGACGCTCCTCGAGCAGCTGGGCCAGGCCGCCGAGGCTGCGGTCTGCTCGGTCGCGGGCAGCGGCGACGAGGGCGTCACGGCGCTCCTCGGTCGCCGGCTCGGTGGCGGCCAGGATCCGGTTGGCGATGCGGGGCATGGTCTCTCCGTGGGCTTGGGGTCACTCGTGATGACCGTTGGGCTGCACCATGTCCAACGAACGAGACGCCCATGTTTCTCCGCGTGAACTCCCGGTGAACGGGAGAACTTTCGCTCAGGTGTCCTGGAGCAGCCCGATCACGTTGCCGTCGGGGTCGTTGAGCGTGGCTGTCACTCGGCCGCCGCCGACCTCCCGCGGGTCCTGGACGGAGGTCGCCCCGGCGTCCAGCATCGCCTGCCGGGTGGCCGCGAGGTCGGCGACGTGCAGGAAGGGGACCGGCCCGTCGAGACCGTTGCGCGCACCATTGGGGTCGAGGCCCAGCTGCTGGCCGTCGACCTCGAAGCCGACATAGTAGGGCTGGTCGGTGGTCGGGCCGGAGCCGAGGGCGGCGGTGAAGACCGCCTTGGCTGCCTCGAGGTCGGTGACCGGGTAGATGATCGTGTTGATCGGCATGGTGGTTCCTCTCGTCGTGTCACATCGGACTGGTGGGGCTCGTCGTACCCATGACGGATCTCCGGACGGGAACGTGACATGACTGAAGCAGACTTCCTCGCGCAGCGGTTCGAGCAGAGCAGGCCGCACCTGGCCGCCGTTGCTTATCGAATGCTCGGGTCGAGCGCGGAGGCCGACGACGCGGTGCAGGAGACGTGGCTGCGCCTGAGCCGTTCCGACCCGGCGGCGATCGACAACCTGACCGGCTGGCTGACCACGGTCGTCGGCCGCATCTGCCTGGACATGCTCCGCGCGCGTACGACGCGGCGCGAGGCGCCCCTCGACCAGACGCCCGAGCCCGCCGACGACCTCGGCCCGGAGCAGGACGCGGTGCTCGCGGACACGGTCGGCGCCGCGCTCTTGGTCGTTCTCGACACGCTGACGCCGAACGAACGGCTGGCGTTCGTGCTGCACGACCTGTTCGGGGTCGCGTTCGCCGAGATCGCGGCGATGATCGACGCCACCCCCGAGGCCGCCCGGCAGTATGCCAGCCGGGCTCGTCGGCGGCTGCGCGGCTCGGACGCGTCCGGGCGGCCAGACCCCCCGCGTCAGCGCCGGGTCGTCGAGGCGTTCCTGGCCGCCTCGCGCGGCGGTGACTTCGACGCGCTTCTGCGGCTGCTCGCGCCCGACGTGGTGGTCACCGGCGACGCGGCAGCGGTCGCGATCGGCGCCGACGCCGAGCTGCGCGGGCGACGCCAGGTGGCCGAGGCGTACTCGGGCCGCGCGCTGGCCGCCCGGCTGGTCCTGCTCGACGGGCTCGCCGGGGCTGCCTGGTCGCTGCGCGGCGAGGTGAAGGTGGCGTTCGTGTTCACGACCGACGGCGACCTGGTCACCGGGATCCACCTGGTCGCCGACCCGCGGCGGCTCGAGGAGATCAGTGTCGAGCGTGCCGTCTAGGAGGGCCCCGAGGACGATCCCGGGCGCTGTGGGCCGAGCAGGTCATCGGCCGGGCGCGGCTTCCCGCCGGGGAGACCGACGTCGGTGCGCTCGGAGATCGTGCAGTTCGCCTCGAGCGAGCAGCTGACGGTCACGAAGCCGGTCTCCAGCCCGGATTCGCCGTCGACGTACTGCAGCCGCACCGAGAGCACCTTCAGGGGAGCCGACAGGGGGGTGGAGAACCGGCCGAACGTGGGTGCGTTCTCCACGCCCCCCGCCGTACCCAGCTGGTCGACGACGGTCCAGGTGACCTCGTCGCCGTCGGTGTTCCACAGGACCCAGGGCCCGTCGGTGGCGTGCAGGTGACCGATGTCGACCACGCCGGGCGGCTGGTCGGGAATGCCGTCGTCGTACGGCGCGGTCAGGCTGCCGTCCAGCGCGCGCACGGCGGTGAGGTCGTCGAGACCGAGGTAGCCGGCGACCGCGTCCGGCTGGTGCAGCAGCACGATCCGGCCCTGGCCCTCGCTGGAGTCGTCGTCGACCACCTTCCGGAGCCGGGCGCCCAGCTCCTCCTCGGTGACGCCCTCTTCGTTGGTCACGAGAACGCCGAAGAGTGCCTTGTGCTCCCGGTCGTGGGCGCCCGAGACCCGAAGCCCGTCCACTTCGAGGGTGTCGTGGTCGGGCAGCTCGATGCCGTCGTCGGCCATCTGTTGCCAGGTGCGTGTCGAGTCGTGGTCGCCGCCGACCGCGGCCACCGGCACGTCACCGCCGACCTTCGCCTCCGCCTTGATGTAGGCCGCTTCGGCCACGGTCCCGTTGGAGCTGACGTCGCCGGCGATGGTGCGCAGCGAGATCGCGTCGGGGCCGAGCGACGCGGCCAGCGCCTCGTACAGGGCGGTGCGCACGTGGACGCCGACGAAGCTGCCCTGCGTGTCTGCCTCGGCGATCACCAGACGTTCGCCTGGTCGGGGGCGCAGGTCCGCTCCCCGCCGTGCCAGCGCCGAGGTGAAGCTGCGCGTGGCCGCGTCCTCGTAGGCGCGGCCCTCCGCCTTGATCCGCCGGGTGTTCTTGTCGATGAACGGCTGGACCTGCGAGGCGATCTCGCGCGTCTCGGGGCTCCCGAACGACAGATGGTCGACGCCGGGCATGGTGTAGACGGTGCCCGGAGCGTTGTTGCAGTCCCAGGCCGCGAACAGCCCTCCGGCCGCGCCAACCGACAGCGCCGTCGCGACGCCCACCAGCGCCGCCGTCGTCGCGAGCTGGCGGCGCCGCGAGACGCTCGCCCACGGTCCGCGCGGCACGAGCACGAACAACAGCGCACCGCCCAGCGCGGCCGCCAGCAGCTCGTCGCGCACGAGCTGCTGGCGGAGGCCGGACGACAGCTCCGCGGCGTACGCGTCGACCGTGCGGTCGGGATCGTCGATCAGGGCGACATTGGCCTGGATGAACTTCGGGTCGACGTACGACGCGAGGGTGCCGCCCGCTTCGGGAGGGCCGGTCGCCCGGGCGTAGGCGCCCAAGCCGTAGGCGCCGGTCTGCGCCCAGAACACCTTGCCGAAGAGACCCGTGTCGAGGGTCGAGCGCCCGTCGTGGCAGAGGCCGACCTCGACCGGGAACGTGCCCAGGTGGTCGCTGAACCGCACTTGCTCGACGGCCCGTTCCACCGCCACCGGCAGCGCGATCAGCGCCGCCGCCAGGGCGCACGCGAGACCGCGGAGCACCGGCGCCACCCAGGGAGGCGCCGGACCCGTCAGGTGCCGGCGCCACGCGGATCGCGGGGTGCGCACCGCCCGATGGTACGAGCCGCCGGGTGCTGGTCCGCCTAAGGTGGCAAACGTGGCCAGTCTCGCGGACCGTCTGGACGCGTTCCAGCGGCGGCACCGCGTCGTCGGGTTCCCGTTGGCGGTCACCTACAAGTTCTTCGACGACCAGAGCAACTACCTGGCGGCGACGGTGACGTACTACGCGTTCGCCGCGATCTTCCCGCTGCTGCTCATCTCCTCACAGGTGTTCGGGTTCCTGCTGCAGGGCAACGAGGAGCTCCAGAAGAAGATGCTGGACTCGACGCTGAGCCAGTTCCCGATCGTGGGCACCGCACTCGGCACACCCCAGGGACTGACCGGAAGCGCGGGGGTGGTGGCGGTGGCCATCCTGGCGGCGCTCTACGGCATCCTCGGCCTCGGCCAGGCCGCGCAGAACGCGATCCACGTCGCCTACGCGATTCCCCGCAACAGCCGTCCGAACCCGTTCCTGAGCCGCGTGCACTCCGGACTCCTGCTGATGGTCTCCGGCCTGGTGCTGGTCATCGTCGCCACGATCACCAGCATCGCCGCCAACGCCGAGGTGTTCGGCGTTGCCGTCAACTTCACCATCGGCGTCGCGGTGAGCGTGGTCTCCGCGCTGCTGACCGCCACCGTCCTCGTGCTGATGATGCGCGTGGCGCTGCCCGAGGGGGTGCCGTTCGCGAAGCTGCTGCCGGGCGCGCTGGCCACCGCGGTCCTGTGGCAGGCGCTGCAGCGCCTGGGTCGGTTCTACGTCAGCCACATGGTGGCCCGCGCGACCGACTTCAACGCACTGTTCGCGCTCACGCTCGGCCTGCTGGCCCTGCTGTACGTCGCCGCCAACATGGGTGTGATCGGCATCCAGATCAACGTGGTCCTCACCCGCCACCTGTGGCCGCGCGCCCTGCTCACCCCGTTCACCGACGACGTCGAGCTCACCGACGCGGACCGCCGGGCCTACGTGGCCTACGCGAAGGCGCAACGGCACAAAGGCTTCGAGCGGGTCGACGTGACCTTCGACAAGGGTGGCGACAGCTGACCTGGCCGCCCCGCTCACCGGCCCGGCGCGGCGAAGTGCTGGTAGTCGGGGGATGCCCAGGCCCCGCCCCACTCCCAGCCGATCGCCGCGAACGCCCGGAACACGACGTCGCCCGCCCGGATGACCCCAGCCGGCACGGACTGCCCGGCCGACCGATCGAGCCGCGCGAAGGACCGACCGTCCGCCGGACGGACGGACCCGTTCACCAGGTAGGGATTCTCCACCGGGTTGATGTCGACTGCCGCGCCGAAGGCATGGTCCGACCAGCTGGCACTCCCGGCCACCCGGCGGCAGTTGTACGCCGAGGTGTTGTCGGCCGCCATCGACCGGTCGTCGTCAGCGTCGAAGTCGCTGGCCAGCCGCATCTGCCGGATCGGCCAGCGCGCGTCGTACAGCCGGGCGAAGACCCCTGACACGTCCCGTGCGTGCGGTGCGGCGACGACCATCTCGCCGAGGTGCCGGCGCCCGTCGAAGCCGACGTGGGCAAGCCGCAGGTAGCGGAGGTCGGACCACGGCACCGGGCATCTCGGGCCGTGGGAGGACCCCAGGCGTGTCCGCAGCGCCGGCCCGATCCGATGCACGGACGCGGTGTACGCCGGCAGTCCGTCAGGCTTGTCGGCGGGTGATGCGAGACCGTCGGACGCCGGTGACGGCAGTGGGCGGGAGGCCAGACCAGCGCAGTCCCGAAGCCCACGCCATCGGGCGACCGAGGCCGTGCGTGAGGCGCCGTGCAGCGGCAGGGGCCGACCGAAGAGCTGGATCTCCGCGGGGACCCACTCGTCGGACACCACACGCCCGTCCTCCACTCTGAGCTGGAGGACTCCGCTGTCGGGACGGTGGTCGTGGTACCAGAGGAAGTTGCCCAGACCGTAGGCGACATAGGTGTCGCCGAGCCACCCGGCGCCCTGTTGGACATGCGCGTGGGTGCCGACCACGACGTCTGCGCCCGCGTCGGCGAGGGCCCGCGCCATCCGCACCTGCGCGCGGCTCGGGCACCTCCGGTCGGGGCCCGAGCACCTTGCCTCACGCTCGCGACGAGGTCGCCGTGGTCTACCTGCACTGGGGCTGGGATCATCCGGGGCGGGCGACGTCGTGGTTCGGG
>Ga0105245_10006659_pt1 | contig 10138 bp, 7 predicted proteins | sample KBSM54metaG_FD_81523 | JGI IMG/M metagenome (GOLD analysis project Ga0105245, IMG submission 81523) | Miscanthus rhizosphere microbial communities from Kellogg Biological Station, Michigan, USA - KBS M5-4 metaG | ecosystem: Host-associated > Plants > Roots > Rhizosphere > Soil | place: Michigan... | reverse complement strand
TGCCGACCGATCCGCGGCAGGTGGTCATTCGTTCCACGGCCGTGGCGCCGTGCTACACGATCGTCCGGGGCGCGCTGAGCACCAACACCATCCCGCGGGCCGAGGTGCCGAACCACTGCGGCTTCGGCGTCGTCGAGGCGGTGGGGGCGCAGGTCAGGCGCGTCCAGGTCGGCGACCGCGTGGTGGTCGCGGGCACGTCGCAGTGCGGCCAGTGCTATCAGTGCCTGCAGGGCCGCCCGGACTATTGTCAGTTCACGTTTTTCTCGAACGCGCCGGGCGTCGAACCGTTTCCGCCGTTTGCGCAGCTGCTCGACGGCACGCCCGTGTACGCGCAGGCGGGCATCGGCGGCATGAGCGAGGTGATGACGGCCTTCGAGGAATACTGCGTGCCGGTGTTCACCGATCTGCCGGCCGCGCAGCTCACGCTGCTCGGCGATCAGCTCGCCTCGGGGTTCGCTGCCGGCCACGCCGACATGCATTTCCAGCCGGGCTCCGACGTGGTCGTCTTCGGCGCGGGCCCGGTCGGCCTCGGCGCCGTGCAGGCCGGGCGGGTCATGGGCGCGGGCCAGATCATCGTCGTGGACCCGATCAGGTATCGCCGCGAATTTGCGGTCAAGATGGGCGCCACGACGACCCTCGATCCGGTGGCTGAAGGCGACGGCATTGTCGAGCGGGTGCGCGAGTTGTGCCGGGGTCCGAACGATCGGCGCTTTGCCGGCGGCGTTTCATGGGGACGAGCGGGGAACGCCGCCATGAGCCGGGGCGCGGATTTCGTCGTCGAGGCGGCGGGCTTTCAGTCGGTGCCGCCGAAGGTCGAAGCGCAGCCGGATCCGACCAACGTGAAGACCGTCCTGCACGCATGGGACTCCACGCGCGCGGGCGGACACGTCATGCTGATGGGATTCACGCTCCAGCCCGTGCCGTTTCCAGGCGCGTCGCTGGCGCTGCTTGGCCGGACGATTCACCCTGGCCAGCAGGGCGGTCTTCACGTGATGCGGGACATCCCGCGGTACGTGAAGCTGATCGAACGTGGTGTCATCGACGCCACCTCGGTGATCACGAAGCGGTACACGCTCGCCGAAAGCCGTCAGGCGGTGCAGGACACCGGCGATCGTACGATCATCACCGGCGTGATCGAGTTCGCGTGATCGCGCGGCGAGAGCCGCGCGCGCCGGATTCCCGCGAACGCCTCCGCTGAATATTCCGCCCGCCTGCGAAATAACTCACAACGTCCGCGTGTTCGTCAGCCGTAGCGTCCGCCTTCAGGCGGACGTTCCGGGCCGGCTGAAGCCGGCCGCTACGCCTGAACGACGATCTCACACGCTGGCACCCGCGTTGCACAACGGCCGACCGTACCTCGCAAAATCGCGGCGCTGGTCGAACGACAGGGAGGGGTGACGGCATGTGGGAACTGCTGGAAGCCATCGAGAACACCGGCTTCGCGACGTGGGTGCGCGAGGCGCCGACCGTGCTGGCCTATTCGACCGTTCTCGCATTTCACACCTTCGGAATGGCGTTCCTCGTCGGGCTGAGCGGCATGATCGCGCTGCGGGCCCTGGGCTTTGCCCGGGCCCTGCCGCTGGCACCGATGGGGAAGTTCTTCCCGTTGATCTTCGTGGGGTTCTGGGTCAATGCGGCAACGGGGATCGTGCTCACGATGCTGGCGGCACGGAGCCTGTTCAGCAATCCCGACTTCTACGTCAAGCTCGCGGCTATCGCGGGCGCCATCGTCAGCCTGCGGATGCTCAGGGCGGGGTTGTTCGGACACGACGCGCCGCCGGACACGGGACCCGTGCCGCTGAAGACGCGGATCGTGGCCGTGTCGATGCTCGTGTTCTGGGCCGTCGCCGTCACGGCCGGCCGGTTCACGGCCTACTCGCCGTACGTCCGAAAACAGTCCGCGCTGGCCGTGCTCATCGCGGCCTTCCTGATGCTCCTTGGCCGGCACGTCGCTGCCAGACTTTTCGGCAGGGCAAGCCTTTCAGCATCGGCGGAACACAGGGCTGAACGGCCCGCGCTGCAACGAGGGTGATGACATGGATGCCTTTCTTCGAACCTGGCTCGAATGGCCCTCGGTGGCGGCCTTCATCAGCGCCCATTCCTGGGTGTGGCCGCTCTGCGAGACGTTTCATTTCTTCGGGATCATCCTGCTGATTGGCGGCGTGGGGATGTTCGACCTGCGTGTTCTGGGGATGGCGAGAGGCCTCCAACCGGAGACTTTGAAGCGCTTCATCCCCGGAGGGGTGTACGGATTCACCCTCTGCGTCGTGACGGGAGTGATATTCGTCACCGGCATGCGTGCCAACGTACCGATGTCGCCGTACGACGTCATCAGGACCGACGTGTGGCTCCAGCTGAAGCTCCTGTTCATCGCGTTCGCCGGCCTGAACCTGCTGGCGTTCTACGCGACCGGCATGTCGCGGGCGGTGGACGCCCTGCGGCCTGGAGAAGACGCGCCGGGGCTTGCGAAAGTGATCGCCGGAGCCTCGTTGTTCCTGTGGCTCGGCGTCATCTATTTCGGGCGGCTGATTCCCGAGGCGCTCGGCTGACCGCTCGTCTGACCGGCGTGACCCCTTTGACCAATGACGCGCAGATTGGCGAGCGCGCGTGCGTTGTCCGGCTCGAGCTCTAATACTCGCTCGAGCTCGGCGCTTGCCTCGGCCAGGCGTCCTTCGCGCGCGAGCTGCGCCGCCAGGTTGTTCCGCGCGTCGACGAGGTACGGATCGCGTTCGAGCGCCCGGCGGTATTCGGCGCTCGCTTCCGCCGAGCGGTTCAGCCCCGACAAGACGACGCCGAGATTGTAGTGAGTCCGGGCGTCGTCGAGCCCCGTCAGCGCTTCGCGCAGAAAGCGTTCCGCCTCATCGAGTCTACCGATCTCGGTCAGAGAAGTGCCGATTTGCGCGGTCCCCTCGAAGTCGCCCGGCACCTTTTCGTGATACGCCCGGAACGCATCGAGCGCCTCGCCGTTTCGGCCCAGGTTGCGCAATACGCGTCCCAGCTTCGCCAGCACGTCAGGATTTCCGGGATCGAACTCGAGCGCCCGCCGGAGGAGATACTCGCTCCATGGCCCGTTGGTCTCCGGGTCGGCCTCCGACGCCTGCCTGAGAAGAAACGTCGCGCTGTGCGAGACGCGCGCGAGCGCGTCGATCATCGGGTCTGCGTACGGCGCAAAGGCCGGCAGGCGAGCGGCCTGCCCCTGCGCGCGAGCCGCGTCAGCGCGCCGCCCCAGTGTCTCGTTCGTTTCGGTGAGCAGCCGGTAGGCGAGTCCAAAACGCGGCGCGACCATCGTCGCCGTCGTCAGGAGGCGATGCGCGTCCTCGGTGCGTCCTTCGGCGAGGGACACACGCGCCAGGCCAAGGGCGGCGTAGGCGGCCACCGGGACGTCAACCGTGTGGGCAGGTGTTCCAGGCCCGCGATCCGGCTCGGGCGCTGCGGCGGCACGCTTCCAGGCCTCGGAGGCTGCGCCGTGCCGGCCGCGCTTGAATTCCGCCTCGCCAAGCCGCCACCACACAGGCGCGAAGTCCGGGGCACGCCCGGCGATCAGCCGCAGATCGCGCGTGAGATCGTCGCCGCCGCCGCGTTCGTTCAGGATCAGGACGCGGTAGTAGCTCCAGGCCCACGCTGACGGCTCGCGCCGCTCGACCACCTCATAACAACGCTCAGCGTCGGCGAACAACATGTCCGCGTGCAGTGCCAGGCAATAGGATCCGATGGCGTCGTCGGACGGATTGGCTGCTGCTGCGCCAAATGCCTCCCGCAGATGCTGTTTGACGGCTGGCGGCTGCGAGTCCAGTTCAGGCAGCCTGGGAATGTCACGCGCGGCGAACGTCCGCCACGCCCGCGGCCCAAGGAGAAGCAGGGCAGCCGCCGCGGCTCCGGCCACCAGCACCGCAATCTGGCTGCGTCGCGAAAACCTCGCGCGCGGACGCGCGTGCTGATCGCGTTCGCGCCGGCCGTCGCCGTGGGCATCAGCGTGGCGCCGGCGGCCCATGATTGATCCAGGCGGTCACCCGCCCCATGCGCGTGAACGGCCGGTTGATGTGCATGCCGGCGGCGACAATGTCCGGCGTGCCGTTTCCATCGAGATCCCCCGCTGCAAGCGTGATCAGGTGCGTGGGCGAGCTCGCAATGGTGTGCTTCGTGAACTGCATCCGGCCGTTGTTTTCGAGCCAGACGAGGCTGGGAGCCGCCGGGTTGTCCCAGTCGTTGTTCGCGCTGGCCACGATGATGTCGAGATCGCCATCGCCGTCGATATCCGCCGCCTGGGGACTCGAGGCGCCGGGCAGGTCGGCGATGCGATGAAAGTCGAACTGCAGCTGCCCCTTGTTCTCGAGCCACTGCACGCCGTGCCACGGCCGGCTGTTCGACGGCGCGTAGTCGAACGCGTCGCCGTTGCTGTACACGAGATCGACGTCGCCGTCGCGATCCAGATCGACCAGCGTCAGCCAGCTCGATCCGAAATCCGGATTGGTCGAGCCCCAGATCATCCGCGGAGTGAAGCGTCCGGGACCGTCGTTCACGAATGCCCAGATCTCTTCCCACTCCTGGCTGACCAGCGCCACGATGTCCGGACGGCCGTCGCCGTTAATATCTGCAATGCTCGCGTTGATCGCTCCTGACAGGCGCAGCAACGTGTGCATCTGGAATTGCCAGCCGCCCTTGTTCTCCAGCCAGCCCGACTCGCCATCGTCGTAGCCGAAACCGGCGATCGCGATGTCAATGTCGCCATCGCCGTCGAGATCGCCGGGTTCCGCGTCCGCCACGCGCGCGATCCGATCGGCGACGACGTGAGGCGTGAAGTGCTGACGACCATCGTTCTCCAGGACGATCACGGATCCGGTGCGGTTGTTGCTGGGCATCAGCACGCCGAGGGCGGCGACCACCAGGTCGAGATCGCCGTCGCCGTCGATGTCGATCGGGGTGACGTGAGCCGGAGCATGGACCGCGGCGAGAACCGTCTCGGTGAAGGAGCCTCGCGGCGACTGCCGGATCCAGCTCACCCGATCGTGGAGGGCGTCGCAGACCAGCACGTCGGCAAGGCCGTCCATGTCGAGGTCGGCCATCTGCAGGTGGGTGATGCGAGGCCGTTCCCCGCCCGTGGCGCGTTCTCCGATGGGCGATGCCTCGAAGAACCCCGAGGGCAGACCGTCCGGCAGCATCGACGGCGAAACCGCGGCCTTGCCGTCGCCGGCGCGCCCGCAGCCGGCGATCAACCCGGCGCAGATGAGCAGGGCGAACGGCGACGTCCAGTGGAGACGACGACTCCTCATCATTCCGGCAGCGCCGGAATTATCGTCCAGAACGGCGCGCGCGAAGCGATCTCAGGCGGAAACGTTGTCGAACGCGGTGTCGATCGCCCGCGCGATGTCGGCCGCGACCCGATCGGGCGCAAGCATCCCGTCGACGACGCAGAAGTTGGCGCGCTTGCGATAGAAGTCGACGAGGGGCTCGGTTGCCCGCGTGTAAATCCGCAATCGATCGAGCGCGACGGCATCCTGGTCGTCGGTACGCGGCTGAAAGGCGCCGCCACAGTGGCAGGAAGTGTTTCCGTCCAGCGGGTTAGCGATCGCGCCGCAGCGCTGGCACACCAGGCGGCGGCTGAGGCGCCGGATCAGTTCCTCCTGCGGCACCGCGATCTCGACGACAACGACGGGCCCGCGGTTTTCCATGAGGACGTCGAGCGCGAGGCCCTGGTTGACCGTCCTGGGAAACCCGTCCAGGACGAATCCGCGCTGCGCATCGGGGAGGACGATGCGCTCGGACAGGATCTCGATCATCACCTCGTCGTCGATGAGTTCGCCGCGGTCGATGAGGAGCTTGACCGCGCGCCCGAGAGGCGTGGGGGCCAGCGCGGTTCGCCTGAGCATGTCGCCGGTCGCGATGACCGGCACTGCCCTCGCGTGCGCGATGCGTGCGGCCTGTGTGCCTTTTCCGGACCCGGGCGGGCCCATGAGAACGAGATTCACCGACGGAACGTTAATCGGCGCTGAACACCTCGTCAAGCGTGCGCAGAAGGGCACAGAAACTGCTCTTGTGTATTGACACTGTACGCTCTTTCGGTTAGCCTTCGCCCATCTGACCCAGAGTTAGTTACGCAAACGGGTTAGCTCCCCCTCAAGAGGTGAGGTAGAGGCATGTACAGCATGATTCGACGGACTTTATTCGTTGTCGTGTGCCTGGCCCTGGCAACAGCGGCCTCTGCGCAACAGCTCGGTACTGTGGCGGGCGTGGTCCGGGATCCTTCCGGTGCCGTTCTGCCAGGTGTCACGATCGAGGTCGCCAGCCCGGCGCTGATCGAGAAGGTGCGCACGGCAATCACCGATGGCTCGGGGCAGTATCAGATTGTGAACCTGCCGCCGGGCGCCTACACCGTCACCTTCACGCTCACAGGATTCAGTGCCGTCCGGCGCGAGGGCGTCGAAGTGTCCGTCGCCGTGACCTCCCAGGTGAACGCGGAGCTGAAGGTCGGCGCCGTGTCCGAAACCATCACCGTCACGGGTGAAGCCCCCGTGGTGGACCTCCAGTCTGCGGCGCAGACGCGCTCGGTCACCGCGCAGGCGTTCAAGGAACTGCCGTCGGGCGGGTCGTGGATCCAGATGGCCGCGCTCGTGCCGGCGGTTCGGGCGTCGAACACCGACGTCGGCGGCGTCCTCGGCGATCAGACCGGCGCCCAGGTGTCCGCGCACGGCAACAACGCCGGGGACGGCGTGTCGCTCGTGGACGGCATGCGGATCGGCAACATGTACATCAGCTCCAATCTGACCAACATGAGCCTGTCGCCGCTGCTGTTCGACGAGGTCAACGTGCAGTTGTCGGGGCAGATGGCGGAGACCGGCACCAACGGCGTGATCATGAACGCGATCCCGCGGGCGGGCGGCAACCGGTTCAGCGGGTCCGCGCTCGCAAACGGTTCGGGTCCGTCGCTGCAGGGCACGAACCTGACGGACAACCTCAAGTCGCGGGGAGTGCAGACGGCCTCGTCGACGCTCAAGACGCTGTACGACCTCAACGGCGCCGTCGGCGGTCCCATCAAGAAGGACAAGCTGTGGTTCTACGCGACGTCGCGCTACTTCACGAACGAGTACTACATCGCCTCGCGCTACTACGCGACCGACGTCACCGCGATCGCCCGGACGAACGATCTCTCCAACCAGGGGTATGCGGGTACCTATACCTACGACAACAACGGCCGGGTCACGTGGGCGCTGAACGAAAAGCAGAAGATCTCGACCTGGTACGCCTACCAGTACAAGGTCGATCCGCACTGGCTGCTCAATATCTTCAATGCGTCGCCCGAGGCGGCGCGTATCACGACCTGGCACACCCAGCTGTCCACGACGAAGTGGACCTACGCGGCGACCAACAAGGTGTTGTTCGAAGTGGGCGTGATGGCCGGCGCGAGCCCGGACACGATCGACCTGAATCATGACCTGGTCGGCCAGTGCCCGTCGCAGGGCTCGCTGGCGCCCGTCTGCATTTCGATTACGGAGCAGACGGCCGGCAACTTCTTCTACCGCGCGCCGACGGGCGCGAACAACGACGACCGCCTGCCGTCGCAATCGTTCACCGGCTCGATGAGCTATGTCACCGGTTCTCACAACGCGAAGGTCGGCTTCGACATGCAGCGCGGCCACTTCTGGCGCGGTGACAACAACGATTCGACCGGCGGCATCTGGTACACCACCACGGCCGGCGTGCCGGCATTGGTGACCATCCAGGCGCCAGTCTACGGCTGGCAGATGAACCTCAACTACAACCTGGGCATCTACGCCCAGGATCGGTGGACGCTGAACCGGCTGACGCTGGCGGGCGGCATCCGGCTGGACATGCAGAACGAGTCCACCGAGCCCTTCACCGCCGGACCGCACAAGTGGGCGCCGAATCGGAACGCCAACTTCGGGGCGGTCGAGAACGTGCCGAACTGGAAGGACATCGATCCGCGTGTGTCCGCGGCCTACGATCTGTTCGGCAACGGCAAGACGGCCGTCAAGGCGAGCGTCAGCCGCGGCGTCGAGCAGGACTCGATCCGCTACGCCCAGGCCAACAACCCGGCTTCGACGATCTCGACGCAGACCGCCCGCGCCTGGACCGACACGAACCGGAACTTCGTGCCGGACTGCAACCTGACGATCGGCGCGTTGAACGGTGAGTGCGGTCCGTGGCAAACGAACACCTTCGGGACGGCCGTGCCTGGCACCGTGTACTCTCCGGCCATCATGCAGGGATGGGGCGTGCGGCCCTACAACTGGGAGTTTTCCACCAGCGTGCAGCAGCAGATCGCGCCGCGAATCTCCTTGAACGCCGGCTACTTCCGCCGGATCGGCGGGAACTTCAACGTGCTCGACAACGAGGCGCTCGGCCCGAACGACTTCACGCAGTTCTCGGTGAAGGTGCCCACGAACACTGGCAACGGTTTCACGCTGCCGAACGCAGGACAGACGATTGGCGGGCTGTACGATCAGAACTTCATCGCCACACCTCGCAACGTCATGAAGAGCGCGTCGGATTTCGGCGCGGTGTTCCAGCACTGGGACGGCTTCGACCTGAGCGTGGACGCGCGACTGCAGGGCGGAATGCTTCTCCAGGGCGGTGTCAGCGCGGGCAAGGGCATGACGGACAACTGCGCGATCGTCGCCGCGGTGCCCGAGGTGCTCTCGATTCCAGCAGCCTTGCCGGCTGGAGTCCAGGCGCCCATCGCGGCGCTCGGTTCTCTCAGTTCGGCGGCCTTCTGCCACCAGGAGACGCCGCTTCAGCCGCTTTACAAGGGGCTCGTCAGCTACCTCACGCCGTGGTGGGGTATCCGCGTCGCCGGCACGTTCCAGAGCCTGCCCGGCCCGCAGGTTCCTGCGACCAACATCTACAACAACGCGAACCGGACGACGACGACGGACCTGCCGCGGCCGTTCACGAACGCCCAGGCCAACGTGAACCTGATTCAGCCCGGCACGATGTGGGGCGACCGGCTCAACCAGATCGACCTGCGGTTCACGAAGGTCCTCAACGTCGGATCGGGCAAGTTCGATTTCAACGTGGACTTCTACAACGCGTTCAACTCGGACGCCGTCCTCAGCGAGGTCGGCTCGTTTGGCCCGGTATGGCGCCTGCCGACCAGCGTCATCCAGCCGCGGTTCGTGAAGTTCGCGGTGCGGTACGATTTCTAGCTTGCGGGCTTGACGCGGGTGTCGCCGTGGCGGTTGAGGACGACCCAGACCGCCACGGCCGGCTCTTTGCCGACCGTCCAGAGGCGGTGAGGCATCTGGGCGTCGAAGGAAATCGAGTCGCCGGGGCCCAGCTCAAATTCCTCGAAGCTGATCTTGATACCGAGCCGGCCGCTGATCAGGTACGCGTACTCCTTGCCGCCGTGCCGGATCAGCGCGTCCTTCGGACAGGATTCGGCGCCCACGTTGTAGACCACGATCAGGAACTCGAGCTCCTTGTCGGGGACCGGCGTGAGGCGCTCCCACCTGACGCCGTCGGCGAGGTTGATCGTCTTGCGCTGGTCGGGCGTGATCACCGGGTTCTGGATGTCCACGAAGGACGATTCCTTCTCCGGCGCCTTCTCGCGGCCCTTCGCGCGTGACGGCGAGGCCCTGAAGAGATCGTCGACGACCAGCCCCAGCTCGTTCGCGATGGCGTAGAGCGTGCCGACCGACGGCATGACGCGGCTGCGCTCGATCTGCGAAACGAGGCTCGGGGAAACGCCCACGTAGCGCGCGAGCCCTCGAACCGTCATGCCTTTCTGCTCGCGGGCGTTCCGAAGCCGCGAGCCCAGCGCGGGGGAGATTTTTTCCCGGCGCTCGTCGGGACTGCCCCCGTCCCGCTCGATCTTTTTCGATCCAGACATGGCCGCGATTATACAGAACGGTTGTGCGCGGACCGTGCGATACGTGCGTGTGCATTGACACTACACAAATCGTCATGTCATGCTTCGAGGGATCTGCCGGTGTAAATCCGAGCTGGCCTTGTTGATGTTTACTTCATTCAGTGCGCCGCCGACCGGCGCGTCGAGAGAGATTGAATCATGTTGAAAGCCACTGCCGGGCTGATCATGCCCACGACGATCACGGGTTCGCTGCCGCGTCCGAGCTGGTATACCGAGAACCTGCAGTTGAAATCGTTTCTGGACGCGATGGTGATC
>Ga0105245_10006657_pt1 | contig 10142 bp, 8 predicted proteins | sample KBSM54metaG_FD_81523 | JGI IMG/M metagenome (GOLD analysis project Ga0105245, IMG submission 81523) | Miscanthus rhizosphere microbial communities from Kellogg Biological Station, Michigan, USA - KBS M5-4 metaG | ecosystem: Host-associated > Plants > Roots > Rhizosphere > Soil | place: Michigan... | reverse complement strand
CGCCGGTGAGCAGGTTCGCATAGGCGAGGCCGCCAAGCGTCACCACCGGGATGAGTGCATTCGGCAATATGTGGCCGATTACGATGCGGCTCTCGCGAATGCCCTTGGCGCGGGCGACGCGCACGTAATCCTGTTGCATGCTTTCCAGCATGCTGGCGCGCGTCGTGCGCGTGATCAGCCCGAGCGTCGCCGCCGCGAGCACGATCGAGGGCAGCACCAGATGCGCCAGCGCGTCGCGGAATGTGTCCCAGTCGCCGGCGAGCGCGCTGTCGATCAGATAGAGCCCGGTGACCGACGCGGGCGGCAGCGCAATCGCGTCGATCCGTCCTGGCCCGGGTGCGATCTGCAAGCCGCCGTAGAACAAGGCCAGCATGATGAAGGCAAGCCAGAACGTCGGCGAAGAGACTCCGATGAGCGAGATCAATCGCGCAACGTGATCGATCCAGCTATCCCGCCGCACCGCCGCCATGATGCCAAGCGGAATACCGACGACAAGCGAAAGCAGGAACGCAATGCTGGCAAGTTCCAGCGTTGCGGGAGCAAAGTCGCGAATATCCTGCAACACCGGGCGCTGCGACGAGATCGAGATACCGAGATCGCCGTGGAGAAGCTGCTGCAGGAAGATTACGTAGCGCTGCCACAGCGGCAGATCGAGGCCCCATTTGGCGCGCCATTCGGCAACGAACTCCTTGTTGGAGGCCGCAAGATCTCCAAGCTGTGCCAGCACGGGGTCGCCGGGTACGGTATTGGCCAACAGAAAGATGACCAGCGTCGCAAGCAGCGCCATCACCGCCGCGAGCACGAGTCGGGACAGGATGTAACGCGACACGGATCAAGCACCCACCAAGCGAAAGGCGCGCGCCCCCGCGCCTCGCGTTGCGTCCTTTACGGAATGCTTCGCAGTCACCCGTCCTACCCGGCAGGCGTCACGCCGTGCAGGTCGAGCATCCATCCAGCTGCGGTCAGCGGGAAATCCTTCACCGTGTTGCGCACCGCAATCTGGTACACCGGCTGGAACAGGACGAAGTGGTTGGCCTGATCGACCACCTTCTTCTGCCATTCCACCCACAAGTCCGCCTGCTTCTTCGGATCGGCCTCCGTCGCGGCCTGCGAGACGAGCTTCACCGTGTCCTCCGGTGGGTTCCAATGCACGCGCTTGGCAACCCGCTGCACCACGGCGGCGGCCCAAAGCTGGTTCTCCACCGCCGGCGGATTCCAGAAGGTGAGCACGCCGCCCTTGGACTTGCCGGTCGTGTATTCGGTGCGCAGATTCACTTGATCGACCGGGCGCAGGTTGACCTTGATTCCGACGCGCGCCACGTCGGACTGTATCTTCAAGCCGAGGTCCTGATAAGTGACGCCCTGCACGGCGGCATTGCCGTAAGCGATCTCAAACTCGAACCCGTCCTTGAAGCCGGCCTTGGCGAGCAGTTCCTTTGCCTTGTCGAGATCCTGCCTGAACCCGATCTGACGCGCGATCTCTTCGGTCGAGCCGCTGACTCCGATCGGAAGATAGTGCGCCGGACGGAGCGCCGCGCCGCCCAGCATCGACTTGACGATGCCGTCATAGTCAATCGCATAGCCGATCGCCTGGCGCGCTTCCTTCACCGCCAGTGCCTTGTTGAACTCCGGCTCCTGCGTCAGCGCCATGTAAACGAAATCGAGACTCGCGAGGGGGGCAAGGCGCACGCTCGGCTCGCTCTTGAGCGCCGCGATCTGTTCCGGGATCAGGTTGAACGCCGCGTCAATGTCGCCACGGCGCACGGCGAGAAGCTGCGCAGCACCGTCCGAGATGTGCCGGATCACGATGCGCTCGAACGGCGGCTTGCCGCCCCAGTAGTGTTCGTTGCGCGCGAGTTGAATTTGCTGGTTGCGCTCCCACGCGACGAGGCGATAGGCGCCGGTGCCGCAAGAATTGCTGTTGATCCACTGAGCAGCCTTGTCGGCGGTCTTGGCGTCCTTGGCGGCGGTCGCGCCGTTCGCCTCCGCGACCTTTCGTTCCAGCACCACGAATTCCGGCGCCGCGATGATTGTGAGCAGCGGCTCCGCGGGCTCTTTCAGGATGATGTCGATGGTCGACTTGTCGACGATTTCGACGCGGTCGACATGCGCGATATACTGGGATGGCTGGTCGCCAAGATTGATCACGCGGTCGAACGACCACTTCACGTCCTCGACCGTCATCAGGTTGCCCGTTGAGAACTTCACACCGTCGCGCAGCGTGAAACGCCAACCTTTGCCATCCGGCGTACGCGCCCACTTGGTAGCGAGCGAGGGCGCGACATTGATGTACTCGCCGGGCTTCATGGTGACGAGCGAGTCGTAGGCGGCGGACACCGTCATCGGCGAGGTGTATTGGGCAAGCCGGGCCGGATCGAGCGTGATCGTATCGCTGATGTCGATGCCGAGTACGAGCGTATTCTTGCGCACTTGCGCGAATACGCGGCTCGGCAGCCCGGCCGCAACTGCACCACCCCCCGCACCGAGCAGTTGGATCAGCCGACGCCGATCGATAAAGCCAAGCGTGTCCTTCATTTTTTCCTCCCGTGATGCTTGTTGTTGGCGCGATGTTAGAGTGATCTGCTAGCAAGCGCCACTCAACCCGGCCGGGTTCAAGTCTCAATTTCGGCCAAAACCGTCTACTGGCCCGAGAGAGCCGCACGGCCACAATCTCGGCATGGCCTAAGCAGACTGCGGCGTTCTGAGGCGTGCGTCCGGTTGGAGTGAAGCGGTTTGGACAGCTGGTGACTTCACTTGCTGAGCAGCGCGATCAACCCCTTCAAAATCTCGGTCGGAGGCGGCGGGCAACCTCGAATGTGCAGGTCTACCGGCACTACCTTTGAGACGCCACCAGCGACCGCGTAGCTGCCGGCAAATATCCCACCGTCAGCGGCACAATCGCCAACTGCAACGACCCATTTCGGATCGGGCGTGGCGTTGTAGGTGCGCTCCAGCGCTTCGCGCATGTTCTTAGTGACCGGTCCCGTTATCAGCAGCACGTCCGCATGGCGCGGCGATGCGACAAAGCGCAGGCCGAAGCGTTCAAGATCGTAGAACGCGTTCTGCAACGCATGGATTTCCAGCTCGCAGCCGTTGCAAGAGCCGGCGTCGACCTCGCGGATCGAGAGCGAGCGGCCGAGCCGGCGCTTGGCGGCGCGGTCAACGCTGTTGGCGAGTTCGGCCAGAGCTGCGTCCTCGACCGAAGGCGCCGCTTCGGTCACGGGCTTCTGCAGCAGCTTCTCAAAAACGAGCTTGCGCATCTAGAGATCATGCCCCGAATAGGAGCAGTTGAACGACTTGTTGCAGAGCGGGAAGTCGGCAACGATGTTGCCTTCGACCACGACCTCCAGCAGCGGCCACTGAAACCAGGATGGATCGCGCAGATGGCAGCGGGCGATGCTGCCGTCGGCGCCGATACGCAGCCAGACGAACACGTCGCCGCGGAAAGATTCGATCAGCGCCAAGCCTTCGCGGGGTTGGCGCGTGTTCGGGATTTCGGCCTTGATCGGCCCTTCGGGCAGGCGTGCCAAGATCTGATCGATCAGCCCGAGGCTCTGTTCGATCTCACGAATGCGTACCCAGACGCGCGCGTTGACGTCGCCTTCCTGGAAAACCGGCACGTCGAACTGCAACTTGTCGTAAGGCGGATAGCCGGGCGTGCGGCGCACATCCATGGCGCGGCCCGAGGCGCGGCCGATGTAGCCGCCGGCACCGAATTGGCGCGCAAGCTCGCCCCTGAGGATGCCTGTGGTGACGGTGCGGTCCTGCAGCGAGGCGGTATTGTCGTAAACTTCGATCAACTCGGGGAAACGCCGCCGCACTTCGTCGAGCAGGGCGCGCAATCGCGTGACACCGTCCGCGACCAGATCCGCCGCGACGCCGCCCGGCACGATGCTATCCATCATCAGCCGGTGGCCGAAGCATGCGTGCGCGGCACGCAAGGTCAGCTCGCGCAGAATGCCGCATTGGGCGTGCATGATCGAAAATGATGCGTCGTTGCAGATCGCCCCGAAATCGCCGAAGTGGTTCGCGATGCGCTCCAGTTCGGCCATCAGCGCGCGCAGATGCACGGCGCGCGGCGGCGGCTCGAAGCCGAGCGCAGCTTCGGCGGCGCGCGCGAACGCAAGCGCATAGGCGACGGTCGAGTCGCCTGAGGTGCGCCCGGCAAGCTTCGCGCCGCGCTCCAGCGTCGCGCCGGTCATCAGGCTCTCGATGCCCTTGTGCGTATAGCCGAGGCGCTGCTCGAGCCGCACCACCGTCTCGCCGTTGGCGGTGAAACGGAAATGTCCGGGCTCGATGATGCCGGCGTGCACCGGCCCGACCGGAATCTGGTGCAGGTTCTCGCCTTCCGCCGGCAGGAAGAGAAACGGTGCGGTCCACGGCGCCTCTTCGGGGTGCGGCCCAAGCGGCTGCATCACATCCCAAGCCCCGAAATCGAGCCAAGGGCGCAGATCCCACAGCCCCTGCGGCTCCAGCCCGTAAAGATCGCGGATCGCCCGTTCGAGCCGGATCGCCGGCGGGTGCACCGCGCCCACCGACGGAAAACGCTCGAGGTGGCACTCATAGCTGACGACCGCGCCCTCGCCCGTCTTCTCGTCAAACAGCGCCATGTGTACGGCGGTCTGCTCCGCCCAAAGGCTGACTAACGTCCAGCGGCCAGCGGCGAGATCGCGCGCGATGCCGCTCCACACCCCTTCATCCACGACGACGCGCGGCCACGGCGCGTGCGCCCCGGCCTTGCTCACATGCGGGATCGTGTCGATCAGGCTCATGCGCTACCCCAGAACCTTCGCAACGTTCTGGAACCAGACGACCAGCGGCGGCGGCAGATAGATGCCGGCCGTGAACACCAGCGCGAGATGCGCGTACATCGGCACGTAAGAAGCCTCGGCCGGCGCGCTCGGGCCGCGCGGCTCGCCGAACGCGACCTGATTGAGTCGCAGGATCAGCGCGCCGAAGCCAACCAGCAGCCCGAACACCAGCGGCACGGCGAGCCATGGCGCGCGCGCGAACGTCGATGACACGATCAGGAACTCGCTCATGAAGATGCCAAGCGGCGGCAGGCCCGCGATCGCAACGACGCCAAGCACCAGCCCCCAGCCGAGTACCGGATGGCTCTCGGTCAGTCCGCCCATGTCGGCGATCTTCTGCGTGCCCTTCACCTGCGAGATGTGGCCGACCGCAAAGAAAATCGCCGACTTGGTGAGCGAATGCATGGTCATGTGCAGCAGGCCGGCGAAGTTGGCGAGTGGCCCGCCGATCCCGAACGCGAAGGTGATGATACCCATGTGCTCGATCGACGAGTAGGCGAACATGCGTTTGATGTCGCGCCGCCGGTACAGCATGAACGCCGCAAAGACGAGCGAGGTGAGCCCGATGATCACCATCAGCGGGCCGGGCGCGAGCGCGCCCGGGTTCGCGGCGAGCAGCAACTTGAAACGCAACAGCGCGTAGAGCGCGACGTTGAGCAGCAATCCGGAGAGCACAGCCGAAATCGGCGTCGGGCCTTCGGCATGTGCATCCGGCAGCCATGCGTGCAGCGGCGCAAGGCCCACTTTCGTGCCGTAGCCGAGCAGCAGGAAAACGAAGGCAACATTGAGCAGCGCCGGATCGAAGCCGCCGGCGCGTTCGATCAGCACGGTCCAGATCATCGCGTCGAGGCCCTCGCCGACGATAGGCCGCGCCGCCATGTAGACGAGAATGGTGCCGAACAGCGCGAGCGCGATGCCGACGCTGCCGAGGATGAAATATTTCCACGCGGCTTCGAGCGCCTCATGGGTGCGGTAGATACCGACCATCAGGACGGTGGTGAGCGTCGCGAGCTCGATCGCGACCCACATCAGCCCAATATTGTTGGCGACGAGCGCGAGGTTCATCGCAAACATCAGGGTCTGGTACATCGCGTGATAGAAACGCAGATTGGCCGGGGTCAGCCGGCCTGTTTCGAGCTCATGGCCGATATAGCTCGCCGAGAACACGCTGGTGGTGAAGCCGACGAACGTCGTCAGCACGATGAAGACGTTGTTCAGGTCATCGATCAGCAGATAGCGCCCTGTGGCGGGCCGCTCGAAGAACAGCGAGAGCGCCGCGACGAATGTCAGAAACGCCGCCAGGACATTGAGGCGTGCCGTGAGACGATAGGCCGGCAGCAGCGCGAGCAAGGCTGCCGCCACCGCCGGGATCAGCAGGACAGCTGCGACCGCGTCGAGCCCAAAACGCGTCATCGGCGCTCTCCGCGGAAGCGGTCGAGCGCCCGGATATCGACCGTGTCGAAGCGCTCGCGGATGCGAAACAGAAAGATTCCGATGACGATGAATGCGATGAGAATCGAGAACGCGATCGAGATCTCGACCACCAGCGGCATGCCCTTCGCGCCGGTCGCGGCCAGCACCAGCCCGTTCTCCAGCGACATGAAGCCGACGACCTGACTGACCGCGTTGCGCCGCGTCACCATCAGCAAGAGGCCAAGCAGGATCACGGCGAGCGCAAAGGCGAGGTCCTCGCGCGCGAGTGGATCGGCGCCCGGCGTCACGCGCAGCATGATGGTGATCGAGAGCGCGACAAGCCCGACGCCGCCCAGCATGGTGATGCCCACGCCGACCACGGTTTCGATCTCGCGGTGTATGCCGAGCTGCACGATGATGCGATGGAGCGCGACCGGGATCACGACCGCCTTGAACGCGAGCGCGATCAGCGCCGTGAGATAGAGATGCGGCGCATTCTGGACGTAAGCCTGCCAGCCGACCGACAGCGCGAGCACGACGGCGTGCAGCGCAAAGATATTGAGCAGCGCGGTGAGCCGGTCCTGATAGAGCATCAGGAAGCTCACGAGGACGAGCGAGCCGGCGAGCAGATGCGCGACGTCGAAATAGAGCCCACTCATCACATGCTCCCCGAGACGAAGCGGAGCAGCGTCGCGAGCAGCCCAAGCATCAGCGCAGCGCCGAGGAACTGCGGCACGCGGAACACGCGCATCTTGGCGATGGATGTCTCGAACACCGCGAGCAGGAACCCGCCAGCCGCAAGTTTGACGATGTAGGCGGCCAGCCCGATCGCGTAGGCGGCAAGCCCCGCGCCGGCCGGCGCCAAGCTCCACGGCACGAAAATGCAGGCGATCAGCGAGACGTAGAGCAACAGCTTGAGCGACGCCGCAAGATCGATCAGCGCGAGATGTCGCGCGGAATACTCCAGCACCATGGCCTCGTGCACCATGGTGAGCTCAAGGTGCGTTGCGGGGTTATCGACCGGGATGCGCGCGTTCTCGGCGATGGCCACCATGATCAGTGCGATCAAGGCGAGGCCGAGCGACACGCGCAGCCCGACGTCACCCGATGCCATGGTGGCCGCGACCGTGGACAGCTGGGTCGACCCCGCGATCAACGCGAGCGTGAACACGGTCATCAGCATCGCAGGCTCGGCGAGCGAGGCGATCATCACCTCGCGGCTCGAGCCGATGCCGCCGAAGCTGGTGCCGACATCGAGCCCGGCGAGCGCGAGGAAAAAACGGGCGGACGCCAGAAATGCGATGATCGCGATCATGTCGGCGGACCATGAGAAGATGAGCCCGGTCGCGAATGTCGGGATCAGCGCCGCCGCGACCCAGGTCGCGGCGAACACGATGTAGGGGGTGACGCGGAACAGCCACGAGGCGTTCTCGGCCATGACCGCGTCCTTGCGCATGAGGCGAATGAGATCGCGGTAAGGTTGGAGCAGCGGTGGTCCACGCCGGCTCAGGATGCGCGCCTTGACCTTGCGGGTGAAGCCGGTGAGCAGCGGCGCCAGTAACAGCACCAGCAGCATCTGCACGCCCTGCACGGCGAAATCGAGGATCACGGCCATATTGCGAGCACCGTGAGCAGCGAGACCAGCGCAAAAAAGACGAGGCTCAGATATTGCCGGATGGTGAGAAACTGCAGCGTATTGAGCCGCTCCGAGGCGAACGTCACGCCGAGCGCGACCGGCGCGTAGAGCCAGTCGTAGATGAGGTCCTGCAATTGGACCGTAAGCCGCGCGGGCCGCGGGTCCACCGGCGGCGGCATCGCGACCTGTTCGCGCGCGCGGAACACGACCGTGCCGAAAACGCGGCGGATGGGCTGGGCAAAGCTGTCAGCCGAATACTGCGTCACCGGGGTCGGATCGGGATAGCCGCAATCCCAAGGCGGCCCACGGCGCAGCGCATTGGAGGCAACGCGATGGATCACGTAGGCCGACAGTGAGGCAGTGAGCAAGGCGAACACGAACACGATCAGCCCATTATAGGAGCTGCGGCTTTCCATGACCGGCACAATCGACAGCCAGGGCGATGAGGTCTGCACTGGCATGCGGGCGCCCACGATGCCCTGAACCGCAGGTGCAAGCCCATCGATCACGAATCCGGGCAAAATCCCCGCAAGCAGGCACAGCGCCGCGAAGGCAAACATTGCGGCCAGCGAGAAACGATCAGTCTCGTGCGCGCCCGCCGCGACCGGCGTCCGTGCACGTCCAAGGAACGTTACGCCGAACGCCTTGACGAAGCATGCGGCCGCGAGCGCGGCCGACAGCGCTAGCAGCGCACCGACCGCGGGCACAGTGAACTTCAGGCCCCATTGCGGCACTTCGGGACTGAGCAGGATCGCCTGAAAGGTTAGCCACTCGGAGACGAACCCGTTGAGCGGCGGCAGAGCCGAAATCGCGACGCACCCGATCAGAAACGCTAACGCCGTGTGCGGCATGCGATGGATCAGGCCGCCGAGTTTTTCCATGTCGCGCTCGCCGGTGGCGTTGAGCACCGCGCCGGCACCGAAGAACAGCAGGCTCTTGAACACCGAGTGATTGAAAACGTGGAAGAGCGCGGCGGTTGCGGCGAGTGCTGCCGGCAGCGCCATGTCGTTCGCCCGGAAGGCGAGCGCGAGGCCGAGCCCGATATAGATGATGCCGATGTTCTCCACCGTGTGGTAGGCGAGCAGCCGCTTCAAATCATGCTGCATCAACGCATAGAGCACGCCCATGACTGCCGTGATGCCGCCAAGGATCAGCACCACCATCCCCCACCACCACGAGGGCGTGCCGAGCAGATCGAACAGCACGCGGATTGAGCCGTAGACCGCGACCTTGGTCATCACGCCGCTCATCAGCGCCGAGACATGGCTCGGCGCTGCCGGATGTGCGAGCGGCAGCCACACATGCAGCGGCACGATGCCGGCCTTCGAGCCCGCGCCGAACAGCACGAGGCCGAGGACAAGCGCCGCCAAACCAGCGGAAGGATGAGTGGCTCGGATGGTTTCAAACGAATAGCTCCCGTCGGGACCGGCGAGCAGTCCGAATGCGAGCAACAACGCCAACGTGCCGAGGCTCGCCATCACGAGATAGATGTACCCGGCCTGGACGTTGTCGCGCTCGCGGTGATGCGCCATCACCAGCGCCCACGACGACAGCGACATGAACTCCCATGAGACAAGAAACGTGAAGGCATCGTCGGCGAGCACAACCAAATTCATGCCGGCGAGGAACGCCGCATAAAATGGCAGCACCCGTTCCGGTGCTTTCTCGTGACGGCCGTAACCGACGGCGAACAGACTCGCCGCCGCGGTGCCGAGATTGACGACCGCGAGAAAGAACGCGGATAGCGCATCGAGCCGGAAATGCGCACCGATCCACGGCAGGCCAAGCGGCAAGGTCAGTGTCGGCGCCGGCGTCGGGGCAGCGAACAATCCGGCGAGTCCGCAGCCCAAGCCCGCCACGGACACAAGCAAGCAGGCCCAATAGACGATTGGGCTGGCCAACCGCGATCGGCTTGCGGCGACCGCCAGGCAAGCCACGCTGAGGAGGACGGCCACACAAATGAGTGGGAGGGCGATCATCCCGGCCACTTCAGTCGCACACCGCGCCCGCCCTGCGCGCTGGCGCTGCCCTCGCCGATCAGCACGATGCCCGCAGCATCGAGCGCATTGACGAGCTTCATCAATGAATCGACGTTGCCTCGAATGACGTCCTCGCTCGCCTCCATGCGCTGAATCGTGGGGAGCGACAATCCCGACAGTTCGGCCAGTTTGCGCTGATCGATGCCAAGCAGTGCGCGGGCGGCGCGAAGTTGTGCGGCGGTGATCAAAGGCGGTCCTACGGGCGAACTGTACCAAGTCCAATGCTTTTGAATAGGCGTTTAT
>Ga0105245_10006655_pt1 | contig 10142 bp, 10 predicted proteins | sample KBSM54metaG_FD_81523 | JGI IMG/M metagenome (GOLD analysis project Ga0105245, IMG submission 81523) | Miscanthus rhizosphere microbial communities from Kellogg Biological Station, Michigan, USA - KBS M5-4 metaG | ecosystem: Host-associated > Plants > Roots > Rhizosphere > Soil | place... | reverse complement strand
CTACGCATCCGTGGAACAGCGCGACGAGCCCTCGCTGAAAGGGAAGCCGGTGATCGTCGGCTGGCCGGGCGAACGGAGCGTCGTCTGCGCCGCGTCGTACGAGGCGCGAAAGTTCGGCGTCCACTCCGCGATGCCGGCCACGCGCGCGATGCGGCTCTGCCCGACGGCGGTGTTCATCCACCCGAATTTCGAGAAGTATCGCGCCGTGTCGCGCGACATCCGCGCCATCTTCGAGCGCCACACGCCGCTGGTCGAGCCGCTGTCGCTCGACGAGGCATACCTCGACGTCACGCAGGAGCTGACCGGCATCCCGACGGCGACCGAAACCGCGGAAAAGATTCGGAGCGAGATCCGCGCCGAGACGAATCTCACCGCCTCCGCCGGCGTGGCCCCGAACAAGTTCCTGGCGAAGATCGCCTCGGACTGGCGCAAGCCCGACGGCTGCTTCGTCATCCGCCCGCACCAGGTCGAGCGGTTTCTGATGCCGCTGCCGGTGCGCAAGATCCCGGGTGTCGGCAAGGCGACGGAAAAGGTGCTGCTGGAGATGAAGATCGAGACGGTCGGCGATCTCCATCAATTCACGCAGGAGCAGCTCGTCGAGCGCTTCGGCAAGTGGGGCACGCGGCTGTGGGAGCTGGCGCGCGGTATCGACGAATCGCCGGTCGAGCCGTCGCGTCCGCGCAAGTCGTGGTCGAGCGAGGCGACGTTCCCGAAGGACATCCCGATCGACGAAGTGGCGAAGTGGGTCGACAGCGAAGCGCGGCATCTGTGGGAGACGCTGCAATCGAAAGGGATGAACGGACGCACGGTGACGGTGAAGCTGCGCACCGGCGACTTCCGCACCGCGACGCGGCAGATGACGCCGGAGGCGATCCCCGGCTCCGCCGACGATCTCGCACACATCGGCGTGGAGCTGCTCGGCCGCTTCGCGTTTTCGGCGGACGCGAAGTACCGGCTGGCGGGTATCGGCGTTTCGAATTTCGTCGATGAAGAAGCGGAGCCGACATTGTTCGAAGCGTCTACAATGCCGCCGCCATGAACAGCAGACAGCCCATCACAGTCGCGCAATTCGGCATCGGGCCGATCGGCGCGGAAATCACCCGCCTCCTTCTCACCAAACCGTGGGTCAAGCTCGTCGCCGCCGTCGACATCGACCCGGCGAAGATCGGGCGCGACGTCGGCGAAGTCATCGGCCACGGCAAGGAAACCGGCGTGAAAGTGACGCGCGATCTCGACGTCAAAGCCGACGTCGTCTGCCACTCCACCGGCTCGCGGCTGCGCGAAGTGTCGTCGCAGCTGAAGATGCTTCTCGAGCGCGACGCGCATGTCGTGTCGACATGCGAAGAGCTCTCCTTCCCGCTCGACGCCGAGATCCGCGCCGACCTGCAGCACGTCGCGCGTGCGCATAACGTCACACTCCTCGGCACGGGCGTGAATCCCGGCTTCGTCATGGACAAGCTGCCGCTGACCGTGACGTCGGTCTGCCAGCGCGTCGACTCCGTTCAGATCATCCGCATTCAGAACGCCTCCACGCGGCGCGAGCCGCTGCAGCGGAAAGTCGGCGCCGGGATGAGCGTCGAAGAGTTCCGCGCGGCGGTCGACGCCGGCAAGATCAAGCACATGGGTCTCCGCGAGTCGCTGATGCTGGTCGGCAACGGCCTCGGCATCGAGTTCGACAGCGTGACCGATGAAGTGATCGAGCCGATCGTCGCCCAGCGCGAGATCGTCACGCAGTACCTCCGCGTCGAGCCCGGCCAGGTCGCCGGCGTGCACCAGACGATCGAAGGCCGCGGCAGGATCCCCGTCTCGCTGGAGCTCCGGATGTACGTCGGCGCCGAGGACATCGCCGCCGACCGCGTGATCGTCAAAGGCATCCCCGACGTGGAGATGGAGATCAAGGGCGGCGTGCACGGCGATCGCGCCACCGCCGCGATGGTCGTCAACGCCATCCCGCGCGTCGTCAGCGCGCGGCCCGGCGTGCTGACGATGGACGATATTCCGATCAGCTTCCGTTGACAGTTGGCCGTTCGCCGTTCGCAGGAGCTACGGCCAACTGCCAACGACCAACTGCTAACGACTCCGCCTCGTCATCGCCATCCCCAGCGCGATCACGCCGGCGGCGGACCAGACGGCGATCCACGCCGCGGGCCACGAGCGCATCCAGTTCAACATCGCCAGCGTCAGCGCCCAGAGGCCGTAGACGAGCAGGAACATCGTGCGGTGGCGACGGTCGTCGTCGATGCCGGCGGCGATCGAGCCGCCGAGGATCAGCAGCGGAAGGACGCCGAGAGCGATGTTGATGACAATGGACATCGGACTATCATCGTCAGAACGAGGCCGACCATGCGCGCTTTTCTTCTGACATCCGCGTTTCTGTTGTCCTTCCCCTCCCTTCTTTTCGCGCAGGCCGTGCCGTGCGAGTCGATCGACGGAACGATGCGCGAGTGCCGCGTCGGCACCAGCGGCGTCATTCGCCTGACGTACGAACTGAGCGACAACCGCTGCATCGAAGGAGTGACCTGGGGCACGCGGATGGCCGGCGTCGTCTACGTGACGCGCGGCTGCCGGGCGATGTTCGTCACCGACGATTCGTTCGGCCGCGGCCCGCGCGGCGACAACCGCGTGGTGTGCGAATCGATCACCGGCAGCTACACGGTCTGCCCCGCCTCCACCGCCGCCGGCGTCGCGCTGTCGCGTCAGCTGAGCATGAAGCCGTGCGTGGAGGAATCGACGTGGGGCTACGACCGGGAGAAGAACCAGATCTGGGTCGATGACGGTTGCCGCGGAGAGTTCATCCTCGGGCCTTCCGTGCAGACGGCGCCTCCGCCGCCGCTCCACGGCGTCGTCGTCTGCCAGTCGCTCGACGGCAAGCGCGTCGAGTGCAAGGCCGATACGTCGGGCGGCGTGCAGTTCATCCGCGCGTTCAATCAGGCGGAGTGCGGATACCGCCGCGAATGGGGCTATGACCGCAAGGTGATCTGGGTGACGAACGGCTGCCGCGCGGCCTTCGCCGTGCGCGGCAACGCCACGACGACCGTCGCCAGCGTCACCTGCGAGTCGGTCGACGCGGCGCGCAACGTCTGCGGCGCGGAGACGCACTTCGGCGTGGCGCTCGTGCGGCAGATCAGCGAGAGCGAGTGCGTGCTCGACCAGACCTGGGGCTTCGACCGCGACGGCATCTGGGTTTCGGGCGGATGCCGCGCCCAGTTCGCGCTCGGCGGCTACCGGCTGCCGTCGGACGCGGTGCCGCCGACCGCGTCACGCGTGATCTGCGACTCGCTCGATGGGAAGAAAAACGTCTGCGCCGCCGACACCACGCGCGGCGTCGGCCTCCTGCGCCAGATCGGCGACACCGACTGCGTCCTCAATCGGACGTGGGGCTACACCGGCGATTCGATCTGGGTGTCGGAGGGGTGCAACGCGGAGTTTGCGGTGGGACGATAAGAGGGGAGCGGACGTCTCGTCCGCTCAGGGAGACCGAGCGGACAAGGGTGCGATCAACCTCAGCTTCCCCACATCTCCATCGGATCGCTCGCCGACGTACTGCCCGACAGGAACACCCGCATCCTCATCTACTGCAACAACAACTTCAAAAACGAGGAGCTGGCGTTCCCGGGCAAAGCGGCGCGCGCGTCGTTGAACCTCTCCACCTACATCGCGCTCTACAGCTACGGCTATCGCAACGTGTACGAGCTCGGGCCGCTGCTCGACGTTCACCAGACGAAGCTGCCGCTCGAGGGCTCGCTACTGCTTCAGCGCGACGAGAAGTAGTCCCGGGCCGAACGGGATCCACGAGAAGAGGTGATCGATGGCGAAGAGCGCGCGGACGCAGGCGACGAGCAGGCGTGAGCGGCCGACGCGCGCGACGGAGCCGAGCATCGGATCGGAATCGATCTTCAGTCGCGCGCGGCGCCGGTTCATCGGACGGAGAAAAAGGATGTCGTACGTCAGCGCGACCGGAAAGCCCCAGTAGCGCGCCTTCGCCACCGTCAAGCCCGCCGTCTGAAACAACGACCGCAGCTGATCGCGCGAGTAGCGCCGTAGATGCTCGTAGTAGACGTCGGACGAGCTCCAGAGGCTCATCAGCGCCGGCACGGTCGTGACGCAGACTCCGTCCTCGCGCAGCACGCGCCGGATCTCGCCTGCCGCGGCGGCGTCGCCTTCGAGGTGCTCCAGCGTCTCGCCCGAGGTCAGGCCGTCGAACGCGCCGTCGCGGAACGGCATGCGGGTCATGTCGCCGACCACGACCGGAAGGGTGGTCGTCTTTTTCACGTGCAGCGCGGCGTCGAACGAGTAGTCGATGCCGGTCACCTTGTAACCGCGTTGCTGCATGCGGATGGCGAGCGTCCCGAGGCCGACCGCGCCGTCGAGAATGCGCGATCCCTCCGGCAGGCGGGTCACCTCGTGGACGATGCGCGCCAGACGATGCGCATGCAGCGGCCCGAACATCTCGGGCTGCGTTCCCCATTCGTGTGTGGCGGTCATCGTTCCCACCGGGAATCTATAACAGCCATCTCGTGTAGACTAACCAAATGTCTCAACGCATCCTTCTGATCGGTCCGCCATGGGGCGACGTTTACGGTAACTTCAAGCATGTAGCGAAGGTAGGCGTTTTCTACCCGCCCTTGGGACTCTGTTATTTGAAGAGCCCTCTGGTGGCCGCCGGCTATGACGTTCGCGTGGTCGATGGCGAGGCTTCCGGCCTCTCCCTTTCGGCAATTCTTTCCGTCGTCAACGACTACAAGCCGGACATCGTCGGCATCCAGGTCGTCTCCCCACTCTGGGAGACGGCGAAGGCGCTGGCCAGCGCGATCAAGGAGCGCTTCCCCCAGATCATCACCGTCGCCGGCGGACCGCATGTCACGCTGACCGCGGTCGAGTCGATGACCGAAGCTCCGTATTTCGATTACGCCGTTCTATCCGAGTCGGAAGACGGCATGCGCGAGCTGGTCGAGGCGATCACGCGCGGCGAATCGAACGACGTCGAGAAGGTCGGCGGCATCCTCTACCGCTCGAACGGCGAGATCCGCAGGACGCAGCCGCGCACGCTGCGTCCGGACGTCGATCACCTGCTCTTCCCCGACCGCACCGATCTCGATCACAGCAAGTACCTCTTCAGCGTCCCCGGCGCCGGCATCCGCCGCTTCACGACGATCATCACGTCGCGTGGCTGCCCGTACAACTGCACGTTCTGCACGGAGCCGCTGATGTACGGGCGGACGACGCGTTTCCGCTCCGCGCTGAACGTGGTCGACGAGGTGCAGGACTTCCACGATCGCCACAACATCAACCACTTCATCTTCGTCGACGACACGCTCACGACGCGCAAGGAGCGCATCCTCGAGATGTGCGCCCTGCTCAAGGAGCGGAAGCTCGACATCACGTGGGAAGGCTGGACGCACGTCAACACCGTGACGCCCGACCTGCTCGTGGAGATGCATGACGCAGGACTGCGCCGCCTGTCGTTCGGCATCGAGTCGGGTAATGCCGAGGTGCTGCATTCGCTGAAGAAAAACTCCACGCTGCCGCGCATCCGCGAGGCGTACAAGTGGGCGAAGCAGGCCGGCATCGAGACGCGCGGCTCCGTGATTCTCGGGCTCCCCGGCGACACCAAGGCGACCGTGCAGGAGACCATCGACTTCGTGGTCAGCCTCAAGGAATGCGATCACGCTTACTTCAACATCGCCATGCCGTACCCCGGCACCGAGATCCGCGCGCAGGCGCTGGCCGGCGACAAAGGGGTGCGCCTGCTGACGGAGGAGTACTCCGAGCTGCGGCGGCAGGGACAGAAAGTCGTGATGGAGGTCAATGACCTCGACACCAAGGCGCTGCTCCAGATGCAGCGCCAGGCGTATCTGCGCTTCTGGCTCACCCCGCGACGCGTCTGGTACAACGTCGTCCGCTCCGGATTCAAAGCCGCGCTGCAGAACGGATGGGCGTTCTTCCGCTCGTTCGTCATGCCGTCGCGCAACGGCCGGATCCGGTTCCTCTCCGAGATCACCGATATTTACGAGGCGGTGTCGGGGCGGGCGTGGTCGGCGTCGGAGAAGAACAAGGCGGCGTAGGCCGGCTCACCTCCCGATGCGCCGTGGCGGCGAGGGAGAGGTGCCAGAGTCACGTGTTCTGCCGTACCCACCATGCTGTCGTGTACGAGAAGTCGGCGAACGTGAGCTCGTTCACGTCCAGGCGCAACTCGCCGCAGAGGTCAGGCAGTTCTCGGCGGAACGTCTCGTACCGCTGGTAGATCGTGGCTCCGCCCGGAATTGGAGCATTGGATTCCGCGCGCAACCAGTCACGCACGCGCAGGACCGCGTCCTTCGGATTGCCGCCATGGCGATGAATATCCTGCCCGGCGAGATCCGAAACGTACTTTTGAAAACGATATGGCTCCGAGTCGAAAATCAGGAAGGACTTCTGACGATGCCGCGGACTGAACGTCTTGCAACCGATATCGATCCCCAGCTCGAGCGGCATATTGAAACGAGGAAGAGCTGTCGTCTTGTCGAGCTCCGTCCGCGATAGATCGTGAATCGAGAGGCGTGAGGAACGGATCAGTTCCACAATCTTGTGCAGGCGGATCTCGCTCGAGTCGAGTCGCTCACGAGCGCACTTCGGCAGGAAGCCGAAGTCGAGAATGGCAAACACGATGGCCTCGAAGATCGGCGCATATTCATCGTCGAACGGACAGTTGATGAATACGTTGCGCTCGAAATCAGGACTGAGTTTTGCCACCTTGTTTTCGGGCCGCGATTACGGCGTCGACCGCTGCGCGAATCTTCGCACGGGGAATTGAGGTCCGCTCGGTGGGGAACATGATGATCCGCTCACCGCTCGCGCTGAGCATCCTCTGCGCCTTCCCTTTCGTTGCCTTCGACTTTGCCTTCCGCTGTGTGGCCATCGCTCCGCTCCTGCGATTATCGTAGCACCCGTCTACCGGTACCTCACGTCGAGCACTTTCCGCACGACGTCCTTCGCCACATCGGGCAGATTCTGCACCCGCGTGAGGATGTCGTTGAACGTGTGCGACTCGCCGCCGTACTTGAAGCATTCGCCGCAGCGCGGGAGCTGGGAGAAGTCGCGGGCCTCGAAGGCCGCCTTCATCTGCGTCATGCGATCGCTGTCGACGATCTCCTGCAGCGACTGCGTCTTGAGGTCGCCCATGACCTGGTCGCCGTGGGCGTCGTAGCAGCAGTGGGTGACGCGGCCGTCGGCGAAGATGACGACCCAGGTGAAGAACGCCCCCTGCACGCAGCCGTAGAACTTGCCGTGCAGGTCGGTCTCTTCGTTGACGTCGAGCGCCTCGCACGTCCGCTCGATCACGCGCGCGTTCGGATAGCGCTTCAGCTCGAACAATTTCCGGAAATCGTCGACCGTCTCGCTCAGCGTCAGGCGCGAGCGCATCTTCTGGATCTCGATGCGGATCGGATGTCCCTTCGCCTGCGCGAGGAACTTCCGCGTGAGGTCGACGAGGAGATCGAAATCGCCGCCGGTGCGAAGGTGCGGGTAGACGTCGGGCTGGATCGAGTCGACGCAGATGCGCAACCGCTTGAGCGGCGACGCGAGCAGCTTCGCCCCCACCGTCTCCGTGAGCACGAGTCCGTTCGTCGACACGCTGGCCTCGGGGAAGAGGCGGATCGCGTCATCGATGCGCGCGTAGAGAAGCGGCTCCCCCATCTCGTGAAGCCACTTGAGCTTGAGCCCGAGGCCGTGGATCTCGCGCTCGGCCTTTTCCACCAGCGGCCAGGCCATGTCCTCGTACGGACGCCGCAGCACCGGCAGCGGACACATCCCACAGCGCAGGTTGCACTTCGACGTCAGCTCGAGGCCGACTTTGATTCGCCGCGGAATGACGGTCATCGGTCCACCAATCGTTCGAACACCTTAGCGTATTCCGCCCACGAATACCGCCGGGCGGACTCCGCCGCATGCCGCTCCATCGACGCCCGATCGCGGGTGGTGAAGAACTCGTCGACGGCGCGCGCCAGATCGTGTGGATTTTCCGGCTCGATGAGCATGCCGTTCCGGTCGTCGATGATCTCCGGCAGTCCGCCGACGCGCGTGGCGATCACCGGCCGCGCAAAGTGGAACGCCGTAAGCGCCACGCCGCTCTGCGCCTCGGCGCGATACGGCGCGATCACGACGTCGCAGGCGGCGAAATAACTCGCGATCTCGGCGTCGGGGATGTAGCGGAATTCGAGCCGCACGTTCTCGGACGCCAGCGCGCAGTATTCGTCCGCCAGGTTCCACCACGCCTCCCCCGCCGCAAGCAGCAACACGTCGGATTTCAACTCCGCCCACGCGCGCAACGCGATGTCGAGTCCCTTGAACGGACGCATGTGCCCGAAGAACAGCGCGACGTGTTTGGCCGTGATCCCGAGCTTCTGCCGCGCCTCTTCGCGCGACGGAACGTCGCCGCCGAGCTCGTGCACCGGCAGGAAGGTCTTGATCACGTGCTTCCCGCGCGAGCGTTTCCACGCGTCGGCGGCCTCGCTGCGCGCGTGCGCGACGAGCGAGTCGGCGCGGCGCAGGACGAGATTCGTCATCAGCCGCTTCCACCACGCCGGCTCCTTGTCGCCGACGTTGTGGCACTGCAGGATGACGCGCGTGTCCCAGTCGAGCAGCGCCATCATCACGCGCGTCGGCAGCACCCAGACCCAGATGTAGAGCACGAAGATCACGTGGTCGTACTTGCGCAGACGCCAACCGGCGCGGATCCAGGTGAGCGGATTGATGAGGTCGAGGATGAACGCCGCGTTCGCCCGCGGCAGCGTGGCGTCGACGTCGCTCGCGCCGCCGGGATAGAAGCGCGTCGGATATTGCCGCGAGAAGGAGATGACGTCCGCGCCGAGCTCCTCGGCCAGCCGTGTCGTGCAGTACGCGACGCCGGAGCGATACGGGAAGACCGGCCCGACGATGGCGACGCGGGCGCGGGTCATGCCGCCGAAAGAAAATTCACGACCGTCGAGGCGAAGTACGCCCCCCACGTCCTCGCGTCGAAGACGAGTGATGACGACATGAAGCAGGAGTGTGTGCAGTGGCACTCCTTGGCCCGGATCGACGCGCGCTGCGCGTCGGCGGCCTCGGAGAACCAGAGCTTGTTGAAGTCGAAATCATGATCGCGGACGTTGCCCACCGCGTCGCGCAGCTCGCACATCCGCACCTCGCCCCGCGCGTCGAGCACGCCCGACACGCGGCCCGCGTGGCACGGCCGCACCTGCGTCTGCTGCTCGAGCACCGCCAGCTCCATCCGCCGCGAATAAACCTTCACGAACTTGAGGAAGCTGTCGTAGTTCGGATAGGTGTCCCAGTACGTCTCGAGCTTCGGCAGCAGCTGGCGATACCGCTCCGTGCTGATCGGCTGGATGTTCTTGTCCGGCTGATCGCCGCGCAGCATCTCGAACGAATGGAACGACACGGCGGGGAAATCGCGCTTCACGCCGGCGAACAGCTCGTCGAGATCGTCGGCGTTGAAGGTGCACAAGCACGTGTGCACGTTGACGGTGAGGTTCGCGTAGCGGTCGCGCAGCGCGATGAGGTTCGCGTAGGTCTTCTTCGCCTTCTCGTAGTTGCCCGGGACGCCGCGGATCCAGTCGTGCTTCTCGCCGATGTGATCGATGGAGAGGTTGACCACGATCTGCGTGTCGGGGCAGCGCTGCAGCGTGGCCTCGGTCGACTTCGCGATCAGATCGCTGGCGATCGCGCCGGTGGGGATGGTGATCTGCTTGACGTGGTTCTTCTTCGACAGCGTCTCGCAGACCTCGGGTAGATCGCGGCGCAGGAACGGCTCGCCGCCGCTCATGACGATGAAGAGGAGGTCGCCGAGGGAGGCGAACGTCTTCTGCAGCTCGTCGAGGGAGAGCTCGTGCTCCTTGTTCTTGCGCAGCTGCTCCCAGTTGAAGCAGGTGCGGCAGAACGAGTTGCAGTCGTAGGTCAGCCCGACGATCAGGTAGACCGGCTTCATCCCCCGCTTGTCGACGAGGAAACGAAGGTATTGGAGTTTGTCGGTGAACTTCATGCGAGTCGGCGCAGTGTAGAACCTCGAAGCACTCCCCAACAAATCCCGGCGAAATACGTGGCGTGATGCGCGGCGAACGCGAATGGGATCAGCGGCCAGTACCGCGGCGGCAATCGCGTGTGCCGCG
>Ga0105245_10006654_pt1 | contig 10143 bp, 10 predicted proteins | sample KBSM54metaG_FD_81523 | JGI IMG/M metagenome (GOLD analysis project Ga0105245, IMG submission 81523) | Miscanthus rhizosphere microbial communities from Kellogg Biological Station, Michigan, USA - KBS M5-4 metaG | ecosystem: Host-associated > Plants > Roots > Rhizosphere > Soil | place... | reverse complement strand
GCATTGATGCCCCCCTACGTGCCAAGTTCTGAATTCCCCACCAAACCTACTGGGGCCGATGTTACGTCGGAGATTAATCAATGTCAAGGGGCCGACCATATCTCGGGGGGCTTGCTTTCCTAGCGCAGATCTATTAAAAGATAGGGTCGAGTCTGGGGAGGTTCTATGCTGAACGTTCTGACCTTGTCGTGGGCATCCGTCACGGTGGTTCTGGTAGGACTGCTGATCTATCGGGCGCTGATCGGTATGCGCGAAGAAGATCAACTGTTCCTCGCATCCGGCGAGGAACACATGGCGCAAGAGCAGCAGGTCCTACAGACCCGCATTTCGCATGTAAACAAGTTTGCGGTGTGGCTAGGGGTACTATCCGCTTTGTTGCTGATCGGCATGGCAACGATGTGGGTCTATGCCAACATAGGTGCTCGCTAAGTAAAATTGAAGTGGCTTGCAGCCACTTCTTATATACGACGGCCGGTGCGGCTTCTGCCGCATCTGGATCGACTATTGGAAGCGGCTGACGGGTGACCGGATCGACTTCGCGCCCTCGCAAGAGGCCGGCAGTCGCTTCCCGCAGATTCCCGCGGAGGGGTTCAGCCAAGCGGTTCAGCTCGTACGTCCCGACGGTTCCGTCGCCAGCGGCGCTCGGGCGGTGTTTGAAACCCTTGGCCGCGAGGGAATTTACGAGTCTTCCTCTTTCATTGCGGCGTCTAGCGAAGCAGCGTACCGGTTCATCGCCAAGCGGCGAAGTTTCTTCTACTGGCTAACCCGGCTGACCTTCGGCAAGCGCATCGAACCCGCTCGGTTCGCGCTGACGCAATGGCTCTTCCTGCGAGTGCTGGCAGCGATCTACATGGTGGCATTCGCGTCGCTGGCGGTGCAGGTGACCGGCCTGCTAGGCGACCACGGAATCTCACCAGCGCACGATTTCTTCGAGCGCGTGGGAAACAGTCTGGGATGGATGCGGTTCTGGGCGGCGCCGAGCCTGTTCTGGTTTAACTCCAGCGACAAGATTCTGGCGGGGGCGGCGTGGATGGGCGTGGGACTGGGCGCGGTCCTGTTCATCGGACGGCTGGAGCGTCTGGCTTTGGTCCTGCTGTACGCGCTGTATCTTTCGTTCAGCCTGGCGGGCCAGGAGTTTCTGTCGTTCCAGTGGGATGCTCTGCTGCTCGAAACGGGTTTCCTCGCGATTTTCTTCGGCCACACCAAAACTACCCAGAAAACGATCGCGTGGCTATATCGCTGGCTGGCGTTCCGCTTATATTTCCTGTCGGGATTCGTAAAGCTGGCCAGCGGCGATCCCAACTGGCGCAGTTTGAGCGCGCTCGATTTCCATTACTGGACGCAGCCGCTACCGACTGTCGTCGCCTGGTATGCCGATAAGCTCCCTCGCGGGTTCCAGCACTTTTCGACTTTTACGGTGTTGGCGATCGAGTTGGGCGCGCCCTTTCTAATTTTCATGCCGCGAAGAATGCGCTTGTTTGGCGCCGGATTATTGCTGAGTTTGGAAGCGCTGATCTTCCTTACAGGGAATTACACCTTCTTCAACCTGCTGGCGGCGGCGATCACGCTGTTTCTGTTCGATGACCAAGCTTTGCGCGGCTGGGTATGGACGCCGCGGCGCGCTGGCGAGTGGCTGATGCAGGATCCGGCTCGAACCGGACGCGCGGGACGACTGGCGGCGGCGGCGCTGACGCTGTTGATTCTGCCGCTGGGTCTCGCGCGGATACTTGAGAATGTTAATCCGCAAGTGCCGGGGCCCGTAGAAACCGTGGCGCGCTATACGTCGCCCTTTCAAGTAGTCAACTCCTATGGTCTGTTCGCGGTGATGACCACGGAAAGGTTGGAGATTGTGATCGAAGGGTCGGACGATGGCCAGCAGTGGCGGGCGTATGAGTTCCCGTATAAGCCTGGAGACGTGAATCGCGCGCCTCAGTGGGCCGCACCGCATCAGCCGCGCCTGGATTGGCAGATGTGGTTTGCCGCGCTGAGCGATTACCGCACGAATCCCTGGTTTGTTGCCTTCGCCGAGCGCTTGCTGGAGGGGTCGCCGGATGTGGCTGCTTTGCTTGAAAAGAATCCGTTTCCGGATCATCCGCCGCGGTATATTCGGGCGGTAACCTACGACTACAAGTTTTCAACTTGGGAGGAACATCGCAAGACGGGCGCGTGGTGGCATCGGGAGTCGCACGGGGAGTATCTGCCGCCAGTGGGATTCCGCAGCGCGGCTGCGAGATAGGTGTTGTCAGTCTCCGGTGCATACGAGCGATGGGGAGAATTGCTTTGAGCTACGGAATCTTCGCAGTGTTGATGGGGGCGATGGCGGCGGGATCGCTGTGGGCCCATCATTCAATTACGGCCGTGTTCGACATGGGGAAGAAGATCCAGGTGACCGGAACCCTGAATCGAGTGGACTGGATTAATCCGCACATTTCTATTTACGTGGATGCCAAGGGTGAGCATGGCGTGGACGCGTGGCACTTCGAGGGCAGCCCGCCGGCATGGTTCCGCAGGGTCGGGGTGAACAAGAATGACATTGCGAAATTCCAGGGACAGATGATCGCGGTGGATGGTGTGCGGGCCAAGGACGGCACGCTGTACGGCTATCTGCAGAAGATCACGTTCGCCGACGGCAGCTCGCTTGAAACCGTACCGGCGGGACAGATTCCTGAGAAGTAAGGAGCATGGCCATAAAGGAATAGAGAGGGCTCGCTTGCGGATAAGCCGGCCCTCTCCTTTTCTCGAATGGGCGGCGACTGCCTAAGCTTTCTTGCGATAGCGACGCAGCAAGCTCAGTGCGATCAGCCCGCCACCGGAGAGGATCATGGCAGCCGGCTCGGGTACCGGAGGATCGGCAACCGCCAAGCTGGAAGTGTTGCCCTGGCTGAAGCCGTCGATAGTAGAATGCGAAGTCGCCGAAAACACACTCATTACGGGAATGTTCGTCGACGAGGTATATCCAAAGGCTCCAGCCCCGCCCCCTAATATTGTGTCCGCGATCGCCACGACTGGCGCGGAACCGACAAACGTAAACGTAATGTTGTATAGAGTGCTGATTTCGGGGGGCGCTTGGTTAAACCCATCAATTCCGACCAGTTGGATAGATGAACTCCAGTTGCTTCCGGGCATGATCACCGGGTTAGCTATGGGCGTGCCTGGACCGAACCCGCCGCCAATATCATCGATGGTGAAAAAGTCACCATTCATGAGGCTCGACCCGCTCTTTAGAGTCGCCGTGTAGGTCCAATTGAAGTTGGACCCGTTAGCGACTGGTGGCGAGTTCAGCGTCACAATGATGTCGCCGCTCGCCATCGCTGAAAGCGCCGCCACCAAAACAGAAAACATCAAAATTCTTCTCATTCAATCCTCCACACATTCAGTGGGTGGACCGATCGAAGAATCTCGTGAAGACCAATCCTATTCTCTAGGCCCGTAGTGGGGGACGGGACGGCCGAGTTCCAGGGCTCCCAGATCCGGGGCGCGACCAGTGAAATCGTCGTTCACTCCGGTCAACCGGACTGCGGCGTCGACTGCGGCCGATCCCGGACGTAACTGGAAATTGAAATCGGACGGCTTGTAGATCGTCCGCAAATCGGGACCCGGTGGGGATACTTTCTGGAAGACGTCGTAGTCAACGATGACGCTGTGCCGATCCTGTCCGGTGGCCTCGCTGTACTCCTTGAGCGTCTTAAAACGCCTGCGCTCCCGCGTTTTGGCTTCGAGCTGGTTTTGCGGCTGCATGGCCAGCGCTCCCATCTCTCCCGGAAAAAGCGCGCGCACCGAAAATGGGGGTGTGCTCCACTCGAAGGAATATTCGGCGCCTTCGTTGGGCCGAAAGCCATTGTAGTCCGAACTGGAGTAATTGGTATTAGATTCGATGGCGAAGATTCCGGGGTTCTGGCTCTTTCCCAGGATCAAATTGTTGCGGAAGTGCAGGTTCGACGTCGCGAGCAGCATAGGCTCGACCGGCGCGAGCAGCGTATTGTGATACACCACGATTCCGGCTGCCGATGCAGTGAGCTTCAATGCCCCGCCCTCCGGCGAGTCATACACGATGTTGCGGATGAAATACACCGGTCCGCCGAACATCGGCTGCACGCTGAGTGCGCGATTTCCATTATTGAAGCAGCGATTGCGGAACACGCGGATATTGTGCGCGCCGCCGTCCGTCTCGATGCAGTTGTCCTCGACGTTCGAGACGTCGTTGTTGTAGAAATCGATTGAAACCGGCAGGCGATCTGGGTTTGCTTTATAGGGGATGACGTTAGGAGCGCCGTCAGGATTTCCATAGGTCGCGATATCGATGCCATCGTGGAATTGCTTAATAGAGTTGTAGGCCACCACGTGGCCCTGCCCGTAAATCTTCACCGCGTATTCGGATACCAGCTTGGCGCCGAACTCCGGATACGCCTGCCACTCGCGCCCGGTGAAACCCATCAGGATATCCGGCCGGAACTTGCCGACGAAGGTATTGTCGGCGACGTAGAAGTCCTTCGATCCGGACCAATCCGAATAGACGCCGCGGCCGATGTTTTCGAGCTTGCAGTTTTTGATGCTGATGCCGCTTGCGCCGGTGATGTTCTTGTAGCCGGCCCAGAAGGCCAGTTCCGTGTTGCGAATCGTCAGGCCCTCGAAATAGTTGTAATTCGCGGCCATCAGGTTGAACAGGTTGAACGCGCCGTCTCCGTCGAAGATGGCTTCGCCGTCGCCCGCACCTTTGATGACGATCGGTTTCTCGGGAGTACCGCTCTGCGTCAGGAAATATGTCCCACTGGAGAGAGTGCCTAGCTGGCCTCCATACTTGTAACGGTCGTCTTTGTACACGCCGGCGTGCACCAGGATCACGTCGCCGGGTTGAACGCGAGCTGGGAAGCTATTGAAGTAATCCGCGCCGTTGCTCCCCGTGTAATAAGCGGCTTGCAGGCCGGTGAAGGCAGGCTCCTGCTTCTGTCCGTTAAAGCCGGGCGGATACACGTGATAGACCTTTCCTCCGGCGGCGGGCTTCGGCTCGGGACGCGTGTGAACCGTCACGATATTCTCAGCCTTGCCATCGACACCGTCGGGATCGGCCAGAACTAAGCGGCACTCGTAGTCGGTGTTGGGCTCGAGATCGAAGATGCTACCGGCGAACATGTTCGGGACGATGTACTGGAGCGCGTTTTCATTGATCCGTTCGTGATCCAGGCGGAGCAGAGGCAGGCCTTCTTTCCACGCCTGCTCGCCCTTCTTGCGATAGAAGACCGAGACGGCGGCGTTATGATTGTCGTCGCCATCGATGTGCCATTCGAATCCGAGGGAAATGAGCGTGGGACGTTCGGCGATAAATTCGCCGGCCGTAGTCTTGTTCGCCGCCTGCAGCACCAGCGTGAAGAGCAGCAAGCTCAGAACGATATAGGCGCGCATGGCACCGTCGATTCTACCATTCCATTACCATAAAGCATGCGCGTTGCAATCGTGCTTTGCCTCCTGGCCGTACGCGTGCTCGCGCAAACCGGCATTCTGTCGGGCACGGTGACCGACCCCGACGGCAAAGGAGTTCCGACTGCCCCGGTACAGGCCAAGAACGGCGCGACCGGTATGGTCTACAAGACGGTTGCCTCTCGCACGGGCAATTACACACTTTCGAAACTGCCTGCGGGATTGTACGACATAACAGTTTCGCCGATTGGGTTCACATTTCCCAAGTACGAGCAGAAAGGCATAGTGATCAAGGCGGCGCAAACGGCGAAGCTCGACATGCGGCTGGTCTGGGGTGGGAACCTCGGTACGCCGGGAGATGATTTCTCGCTCGTGATCCGCGAGAAGACGAAGAGTTCGACTGCGGGACCGGCGCCGCGGGGGCGCTATGGTAAACCGGATCTTTCGGGCGTGTGGACGGGGAATGCTCCTGATGTGGGTGTTCCCGAATTGCTGCCGTGGGCAGAGGAAACCACTAGGCAGCGGCGCGCGCGAGGAACAGGGAATCCTTCGGAGTCTTGCCTGCCGGGCGACACCCTGCTGGTATCGCCATTCATTTACAAGATCATTCAGACACCTGCGGTGATCGCGATTCTGTGGGAAGGAAATGTCCCGGGCATTGTCCAGATTTTTCTCGATGGACGGGCGCATCCGACGAATCTCGACCCGAGCTGGATGGGGCACTCTGTGGGCCGCTGGGAGCACGACACCTTGGTACAAGATACGGTCGGGTTTAACGACCGGAGCTGGCTGCGAGTCTTCCCGCATACGGAGATGCTGCACGTGATCCAGCGCATCCGGCGTCCGGACTTGGGACATCTTGGGAAAGAGATCACCATTGAGGATCCGGGCGCGTTCAGGAAGCCGTGGAAGATCCTCGACGTTTGGGAACTAGCTCCCGGTGAAGAAATCGCGGAGTACATCTGTAATGAAAACGAGAAGGACGTCCCGCACCTAAAGTGAATAAACTTCCTGTCTGGATTTTGACGAGCGGTGCGCTGTTCGCGCAGGCGGGTGATGCCACGAATGGCAAAATAATCTTCGAGGGTAAGGGCGCTTGCCTAAGCTGCCATCGTGTGATGGCTACCGGCTCGAGATCGGGACCCGAGCTTACGGGTATCGGAGGCTTACGCCGTGCGACTCCCGAGTACCTTGAACGTGCGCTCATCGATCCGGATGCGGATGTGGCGAAGGAGAACCGGGGCGTCCGTCTGACCCTCAAAAAAGGGGGCGGGGTGGTGACAGGCAGGCTGATCAGCCAGGACCTTTTCACCTTACAACTTGTCGATCGCCAAGGAAGCTTGAAGTCGTTTTCGAAATCCGAACTGGGCAAGACAACCTACATCACCAAGGGGCTAATGCCGTCCTACAAAAGCAGGCTTAGCGCACAGGAAATAGCAGATGTCGTAAGCTATCTGCGATCTCTGAAGGCATTCGGCTCCTACGTATACCGCAAACAATGACCGCTTCGCTCACATCACACCTTGACTCCGAAACCCTTGTGCAGTAACATCCTAGCCGTGCGAAAGTGGATTTTCCTGATGACCGCCGCCGCGGTTTTCGCGATGCTGGCCATGATCCCGTCGTCTGGCTGGGCGCAGGCTACTAAAGCGACCAAAACCTTCGATGGGCATCCCGACCTGGGCGGAATCTGGCAGTACATGGGGACCGCCAACTGGGATCTGCAGGATCATCCCGCCGAGCCCGGTCCGATGTGGCAAACGGGAGCCATCGGCGCCGTGCCTGCCGGGCAGAGCGTCGTTGAAGGCGGCGATATCCCCTATCTGCCGGCGGCGGCGGCGAAAAAGAAGCAGAATTTCGATAACCGGCGCACGCAAGATCCGGAAGCGAAGTGTTATTTGCCGGGCATTCCGCGCGCGAACTACATGCCGTATCCGTTCCAGATCGTGCAATCGCCTCGCGGGATCTTGTTCGTTTATGAGTACGCAACGGCCAATCGCATGGTCAACATGGGTAAGCCGCAGGAAGCGGGCTCCGACACCTGGATGGGCACCAACAACGGGCATTGGGAAGGCGACACCCTCATCGTGGACGTCACGGGTCTGAATGGACTCGCGTGGTTCGATCGCGCGGGGGATTTCGCCAGCAGCAAGCTCCACGTAGTGGAGCGCTTCACACGGCCCGATCCGTATCACCTCAACTACGAGGCCACGGTCGAGGACCCATCGGTCTTCTCGCGCCCGTGGAAGATCAGCCTGCCCCTGTACAAGAGAATGGAAAAGAACGCACAACTGCTGGAGTTCAAGTGCGTGGAGTTCGCTGAAGAACTGCTGTACGGGCAGTTCAAGAAACAACCTGCAAAGTAAGGAGCGTTGCCCATGAAGACAATGACGAAGAAGAGCTTGTGGGTTGTCAGTATCTGCACCGCGTTGCTGCTGGCCTCCTCGGCGCCGGCGTGGGCGCATCATGCGTTCCAGGCGGAGTTTGATCAACGCAAGCCGATCAAGCTGGAAGGCAAAGTCACCGACATGGAGTGGATTAATCCGCATGCCTGGATCCACATCGATGTGAAGAATCCGGACGGCACAGTGACCAACTGGATGGTGGAATGCGGCAGCCCGAATATCATGCTGCGGCGTGGATTCACCAAGCGTTCGCTCGAAGTGGGCACCGATATCTCAGTGCAGGGATACCAGGCCAAAAACGGCAGCATGCGGGCCAACGGCAGCAGCGTGACCTTCGCGGATGGAAAGAAGCTGTTCGTCGGCGGCTCGAATCCGGACGATCCTAATAACGGGAAGCAGCAGTAGGAGGTCCCCATGAAACACTTGGTATTTACAGCGATCTTGTTTGCGGCGCTGCCGCTGGTAGCGCAGACGCCGAAACCGGCCGCGAAAGCTGCCAAAGGGTACACCGCGCCGAAAACTCCGTGGGGCGATCCGGATTTGCAGGGACAATGGCCCGCGACCGCCAACATTCCCTTGCAGCGTCCGGCGAACCTCGGCAACCGGGCGACGCTTACTCCTGAAGAACTGAAGCAGCGCGAGGCCCAAGCGGCGCAACAGGCGGAAGGAGACAGCGAGGAGTTCGCGTCATCAAAGGATTCGGTGAGCATCAATCCGCCGGGATACTGGGTGGAGCGCGGCAAGCCGCACGCGCAGGCGTCGTTGGTAGTCGATCCGCCGAATGGCAGGATTCCTGCGTTGACTCCGGCAGGCCAGGCGTACGCCAAGAGCTTGCGCAACGGGCTGGGGCCAGGCAGCCATTTTCCGGAAAAGGTCGACACCTGGGAGGATTTCGATTTCTACAGCCGCTGCATTACGCGCGGCCTGGTGAGCAGCATGCTGCCCACGCTTTATAACTTCGGCAATGAGATCGTACAGGCGCCTGGAATCGTCGTGATTCGCAATGAAATGATCCACGAGACTCGCGTGATTCCGCTGGATGGACGCCCGCACGTCGGCAAAGCCCTGCAGACCTATATCGGCGATTCACGCGGCCATTGGGAAGGCGACACGCTGGTGGTTGAGACTACCAACTTGAACAACAAGACCGGTACAGGCGGTGGGTACTTCAGCGACGCTGCGGTCCTGACGGAGCGCTTCCGGCGCGTTGCGAAGGACGAGCTGACCTATGACCTGACGGTCAACGATCCGAAGACCTGGACGGCGCCCTTCACCATTCACATGCCGTACAAAGAGGATCCCAGCTACAAGATCTACGAGTACGCCTGCCACGAAGGCAACTACATGATGATCGACGCGCTCACCGGGGCTCGAGCATTGGAAAAAGAAGGCGTGCAGGTGAAGGTTGACAACGACAACTTCGTGCGGAAAGTGGACGCGCCGAAGAAGTAGGCGTTAATCCCAGTAGACGAACGCCATCGCGTTGCCGGTGCCTGCTTCCGAGCGATAGCACGGCACGTAATCGACCTTGTGATACCTCCGGCCGGCCGCGTTCATCGCGGCAATCACCGGGTACCAGTTCTTCGTTTCTGCGGTCCCTACCTTGAAGACGTTCTCAGGGATTTTCTCGAGCGCAGCTTCGTCGCCTTTTTCCATGGCGTCGAGGATGGTCTTGTCCAGCTCTTCATCGATCACGAAGTGCGTCAAACCGCCTGACGCCATAAGGGCGACTCTGCCATATCCCTTGAAGTTCTTGATAGCTCGATAGAGCGCATGGCCGAACTGCAGACATCGAGCGTTCTTGGGAACGTTGTGCGGAAAATGGACGTTCAGGATAATCGGCACGCTGGGCGGAGGCGTGTCGCCCAGGATCGAGTGATACAAAAACCCGTACGCGTGCGGAATTCCGCCGCGCGGCGCAGCCTTGGGCGTGATGTCAGATTGCGCGAGATCGAAGTTCTCTGCGGCCAGAGAATCAAGGATGTGATCGGCCAGCTCCGACGCTCCGGGGTAAGTCGCGCCTTCTTCCGGCGAATTGCCCGGTTCGGCGATATTCAAGCCGGGAGCGTCTTCATGCAGATGCTGGACGTTCTTAATCTGCGCGCCACGATAGACGGTGATCGAAGGCGTCAGACCTTCGTCGAAAAACTCGCGCTGATCATTGCCCAGGATAACCACGGCATCGGGGGCGGTCTCCTTGAACTTCTTGCCGAGCACTTCCATCGCGCGGCGGCATTGCTGAAAACGTTCGCGCCGGACCTCGACGGTGACCTGGTCGGCGAATCCCGGAGCGCGTTCTTTAAGTAAAGTTTCGAAGTCGTAG
>Ga0105245_10006653_pt1 | contig 10146 bp, 9 predicted proteins | sample KBSM54metaG_FD_81523 | JGI IMG/M metagenome (GOLD analysis project Ga0105245, IMG submission 81523) | Miscanthus rhizosphere microbial communities from Kellogg Biological Station, Michigan, USA - KBS M5-4 metaG | ecosystem: Host-associated > Plants > Roots > Rhizosphere > Soil | place: Michigan... | reverse complement strand
GGCGCGCGTTCGAGGAGCGCTTCGCCGCGCTACCGCACTTCATCACCGAGATCGACGGGGTCGACATCCACTTCATCCACGTGCGCTCCGAGCACGAGGACGCCTTGCCGCTCGTCGTGACGCACGGATGGCCGGGCTCGACGGTCGAACAACTCAAGATCATCGATCCGCTCACCGAACCCACCGAGCACGGGGCGACCGCGTCCGATGCCTTCCACCTCGTCATCCCCTCGTTGCCCGGCCACGGGTTCTCCGGGAAGCCGACCGAGACCGGCTGGGACCCCATCCGCATCGCGAGGGCCTGGGTCGAGCTGATGAGCAGGCTCGGCTACCCCGAATACGTCGCGCAGGGCGGCGACTGGGGCAACGCCGTCACCGAACAGCTGGCGCTGCTGAAGCCCCCTGGTCTGCTGGGCATCCACACGAACATGCCCGCGACCGTTCCGCCCGACGTCTCGCGCGCTCTGCAGGTGGGCGGGCCGGCGCCTGCGGGTCTGTCCGCCGAGGAGCAGACGGCCTACGAGGTGCTGGACCACTTCTTCAAGACCGGTGTCGGTTATGCCAACGAGATGGCCAACCGGCCGCAGACCCTTTACGGCATCGTCGATTCGCCGGTCGGCTTGGCCGCCTGGATGCTCGATCACGACGTGCGTAGCTACGAGCTCATCGCGCGTGCCTTCGTCGGACAGCCGGGAGGTCTGTCCCGCGACGACGTCCTGGACAACGTCACCCACTACTGGCTGACCGGCACGGCGATCTCGGCGGCGCGGCTGTACTGGGAGAGCAAGCTGCCCTTCTTCGACGTCAAGGGCGTCGAGCTCCCGGTCGGCGTGACGGTGTTCCCCGACGAGCTGTACCCCGCTCCGTTGAGCTGGGCGGAGTGGGCGTACCCCAAGCTCGTCCACTACAACAAGGTCGACGTGGGCGGTCACTTCGCCGCCTGGGAGCAGCCCCAGACGTTGTCAGCGGAGCTGCGGGCGACCTTCCGGTCGTTGCGGTGACGACGATGGCCGAGCTACCCGTCGAGGGCGTGCTCCCGGACCTCGACGGCGCGACGGCCTGGCTCAACTCCGCGCCGCTCACGCCGGACGGTCTGCGCGGGCGGGTCGTCGTCGTCCAGTTCTGCACCTTCTCCTGTGTCAACTGGCTGCGCACGGTGCCCTACGTCAAGGCCTGGGCCGGGAAGTACCGCGACGACGGGCTGGTCGTCATCGGCGTGCATTCGCCGGAGTTCCCGTTCGAGCACGACCTCGACAAGGTCCGGTCCGCCCTGACCGGGATGGGCATCGACTACCCGATCGCGCTCGACAACGCGTTCGCCGTGTGGCGCGCCTTCGACAACGCGTACTGGCCCGCCCTCTACTTCGTCGACGCCGAGGGCAGGCTGCGGCACCACCATTTCGGCGAAGAGGAGTACGTGCGCTCCGAGCAGGTCATCCAGCAGCTGCTGAGCGCGGCGGGGAGCGCCGGTATCGGCGACGACCTGGTGTCGGTCCAGCCGGACGGAGTCTCGCTCGGGGCCGACTGGTCCGCCCTGGAATCGCCGGAAACCTACGTCGGCTACGCCCGGGCCACCGGTTTCGCCTCGCCGGGGGGCTTCGAACCCGACCGCGGTCGGGTCTATGAGGAACCGCGGCGGCTCAGGCTCAACCAGTGGGCCCTGTCCGGCGACTGGGCTGTGCAGCCGCAACTCGCCACGCTGAACCAGCCCGGCGGCCGGCTCGTGCACCGCTTCCATGGCCGCGACGTCAACCTGGTGCTCGGCGCGGCAGCGGAGCCCGTTCGCTTTCTGATGCGGATCGACGGGGCGCCGCCCCGTGACAGCAGTGGGCTCGACGTGGACGAGCACGGCGCCGGAACCGTTTCCGACGAGCGGCTTTACCAGCTGATCCGGCAAGACGGCCGCATCGTCGACCGCACCGTTGAGATCACCTTCCTCGACGCGGGCGCTCAGGCCTACGTGTTCACCTTCGGTTAGCCGGAGGATCGAGCCGTGTCCTCCGATCACCCGACACCGGTTCGACCCGCAAGCGGGCCGATCGCCCGACGGCGCTGACGGCGCTGGGCAGCGACGGTAGAGGTCACCGGGGAGACCACCCCGGCACACCTCAAGGAGAGATCATGACCTCGATCACCAGCATGGAGCCGGAAGCCACCGCCGCCGAGAGAACCTCCGCCGTCGTCGAGCCCCGCGGCGTCGATTCCGACGGGAGCGGACAGCGATCGGCTCGAAAGACCGTCGTGGCGACGTCTGTTGTCGCCGTCATCGCTGTGATCTCCGCGGTCGTCGGCATCGTCTTCCCGGAGATGTTCGCGGCGGCCGTCGCCGTCACGGTTCTCGCCCTCATCGTTGCCCTCGATCGCGTCTTCGATGGCGTAGGGCAGCAACAGACCCCGCGGCCGTATTGGACGCTCTGAGGGCCATCCATGGGACAGCGAACGGGTGACTCGATCTGCGAGTCACCCGTTGTGGCTGGTGAGATGTGGTACGCCGCGAGGGAATCGAACCCCCAACCCACTGTCGGCGAACATATAATTTGTACTCAGCGTGCTCGCTGCTACTCATCAGTGCTCAATATGTGCGCTGACGTGCTAGAAGAGTCGGCGGTGACACCTCCGTCGCCACTCGTCCATTCGCGTGATTTGCCGTTGTTATCCGGGAGTTTTCCGGGACACGGTGGACGATGGACATCATGGCCCGCCCACCACTTGGCCTCGGCACTAGCCCTGGTCATTCACGAGAACCACGAATCGATCTTGTGATTGCACGGCGGCGCTGTGGTGGCGCGGTTCTGTGATATGGGCATGGTGAGTTGCCCGGCGTGCTGCTTCTGCCGGTAGCTCCGCCGCTCGTCGTGTCGGGATCGACGATCAACCAGCGGGAACGGGCAACGTCGTGAGTCGGGCGAAGGCCGCGGCGAGGTCGTGGGCCCAGGGCCAGGACGGTTGGATGCGTAGCCAGAGGCGACGCTGTCCGTGGGTGAGCCGCGCGGCGACGTGTAGCAGCCGGTAGCGCAGCGCCTTTGGCTCGGCCTTGGCCAGATCGCCGGACAGCAGCAGGTGTTGGGTCCAGGCGATCAGATCCACAGCCAGCATGACCACGCTCAGCCAGGCTTGGTTGATCGCGAAGGATCGGCTGGGGAAGTGGTTCAGCCCGGTGTCTTTCGCGCAGCGGATGCGGTCCTCGACCCTGTGGGGTGCCAGAACTCAAGGCTGGCCCTGACCAGCGGTGATCAGCGCTTAGGCATGATCCCAACGTGTCGCTTCGGCTCCTGTACTTGATCTTCTGGCAGGTGCTCGGGTTGATCCTGCTGATGGTCCGCACGTCCTCGACGAAGGACGTCGAGGTCCTTGTGCTGCGGCACGAGGTGCCGTCTTGCGCCGCGCCAACCCAAGCCCGCGCATGGACTGGGCGGACCGGGCCGTGCTCGCCGCCCTCGTCGGGCGGTTGCCCCGCGCGCTACGTTGCCATCGGCTTGTCACTCCGCACACGATCCTGTGCTGGCATCGCCGCCTCGTGCGCCGAGGATGGGTCTACCCGAACCGAACCCGTCGGCCACCGATCGGCGACGTGCTCGCGGCCTTGGTCGTGCGGATGGCGCGGGAGAACCCGCGCTGGGGGTACGTGCGGATTCAGGGCGAGCTGCTCAAGCTCGGCCACCGCGTCGGCGCCTCGACGATCCGCCGGATCCTCAAGCGCCACCGGATCCCACCGGCGCCGTTGCGGCACACCGACACCAGCTGGCGGCAGTTCCTGCGCACACAGGCCAGCAGCATGCTCGCGGTCGACTTCTTCCATGTCGACTGCGCGCTCGCGCTGCGGCGGCTCTATGTCTTGTTCGTGCTCGAGGTCGGCGACCGCAATCTGCACGTGTTGGGCGTGACCGGGCATCCCGACGGGCCCTGGACGACGCCGCAGGCACGCAACCTCCTCATGGACCTCGGCGAACGTGCCGCTCGGTTTCGGTTCCTCGTCCGCGTTCGGGCCGGGCAGTTCGCGGCTTCCTTTGACGCGGTGCTGGCCGATGCAGGCATCGAGGTGGTGACGATTCCGCCGCGGTGTCCGCGGGCGAACTGCTTCGCCGAACGCTTCGTGTTGACGGTGCGGACCGAGGTCACCGACCGGATGCTGATCTTCGGTGAGCGGCACCTGCGGCGGGTGCGGGTCAGCTCGGCGCGCACTCGGCGTGCGCCGTAGGTGCCGCGGGAGGCGATATGCACCTCACGGATGAGATCGGTCAACAACGTGTGGCGGACGTCGCGGGCGGAGGGTCCGCGGCCGCGGTGCTCGTGGTAGCCGGACTCGGAGACCCCGAGGATGCGGGTGGCCATGTGCACGACAGCCCCTCGCTGGCCATCACCGCGATCGCCGTGAACCGCCTTTTGGGGCACCACCTTCCCGAGCAGCTCGCTGGCGGCGGTGGATCGCCAGCTCGGTCTCCAGCTCGGCGATCCGTCGCTTCGCCACCGTGAGCTCCGCCTTCTCCCCACTGGTCAACCCGGGCTCAAGGCCCTTGTCAATGCGGTCTTGGCGCTGCCAGGTGTAGATCGACTGTGCGCTGATGCCCAAGTCCCGCGCCACGTCGACGACCGGACGCCCGGATGCGACCAGATCCAGCACCTTGCGCCGGAACTCCGGCGGATACTCATGCCTGCCCACCACAGCCCTCCTCGAGGGACCAGGTGGCCAAGATTCCAGCTGCTCAACTCCGGAGAACGAAGGACACACCACCTCGTAGAGGAGGTGCATTGGGCGCCGGGGGTTTCTCCGGGTTCGACGGGATTTTATTGGGCGGGAGGCAGTTTGATCGTCGGAGAGAACGACGATGGTCCGGTGGCGCCGAGTTGCGCAGCTCGTTCCTGGGTCACGGGGGTGTCGTCGCTGAAGATGATCGGGACGCCGGGGTAGTGCTTTCTGACCAATTCCAGGGCGTCTTCGTCCGGATGGTTGTACTGCGAGCCGTCGGTGCAGACCAGTACCCGTTCCGGCTCGATGAGATCGAGCAGCTCGGGGGTGACATTCTGCCTGCTGCCGTGATGGGACAGCTTGAAGAGCTGTACCGCGAGCTTCGCGCTGAGCCGTTTCGCCAGCAGTTTCTTGATCGACTCGGTGAGGACCGAGCTCCAGGCGTCGCCGGTGAAGAGAATGGATACGCTGGCGTACTCGAAGAGAAAAGCGATGCTGGATCCGTTCGATACGCTGGTGTCGCGCCCGAGCTGCCCGGGACCCCGCCGGGGCTGCTCGTCGAACGCGCTGAGCAGAGCTTCCACCGGGTCGGCGTCGCGGCTTGGTTGCGGCCACTTCGCGAGCAGCTTCTCGAGCCGCTCCGGGGTGGGGGAGAGTAGGACCGCGGTGGCACCCCCCGGCAGTGCGAGCTCGGGCGGGCCCGCCTTTCCGACCACCAGCGCTCGGCCTTCAACGATGCGGTTCCGCTTGTCGTCCGGTATCAGCTCGCTCAGGGCGTCACCTTGGGCCGCCGAGCGAGTGTGAGGGGCGATCTGGTCACGGCCGTTGAACCAGTAGTCGGTCGCCGTTAGTCGTTCGCCCTCGAGCGCTCGGATCACGCCTTCGATGTGGTCGCGGTCCACATGGGTCACGACGACGACGTCCGCCGCGGTCGGCGCTTCCGATGGGCCGAGCTCGAGTCCGAGCCCTTTGTCGAAGGCGGAGCCGAGCCCGCCGTCGACCAGGATCCGACGGGCAACTTGCTCGTCGTCGGTGTAGTCGAGCCGCAGGCAATCGCCGCAGGCCGCGTGCACAGCGGTCAGCCGCACGGGCGACGGTTCCGACTCGCGCGGTGCGGTCCCGGTCGTCGCAGTCGTCGTGGTCGTCGCAGCGGGCTCGGTCGACGTCGCACGCGGCGTGAACTGGCCCCAGTCGACCAGATTGTTGACACAGTCCCGCAGGTACTGCTTCCGCTCGTCGTCGTCCTGCAGCAGTTCCCACAGGTCTCGCAGGTGGTCGATCGAACTGAAGCGCTCGGCGAACGTGCAACGCCCGTGAAAGGCGTCGAGGTAGCTCTTTACGGCCGCGACAGCCGACGCCCGCATGTGTTCGGACCTTGTGGCCGTCATCAACGTGGTGAGATGCCGGTCGCCTTCGGCGACCCTTGCCCAGAAGTCGGTCGTCCTCGGCAGCCTGGCGTCAAGTAGCTTGTGTTCCTTCGGCTTGTTCGCCTCCGACGCGGCGCCGTCGGAGGGGGCCGGTTCGCGCAGCTTCGCGAGCGCGGTCGCGGCCTCGGACCGGTTACGGACCGCGATGATCTGGATGCGGTTCTCCACCCCATAGGCGCCGCGGGTGGTGCTGCTGATTCTGTCGTAGGCCTGGATCGTTTTGTCGAGGAGCTCCGCACGCTTCGGTCCGACCGCGACGCAGGTTGCCCACTTCTTGTAGACCGACGCCAGGATCGCGGCTCCCTCGTCATCGGCGAGTGCGCGGAGAGCGCCCTGGGCGAAGGCTTCGGCTTCGACGAAGAGCGGCTCAAGGAACCCCGACGGGGTGGGGACGGGCTTCCGAGCGCGGCCCTGTGCGGCCCGCGCCCGGCAATTGGCGGCTTGCTGCAGGTAGTCGACCGGCACGCTGCGGTCACAGGGACGGACGACCTCGTTCCCGGAGTCCTGGGTTCGGGTGGTGAACGTCGAGTACCAGTTCGCGGCGCGGTCGAACTCACCGAGCTCGCGCGCCGTCCGGCCCAGCCGTAGTCGGATCTCCGGGCTCACACTGTCGGGCTCCCCGGCCCACGCCTCCAACTGGGCGAGTCGTTCGACGAGCTGCTTCTGTCGGTTCCCGGATGAGTCTGGTCGGCGGCTCAGATCGGCCACTTGGACCAGAAGGGTCTCGATCCGGGTCTGAAGGTCGTTCAGGCTGACGGGGTCGTCAATCGTGTTCAGGCCGACCGGCCTGCCCCGGAGCACGAACGTGGGGTCCCCGTAGCACTGGTAGGCGGCCCAGTTGCGGGAGCCTGCCTTGCGGCGGGCGCGGGCGACGGCGTCGCCGAACGTGCGTCCGGCCAGCATGTCGGTGTGGAAGCTGACGGCGAAGGCCTTGGCGTCGGCGTCGCCGATCCGCCAGCCCGCTGCGACCACGGCGCGGACGCCGATCCGCATCAGGCTGCGGGCCAGTCCGGCCGCGAGTCGGCTCAGCCCGATCCGGGCGTTGTAGCAGCTGTTGAGGACGACGAGCTCGGGCACAGTCGGCATCGACTCGACGAAATCGGCCGTAAACCGGAAGGTCCTGGCGAGCAGGACTCCGGAGGCGGCGTTATCCCCCTCGACGTGCTGACCGTGCCCCGCCAAGTGCACGATCTGGTGGTCGCCCAGCAACTCGATGTTCAGGTCGGCCACATCGAGGGGCCCTTGATCGTCCGTCAGTAGCGTGGTGTCGAACATGCTCGACTTGAGCAGTGCGCCGACTTCCCGTGCCTCCTCCACGGCGCCGGTGAGCGGGGTGCCGGAGGTGGTGTACCCGGCGCCGATCACCAGTGCGGTGCCGACGCCTGCCCGGACGGGTTGCAGGCGCCGGTCGCCGGATTCGGCGAAGGCCCGCAGGATCGAGGCGGTGCCCAGCTGCCCGTCGCCGTCCACCGCCACAAGAGGAGCGGTGAACTGCTCCCAGGAGTAGGCCGCCGCCCGCTCGTTCAGGACGAGCTGAAGGTTGGCGCTGGCGAGGAACTCGGCGCGCAGGTCATGGGGGATGAGGCGATCCCGCAGAGCATTCAGCGCCTTACGGTCGTAGAGGTCGCCGCTCAGCCGGGAAGTGAGCGAGTCCAATGAGGCTCGGTCGATCTTGTGTGTGGCCCGGTCGGCTCGCGCTTCACGACCGAGCGCCGTCACCTCGATGATGGAGTCGCCGTCACCGCCCGCTCCGGCGCGTTCGGTCACAGAGAAGCGGGTCCACGAACGGTCTTGCTCGAGGACGGTGGCGCCCGCCGGAAGCGCGCCGTCTCCGCTGACGACGCGGACCAACGCTAGTTCGGCGAACTCCTCGTTGACCGCGGCGTTGAGTCCGGCGCGCCGGACCGCCGCCGCGGCGAGATCGGCCCGATGGGCGTACCGCTCCACAAACTCGACGTGCCCGACCCGGACGGTTGACGATCGTCCGCGACCCTCCTCGTACTCGCGCAGCTGCCGGTTCACGTCTCCGACCCCTTCGAGGATCGCCGTGACCGCATCCTCGGTCCGGAGGCCGCTGTCGTCGCGGACCCCGAGGAGCGCGGTCGAAACCCCCACCCGCTTCGTTTCCGCATCGTGTCCGGCGCTCGAGCTCTTCGAGAGTTGATATAGGCGCAGGCAGCGTTTCACCAGGGCTCGGTATACCGCGAAACGCAACTCGCGCGGACCGAGGGTCAGGCTGGATCCCAGACCGACGAGGTAAGCTCCGACCGGTTCGCTGCTCGGGGCCACATCGTGTCCCGGCTCCACAAAGACCGACGTCCCCAGGCCGCCGGGATAACGGCCCAAGTCCTGCCAACCGCTCAACAACTGCCCGAATTGCCGGTCGAGGAACCGTTCAGCGCCAGACATCTCCTCGTCCTCGTAGACACCGATCATCAATGCGAAGCCAGCGCTGTCGAAGCTGCCGTGCAGCACTGATACGGTCGCTCGGCTGGTCTCGCTGTTTGTCACTTAACCTCGATCCGGGCCGCCAGGCGCACTGGTGTGCACGCTGTCGCACTCTAGCCACCACCGTAGAGGAGGGATCCGATGAAGAACCTCGTGATCTGTCTCGACGGCACCGGGAACCAAGTACGGGCTACCCGGAACACCAACGTCGTGCTGCTATACCAGATGTTGGATCTATCCGACCCCGCTCGCCAGGTTGCCTACTACGATCCCGGCCTGGGAACCTTCAGCTCGGGGGCAGCCTGGACGCCGGTCGGCAAGCGCACGTCGCAGCTCAGCGGCCTCGCGTTCGGAACGGGGCTGCGCACAAACCTCGGCGAGGCCTACACCTGGCTCATGCAGAACTGGGAGCCCGGTGACGAGATCTTCGTGTTCGGCTTCAGCCGTGGTGCCTACACGGCACGCGCGCTGGCCGGGATGCTCCGAACGGTCGGCTTGATCCGCCCGGGTCTGGAAAACCTGGTTCCCTATGCGGTGCGGGCGCACACCCGCCGCTTCGACGACAAATCCAAGGACGAGTACTGGGGTACCGTGCACGAGTTCGCAAGGCTTTTTGCGCGTGCCGTCGGTGGCAGGCGCACCACCGTACCCGTCCGCTATCTCGGCCTCTGGGACACGGTCAAGGCCGTGGGCATCCTCCGATGGGAAATCCGCTGGCCCTACACGAATGCGCTTCCCAATGTGCAGCAATGCAGGCACGCGGTGTCCATTGACGAGAAGCGCAGGCCCTACAAGCACGACCCGGTGGCCTCGATCGCCAAGAACGGCACCCTGGAGGAAGCGTGGTTCGCGGGGGTGCACTCAGACGTCGGAGGAACCTTCGACGACAAGGGCCCACAGCTATCCACTATCGCCTTGAAGTGGGTGGCGCAAGCGGCCGTCGCGGCAGGGCTGAACGTGAAAGACTCCGTCTACGACTCGGCGTGCGCGGTAGGACCGGAAAATGCCTTGAGCCGTGTCCATCGCACGGGTCGAATCTGGGCGCTTGCCACCTACAAGCACCGGTCAGTACCCGATGGCGCCAGCGTGCATAGCAGCGTTGAGGCGCGTCGCCAACGGAATCCCAAATACGCCGAAGGCCGCTTCCAAGGCTCCGTGCGCTACATCGATGCGGACTGGGCAGGCAGACTCCGCCAACCGAGCTGAGGGACCGTTCCCGATGGTCGGATCGCCACGCGCGCCGACCGCGCGGGCGGATGTGACGGCTCGGGCTGGCTGTCCGCGGTGTGCGCGACGACCGCGCCCTCGACGTCTGTCGGCCGAACGGCGTCACCACATCGCGGCCTTCGCGATCTCGCTCATCACGGCCGTGTGGGTGCCAGCAACTCTGAGCACGTCACGCGACCTGCCGATATTCGTGGAGGACGCCGCCGAGCCGGTCGTGTCGTTCGATCTTGTGAATCTCGGTCGGTGCGCGGTGGGGGAGCGGTCGTGAGGGAGCGGCTTGCCTCAGGGTGCGGTGTGGCCTGTGATCGTTGTAGTGGCCTTCGAACTCGTGCAGTACGAACGCGGCGTGTCGTCGGT
>Ga0105245_10006650_pt1 | contig 10150 bp, 15 predicted proteins | sample KBSM54metaG_FD_81523 | JGI IMG/M metagenome (GOLD analysis project Ga0105245, IMG submission 81523) | Miscanthus rhizosphere microbial communities from Kellogg Biological Station, Michigan, USA - KBS M5-4 metaG | ecosystem: Host-associated > Plants > Roots > Rhizosphere > Soil | place... | reverse complement strand
GCAGAGCCTTTGCCCTTACGCTTGGGCGCATGTGACGGGCGGTTTTTCTTAGAAGGCGGCGCAGGCTGGGCCTGCTTCGGTCTACCGCCGCCGAGGCCGAACAGGCGTTGCAAGAAATGCAAGAAACCGTCGCTCACGGTCTCACCCCGCAGCCTCCAGTGGTTTATCAACTGCCCATTCGTTGTCTCAGCCTTCGAGCTCTAGCTCTTCTTGGATGTGACCACGAAAACGTTGCCGGGCACCTGGGACACTTTCTTGCTGCCGCACTTAGGGCACTTCGCCTTTGATGTGTGCTCCGAGATTGTTTCGGAGCGCTTTAACTTCTTCCCACACTTGTCGCAACGATACCGATAAGTCGGCATGGGAACATTTTACATGAGAAAGACAGGCGTGGTGAGCACCAACTCCCACTAGCGACCCCGTTACGCGCAAAACCGATTGTCGCCGCCATCCGTGCAGCGCGCTCGCCTCAGAGGAGGGAAAGCGATTGGCGTGATTGCTGAAGAAGCTCACGTAGAAATCGGCGTTCTTCAATGGCCTCCTTCGTATAGAGCCCATGTCGATACATCCCGTTGCGCTTGCCCTTCGGTGCGCCGCCGCGAGCCCCATGAAAGCCGCAAACGCTCCAGCCCCGAACGGCTGGGGCCTTGCACGGCGCTCTCGTGCGCTTCGAGCTCGCGCAGCCGCTGTCGCTGCGGCAACATTACATAAACTTGGTTCCAATGCCGGGGTGGAGACCTGTCGCGAGCGTGGGCCAGCCTCAAGATCGATGTCGTCGGCGAATTTCTTGGGATGCAGGTCAAAAAAAGGGAGAGCTTGTCCCCCGACCAGCTCCCCCGTCGTCGTGCAGCTTTTCCCTCTAGTCTGCGCGCGATTTCGACAGTGAGTAAATTCCGCGAGCACGGCAAATATGGGGCGGTCTCATATCGCCCAATAATAAAATCGCTGCGTTGCGAAAAAATCACACCAACAAAGCTAGATCAGTGAAGTGGAAAAAAGGCCCCCAGCTTGGGAGTTAGGTGCCTTAAGCGCTTTACGCGCGTGCATCGGGAGGGAAAGCCGACGCACTAACGGTAACGCCTCAACGTCTGGGTGGCGACGTTCCCCCGTTCATTCAACACCGACCGTTCAGCATCGCCGGCGATTTGCACCGATTCTGGCTCCTTGTCCGGATTCCGTATCGAGGGCTGAGATGCTGTGCGGCTATGGCTCGGGCTTCTTCTGGACCCGTTACCCTCATTCCGCCAGGATCTCCCGCAACCGCTCCGCCGCCTCCTGCCGCGATATCCTCCGCCGCGACCGGTCCAACAGAACCTCCCCGCACGGGAACGCCGCCACATTGTCCCTGATCTCGACCCCTGATTCCATCCGTCCCGCCGCCGCCTGCCTCACATCCACCTCATGCATAAACCAACTCGCGAGCATCCCAGGCCACCCAAGAAACCGGCACCCAATATGAAAATACAAATGCCGATAAAACTGCCCCGCCTGTCCATGCGCCACCAACCCCTCCTGGATCCCATCGACCGGGAGATCCCGCGTCGCCTCTCCGGACAAGTACCCTTCATACACCCGCCTCAACAAAAACATCCCCATCCCCAACCGGCTGCAAACCCCTTCCGGCTCCCCGTAACTCACCAGCCTCCCCACCAATCGATCACACGCCGTTCGTTCGCTCACCATCCGTCCTTTCCTACCACGACGACATCGAGCTCATGGCGAGCACGATGGCGGTCGACGGCTGTGCACCCGGTCGATTCAATGACAGGAGAGATCAAGGAGAGATGGGCGAGGAATGAAATCTCTTGGCTAATCCTTGCTTATTCGGCGCAGGAACCGCTCAAGTGCGGGGCGGGCGCTTTGATGAAGAAAACTCTCGTACGCATCGAGTTTTTGCTCAACGGTCTCGTGGGTCCTCCAATAAGTGTGGGCGATCGTTATTAAGATGACAGAAGCTCACGCGTCAGGAGAAATCCACGAATTTAGAGTCGAGAACCTCAGGCGTTGCGAACAAAACCCAAACGTAAACACACGTATTGACACTGCGGCCGCTGAAAATTGGCGTGTACAGTGCCTCTCAGGAGCGCTGAGGCGCTCCGTAGGGTCTGCGGACCCGGGGCGGGGAGCCAGGATTGCACGGAATCGATACCAACACGGTTTTGGACGACCGCCATCGCCGCGCGGCTCGCTCTGTTTGATCCAGCTATGTAAAGAGCGGTCAGCCGTCACGGCTGTCCTTGCGTGCCTGAGCAACCTTGCCCTCTTGTGACACGCGGCCGACCTCCCCCTTCGATGCTCCAACCCTGAGCGGTTTTTGCCTCTCCTTGGATTTCATCCCTTCAGATGCTGAGCGCTCCGAACCCGGATGAGGAGGCGCCTGATGGCTCAATTTAAGTTCAAGCGCATGTCGTGATAGGTCAGCCTGCGTCGTTGTGGCGGTTGTCAAATTTTCCCTGCGGCTCAGTTCCTCCTCGATGCGCTCAATGGCCTCTCCCAGCACTTGTGCCTTTGCAAGTGTACCCGTGTTGTCTCGAGTGGGCTTGGTTCCCCTGGGGTCAGCTTTTCCACGCATTTCGCGTTTCTGTCCGGCAGCAATATCCTTGGCTCTATCGCGGGCTCGCCTCAGGCGTCGAGCCAGAACTTTCAATTGTTCACCAGAAGCCTGCTCTATAGCCGGAGGTCGCGTTGCATGGACATCTTCCAGCTCAGCGGCGCTAAGAAGCCTTGCTTCCAGCTGTTTTCGGTCGCTCATGGGATTCTCCTAATTGAAACGGAATGATTATTGCGGACGCAGGATCTGTCCCGCCTTTACAACGCTAAGCCATCGAGACTGGCTCCATCAGCGAGCCCGCGACAGACTGACAATTAGTCCGCGTGTCGCCTCGGCTGCCAATCTGCCGCACGTCCGCTTTTGGGGGTAGGCGGACACTCCCTGTAATGGCTCAGCTGATGTCTTTATAAGTACACGGCCTAGCTACGCTCGAGGCACACACAGATGAAAGCTTATCCAGAGTGCAATGGTGATCGTGTCAAAACTTATCCAGACTGCAATGGCGATGGTGTCGTCGACAAAGATACGGACGATGAACGTCAATGCCCGACATTCGGTGGCGTTGGTTTTGTACCTGATGACGACGACTATGAAGAAGTAATAAAAACGTCGCGCGTTGCGCTCAGCGTGACCAAACATCAGAAGCAAACCATGAAAAGCATTCTGGGCGTATCGCTATTGATCCTGCTGATGCCGAGCGCTTACGCCGTCGCATTGCCGGGCGACAGCGCCGACGGGAAGCGCTTGCATGACGCCAGCTGCATGGGATGCCACGACACTGGCATCTACACCCGCAAGGACCGACTCGTTCAGTCTTTGGATGCGCTGAAGAAGAGGTTGGGCGACTGCAGTCATATGGCAAACAAAGAATTCTCCGCGAGTGAAACGCAGAACATCATCAAGTACCTGAACTATCAATTTTATCAATTCCGCTAGGCGTCAAAAGAAATTGACGCTGCGGCAGTATCAAATGCGTCGCGTTTTGTTGTGCCCCTCAGCCGAAAACGCTCAGGTCAAGGGAACGACCAGCACCAAGACTGTCGGCTTTTGGCACTTAGCGGACATCCTATGAGTTAGCAAAGACGTCCGCTAAGAGGCAGTCGATGGATGGGTCGCGAGAAAAACCTGCGTCGGTCTGGCGGGCATCGGATGTGTCGATCGTAACACCCTTGACCTTCATACGAGGTGCCTTGGCCACGGTTAGCTGGTATCTTTTGCCCGCAAGAGCGATAACTATCTGACGTGACTGCCCCGTGTGGTCGTCGCCCAGCTCTGACCGAGCGAAACCGCCCGGCACTTTCCTCCGCTTGCCGTCGACCCGAAGCTCGGGGAAGTCATCTCAGCGAAGCTAAGAGGAGGTTACCTCATGCCTAAGATCAGTGGCGTATGTGTTGGTGAATCTCTCGTTGGTGAAGGCAACGAGGTTGCTCACGTTGACTTATTGTTAGGTCCGCGAGGCAGCGCCGTCGAGACGGCCTACTGCATCGGACTGACCAACAATAAGGACGGCTTCACCACTCTACTCGCGTTGGTGGCGCCAAACCTTATGTGTAAGCCCCCGACGATTCTATACAACAAAGTGACAATCAAGGATGCACGCCAAGCAGTGCAGATGTTCGGTCCGGCGCAACATGCCGTAGCGAAGGCTGTGGCCGATTCCGTCGCTGAAGGCGTCATCCCCGCGAATGAGGCCGATGATCTCTTCATCACCGTCGGCGTGTTCATCCACTGGGAAGCCAAGGACGACAAGAAGATCCAGGACTTCAACTATCGGGCCACAAAAGAAGCTATCGCTCGCGCCGTGAAGGGCGAGCCAAAGGCCTCGACGGTCACGGCGGAGAAGGACAAGGTCCACCACCCGTTCGCCGCCGGCTGAAAGGAAGCACCTCCAGGGTCGAGGCAACCCAACCGGGCTCGGTTCGGCGCTGACTTCAAAAGATAGGTTTTTTATGGAGCCGCCTAGCCCCGGTGCTTTGCGCGGGCCTTTCCCTTTGTACCCCTGGTTGCAGGAGCAGATTCAGCTTCGGCCGACGCTTTAACGACGGGCTGCTCATCAAGCTGATCGGAATCGTCAAAAGGAAATTTTGAGTAGAGCTCCGCACTGTACGCCTGCAAAGCAGCCGCGATGAGCGCCGCATTTTTCGGTGCGTTCCAGCCGACGCACTTACAGATCACGCGCGGCGGGTGGCGCTTGCCGTCCAGGACGAGCCATTCACCGCTTTCTTCACCCTTCGCTTCAAAGAACCGTCGCTGTTCCATGCTAGCAAATGTTCAAGTGTGTTACGTGCCTGGTACGCTGCGAATTACTGACGGAAGGGAGCAAGAATGTTCGCCATCTGCCGCGCTATCTCTTTATCAAAGGAACCCAGAGTTCCTTTCCGCATATCATCATCAAGACCATGTGAGCCGGTAGTTGTCCTCCAGAAGGTATCAATTCTCGAACTGCTGAAACGGTTGGCAGCGTGAAGCGATCCCCTTCGGGTAATTCAAGCTCGGGTGGCAGTGATTGCATTGGATTTCCTCCCATCAAGCTAATCTGCTCTTAACGGTGGTCACGAGCACATCGCTTGGTGTCGTGGGCCTTCTGATCGAGTACCGGCTTTACTCGTCATCCGGCCTCACCGTTCTGGCCCGAGCAACGTGCAGGTTATCGCGACGGCGTGCTAATCAACCCGCCGATGCAATCGAGCGATTGAGGTTTCAGTGGTGATGGCCCGAAACGCTCTTGAGTATTTCAGACAGCAGATCACTCGGCGCCGAACGGCTAATGTCGCCTAGACTGAGGATGCCAATCATCCGCTTGCTCTTGTTGATCACTGGCAATCGGCGGACCTTCAGCTCTTCCATATGCCGAACCGCCTTAGCGAGGTCGTCATCCTCGCGGCAGCAGTGGATGCCTCGAGTCATCACGTCGCGCGCTGTAGCGCGGCGGGCATCGAAGCTGTCCTCCGCCAACCCTTTGCAGACGATGTCGCGGTCAGTCACCATGCCGATAAGTCGGTCATTCTCCCCGATCGGAATGGCGCCAATATCATGCTGCCGCATCAATTTCGCGAGGTCGGTGACAGGGGTGTCCGGATCGACCCAGTCGACGCCCTTGTGCATTACTTCTCGGACTTTCATGGGTGGACCTCCGTTAGTGGAGTTGATTGCGCTCTATGAAAATGCAGAGCGAGGTTCCCCCGTTCACCAATTATACAACCGACCCAATTCGTTGGTCACTACGTGTCGAAGCCGGGTGAGCTCGTGCCGAATCCAGGCGAGGATTTCCGGCCACAAGAGGCTGTGCGCATTGCGTACAGCCAATACGCCGACATGCCTCAACGCAACGCCGATATCGGGCTCGTAGAGCAATAGTGTCCAATTCCGGTGGGGTAGCGCGTCGAGAAAGGGCATGACCGAGCTCGGTGGGACGACGTCGCTCTCGGGATCGACCACTGCCAGGACGGGCACTGTCAGGTTTCTCGGCGCTGCCGTTTGCCCCTCAACGCGAAGAGTCCCGCGCAGGAATCGATTCTCACGGTAAAGATCCACCACATCGGCGAAGAGCGCAGAAGGCATTGCATACTCATCGAGAGTCCAGCGCTCGACCAGGAGATGGTTGCGCAGAGCTACGGGATCGCCCGCGCTCAAGAGCAGATCGCGCCAGCGCCACCAGAGGAAGCTCTCCGGAGAAGCGGCTAGGCTCAGCGCGTTGAGCATGGTGCCGGGATAAGCTGAGACGTAGCGAAGGGCGTCTGTGGCCGGGACCATACGAATGAGATTGGCAATAGCTCTGGGGTCTCCTGAAAAACTGAGCGGCGCTTCAAGCAAAATGAGGGCACGCACGTGCTTAGGATGACGCGAGGCGAAAATCGTCGCTAACGTGCCGCCGAGAGAATGGCCGGCAAGGACGGCGGGCTCGCCGATAGCCTTGGCGCATTCCAGGATGAGCTCGTCGACATAGACCGCAAGTCCATTGTCAGGACCGTTCGGCGGCGTTTCCGGCCACTCCAAGACGTAGACACGGAATTGTGCCTGGAGGCATGCCAATACCGTGCTGACTGAGGGCGTCAGGTCCCAGATGTAGGGTTTCTTGATCGGCGCCGGGATTATCAGAAGGGACGAGCGATTTCCCTCGTCCCCATAATCGCGGAGCTTCATCCCAGACCGCTCTAACAAGAGTCGCGACGGTGTCTCAGTTCTAGCGAGCCAAAGGTCAAGCACGAGGCCGTACCAGCGCCGCATCTCATCGGCTGCGGCGAAGCTCATGAATTCGCTCGTTAGCGGGACTGACAGCAAAACTAAGCCAAGATGACGCTAGCCCAACGTCTCGAATAAGTCAGCGTTCCTCACTCTTGAGCGCAATGCTTTGATAAGCCATGGTTGGTCAACCAGGGGGCAAGGATTGCCCAAACGCCAAGAGCGAGGTTTAGCCACTCCTCCCCAGGCCGACGCCTTGACCGCATATTCGCTCGCATTGCCGCGGCGTGAAACCCACGCGCGGGAATTAGGAGTTTGGCCGTCATAGCCAGTGATTGGCGTGCAGTGATATTCTTCTTGCACGCGGGTTGGCTTCCCAGGTCAGGAGCATTTTGCGCGCGGCGAAATCGACAAGGAGGAGTTCGAGAAATAGCGCAGATTCTGACGCCTAAGTGCGCCAGCATGGATTAGAGGAGCGTGTGAATCCACTCGAACGCCGGAACCAGCGCGCACGGCCAGCTCCGCTGCGCATCATGACGTACAACGTCCACCGATGTGTCGGCGCAGATGGACGAGCAGACCCACGACGGATCGCCGACGTGATCGCTGCTTGCCAACCCGATATGGTGGCGCTCCAGGAACTCGATGTCGGGCGCCTTCGTACCGGTGGTATTGATCAGGCTCATGCCATCGCTCATCCGCTCGGCATGAGGGTTCACTTCCATCCGGCGCTCCAGGTTGAGGAAGAGCTCTATGGCGATGCAATCCTCACCGCATTACCGATGCGCCTGATGAAGGCTGGACCTCTGCCTCGAAGCGTCGGTTTCGAACCGCGCGGGGCACTCTGGGCGGCCATCGAGGCAAACGGCACCGAGATTCAGATCATAAACACGCACCTCGGCTTGCCGGCCTACGAGCGCATGGCGCAGGCCAGGGCTCTGCTGGGCAAAAACTGGCTCGGCCACCCGGAGTGCCGCGATCCTGTTATCCTGCTGGGCGATTTCAATGCCAGGCGCCGGTCCGTCGTCTATCGCATGTTCACGGCCAAGTTGCGTGATGCCCAGCTCGTGCTGCACAAGCGCGCGCGTCGAACCTTTCCCGCACGCGTGCCAATGCTGCGCATTGACCATATTTTTTGCAGCAGATCGGTCGACGTGCTCGGCGTCGAGGTGCCGCGAAGCCAGCTGGTCCGCACGGCTTCGGATCACCTGCCGCTGGTCATGGACTTCCGCATTGTTGACCATGAACGGACTCTGGAGTCAGCAGCCGCCGAGATGGTCTTGGTGTCTGATGGTTAATCGCTAACATCTCCCGATAAGCGGCGGACGTAAGCCACAAGCCAAATTTACAATGCGCTCCCCGCCATTGTGCGGCATGCGGAGATGATCGTTGGTCAAGTGTGTTCGCGCGTGTGGAGATGGCCGATCATTGGTTGAAACCGATGGATGATAAGGAATCGCGGAGATCAGCTGCCGTTCCATGCGCGAAGGCCTGGGGTGCGGCCAAGCGGTCAAAAATCTGCTAAATCTTAGCACGTCATGGCTTCAGTCGGTGTTTGATGGGGGCAAGTGGAGGTTTGAGCCCTCGTGAATATCCCCAACGCACTGACGCTGGCGCGCATCGTCCTGGTGCCGCTCATCGTGTGGCTAATCATCACCCATGAGATGGCGGCGGCCTTCGTGTTGTTTCTGCTTGCGGGCCTCTCCGATGCGGCCGATGGCTATCTTGCCAAGCGCTTCGGCTGGCACACCGAGCTTGGCGCCTATCTCGACCCCATCGCCGACAAGGTCCTGCTCGTCAGCATTTATTTGACGCTCGGATTTACTAACCATTTGCCGGTCTGGCTCGTAATCGCCGTCGCCAGCCGCGACCTCCTCATCATCGGAGCCTTTATCTTATCGTGGATACTGTCGCGCCCCATCACCGTCTCTCCGCTCCTCGTAAGCAAAGCCAATACCCTTGCCCAGCTCGTGCTTGCCAGTCTCGTCTTGGCGGAGCTTGGCCTTGGGCTCGGGCTTGAGCCGTTCGTGACTATCTGCGTCTGGATTACGGGCGCGCTTACCATTCTGTCTGCAACCGTGTATTTCTGGGTATGGCTCAAGCACATGGCGAGCTATGAGCCTCAGCCTGCGCCGCTACTGGCGCACAAGAGCTGTCCGGAGCCGATCAACACCGGAGCGAATTCTCAGGTTAGGACCTCGTGATCTTCAGCTCATTTTCGACCCGACGAATGCCGGGGCCTACCTCAATCGGGGCAGCGCCCAGGTCTCGGCCCGTGAGGTCGCGCTTGCGCTGAGCGACTACAACACCGCACTCCATCTGAAGCCTGACTTTGTCGAAGCTTGGTATAACCGAGGTAAGACCCGTGGGGTGCAAGCGTTGAAACCCCGAGCACCCGCAACGCGCCTTTGTTCGAAAAGCCTTACGACTTGGAAGCAGTTGTGACCAAAATTCGAGCAACGATAGAAGCCTCTCAAACAGGGTCATAGTTCCATCATTCTCATCCGGGCTTTCTATTGCGGCTGCCAAGCATCTGACGGCTCCGAAGCAGAATCCCCTTTTTGATCTGGAGCTTCTGCATCTTTGGCTAGATTGGTGGCCTTCTCAAGCTCAGTACTCAGTCGTTCTACCTCAGACTGCTTCTTCTCGATTTCGGAGTGGGCCTCATCCAGGTCGCTTTGAAGTTGTGTTCGCGCCCGATTGGATGCATCGAGTTCTGTTTTCAGATTGGCAACGACCCTTTCAAGCTCCCCCATTCCCGCCCTTGCTTGAACAACCTGCTCGTTAGCCAACCTCAATTTCGTTTGTATCTGAACCAAAGGAAAGACCAGAAAGGCAAGCGCAAAGACTGCTAAGCCAATAGCAATCCACGCCCATACTCGCATGAAAGACCTTCCTCTCTGCTATCTGCCCGTCTGCCTCGCTCCCGGTACGTCAAAGAAGCTGGAATCGAGCACCTTCACTGAGAGCTAGAGCCGTCTTTCTCCTGGCGCCGGTGAGACTGACTCGCCCTGCTCAGGTGGAGTTGACTTCTGTTTTTCAAGCTCACCTTTCAGTCGCTCAATCTCTACAGTGGCCTGATCTAGTGCGGCCTGTAATTTACTGCGTTCAGATTCAGCGTCTGTGGCTGCATTGGCCGCGGTTTCCAGTTCTGTAGCCCTGGCATTTGCCTGTTGCGTAGCCTCTTTGGCCTTTGCAAGTTCATTCTGCATTGCTTCAAGTTGAGATTGGTTTTCGCTGAACTTGGATTGAGTGGTATCCCTCTCCGCAGATACTGACTTTAGTTGCTCAGTTAAATTAGCAATTCGCTTTTCGCTTTCAGAAAGTTTCTTTGTTGTCTCGTCGGTGATGGTTTCGAACCGCCTTTGACTCGCTTCTCGTTCAGTGGTCAGTTGTGCGTACGCTTCCTTCTTGGTT
>Ga0105245_10006649_pt1 | contig 10151 bp, 10 predicted proteins | sample KBSM54metaG_FD_81523 | JGI IMG/M metagenome (GOLD analysis project Ga0105245, IMG submission 81523) | Miscanthus rhizosphere microbial communities from Kellogg Biological Station, Michigan, USA - KBS M5-4 metaG | ecosystem: Host-associated > Plants > Roots > Rhizosphere > Soil | place... | reverse complement strand
CGAGCGCGCGCAGATCATTGAGGCTTCCGAGTCCTCCCGACGCGAACACGGGAAACTCCGCAGTTTCCGCGACATCCTCCATGAGCGGCAGATCGGTGCCATTCATTGCTTCTTCCCGGTGCACGGCAGTCACCAGAACTCCTGCCAGCGGCAGCCCGTTCAGCTCCTCGATGAGATCGAGCACCAGCTTGGGGTGGGTACGCGTCCAGCCGTGCGAGAGAATCTTCCGCCCTCGAACATCGGCGGCGACGACGATCGATCCCGGGAATAACTCGGACATCTCGGCCAGCCAGTCGGGATCCTCCAAAGCTCTGGTGCCAATGATCACGCGCTGCGCGCCGTCGTTCAGAAGCTGCTGGATCAACTCGCGGTTTCTGACACCGCCTCCAACCTGGACCTCAATGTCGGTGGCGCCGAGGATGGTCTGAATTTCCGCGGCGTTATTGCCCCGTCCCGCCACCCCGTCGAGATCGACGAGGTGAAGATGACGAAAGCCGTATTGGCGCCAGGCAGCCGCCACTCCGACCGGATCCGAAATGCGAATTACCTCCTGATCGTAGGAGCCGCCTGCGAGTTGAACGCAGGCACCACCCCTCAGGTCGAGCGCGGGAATTGCGATCATCCGGTTCGCCGCGAACTCGAGGCATGGATCATGACAGGCGGGGGTGCGGCGTTCATTTGCATGTTCGCGGGCTTGTGAATAAATTCACAAGCTGAAGTTCCGATTTACTCTCGAAAGTGCACTACTGTACGGCTCTGGAGGCCTCAAAAGATGCGGTTCCACGAATTCGCAGTTGCAGTTGGAGTTATCGTGCTCGGCGCCTGCGCAGGCGGAGAAAGCAAGCCTGGCGACACGACGCACGTTGCGGTTGATACAAGTTCGACAACGACGACAACGACCACCGGTGGCGCTACCTCGACGACCACTCCGGGCGCCACAACCAGCACAGGCACGATCGCCGCGATCACCGGAACCACCAAGACCGTCAATATGGTGGGTGACGCCAAAGGATATCGATTCGAGCCCGCGAATATTACCGTCAAGCAGGGCGATGGCATCAAGTTCGTCGTCGTCAGCGGCGGCCCCCACAACGTTGCCTTCGACCCCGCCACGATTCCGGCAGACGTGAAGGGACAGCTCGATGCCAACATGGGCACCGACAAGATGGGCGAGCTCTCGAGCAACATGAAGATGAATCCTGGTGAGTCCGTCACTGTCTCTTTCGGGAACATCAAGCCAGGCCAGTACCCGTTTCACTGCACGCCGCACCTGGCGCTTGGCATGAAGGGCACGATCACCGTTCAGTAGGTCCGGTGTTTGAAATACAAAAAGGCGGAGCGATCGCTCCGCCTTTTTTGCGTCCGGTCGTGTTCTCTGTGTTCCTAATCGACGGCCGGCATTTAGATTGGAGATGAGCGAGAGAATGATCGAAACCGGACTGTTGCGGTGCGTGCTACGCCGTGGCAGCCCTCGCGCCTGCCCCTAACTCTGTGAATCTTTGATTCGATGAACGTTCATAGCATTGCACGGATGAGCGGCGGCTCTGCCTACCTCTGGATGGCAGCACGGGCGAGGAACGCGCTGCGCCGGGTGGTAGTGTTTGGAATCGTTGGAGGCGTGGTCTTCATCGGTGCGCTCATCGCGTTCGTTCTGGTGCCAAGAAACGCGTCGCGTAAAGCCCAGGCGGTTGCTTCGAGAATCGAGACGCGGACGGACTCGTCTCCGATGGTGGCAGCGCGAGACCGCTATCTCGCCGAGCTCAACTCGGTGGACTCGGTGTTGAACGCGACGCGCCGTGCCTTGATGCCGGCGCCCGTCGCCGTGATCGACACCTTTCCTCCCGCTGTGAGGGCGCAGCGCGATACGCTGAGCGCCGAGCTCGCTACTCTCAACCGTCTGATCGATCGAGCGGAGAACGCTCCCCTGCCCACCTCTTACCGCGCGCTGGCTGCTTCTCCGAGCGTCGCTGCCGATCCGCGGGTCCGCGTTCTCCTCGACTCGCTGGCCGACATAGAGCGGGAGAGGAATGCCTTCGGAGCGGTTGGCGGCGTAGATCCGGTTTATCTCTCACTGACTTCACGCGCGACGGCGATTGGCCGCCAGATTCAAGGAATAGCTGACGCGAAGCGCGGCGAAGTGCGAGGGAAGCTGGCGCTCATCCGGCCAACGCCCGCCCCGGTAGTGAAGCCCGTGATTACGGTCGATACGGTCAAGCTGCTCGCCCAGCGCGCTACCGCGCAGCAGAACGCGACGACTGCATCGCGACAACTCGATCAGATCAATCAGAAGAACACCCGCATCGACCGCGAGACGGCGCGTGCCCGCGAGCTCGCGAACGTTGGCGCGCCGCCGTGGGCGATGCTGGCGGCAGCCGCAGTGCTGGCTTTGGCGGTCGGCTTCGCCGCGTCGTTCGGCACTGAGCTGAAGCGTCCGCACATCGCCGATCCGCGAGAGGCCGAGCAGATAAGCGGGGCCAGAGTGCTGACCGTCATCAAACCGCCAGAGGTCGTGGTGGAGCGAAGTAGGCGACAGGCCGACGTAGAAGCGCCGCCTCTGATCGATGTCGTATCGGAGAGCTACAGAACTCTCTACCTGCACATTGCCTCGGTAGAAGCGAGTGTGCCGATCGTCACGATTGCTGGTGATGATCCAGGAATCGTCGCCACGGTAGCGGCCAATCTTGCGGCATCCGCTGCCTACGAGGCGAGGAGCACGCTGCTGGTCGACGTCGATCCAACCACTTGCAGCGTGGCGAGCGTCCTGCGAATTCGCCCAGATCCCGGCCTTTCCGGAATCATCACCGGCTCGGCTACGTGGCCGGAAGCAATCGTACCGACGACCATCGGGCGCGATCGACCCCTGGACGTTCTTCCCAGTGGGACCAGGCGATCGGGACTGCCTGAATCGAACGTGGTCGAAGAAGTCCGGCGGGAGCTGGCGCGGATGCAGCGGCGCTATGACTTCATCATCATCGCGGCTCCGACCAGCTACGTGCAACGCGCCGCAAGCAGCATCATCCCCGCACCTGATCTCATTCTTTGTGCTCGCATAGCACACACGACCGTCGGGAGTCTGAAGAGCGCGGTGGACAGTCTTCGCGGCGCCGACATGAGAGTACACGGTCTCGTGTTGTGGGATGCTGAGATGCCGCAGCTGGAAACGCGCGAGGAGATGATTGGCGCGACGCGGCAGGCCGGAGCTTTTCAGCCGGAGCTGGCCGCGGCACGCTAACTGGCAATGGCCGAGACAATTCCTGATCTGAGAAGCGTTCCGAGGGCGCGCGCGTATGCGGAGCTGACGGAGCATAGCGAAGCCATCCTCGAGGGAGTCGAAGACGAGGTTACGGCAATGGCTACTATCGCCGCACTCGTGCATCACGCCTTTGGACATCTGTGGACCGGGTTTTACCGGGTGGTAGTGCCCGGCCAGTTACTGCGGGTAGGACCCTATCAGGGCAGCCTCGGCTGTCTGGAGATTGCCTTTGGTCAGGGTGTTTGTGGAACGGCGGCGGCTGAGCGAAGAACCGTAATCGTCCCCGACGTCGAGAAATTCCCCGGCCATATCACCTGTGACGCGCGGTCCCGATCGGAGATCGTCCTGCCGATCGTGGATCGACGGGGTGATCTAATCGGCGTTCTCGACATAGATTCTGACCAGCTCGATGCTTTTGGTCCGGAAGATCAACAAGGCCTCGAAAGACTCGTTTCCTGGTTCGCAAAGACGCAATGAGTGTCACGGGCTACTCGGACGTCATAAACCACGCGTTCGCATTTGCGGCGAAGCATCACGATCGCCAGGTGCGGAAGGGGACGAAGCTTCCCTACCTCACGCACCCCGCCAACGTGGCCGTCATTCTAACGCGCTACGGTCGTGACAACGACACCATCGTTGCCGGCATCCTGCATGATGTAATCGAAGACTGCGTTCGCGATGGCTACACTCGCGCCATGCTGGAACAAAGAATCGGTGACAAGTTCGGCGCAAAGGTGCTGGACACCGTTCTGGGCGTGACCTACAGACGCCAGGACGACGACGGAGTCGAGCTTTCCTCCGAGGAGCGAAAGACCGATTATCTGAACCGACTCTCAACCGCCAGTGAATCGGCGCGCTGGGTTTGTGCGGCGGACAAAATCCACAACGCTTCGTCGATCATATCCGATTTGCGCCGAACCGTTGATTCAACGTCGGTCTGGAACCGCTTCGGTGGCGGCAAATCAGCGACCGCCGGGTGGTATCGACGTGTGTACGATCGGCTTCGCGAGATCGGCTTCGATGCGCCAATAATGTCGGAGCTGGATCAGGTCTCGAAGGACCTCGAAGAGCTGGCGCGGTAGAGCGGTCTTCAGCCGAGTACGACTGGCTCTTTCTCCGCGTAATTCTTCTCGACGTAGGTCTCGAGAATCTTGAGGAACTCGGGGACAATCGTTTCGCCCTTGAGAGTTACCATCAGCTTTCCGTCCACATAGACCGGAGCTTTTGGCTCTTCAAAGGTGCCGGGCAGTGAAATTCCGATATTGGCGTGCTTCGACTCGCCTGGCCCATTCACAACGCAACCCATCACCGCGACCTTCATGTCCACGACGCGCGGATAGCGCGCGCGCCACACAGGCATCTGCTCGCGCATATAGGTCTGTATGTCTTCAGCCATGTGCTGGAAGAACGTCGAGGTGGTGCGACCACACCCGGGACAGGCGGTCACCTGTGGATTGAAGTTCTGCAGCTCGAGCGACTGCAGAATCTGCTGGGCGATGCGGACTTCTTCGGTTCGGTCGCCTCCGGGGCGCGGCGTGAGCGATACGCGAATGGTGTCGCCGATTCCCTCGGACAACAGGATCGAAAGCGCGGCCGTGCTGGCGACGATTCCCTTGGAGCCGAGACCGGCCTCGGTGAGTCCGAGGTGAAGTGGGTAGTCGCAGCGATTGGCGAGCTGCCGGTACACCTCGAGCAGATCCTGAACGCCCGAGACCTTGGCCGAAATAATTATGCGATCGTGACCGAGTCCCATTTCTTCAGCGATGGCGGCCGACCGAAGCGCGCTCTGCAGCATCGCTTCGATGTAGACCTGCTTCGCCGCGCGCGGATTCGGATCACGCGCATTCTCGTCCATCAATTCAGTGAGCAGATCCTGGTCGAGCGATCCCCAGTTAACGCCAATTCTGACGGGCTTGCTGTTGTCCAGCGCTACCTGGATGATGGTCCTGAAGTTCTCATCACGGCGCTTGCCACCAACATTTCCGGGATTGATGCGATACTTGGCCAGCGTTTTCGCGGTGGCGGGATATTTCGTGAGGAGCAAGTGGCCGTTGTAATGGAAATCTCCAATGACCGGCACAGTTACACCCATGTCGGCCAGCCTGCTTGCAATCTCCGGCACCGCGCGGGCGGCCTCGTCGTTGTTGACCGTCACGCGGACAAGCCGGCTTCCGGCGCTCGCCAGCTCCGCGACCTGAAGGGCGGTCCCGGCGGCGTCGGCCGTATCGGTGTTGGTCATCGACTGCACGACGATGGGATGGTCGGAGCCGACGGGGACACCGCCAACGAATGCAGTCGGAGTAATTCTTCGCGTAATGGTCGGCAACGGCGCTTGCGTGTGTTGAATTTGAAAGCTAATTCGGTGGCCCAAGCAGTGCAGGGAAACCGCGCGCGACTTCCCTTCCAGCCTTCATGGAGCTCTGATGGTTGATACCCCAGAACCTGTTGTCGAGACACCGGCGGCGCCTGTTCACGTCAAGAAAAAGCGCAGCAAGCTGCTTCTGATTCCGCTTGTCATTCTTCTCATTCCCGCGGTTATCATCGCGCTCTGGATATGGATCGCGCTGGGCTGGACCTACGCGAAAGGCGAGCGAGCTGGTTATGTCCAGAAGATTTCGAAGAAGGGATGGCTTTGCAAAACGTGGGAAGGAGAGCTGGCAATGGCGAATCTTCCCGGCACAATGCCTCAGATTTTCGCGTTCACGGTACGCAACGATTCAATCGCGCATGTGATCGAAGAGAACGCCGGGAAACAAGTGTCGCTGACCTATGAGCAGCATCGAGGCGTGCCAACGTCGTGCTTCGGGGAGACCGAGTATTTCGTCACCGGGGTGAAGCGCACGTCACCTTGAATCTGTCTATTGTCGGCTCAGCCGGTCCTTGCTATTTTTTCTGCCAAGTCGGGCCAGGGGTTGGGTGAAGATCCTGCTTCAGGCTCAAATCCAGGTGCGGGGTTAACGAGACCCGCGTATCAGATTGTCGAGGGTCGGGCGTGTTCCGCTCCCCAAGACACAATTTTCCAGGAGTAGGGAATGCGTACGACCGGCAAAGTGAAGTGGTTCAACGATGCGAAGGGCTTTGGCTTCATCACACCTGACAACGGGCAGAAGGATTGCTTCGTTCACTACAGCGCCATCTCCGGCTCGGGATTCAAGTCCCTTGCTGAAGGTGATGCAGTAGAATTCGACATCGTCGAAGGTCAGAAGGGTCCGGCTGCCGAGAACGTGACGAAGACTTCTTAATCGACGTCGGCTTCACTGGCACAATCTGGCGGGGCGTCTCAATCGAGGCGCCCCGTTGTCGTTTTTGGAGGTCGGCCTCGGCGCGGGAGCGGAGCGATCTCTACGGCTCGCTCGAGTCGCTCAAGCAATGATTCGAGCAAGGCGGGCAAGTCGACCGACAGCTGCAAGCCCTGACTGGATGTGAAACGACCATCGCTCGAAACCATCTGCTCCGATATCTCCAGCGCCCGAGCCAGGGAAAGCCCCAAGTCGCTGGAAAGAAGATCAGCCAAAGAGAGTCGCAGTAAGGCGTCGATGCTCAAGCGGCGCGAGACTCCCTGCCGCTCCTGGCGAACGCCGACCACTCTGAAATGGGAAACGGCATTGTCGAGCCACTTCACCGGCACCTCAAGTGCAAGTGCCGCTGTAGCAATGGTATAGGCCCTAGCCATAATAATATCCTACATAATTAGGATATTAAATGCAAGCAGGACTGCCTATGCCTAGAGATTCAGGGTGGGGTTATATTGCCGGCCAAAGTAATGCCCTTGCCGGTCCCCAACCTGCCTAACGGATGAATCGACTTCGTCGTGCTCTGCTCGTGCCAGTGTTCCTGACCGCAACGGTTGCCGGCACTGCTTCCGGTCAAAAAACCTACGCGCTCGCTCTGGGAGGTGGACCCACGATACCGGTTGCGAAACTCGGCGACATCGAGAAATCCGGCTATAATGGGCTCGTCAGTCTTGCAATCGGCGTCGCAGAACTGCCCCTCGGCGTTCGGTTCGATGCGATGTACAACACCATGCCGAAACGCGAGGGTGCTGTTGCGCCGGGGAATACGCCGAGCGCCGACTTCCGAGTAATGAGCGCACTGGCAAATCTCATATTCGCTTTCCCTGGCACAAACGCCAAAGCGTATATCCTCGCCGGTGCCGGTCTCTATAACTCGAAGGCCGATACCAGTGGAGCGAAAGCGTTGAACAATCTTGGATTCAACGCCGGCGTAGGGACGACATTCGGCACGGGACCGTTCTCGATCTTCGTCGAGTCGCGCTATCACAGCGTCTCGAGAAGCGCTTCGAAGGGCGGAGTTTACCAGTTCGTTCCGGTCACGCTCGGAATACTCTTCTAGAAGAGGGCAAAGAAAAAGGGGCGCATCTGCGCCCCTTTTTTTGTTAGTGTACTTCCCTACACTGCTCGTAACACCAGCTCGTTGCCACGAGCGATGTCCGGAGTAGGCCGCAGCGCTTCGCGCGCGGAGTTGATCTGCGCCGCGACGGCAGATGGTCCAGTCCCACCGGGAAGATCGCGCCGCTCAACCGATCGCGATGGCTCGAGCCAGTCGAGTACATCATCCCCGAACAGTGCATGCGCGGCCTTGAATGAGGCGAGCGGCAAGGCGCTAAGCTCGCAGCTCTCCGCCTCGCTCTCACGAATGAGCGATCCGATAGCCAGGTGCGCCTCGCGGAAGGTGGCGCCCTTCTCCACCAGATAGTCCGCGAGATCTGTGGCCATCATGCTGCTCGAGATCGCAGTCCGCATTCGCTTTGCATTGAAGCGCGTCTCCTGTAATGCGCCCGCGATCGCCGGCAGCACCAGCAAGGTCGTATCGACGGCGTCGAAGAGGACGCGCTTGTCGTCCTGCAAATCCTTGTTGTACCCGCTCGGCAATCCCTTCAAGGTGGCGAGCAGTGTGGCAAGATCGCCAATTGCGCGTGCGCCAGATCCTCGCGCGAGCTCGAGCGCATCGGGGTTTCGTTTCTGCGGCATCATGCTGGATCCGGTGGTAAAAGCGTCACCGAACTGAACGAAGCCGAACTCACTGGAGCCGTAGATAATCAGGTCTTCAGCGAGCCGTGACAGATGCGTTGCCATCATCGCCACCGCGAACAGCAACTCGGCTACAAAGTCACGATCGCCCACGGCGTCGATGCTGTTCTGTGAGATGGAACTGAAGCCGAGGCTACCCTGGAGCAGCACCCGTGACACAGGGAAGGCGCAACCCGCAATCGCTCCAGACCCCAACGGAAGCACGCCCGCGGTCCGCGCGGCCGACGCGATTCGGGCGCGATCACGCTCGAGCGGCCAGAAATGCGACAACATCCAATGTGCGGCGGACACTGGTTGAGCGCGCTGCAGATGCGTATATGCCGGCATCAAGGTGTCCTGCAGCGCGTTGGCGTGGTCGAGCATCACCTGCTGAAGTGCGCGAGCGGCGGCATCGAGCTGATTGGTGGCGTTCATGGCCCAGAGACGCGTTGCCGTAGCAACCTGATCGTTGCGACTGCGTCCGGTATGAAGCTTCGACGCTACTTCACCGACCTCCTCGTGGAGAAGTCGGTCGATCATGGTGTGAACATCCTCGTCGGACGCGATCGGTTGAGCGCCGGCACCCAGCTTCTGAGCGACGGCCGAAAGGCCGCGCTCGATGGTTTTACTCTCTTCGAGAGTGAGAACACCAGCGCCCCAGAGGGCAACCGCCCACGCCTGAGATAGATTGATATCGAACGGCCAGAGGCGAAAATCAGTGCCGATAGACCGGTTCAGGGATTCGAGCGCGGCAGCCGTCGGGGTGGAGAAGCGTCCACCCCAAAGCCTGTGAGATGTGTGGTCCGACATGCTGACCTCCTTGTCGGTCAAGCTATCGCCAGTGCAGCGGCAGATTCGGGCTTCTTTGTCTCCTCTTCGCGGCGAGCGGCGGCCAGCTCCTGATCGCGTATGGCGCGGACGCGTGCTGAGAGGCCGTAAAGCCGAATGAACCCGGCGGCGTCGCTCTGCTCGTAAACATCGTCCTCGCCGAACGTCACGAAACGCTCGTCGTAGAGTGCGTACTCGCTCTCGCGTCCGATTACCGAAGCAGTGCCCTTGAACAGTCGAAGTGTGACGGAACCGGTGACGCGCTCCTGCGTGACGTTGACGAACGCGTCATACGCCTCACGCTCGGTGGTCCACCAGCGGCCTTCATAAACCAGGTCGGCGTAGCGCGGCGCAATGGAGTCCTTTGCCGCGAGCGTACGGCGATCCAGTACCAGCTGCTCGAGCTCGCTGTGCGCGGAGTAGAGCAGGGTGCCACCCGGAGTCTCGTAGATGCCGCGCGACTTCATTCCAACCAGCCTGTCTTCGACCAGGTCGATTCGACCGACCCCGTGTCTGCCGCCGATAGTGTTCAGGGCACCTACAAGATCGACCGCATCCAGCTCGGCGCCATTGACCGAGACCGGAGTTCCGTTGACGAACCCAATCGTGACTTCTTCGGGCTGATTCGGAGCCTGCTCGGGCGAAGTCGTCATCATGAACAGGTCCGACGGGGGTGCGGCGGATGGCTGCTCGAGAACACCACCCTCATGGGAGATGTGCCAGATATTGCGGTCGCGAGAATAGATCTTTTCGCGCGTGGCGGCGACCGGAATATTGTGCGCCTCGGCGTATGCGATTGCGTCCTCGCGGCTGCGGATATTCCACTCGCGCCACGGCGCGATGATGGGAAGATCCGGTGCAAAGGCAGCGTAAGTCAGCTCGAAACGCACCTGGTCGTTGCCCTTGCCGGTGCAACCGTGGGCGAGCGCATCAGCGCCAACCTGGCGGGCGATCTCGACCTGGCGCCGCGCGATCAGCGGCCGCCCCATCGAGGTGCCGAGGAGATACTTGCGACCGTAGATAGCGCCAGCGCGGAGGGT
>Ga0105245_10006647_pt1 | contig 10154 bp, 4 predicted proteins | sample KBSM54metaG_FD_81523 | JGI IMG/M metagenome (GOLD analysis project Ga0105245, IMG submission 81523) | Miscanthus rhizosphere microbial communities from Kellogg Biological Station, Michigan, USA - KBS M5-4 metaG | ecosystem: Host-associated > Plants > Roots > Rhizosphere > Soil | place: Michigan... | reverse complement strand
AGTGGCACTCTCGAATCCTTTCAGCGGAACTCTCGCCCCCATCGGTTCGCTTCAGTCACCGAAGCGAGCCAGTCTCGAGAACTAGCGCCGGGAATATAATGAGAGTCGTCCCCAAAGCCCAGCAGATAACAGTTCGTGCAATCTAGCAGGGTGTAATCGACCGGAGTCCACCCTGAAACTGGTATCACAAGTCCAAGCTGCTCAGATCGACGCCAAACTGGCGCCGTTGCTGGGCGAATTGGTGTGGCACTCGCTGACACTCGACGCCACAATCCAGGATGTGAGCGCCGCCCACCATGCCGCCGTCGAACGTGCGATGAAGCAATATTTGAAAGGGGATTTCAGGGGAACCCATATCCTTGAAGTTGCGGCTTACGCGCACATCACCGGCTATCAACTGCATAAAGAATTGGGGGCGACGGTAGATCTATTCGATATTTCGGCAAGCACCTTGCGGCTGGGGCGCCGCATAGCCCAGGAAAACAATCTGCCACTCGAGGGTACATCGAGGACTGTGGGCGATTTCCATGAATTGCCTTACGAAAACGATCAGTTTGATGTGGTTTATATTTGCTCGGCGTTGCATCACACATGGCGTTGGCAGCAGGTTCTAGCGGAATTGATTCGAGTGCTCGCTCCGGACGGAATCCTGATCCTTGGGAATGAACCCACTCGGCGGGATTTCTGCTTCAACACATTTCGTACGAACCGAATCGAGTATTTTACTCCGTTCGAAAAAAAACTCGACGAACTAGGAATCATCAGAACCGTAGCCGAACCATATCTCGGCAGCCGTCCCGAAACTCTGTTCCGTATGGTGGAAAACCAGACGATGCCGCTGGGAGAGATTCTGGGTGACGTCGGATCGAAGTGTTCCATCCTCGAAACTCTGGTTCAGCCTGAAGGATGCATGGGCCCGCTGGAGATAGAGATGCTCGAACGAAGAAAGAACAGCGATGTCACCAGCTGGCTAGCGTCAAAACTGAACGAATTGACCGGCCAAGCGCGAGAAACATTTTCGGAAACCGATCGGGGTCTCGGTTTTGGACTGCCAACACAGACGGAAATTCATGAGATGTGCAGGAAGACGGCAAATGTATTGGCCAGTCTTCCGTCGGATGAGCAGAGCTGGGAATTCAGGCAGATGATCTCCGAGCTGTTCGGCGCTCCGCTCCAGCTCGTAGCACGAAAAAACGGCCAGCGCCGCCCGCGTGGGGTTGGCCGCTTCAAAAAGAGCTATGGCGAAACCGACGGAGTGGTAATGGCTCTCCCGCAGGAGGTTTTGCGTCTGCTAGACCCCGCTGGCTTTCTGCTTCCCGACATTCAGACGGGGGAACCGAATAGCATCGCAACAGCCTTTCCCAACTTGCATTGGAACTTACGAATGTCGCCCATTAAAATTCGCGAGCTGGTACCTGCGGTGGCCTCGCCGGCGATTTTAGTACCAGTGCAGACAGCGGGCTCTTTGCTATTGCTTCTTCGGATCTACGTTGCCTATGAAGGCCAATCCTACAGAGTCATGCTTTGCAGGGGTTCTGCGGAACTAGCGAGCTTCGCGGTATTTCAGATCGACTCGATTCTCCTCACGGCCGTGGTTGCCTGTACGCAAGAAACAAACGTAGTGGAGCTAACGGTCAAGACGGAGTCTTTTCAACGCAGCTCAATTCCCGTCGATTCCATCAGAATCCACTACGCAGGCGCATTCATGCTATGACGGCCGGAGCACGGCGCTTCGGGCGCGAACCCTCTTGCGGTGCGGCGCTGCTCGACAAGCAGCTTCCGCCGCTAGCCTAAAAATCCCAGGTTCTGTACCGTGAAGTTGTTGACGTTCGGCAACACCGCCGGCAGATTGGTCTGCGCGACACCAAACCACTGCGCGAGCGTCGCGGCGTATTGATCCACGGCGGTGGTTGGGATCAGCGAGCCGCGGCCGGTCACATCCAGTGGATTCGCCCCGCCCAGTGTGAGCAGCGGATACGATCCGTAAATGTCGCCTCCAACCACGCCTCCGCCAACCACGATGTGGTGGCTTCCCCAGGCGTGATCCGTCCCGACGTTACCGTTGGGCATCACCGTGCGTCCAAACTCGGAAGCAGTGAACGCGGTCACATTCTGCGCCACACCCAGCTCCACCGTCGCGCTATAGAATGCGCTGAGCGCCTGGCTCAATTGCTGGAGCAACGGAGTCTGTCCCTCGTAGGCGTTGAGCTGCGCGCTGTGCGTGTCGAATCCGCCCAGGTTGCAGAAGAAGACTTGGCGGCCGAGTCCCAATTGCGCATGCACGCCGATGATGCGCGCGGCCATCTTCATCTGGTCGGCCAGCGGATTGCCAGCCGGGAAAACCGTCTGCAGCGCCGGAGCCGAAGCCAGCAGGTTGTTCAGCAGCGCGCTCTGCGAAATTCCGCGGTTGGCGATACTGTTGGCGGCCTGCACCAACTGTAATCCGTTATCGAAGGACAGTAACTGCTGCATGCCCTGCTGCCGCGCGATATCGTTGCCGATGCCGGTGAGTCCGGCCGGACCCTGTGACGGAACCACGCCTGGCAGAGTCTGCGCCCCAGTGCAGAACTGGCCGCATCCGCCGTCGTTGACTACCGACGGAAATTGACCGGCGCTGTTATAACTGTTCTGGAGGAAGTCCGCGAGGCGGCCTCCCCAACCGGTGCTGGACACGCCGTTGGGTTGCGCGGTCTGCCACTGCGTGGTCTGGTCAGAGTGCGAGAACAGATTCACTGGAAGGCTCGGCGAGCCGGCCGGAATTTGGTTGTAGGCGGTCTTGTCGGGAAGCGGGATCACCAGCATTCCGACGTTGGCTAGAATCGCCGCGTGCCCGGCTGTAAAGAGCGCTTGCAGTTCCGGCATCATGGGATTCAATCCGTAGGTGCCGCCGCTCTTGGCGGTGATAGGAAGCAGCGAGCCCTGCGCGAGTGCGAGTCCCTGCCGCGATGCCGCATAGGTCGCGTAGTTCTGCTGCGCAGTGGCGAGAGGGATCACCATGTTGTGCGCGTCGTTGCCGCCGGCGAGGTACACGCAGACTAGCGCCTGATACGGTCCCGGAGCGGCCCAGGCATTGATGGCTCCGAATTTGCCGATGGCGCCGACCGCCGATGCCGCCGTCAGCGTCTTGATGCCGATCCGCAGGAAGTCTCGTCTTGTTTTGTAATTCATGCTGTTGTTTTCCTCGACTAATTCCAAACGTTGTAGTAGCTCGAAGCGAGCATCAGGTACAGCCCGGTCTGCACTCGCCTCAGGTTGCCGCCGTTTTCCGCGGTGATGGCATTCAGGATGATGTTCTTCAGCCCCGCGGGAGCCAGGCCGTTGGTTAGCGTGAGATCGAGCGCGTCGGTCAACGTCTGCGGATTCCCGGCCAGCGCCACGAACGTCGTCAGGTCGATGGTGGTTCCCGGTCCATAGCTGTTAACGACATTGCTATACGCGCTGAATACGTTCGATACCAGGTTGTCGCGATAGACCGAGCTATAGGGCGTGTAGATCTGGAACTCTGGACCGCCAATTCCGAAGGTTGGCACCTGATAGCCGGGCGAGAAGTAGTTAAACACGCTGGGCGCGTTGTAGACATCCTGATTCTGATTGACCAGGTCGTATCCGAAGTAATTGGAGTTGTCGACGTATGCTCCCATGGCACGCAGGAAACCGGCGAGGAACAGGATGGGTTCCTGGAGGTGGCCGTCTTTAGCCTGGGTCATGCCGGGCTGGTCGTTTTGGCGCGCTTCCGCGTCGAGTAGGATGGCGCTTACCACCGCCCGCATGTCGCCGCGTACGCCGAGTCCGTTATTGTTGAACACGGCGGCCACGCGTTGGACGTAACCCGGCGTGGGGTTGCTCTTCACCAGATGCTGAATGAGTTGCTTGGAGATAAACGGACCGACGTTGGGATGGTTAAAGATGTTGTCGAGTGCTTCCGTCAGATCGGTTTGTGCGCTTTGTCCCGCAGGGAGCGCTGTGAAAACTCCCGGTGGTGCGGTGTATTGCAGCAGCGTCTTCGCCGTCGTGTCGTGCATGGGCGGATAGGGCACCATGGGAGCGCTGGGGTTTATGTAGGCGCCCCACACCACGTTGCCTCCGGCAGGCGGAGCATACGTCCAGCCGGTGAACACCTTGGCGAAATTCGCGACGGTGGATTGGTCGTAGGTCGGAATCGGGCTGTTGCTGGAATCCAACTGCTTGGAGCCGTCGGGGTTCAACAGCACCGTTCCGATGGTGAACAACTGCATCACTTCGCGTGCGTAGTTTTCGTTGGGTAGAATCGTGCCGTTTGCGTTGGCCTTGGAGTTATTCGCCATGTCGAGGAACTGGCCCATAGCCGGGGCCAGCGTCACGTCGTTCAGAATCTGCCGGAAGTTTGAAAATGCGTCGGTCATCAGCATTTCTTCAAATGGCGCTGTGGTGGAAGTCCAGATATTCTTGGTGATCGACGTCACCGTGATTTCACTCAGCGCAAAGGCCACGCGCTGGCGCAACTGATCCGGATTATTCACTGCGTTGGTCAGAAATAGCGGGGTAAAACTGCTTTGATTGCCGATCGCGGAATAGTTCGATACCTTCGGAGACGCGAATTGCTGGTTGAGCCAGCCCTGGAAGCCGAGGGTTTGCACGTTCGCCGCGTCCGCCGCCGTGGGTCCGAAAGCCGCTTGTTGCAGGAAGTGGCGGGCCGCGTTCACGGTGACCAGCGCGTTCGCCGGCCCGAGTTGCAGGCTGTACGGCGCTGATGCCGCCGAGCCGTTGGACACCACCAGCGTGGACGGTCCGGAGGTGCTATTGAATCCGGTCGCCGTAAGTTGTGTCGCCGATACAAATTGCGTGGAGAGCGCCTTTCCCGCCAGCGCCGCGACCGCTCCGGCCTGGAAGTTCGTGCCGGTGATCGTCAGGGTGAAGACTCCGATCGGCACGTTGGACGGACTCACCGAAGTGATGGTTGGTACCGGTATGGGAGCGTAGTTCGACGTAACGCTGGTGGCGGCCGCGGGCATGGTCAGCGTGGTCTTGGCCGCGTTGGCATTGGCGACGGTTGCGCCGGTCCAATTCGTAAACACTTGCCCGGCAGGCGCCGCGTTGGCGGTGATGGTCACCACGGCACCTGCTCCATAGGCGCCGCTCCCGCTGCCGCCGTTCACGGTCAGCATATAGGTTGGACCCGACGTGTAATTCGCGGTGACCGTGGTGTTCGCCGCGGGCATCGTCAATGTTGTGGAGGCTGCGCTGGGATTCGCGACGGGTGCGCCGGTCCAGCTTTGGAAAATCTGTCCGGCCGCGGGCGTCGCGGTCAAAGGAACCACTGTGCCGGCCGAATAGTTTCCGCTTCCAGTACCGCCGACTACGCTCAACGAATATTTCGACGGACCGCTCGATGCGATCGGCACGCTCAGCGAGTTGCTAAAGCCGGAGCTTGGGTTCCGAACCATGAACACTGCCGTAGTGCCCGTGCCCTGATACCCGGTTGCCGTTACCGTGGTTCCCGTGACCGAGGTCGTGCTCAACTGAACGGCGCCGTAAGAGCTATATGTGTCGAGCACCGTGGCGCCAGCCAGGAACCCTGTGCCCTGGATGGTCACCGTCACCGTTCCGACGGGAATGGGGTTGGGAGAGACTGAGGTAATGGTTGGCCCTTTGGAAAGAATCGTGACGTATACGCTTCCATAAACCGTGTTGGTAGCGACGCTACGGGCGGTGATCTGCACCGGGTTTTGTCCCGGCAGCGCGGCGGGAGCGGTGTAGAGGCCCGTGGATGAGATGGTTCCCGCGGTGGAATTGCCGCCCGCTACGCCTCCCGCATACCAGGTGACGGCGGTGCTGGCCAGTCCGGTGACGGTCGCGGTGTATTGTCTGGTGAGTCCAACCACCACCGATTCATTCACGGGCGCCACCGCGACACTCTGCGCCATGAGTACCGGACCGATCAGCAAAGCCGCAAGCAATGTGTAGCAGGTACTTCGATTCATGTGTCGAAATACTCCTTCTTTGGTTGTGGGAAGCTCCGTTTGCGAGCGGAGAACAGGGCGGGCCCTCCGATAGGGTGCCGCCACAACCTAACAGATAGTTACGCGCAAAACGTGGCAGAAGTGAGCTAGGGAATGCACTCGACTCGTGGGTGTTTTCGCCCTATCCAGTAGTAGGCCAGAGGTGCGAGGTTTTGGCGCCAGCTTTCGGCTGTCGGGGTTATCGTTCGGTTGCAATAGTTCCGGCACGGCGAGCTTGCCGAAGTCCCGGCGTGTATGTTTGATGACTGTTAAAGAATCCATGCTGTGAACATAGAGAAACCGGGAATTGGTCTCAAGGTTTGCGACCACAGGTTGCTTGAGAAATCTGCGCCTAACGGACGACGGCCACTGTCTCGCGCTACCACCAAATGGCACATTTTTTGCTTGACAACGAATTTTCCGTGAAATATACTCGCCCCACAGTTTAATACTCCTTAACGGGGAGGGTTTTGGGTGACTCGTATACGTTTGCTTGCGGCATTTGCTGTCTTCTCTTGCTTATTGCTTGGCCAAGGAGGCACAGGATCCATTACTGGCTCTGTAACCGACACTTCCGGCGCTGTCGTCCCCGGAGTCGTAGTTACTGCCACTAACCAGGGCAACGGATTCAAGCGTGAAACCACGGTGACAAGCGCCGGAGAATACTCGCTCAGCGGCTTACAGCCGGGCGTTTACACCGTCACCGCCGGGGAAAAACAGTTCAAGACGTTTTCGATGAAGGACGTCAAGCTGGAAGTCGACCAGGTCGCCCGCATCGAGGTTCGCCTGGAAGTTGGTAACGTTACCGAGGTCGTCGAGGTAACCAGCCAGACGGCGCTATTGCAAACCGAACAGTCCTCGGTCGGCGCCGTCGTGGACCAGCAGAAGATTGTAGACTTCCCTCTCAACGGACGGAAATTCGAGCAATTGGGCCTGTTGCTGCCGGGCGTGAACGAAGGCGACGGTGGAACTGCCAACGGGTCGGGCAATGTGCCCGGCGGCGGTATTTCGATCTCCGGCTTGCGTCCCGAACAGAACAGCTTTCTGCTGGACGGAACCATCAATACCGACCAGTATCAGAACATTTTGGTGGTCCGCCCCTCCGTGGATGCAATCCAGGAGTTCAAGATTCAGACGAGCAGCTACAGCGCCGAATTCGGGAAAGGCGCGGGCGGCCAGATTAACCTAGTCACGCGCAGTGGCACGAATCAGCTCCATGGAACGCTGTTTGAATTTAACCGGAATCGTGCGGTTCAGGCGCGAAATTTGTTCGATCGGAACCCCGCATTCCGCGATGCGGACGGGCACTTCCTCGCGCCGCCCTTCAATCAGAACCAATTTGGCCTGACATTGGGCGGCCCGGTGGTGGTGCCGCGCGGTTATAACGGCAAGGACAAGACGTTCTTCTTTGTGAACTACGAAGGGTTCCGCCTGCGCCGTGGAAATACCACTCTGACCACCGTTCCGACAGCAGACATGAAGAACGGCGATTTCTCCAGCTTCCTGGGCGCCGGGATCGGAACCGACGCCGACGGCAAGCAGGTCAAGCGGAATGCTATCTATGATCCGCGGACATCCAGGCTGGTCGGGAACACTTACGTCAGAACTCCGTTCCCGAATAACATCATCACCCCCGACCGCATCGACCCGGTCGCGCGTAGGATCATCAATTTGCCCGGGATGATTCCTAGTCCGAACACCCCTGGGACCCGGGCCGCGAATGGCAATCCCGTGCAGAACTACTTTGACGGACGAACAGTCCGCAACGACTCCGATTTGGTTAGCATCCGTGCGGATCATCAGTTCTCGGCCAAAGACACGATTATGGCCCGCTATAGCCTGACGGATCAGAACGGATTTGCCCCCAACACCTTCCCCGGATTCGGTTCCCTGGATAACCAGCGGACCATGGCCGGCACTTTCGCCTATACCAGAATCATCGGCCCCACAGCGGTCAATGAGGCCCGGTTCGGGTATCTTCGCTACGCTGAATACCAGGCCTCCGAGAATACGATCGCCGGAAAGGACCTGGTGAAGCAATTGGGAATTACCGGGCTAGATTTCGCCAGTACGCCTGGTCTGGTGGGCGCTCCCAATATCACGATCGGCGGATTTGGAACTATAGGAGATGGCGACGGTCCTTTCCGTCCGCGCAACAACACGTTTCAGATCATAGACCAGTTCTCCTTCCATCGGGGACGCCACTCGATCAAGTTCGGTGGCGAGGTCCGCCGCAATCGCATGGCGATAACGCGCGCCAACACCCTGCGTGGCGCGTTCGATTTCGGCAATCCCAACTGGACCGGAGAGCAGGGATTCGCCAACAGCGGAAACACCTTCGCCAGTTTCCTGCTGGGACTGGAACGACAGAAGGGGCGACGCGTCAGCGGCTTCTTCCAGGATCTGCGCTCGACTGAGTATGCCGGCTTTGTCCAGGATGACTGGAAAGTGAGTTCCAAACTTACCATTAATGTCGGTGTGCGCTATATGCTCTATACTCCGCCGATTGACACCGCGGACCGCATCGCGACAACAACGTTTCCGCTGGGACGGCCGACGAGTTATAGCAACGGGTCGTTGTTCTATCTCATCCCCGGAAATCAGAAGTACGCGCCCAATTGGGGCCGCGCGGGGATCGAACTTCCCCGTTCGCTTTACCCCGCCGACAAAAAGAATTGGGGACCGCGCTTCGGCTTTGCCTACTCGCCCATCAACAAGACCGTAGTGCGGGGAGGCTATGGCATTTTCTACGACACCGTGCCCGGCTACATTACGCAGGATACTCTTGAGAATCTCCCTAACCTGAAGGAAGACCAGCAGAGCCTGAGCTTGTACCAGGATGGTCTTCCTCCAGCCGAGGCCTTCCTTGGATTCCTCATTGCAAACCCCGGCCCCGGCCAATTCCATCCGGGCCCCAACGACGTGTCAACGAACTTCAAGAACGCTTACGTGCAGCAGTGGAATTTTGGCGTTGAGCGTGAGTTGCCCGGAAATATTCTCCTGGAACTGGCCTACGTTGGCAACAAAGGGACCCGTTTGAACCGGCGGGAAAACAGCAACACCGCGGAGCCCAACGGGCCGTTCGCCACGGTCAAACTGTCGGATGTGCCCGCGATACCGATTAACCCGATTACGGGGCAGCCGTTCAGCACGGATCCCCTCGTGATCGCCGACATCCGTCCCCGCCTACGCCGGCTGGTTCCCTATGCCATTAATGTATGGGAAAACAATGCGTTATATTTTGTGGACAATATTTTCCAGACCACGAGCGGCGCATTTTCCAACTACAACGCCGGACAAATGCGCTTGGAAAAGAGGGCGTCCCATGGTTTGACCTGGATCATGTCCTACGCTTTCTCAAAGGCAATATCCGATGCCACCGGATTCACTGGCGGCAGCAATTTTGACACCGGCAATCGCATTCAGGATTACTTCAATAAGAAAGCAGACAAGGGACTTGCGAGCATCGATCACCGGAATCGCCTCAGCATAGCCTCCATTTACGAGCTGCCCTTCGGGCCCGGCAAGCGATTCCTTTCAGGTGGATCGAAGCTGGTCGGCAAAGCGGTTGGCGGCTGGGTGCTCAACGGCATTTACACCTTCCAGTCGGGTCTGCCGTTGACGGTTAAATTCAATGGCGACGTCTTTGGTAGCGGAACCGATAACGCGCGGCCGGATTTGGTGTGCAATCCGAACCTGGATGGCGATAGCCGTACAGTGGACCGCTTCTTCGATACTAGCTGCTTCAAGATACAGAGCCCGATTCGTTACGGAAACGCTGGCCGCTCGACGGTAATCGGCCCGGTGGTGAACAACTTCGACGCCGGAATCCTGAAGAATACCGCTATCACAGAGCGTATCAATACGCAGCTTCGGGTGGAGTTCTTCAACTTCCTGAACCATCCGCAGTGGCTGCCGCCCAACCGTTTCGTCGACCAGGCGTCGTTCGGCGTAATCAGCTCGGCGAAGGATCCTCGAATTATTCAATTCGGCTTGAAGATCCTGTTCTAGCCTGTTCCTGCAAAGAGGGCGGCGCGAGCGAGCCTTCTCAGGAATGGGATGGATGATGGACTTGAAAATCTATAATAACGCCCCTGCCAGCCGGTTCGAGTTACGCATTAACGGCGCATTCGCTGTTCTCGACTACCGCATCGAGGGTGGCACTGTTTTTCTGCT
>Ga0105245_10006646_pt1 | contig 10154 bp, 7 predicted proteins | sample KBSM54metaG_FD_81523 | JGI IMG/M metagenome (GOLD analysis project Ga0105245, IMG submission 81523) | Miscanthus rhizosphere microbial communities from Kellogg Biological Station, Michigan, USA - KBS M5-4 metaG | ecosystem: Host-associated > Plants > Roots > Rhizosphere > Soil | place: Michigan... | reverse complement strand
GGCGCCAGCTCTGCGCCCAGTAGTGCAGCGTCGTGCCGCCGACACCGTTCATCATAGGATGGATTGCCGCGCGCGGATCGTCCGGCGATTGCGCGCTCGCGCGGTGCACGGGGATCTCGCGATTCGCCTTCTGCGCGGCCTGCGGCCAGCCGCGAAAGTTGTTGCGCAGCTCGTCCGGCGCGAAGTCCTTCGGCGCGAGACGCGTGCCGGCCTCGAGCGCGATCACGCTGCGACCCGCGGCCGTGAGCGGCTCGACAGCCACGCCGCCCGCACCGCCGAGCCCGATCACGACGACTTCGGTCCGCGGCAGCCTAACGGCCATGGTGGTCGTCGTCGTGGCCGTCCGCGTTCTTCTCGAACATCGGCAAGTCGTACGCGGACAAGCGCACGAGCGGGTTGTTCGCATCCATCCGCTGCTCGTCGGCGAGCACCGCGAGTCGCAAACCCGGGTAGCCGAGCAGCTCCCAGCCGATGAAGTCACGGTTGCCGCCGTAGTGCGGGTCGCTGAACGTGCCCTCGAGCGTGTGCTCGAGCACGAGCTCGAAGAACGCGGACGCGCTCGGCGTGAAATTCTTCGCGACGTTTTGCTCGAGATCGCGCAGCAGCGCGTCTTGCCGCTCCGCACCGAGCTCCGCGAACGGCTTACCGGCCGCGCCGCGCGCATGCGCGTCGAGCGCCGCGAGCCCGGCCGTATATGCGGATCGACTCGGGGCGAGCGCGTCACCGAGCGCGCGGTCGATGTAGCGCGCGGCGCCGGCCTCGAGGGCGCCGGGACTACGCGCGTCGCTCGGGATCAGGCGCGCGACGATCGCCTCCAGCGTGCGCGCTTCCGCAGCGCTGAGGTTCGTGTACGGCTCATCGGCACGCTGCGCGAAGACCTGCCCTGGAGCCGCGCTTATCGCTCCGGCGAGGGCCGCGCGCTTCAGCACCTCGCGGCGCGATACCTCGCGTGTCATCGCGGCTCGTCGGGCATGAGCATCCGGATCATGCCGTCCTGACGCGACGTCACGAAGATCTCTCCGTCGCGGCTGATTCCTAAGTGCAGGTCCGCGCGCGTGAGCGAAACTCCCATCGTGCGCTCGGCGAGGTCGCGCATCGTCACGTAATCGCGACTGCCGTTCACGCCGCGCACGTAGAGCTGGATCTCCTCGATCGGCGCGACCGTGGCCGGGATCCCGTCATCGGCCTTCTTCAGCGCGTCGAGGTCGGCCGCGAACAGGCGACCGCGCTGCACGTCGCCGAACACGAGCTTGCCGCGCAGCGCCGCGATCTTGCCGTGGTATGCGAAGCCGCCGCTCACGGCTTGGCCCTCGTTGTGGTCGTAGATCGCGACGGGGTACGTGAACTCGTCCTTGTTCTTGCCGTTCATGACGTCCGCCGGCAACGGATAGAGCTGATTCAGCGCGCCGCCGGGCCGGACCATGCCGTTCTCGAAGTAGCCCTCGCGTTTCATCCAGCCATAGTTGCCGCCGTTATGGACGATGTTGATCTCTTCGATGTTGTTCATGCCGATGTCGGACGCGAACATCGTGCCGTCCGCGAGATCCCACGACAGTCGATGCGCGTTGCGGAAGCCGTACGCGTAGATCTCGCCGAGCGTCTTGGGATCGTTGTCGGCGGCGAATTTATTGCCGGCGGGAATCGTGTAATCGCCGAGGCCTTTCGTGCCGCGCGTGACGGACGGGCTGCGCGGATCGATCCTCAAGATCGCGGTGACGAGCGAGTCGAGCCGCTGCGTCTGGCCCGGGTTGTTCGCGTGCGGCCCACCGCCGTTGCTGAAGCCCAAGTCGCTGCCGCTCGTGAAGAGCAGGCCGTAGTCGGGAGAGCCGGGGCGCGCGGTCGGGTTGAACTCGACGTCGCCGTATGGATGCGTGAGATTCTCGACGATGTGCGCGACCCGCAGCAGCTCGCGCCGCGTGCCGTCGAACGTCCGCGCGGCGGGATCGCGCGCGTGCCACTCGGTGATCACGTTGTGGTACGTCGCCTGCTCCGCCGTAAAACCGGGCGGCACGAAATTCGGCTTGGCCGGATTGCCGGGACCCTTCTCGCTGTGCACCGTATAGAGCAGGCCGTTCGTCGCGAACTCCGGATGGAACACGAAGCAGATGAACCCGCTCTCGAGCCGGTTGTAGTTCGCAAGCGGGAACGCGGCCGCGACGTCGAGATAGAGCGACGTCTTGTCCCCTTCGACTAGATAGAGGAATCCGCGCGAGTCGTTCGCGAACCGCCGGCCATCGGGCAAGTCGCGCACGAAGCTCACGCGGGCCCAGCCCGTCGGCGTCACGTCCTGATCGACCGGACGCAGCTTGCGCGTCTCGGGCAGCCTCACCACGTCGCGGATCTCGACGACGATGCCGCGCTTTTGGATCGGCTCGGGCAACGGATTCTCGGTGATCTGCGCCCGCGCGGCGAACGCCGTGGGCAACGCGATGGCGGTCATGATCGAAGTGCTGAGCAGGCGCATGTGCCGTTCCCCCGAAGGCGTTGCGTCGGAGACGCTTATACCACGCGCCGTGGCGCCCGTGAGCACGCCGCCGACCGGGGCCAGACCCGGCCGCGGCCGTCGAATCTCTCGCCCGAGACGCGCTCGTGGCCGGGCCGGGCGGTAAGATGGCGGCCTTCTCCGCAGACGACACGGTTGGGACGAATGATGGACGGTGCAAACACGGAAACCGGCTCGGTAGCGGAGGCGTTCCTGCGCGCGCTGAAGCGCCGCGGCGTCGACTACGTGCTCGCGAACGCGGGAACCGACTTCGCGCCGGTGATCGAGGCGCTCGTCGCGCTCGCGGGCCGCGGCGAGGCGATGCCGAAATTCCTCACGATCCCGCACGAGAATCTCGCGGTCGCGATGGCGCACGGGTATTACCAGATGGCCGGGAAGCCCGCGGGCGTGATGGTCCACGTGACGGTCGGCACCGGCAATACCGTCTGCGCGCTGATGAACGCGGCGCGCGACAACGTGCCGCTTCTGTTGATGGCCGGGCGCACCCCGCACACGCAGACCGGCCACATCGCGTCGCGCTCGGCGCCGATCCACTGGGGCCAGGAGAACTTCGACCAGGCCGGCATGGTCCGCGAATACACGAAGTGGGACTACGAGCTCCGCGTGGGCCAGCCGGTCGACGAGATCGTCGGCCGCGCGCTCGACATCGCGCTCGCGCAGCCGCGAGGTCCCGTCTATCTCACGCTGCCGCGCGAGGTGCTCGCGGATCGCGATCGGGTCGCGTCGCAGCCGTTGCCGCCGACCGACTTCGCCGCGCCGCAGCCGAGCGCAAGCCACATCGGCGAGATCGCTAAGCTCGTCGCGCGCGCCGAGCTGCCCGTGATCGTGACCGCGAATCTCGGCCGCGAGCACGCGGCCGTCGGCGCGCTTGCGGCACTCGCCGAGCGCTATGCGATCCCGGTCGCGCAGCCGCACGCGAGCTGCGTGAACCTGCCCGCGAGCCACCCGATGAACTTGGGGCACGCGGGCACCGAGCTCGTCGCCAAAGCGGACGTGATCATAGTCGCGGAGTGCGAGGTACCTTGGTATCCCCGTTACGTGACGCCGCGCGCGGACGCAAAGGTAGTGCATCTCGGCGCCGATCCGCTGTACGCGCGCTATCCGATCCGCTCGTTCCCGGCCGAGATCGTCGTGCCGGGCAACGCGCGCACGGCGCTCGAGCTGCTCGACGCGGCGCTCGCGGACGCCGGCGTGAATCAGAACGCCGTCAAGCGACGGCGCGGTGCGATCGCGGAGCGCAAGGCCGCGCAGGCGCGCGCCGCAGCCGCGGCGCTCGAGGGCGCGAGCGGCTCGAAGCCGATCCGCTACGCATACCTCGGCGACTGCCTGCGCGCGGCGTTGCCGAAGAAGTCGACCGTCGTGATCGAGCTCGGCGTGCCGCCGGACTCCCTCGAGCTCGAGGAGCCCGGCAGCCTGCTCGGTGTGAGCATCGGGGGTGGGCTCGGCTTCGGGCTCGGTGCGTCGCTCGGCGCCAAGCTCGCGGCGCCGGATCGGATGATCGTGAGCACGGTCGGCGACGGCAGCTACATGTTCGGCAACCCGACTCCGTTTCATCTCGTGTCGCGCGCGGCGAATCTGCCGACGCTCACGATCGTCTGCAACAACGGTCGCTGGCAGGCGGTCGACTCCGCTACCCGCGTCGTCTATCCGCACGGTCTCGCGGCCGCCGCCCAACCGATGCCGCTCGTAGAGCTCCAGCCGTCGCCGGAGTTCACGAAGGTGGCCGAGGCGTCGGACGCGTGGGCCCGTCGCGTCGACGACCCGGCCGACGTGCCGCGCCGACTCGAGGAAGCGCTCGAGGTCGTCGCCGGCGGCCGCCAGGCGCTGCTCGACGTGCGGATGGAGCACGGCGTCCGCTAGGGCGCCGATCGAATCAGAGCTCGCGGCCGCCCGACTCCGCGGCGAGCCGCGCCTCCTCGAGGCGTTCCGGCGTGCCGACGTCGATCCAAACGCCGTCGTAGAACTGACCCCGAAGCTCGCCGCGCTCAAGCGCCAAGTCGAGCACCGGCTTGAGCGGCCGGCGCCCGGGCGGCAGGCCGTCGAACCACTTCGTGTCGAGCACGGCGACACCGCCGTACGTGAGCCGCGGCTCCCGCATCGTGACGCTGCCATCCTCGTCGAGACCGAAGTCGCCGCGCACGTTGTGCGCGGGGTTCGGGACGAGCAGCAGCGTGCTGCGCTCCGCGGCCTGCGCGGCGAACGCGGCGAGATCGAGGTCCGTGTAGACGTCGGAGTTCAGAAGCAGGAACGGTCCCGACCCGAGCCAAGGCAGCGCGTGCACGATGCCGCCCGCGGTCTCGAGCGGCGGCTCGCCCTCCTCGCTGTACGTGATTGCGACGCCGAACCGGCGACCGTCGCGCAGGCGCGAGCGGATCTGCGCTCCGCGATACGAAAGGTTGATCACGACGTCGGTGAAACCGGCCGTCGCGAGCCGAGCAAGGTGCCGCTCGATCAGTGGCACGCCGCCGACGATGAGCAGAGGCTTCGGCTCGTTCGCCGTCAGCACGCCCATTCGCTCGCCGCGACCGGCCGCGAGAATCATGGCTTTCATGCGTTGAAGGGGGTATGCGGTCTATGCCATTGTAGCCGCCTTTGCGACAGCATCCCGTGGTTTCATTGCCCCGCTGGTCATTCGCGATAGCGCTCGGTGTCGCGCTGACGAGGCAAACCGTCGCACAAGACCTCTGCCTTCCGGTTCAGCCGCCCGAGCCGCCAGTCGAGAACGCGACGCCCGTCGAGACGCCGGCGGCGAATCCGGACAAGACGATCGTGATCGAAGCCAACAGCTTCGATCTCAGCCGTGACGCACCCGCCGAGCTCTCGAACGGCCTCACCATTCGCTACATGGGCGGCACGATCACGGCCGAGAACGCGACCGTCAGCAGCGACAATCTCGAGGCGCTCGGCAGCGTGACGTTCACTGCACCCGACGTCACGGTTCGCGGCGAGAACGCGGAAGGCGATGCGACCGCGGAGACACTCGAGTTCTCGAGCGCGAGCTTCGACCTGCCGAAACGTCCGGCGCGCGGCTCGGCCGAACAGGTGAAGCTCGCAACCGCGGGGTACATGTCTGCCGCGAACGTGCTGTTCACGACCTGCCCGGTGGACAATCCTTCCTGGGAGCTGCACGCGCGCGACATCCAATTCGACACGAACGCTGGGCTCGGCACCGCTCACGGCGTGAAGCTCGATTTCAAGGGCGTGCCGATCCTCTACTCGCCGTACTTCTCGTTCCCGATCGACGACCAGCGCAAGAGCGGCTTCCTGATCCCGAACATCGGCCAGCGCGATCGCACCGGGCTCGACCTGTCGGTGCCGTATTACTTCAACATCGCGCCGAATCTCGACGACACCATTCAGCCGCGCTACATGAGCAAGCGCGGCGTCCAGGTGCGCAACGAGTTCCGCTACTTGATGCCGGGGACCACGGGGCAGCTGAACTTCGAATATTTGCCGAACGACGACGAAACGCACGAGACGCGCCGCTACGTCGACCTCCACCAGCAGACGCACTTCGGCGACGACTGGCGGCTCAATGTCGGCATCGAGGACGTGTCCGACGACACGTATTTCGAGGATCTCGGCCGTAACCTCGCGGTCGCGAGCCAGACGCACTTGAACCGGTTCGTCGATCTCACCTACTACGCGCCCGCGTGGTCGTTGCTGACGCGCGTCCAGGACTATCAGACGCTCGACTCGACGCTCACGGCCGACGAACTCCCGTACCAGCGTCAACCGCAGATGGTGTTCGCGGGGCGCTGGCTCGGCCCGCGGATCGGCTTCGATGCCGTGACCGAGCTCGTGAGCTTCGATCGCAACGTCGGCGTGACGGGCTGGCGGCTCGACTCGACGGAAGAGTTCAGCATGCGCTTCGCGCGCTCGGGCATGTATCTCACGCCGGCCGTCGCGTGGCGCCAGACGAACTACTGGCTCGACCAAGGCACGCTCGCGCCCACGGCCGACAGCACATTGTCGCGCGGCCTGCCGATCGAGAGCATCGATACCGGCATGCGCTTCGAGCGAGAGACGGGCGAATCCGGACGCTTGCAGACGCTCGAGCCGCGAATGCTCTACGTGCACGTGCCGTTCGTCGACCAGAGCCAGCTGCCCGTGTTCGACACGATCGTGCCCGACTTCAACTTGATCCAGCTATTCCGCAAGTATCAGTTCGTCGGCCCGGACCGAGTCGCTGACACGAATCAGGTGAGCCTAGGCGTCACGACGCGAATCATCGACGCCAACGGCGCAGAGAGGCTCACCGCTACGCTCGGCCAAACCCGCTACCTCGAAGCGCAGCACGTGAGCTTGCCGGGGACGACGCCGAACAGCGCGAACGCGTCGGACTACGTGGCGGAGATGTCGCTCGACCGGCAGGTCTGGAACGTCGACCTCGGTTTCCAGTGGAACAGCGAGACGGATTCGACGGCGCGCGCGGAGACTCGCTTCGAGTACCGGCCCCAGAACGACCGACTGTTCGGGTTCGGCTATCGCTTCCGCCGCGACCTGCTCGAGCAGGGCGACGTGTCCGTGGTCTGGCCCGTCACCGATAAATGGCGAATCCTCGGCAGCTACAGCTATTCGTTCCTCGAGCAGCAATCCCTCGAGCAATTCGTGGGCTGGGAATACGAGGCGTGCTGCTGGCGTTTCCGCGCGGTCGGCCGTCGCTACGTCGGCCGCACCGGCCAGCAGGACAGCTCGATAACGCTCCAGCTCGAGCTCAAGGGCTTGTCGCAAAAATCCCAGCGGGAGCGCCGGCCGGAAGAGCTGCTCGACCGTGGTATTCTTGGGTATCGAAGCGTCTCCCAGACCGACAACAACGGGCTATGAACAACCTTTTGATTTCACGGGTATTCGGCACGCGCGGCGCGCTGCTCGCCGTGGTGCTCGGCGCGACCGCGCTCGGCTCGAGCGCGCTCGCTCAAGACCGCGAGCTCGGCGCCGGCGGAGAGCTGCTCGAGGGCGTCGCTGCGGTGGTCGACAACGGCGTGGTGCTCAAGAGCGAGCTCACGGATCGCGTCGGCATCGTCGTCCAAAACATGCGCAAGCAGCAGGAGCAGCAGCCGGCCGAGCAGCGTCGTCAGTTGCCGCCGCAGGCGGTGGTCGAGCAGCAGGTGCTCGACCAGCTCGTGCTCCGCGAGCTCCAGCTCCAGCGCGCGAAGAAGGTCGGCATCACCGTGAGCGACGACATGCTCAACAACGCGCTCGCGCGCGTCGCCGAGAACCTCGGCTACACGCTGGAAGAGCTGCCGACCGTGCTCGCGAGCGAAAACGTGAGCTACTCGCAGTACCGCGAGGACAGCCGCCAGGACCTGATGATCGAGCAACTCCAACAACGGGACGTGGTCAACCGCATCAACATCAGCCCGCGCGAGCTCGAGCTCTGCCTCGCCGCACGCGAAGCGAATCAGACCAATAGCTTCGACTACAACATCTCGCACATCTTGATCGGCATCCCGGGCAACGCAACGCCCGATCAGATCGAGGCCGCGCGCAAGAAGATCGAGGAAATCTATTCGCGGCTCGAGGCCGGTGAAGACTTCGCGCGACTCGCGGTCGCCACGTCGCAGGCGCAGACCGCGCTCGACGGCGGCAGCCTCGGCTGGCGCAAGGGCGCGCAGTTGCCGACGCTGTTCGCCGATACGGTCGTGAAGATGCAGCCCGGCGAGTTCTCGAAGCCGATTCAGAGCGCCGCGGGCTTCCAGATCGTGAAGCTCAACGACATGCGCGGCGCGCAGCGCACGACGGTGCAACAGACGCACGTGCGTCACATCCTGCTCAAGCCGGACAAGATCCTCGACTCCGCGGCCGTCAAGCAAAAGATCATCGGCATCCGCCAGCAAATCCTGAACGGCGGCGACTTCGCCACGCTCGCGCACGCCCAGTCCGAGGACCCAGGCTCGGCCACGGACGGTGGTGACCTCGGCTGGATTTCCCCGGGCGAGCTCGTGCCCGAGTTCGAGAAAGTGCTCGAGACGTTGCCGCTCCACCAGCTCAGCGAGCCGATCCAAAGCCGCTACGGCTGGCACATCGCCGAGGTGCTCGACCGCCGAGAGCACGACACGACGGACGAGGTGAAACGCGACGAATGCGGGCGCTCGATCCGCCAGAGCAAGGCCGAGGAAGAGCGCGAGCTTTGGCTGCGCAAGTTGCGCGACCAAGCCTACGTCGACATCCGCCGTTAGGTCGCGCGCCCTAGCCGCCTGCGGCGGTCCGGACTCGCGAACCCCATGACGACCGAGCTGCCTGTCATCGTCGTGAGCTCGGGCGAGCCCGCCGGCATCGGGCCCGACATCTGCGTCTCGCTCGGCAAGCATCACATCGGCGCGCGCCTCGCCGTGCTCGGCGATCATGGCCTATTCGCCGACCGCGCGCGGAAACTGGGCCTGCGCGTGCACCTGCGCGATTGCGACACCGTCGCTCAGGTCGGCCCGCATCTCATCGGCAGCGTGCAAGTATTGCCCATCGCGCTGCGCGCCCCGGCTGTCGCGGGCCGGCTCGACGTCGCCAATGCCGCGTATGTTCTCGACATGTTGCGCCGCGGCGCCGCGCTCTGCAGCGCGGGCGCCGCGCAGGCACTCGTGACGGCGCCCGTGCAGAAGAGCGTGATCACCGAATCCGGGGTCCACTTCTCCGGCCATACCGAGCTCCTCGCCGAGCTCACGCGCGCGCCGCTCCCCGTGATGCTGCTCGCAGGGAAATCGCTGCGGGTCGCGCTCGCCACCACGCACTTGCCGCTTCGCGACGTACCGGCCGCGCTCCATGCGGGCAAGCTCGAGCAGCTGCTGCGGATCGTGAGCGCCGACCTCGCGAGCCGCTTCCGTATCGAGCGGCCGCGGATCCTCGTGCTCGGGCTGAATCCGCACGCGGGCGAAAGCGGCACGCTCGGCGACGAAGAGCGGAGGATCATCGAGCCGGTCGTGAGCAAGCTCGCCGCGGAAGGCCTGGCGGTCTCCGGCCCGGTCTCCGCCGATACCGCGTTCACGCCCGAGTCGCTCGAGACCTGCGACGTCGTCGTCGCGATGTACCACGACCAGGGCTTGCCGGTGATCAAGGCGCTGTCGTTCGGCGAGATCGTGAACGTGACGCTCGGCCTACCGATCGTACGCACGTCGGTGGACCATGGCACGGCGCTCGCGCTCGCCGGGACCGGCCGAGCGCGCGAGGCAAGCCTACTCGCAGCGGTCGAGCTCGCGATCGACCTTTGCCGCGCGCCTGCGTGAGCGTGCGCGTGCGCGCGAAGAAGCGCCTCGGCCAGCACTTCCTGCACGACCCGGCGGTCCTGCGCCGGCTCGTCGGCGCGGTAGCCCCCGCGCCTGCGGACCGCATGGTCGAGATAGGCCCCGGGCCCGGCGCGCTCACGCGGTTGTTGATCGAGCGGTTGGACCGGCTCGACGCCGTCGAGATCGACCGCGAGCTCGCCGCGAGCCTGCCAGAGCGCGTACCGCATCCGGAGAGGCTCGTCGTGCACACGGCGGACGCGCTCGACTTCGACTTCGGGTCCCTCGCCGCCGGTCCGAGCTCCCTGCGAGTCGTCGGCAATCTGCCCTACAACGTCTCGACGCCGCTGTTGTTTCATTTGCTCGAGTTCAGCCACGTAATCCGGGACCTGCACGTGATGCTCCAGCGCGAGGTCGTGGAGCGGATGACCGCG
>Ga0105245_10006643_pt1 | contig 10155 bp, 6 predicted proteins | sample KBSM54metaG_FD_81523 | JGI IMG/M metagenome (GOLD analysis project Ga0105245, IMG submission 81523) | Miscanthus rhizosphere microbial communities from Kellogg Biological Station, Michigan, USA - KBS M5-4 metaG | ecosystem: Host-associated > Plants > Roots > Rhizosphere > Soil | place: Michigan... | reverse complement strand
CGGGCGTGGGGCTCGGCAAGACGGGCACGGCGAACGCTGCGAGCGGCAGCGAGGCGGAGCAGACCAGGATCGCGGAGACGAGGGATTTCTGGTTCACGGTGGGCAGTTTAGCGCCAAACCGAACGTCGTGCGCCGCCGCTCAGGAAGCCCGAGAAAGTCGCTGGATCGCGTCGCCTCGGGCCACGATGACGTCATCGGCGCGGCCGCAAAACAAGCCCGTTTCGACGACGCCCGGCACGTGCCGAAGTTCCGTATCGAGCGCGGCGGGCGCGGTGAGCGGTGTCACCGCCAAGTCGTAGATGAAGTTGCCGGAGTCAGTGATGAACGGCACGCCGTTGCGGAGCCTCAGCGTGGGTTTGCCGAAGCGCTCGAGAGCGCGCGCGGTGGTCAAGTGAGCGAAGCCGAGTACTTCCAGCGGGATCGGCCAGTGCTCGCCGAGGTTTTGACTCAGCTTCGAAGCATCGACGATGATCACGTTGCGCTTGGCCGCGAAATTCACGACTTTTTCGCGGGTGTGTGCGCCGCCGCCGCCCTTGATCAAGTCGAGCGCGGCGCTCACTTCGTCGGCGCCATCGACGCACAGATCGATCGTCCACGGACCCGCGTCATCCAGCAGGGGGATGCCCAGGCGAGTCGCCAAATCTCGGCTTTGCTGGCTGGTGGGCACGCCGGTGAAGCGCCGGCCTGCTTGCACGAGCTCCGCGACGCCCTCGATGAAAAACCGGGTGGTCGATCCGGTTCCGAGCCCAATCACACCGGCTTCGGGCAAGAGCTCGAGCGCGGCGCGCGCGGCGCGGCGCTTGGCTTCGTCGTCACTCATGCGGCCGACCTTATCACGTGGCGGCGCTTTATTTCTGGCACTTCGTGCAGAAGTGAGTGGAGCGCGTGGCGATCACCTCGCGCCGGATCGGCGTGCGACAGACGTGGCAGGGTTCGCCCTCGCGCGCGTACACTTGGCGTTCGTCTTGGTAGGCGCCATCGGCGCCGTCCGGGTTCACGTAGTCGCTGATGCTCGACCCGCCGGTCTCGATCGAGCGCTCCATGACGCGTTTGGCGGCCGCGACGATGGCGTCGCATTCGCGTTCGGTCACGCGTTTGGCGCTGCGGGTTGGCCGCACCTTGGCCAAAAACAGCGCCTCGTCGGCGTAGATATTGCCGATGCCGGCGATCACTCCCTGGTCGAGCAGCAAGGTCTTGATCGGGATTTTGCGCGCTCGCGCCGCGCGAAATAAGTCCTTGCCGGTGGCGAGCAGCGCATCGACGCCCAGTTTGTCCAGCCGCGGATCGGCGACGTTGGCGCGCAACAGCGCGACCTTGCCGAATTTGCGCACGTCCCGAAAAATCAACGACGGCCCACCGTCGCTGAAGTGAAGCGAGAGGTGCGTGTGCTCGTCGGGTTCGAACGTGAGTTGCAGTTCGGGAGCGAGCGAACCGCGCTTCTTGGCCGAGAACAGCCGCACGCTGCTGGCGCCCGAGGCAAACAATTGCCCGGTCATGCCCAGGTGCAAGAGCAGCCGCTCCGCGTCATCGAGTTCGGCGAGCAGGTACTTTCCCACGCGCGTCACGTCGCGCACGGTGCGCCCCACCAAGCGCCGCTTCAGCTCGTTCGGTTTGGTCAAAAAGAAGTAGCTGTCGCGGGTGGTGTCGATGCGTTCGATTTTTCGGCCGACGATCAGCGGCAAAATCCGTCGCCGCGTGACCTCGACCTCCGGAAGTTCGGGCACTTGCGGAGTATAGACACGCCGCGCTCAGCCGGGAGCGCATCGCCCGGAGCGGCGGCCGGAGGATTTCGAATTATTTCCAAAACCGGGAAATGCCACTCATCATCTGGGAATCACTGGTAATTTTCACTGTGGCCACCGCCCGTTGCGCCCCTTGCGGAAAAGCCATCCGTGATCAAAGCTACTCGTGGATCCCCTGACGCGGCTGTCCCCCCCGGCCCGCAGGGGTTTCCACTTTTGTGGGTGTGAGTCGAGCGCCAAGGCCAAAGGCCCTAGCGCTCCTTGGAACCCGAAGCTGCTTCCCGACGCGTGATGTAGAAAAAATCGCGCTTTTCTTTTTTGCGCAGGTACTCGTCATCGGAGTACTCGAAGCCCGGCGCGAGCGCGACCGGGTGCAGCACGGTGGTTCGACCGATGGGCTCGAAGGTGACGAACTTCGGGTACGACCAATTGACGTCGAGCTGCGCCACGTCCGAGGCGCCCGCGTGGTGCAAGCCGTCGGCCAGCACGCGCGCCGAGGTGTGATTGGTGATGGCCACGTACAGCACGCTGCGGTCCGCGTTGAGCCCAATGCCGGAGCGGCGAATGACGGTCTCGCCGTCTACGGTCGAGCCCCACTTCTTGAGACCAGCTCCCGCTTGCAAGCCGGCGTGGAGTTTGTCGTTCTCCCACATGCACTCGGGCGTTTGCCGAAACCAGAGCATGTCCGGCTCGGTGCTTTCGAGCTCGCCCCACGTTGCGATGCGCAGCGAGTAATCTTTGTAGAACGCGATCGAGCAAGCGCGCGCTTTCGGTTTGGCGATGGTCACGCCATCGGTCTTCATGCCGTAGCCACCGTGCTCGGTCATGAAGCCGCCGTTGAACGCCGCGATCAGGTCGGGTTGCGCGGAAACGGGGATTTTCCCGGTGCGGACGTACTTTTTGGCTTCGTCGGAATCCGGCTGCGGTTCTTGCGTGCCGGCGACTGCCGAGAGGATCACTTGCTTCAGATCGATGGCGACGACGAACACCTCTGCCCAGGAGCGGCCCTTGTCCGGGTGCAGCAGTGTCTTGAACATGCGCGGGGCATCGCCCGGATGGCGCGGGTCCGTGATGCCGAGCCACTCGCCGTCGCCCGGCGCTGACCAGTCCTTGAGTGCGGGGCCCGGGTTCTTGGGTTTGAACACGGCCGTGTCCGGAACTGCGACCGCGGGCGAGTGGGTGCTCGCGCTGGGGTTCGCGCTCGCGCTCAGGCTCGGTGCGGCCGAGCTACCGGCGTCCACTTGCCAATACGACTTCGGCGGTTCGTTCTTCTTCAGGACCCGATTGAAATGGTCTTCGGCCCCGTACACGAAGTCCTCGAGCTTGGCGACGCGTTCGTCGCCCAAGACGGCGCGCAGCGAATTGGCGACGAGCGGCCCAGCCCAGTCGAAGTGGTGCACCGCGTACCAAACCAGCACCACGAGGCCCACGACCACGCCGAGCAGCGTGAGCGCGATCCGCGCCAGCCGCGGCTTTTTCTGAGCTTTTTTCTGAGCCACGTCGGGTGCCAGCTCCCGCGAGGAGGGAGGGATGCTCGGATTAGTAGAGCTTGTGCCCCGTGCCAACACTCTCGCACCAGATTGGCGGCCAAGTGCGCGCGGTCTCTGGTAAGACAGGCGGCATGCGGCGCGCAGCGATGCCCTGGCTTTGGGTGCTGATCGTCGTTTTTGCCTGGTGGCTGCCCGCGCGCGCCGCCGCGGACGAAGCCGCTGCGTCTTTGGTCTTGCAATCGCCGCCCGACGTGTCTCGGTTCGTGGGGCGGCCCATCACGCACATCGACATCGTGACGCGTGGTGCCCGCTGGTCCGCGGCGCCCGCGCTCGAGTTTGCGCGCGTCGGGCAGACGCTCTCGGCCGAACTCGTGCGGCGCGCCTTGGAAGAGCTGGGCGATACCGGTCGCTACGCCGATCTGCGCGCCAGCGTGGAAGAAGATGGCCCGGGTGTACGGCTGCGACTCGAAGTCGAGCCGCGCCGAGTGATCGCGAATATCCGTTTGAGCGCCGGGGCGATCGAGCAGGAGGAAATCCTGCGCGCCGCCGGCGTGCGCGACGGTGGCGAGATTACGGCTGCGGAACTCGGGGCGATTCAGGGTCGACTGCTCGCGTTGTATCGGCGTCGTGGCTACGACCGCGCGCGGGCGACGATCGACGCGATCGACACCGATGATCCGTCCGCGGTGGTCCTCACGATCGAGGTCGTCGCCGGGCCGCCGAACGTGATCGCGCGTCGGCGCTTCGGCGTTTGGCCCGACCCCCAGGCGGAGGGCATGGCCGAGGCGCTGTCCAGCTACGGCGTCGGCGCAGGCGATCGCGCCGACGAAGACACGCTCACCGAGGCTGATCGCGCGCTCGAGACCGACCTCAAAGCGCGCGGCTTTCATCGCGCCAAAGTCTCGCACCGCTTGCTCGGCGCGCGCGCGGCCGAACTACACGTCGACGTGTACGCCTACTCGCGGGTGCGCTTTCGTTTCGAAGGCAACCGGCACTTCGACTCGGCGCAGCTCGAAGCCGTGCTCGACGTCGAAAACGAGAATGATCTCTCGCCCTCCGCGCTGAGCGAGAAAATCCTCAAATATTACCGCGATCGCGGCTTTTTGGATGCCGAAGTCAGCGCTTCGGAGCGCGGCGCCCCGAGCGATCCGATCGAGGACGTGGTGTTCCTCATCCGCGAACGCGCGCTCGTGCACGTGGTGGCTCGCGAGTACCCATGCCTGACGGGTGAGCGCACGCCCGGACAGGTGGGCAGCGAGATCGACAGCTTCTTGGCCGAACTCCCGGGCGGACGGGTTTTCGATGCGGTCGACCCGAGCGTGGTCGACGAGCTGCAAGGCCCGACGAATCAAACGGGTGCCCGTCCCGCTCCCGATCAATTGAGCCCGTGGGCGGTGTACACGCCGGACGTTTACGATCGCGCGCTCAAGCACGTCCAAGACTTGTATCGCTCCGAAGGCTATTTGGCGGCCAGCGTGGGCCCGGTTCAGGTGCTTCGCCGCGCCTGTCAGCTGCGTTCGCCGGCGGGCAAGTGTTTGCCGATTGGGCCACCGCGCCGGCCCGTCACCGCCTGTCGCTACGACCAAATCGGGTTACCCCTCGATGAGGCGAGCGTCGATCCATCGCTCGCGTGCGTGCCGGATCCGAAGCGTGGCATCGCCTGTGAGCCATCGCTCGTGCTGCACGTGCCAATCAAGCTCGGGCCGCGCTCGACCTTGTACGATCTCGGCTTCGAGGGGAACCGCGCCATCGTCGAGAAGGAGCTCGAGCAGATTGCCGATCTGAAACTCGGCACGCCCGTCTCTCAAGTCGAAATCGAAAAAGCGCGACGGCGCGTGCTCGATGAATACGCCGAACGCGGCTTCGCGTTCGCCGAAGTCGAAACGGCGCTCGACCTCTCGCTCGATCACACGCGGGCGCGGGTGCGCTTCATCGTGAGCGAACGCGAACAGGTGCGCATCTCGCGGATCGTGATCCGTGGCGCCGAGCGCACCAGCGAGAGCTTGATTCGTAGCCGAATTGCGCTGGAAAAGGGCGGTCTCTATCAGCGCAGTTTGGTGCGCAAGACCGAAGAGCGGCTGGCCACGCTGGGCGTATTTTCGAGCATCAACGTCGGCTTCGAGGACCCTTACGTGCCGGCGCGCGAGAAGGTCGTGCTGGTCGAACTCGAGGAGCGAGTGCCGCAATACCTCGACGTGCGCCCGGGGTTCAGCACGGGGGAGGGCTTCCGCGTCTCGTTCGAGTATGGGCATCGCAACTTGGGCGGGCAGGCGATCTTGCTCACTTTGCGCTCTCAGCTCGGCTACCTGCCGACGGCGTTCATTCTCGAGAGTGACGTGCAGCGCAAATACAACGATTTGCACGTCGGTGAGCGCCTCGAGCGTCGTGATACGGCGACCGTCGAGTTCCCCAGCATCGGACTCGGTCCATTGTTTCGTCTGAGCGTGGAAGGGGTCGACGTTCGCGACAACGCCCGCGACTACGGCCTCAGCAAAGACGCCGGAATCGTTACCTTGTCGCTCCGCCCCGATCGCCGCGTCTCGGTCCAACTCGGCGCCTCGCTCGAGCGCAATTACGCCCAAATTTTCGGTGACGACGAGAAGAACGCGCTCAAGTGCTACCTGCAGGATCACCCGACGCAACAGGCGCTCTTTCGGGTGCCGCAAGGGGTATCCATCGCCATTGCGCAGCGCCTCGGCGTGACCTGGGATCGACGAGACAATCCACTCGACGCGACGAGCGGCACCTTTCTTTCGGCGAGCGTCGAGCATGTGCACGCCATCCCTCTCGATACCTCCGCCTCGCAAGACACGGGTTGCGGCGACAGCATGCCCATCACGACGGGTAAGCCGCTCATCGACCCGTTCCAGGCAGTGCCGAGCGATTTTCTCCGCTACACGAGTCGCGTTGCCGGCTACGTGCGTTTGAACGACAAAGGCCTCGCTCTCGCGCTCAGCTTTCGTTGGGGCGTGATCCAACACTTGCTGTCGGGTTCGCAGACGTACCCCGATCGTTTGTTCTTCATGGGCGGCGTCGACTCGCTGCGTGGCTTCTTGCAGGACTCGCTCGTTCCACAAGACATCGCGCAGCGCTTGTTGAACCCGAACTCCGGCTTGGTTTTGAACGACGTCGTGATCCGCGGAGGGGACGCGTTCTTGAATCCGCGCGCCGAGCTCCGCATTCCCCTCGGGAGCAGCGTGGAGACCGCGTTTTTCGTGGACTCCGGGAACCTGTGGACGTCGCCGGCTCGCGTGCAGCCGCTGCAGCTGCGTTACGCGGTCGGAACCGGGCTGCGGATCTCGACGCCGATCGGACCGCTGGTCTTCGATTACGGTTTCAACGTCGACCGGGTCTTGGATGACTTTTTCCCAAAGCGAGACAATCAGCGCTTTTGGGAGGACCTCGGCGCGTTCCACTTCAGCATCGGCTTGTTCTGAAGCGTGGCCCAGGGGAGCGTGCCTCGCACTCGCACCCCTGTCGGAAATTTGACACCCCGCCTAACGGATCGGGCGCTACGGCCGTTCACTTGATTCGGCAACATGCCGCGCGTCTCCAAGCCACCGCAGAACCAGATTCACGACGCCGTGACGTGTCGTCCGCCCAGTAAATCGGGGAAGAATCTCGACCTACCGAGCTCGGTGATTCAGCCGGTCGCGCGCCCGATTTCGGCGCAGCCTTCCGGATCGACGGCGCTCGTTGCAGATTTGACGACGAGCGACTTGGACGTGGTTTTTCAGCCCATCGTGGACCTCTCGACCGGCGTCACCTTTGCCTACGAAGCGCTGACGCGTTGCAAGTGGCCGGAATTCAAGAACCCGATGAAGCTCTTCGAGCACGCTCAAGCCGAGCGCTGCTGCGGTCGCCTTGGGCGAATGGTGCGTGAGGTCGCGTTCGCGCGCTGCACCGACGCTCCGCTGTTCGTGAACTTGCATCCCCACGAGCTCGACGAAGGCTGGCTGGTACGGCCCGACGATCCGCTCTTCTTTCACGATCGCGCGGTCTATTTGGAGATCACCGAGTCCGCGACGTTCAACTATTTCTCGCTGTGTGTGGATGTATTGAAAGAACTCTGCTCTCGCGGCGGCGCCTTTTTGGTGGTCGATGACTTGGGCGCGGGTCACTCGAACCTCAAGCGCATCATCGATTTGGAGCCGCACATCGTGAAGCTCGATTTGGCGCTCGTGCGCGGCATCGAAAAGAGCAAACGGCAGCAAATTCTGGTGCGCCAGGTGGTTTCGCTGTGCCGAGAGCTCGGCGCGCGCGTGGTCGCCGAGGGCATCGAAACCGAAGACGAATTGCGAGCAGTGATCGATACCGGCGCGCATTTCGGGCAAGGCTATTTGTTCGCGCGGCCGGCATTTCCGATCCCCAAGGCAAGCTGGCCGATACCGCGCGTCGTCGCCGCGCCGTGATTGCTCGAGCGAGCCGCGATGCCCTGACAGCGGTTCAGCGCACGATCGCGACAGTGCCCTGAAGACTCACATCGCTCGTCGATGTTCTACAACCTCGGGGTTAGACGCGGTGTTCGTCGCAGAGTGTGTGCCGCGACAATCTGCGTAGGTCGAACTCGACTCATGGCGGCCCGCGGCGCATCGATCGACGCGTGTCTCGATCTGCGCCTTCGTCTGCGTCCGAAGCCGGGCGAGTTTTGACTCTCGACGACGCGCCGCCGTAAACGTTGACACGGCGCCTGAAGCAGGGTCCGATACGAAGTTGCCATGACCTCGCCCGCGCTAGTGGGCCGCTCGGAAACGGTCCACGAGGAGGAGACACACTGCGACTTGAATCAGGTCGTATCCAGTGCGGAGCGCTCCATCTTGCAGATCGCGGGCGGACAGGTGGCGGTGCAGATGGCCCTCTCTCCGAGCACGCTCAGCGTCGCGCTGAACGAAGTCGAGCTGACGCAAATCGTCCGTTGTTTGGCCGGAGAAGCGCGGCGCTTGCTCGGCTCCGGCGGGCGCATGGTGGTCGAGACGCGCGGTCTGAACGATGGCCACGTCGCGCCGCTTCAGCTTTCGGAGACCGCCGCCAAGGCTCGCGCCCGAGTCATCGTGCGCGCCGAGCTGCTCGGTTCTGCGCCGCCCGCGACCCAAACGGAGGGGCCGGCCTCGGGTGAGCTCGGGGTCTCGGCGGTCGAAGCGTTGCTCGAGCGCCTCGGCGGTCGCCTCGAGTTCGTGCCGTTGTCCGAGAACGACCTCGCGTACGTCGCTCACTTGCCCTACGCGGCGCCCGCCAACTCTTCGGCGCGCATGCCGGTGGCCCTGCCGCATGGCGCCGAGGTCGTGCTCCTGATCGAGGACGAACCCCAGGTGCAAGCAGTGACCGCCCGGATTTTACGCGCTTTCGGTTATTCCGTACTCACCGCGCACAACGAGCGCAGCGCCATGGCTCACGCGGAACAGCACGGGGATGCCATCGGGCTCGTCATCTCCGACCTAGTTTTGCCCGGCGTTTCCGGCACCGACCTCGTGCGGCGCTTGCAGACGCCTTGTGAGCACGCCCGCGTGCTCTATATGTCGGGCTACTCGCCCGATCACATCGGCGCCCTGGCGGAAGGCGTGCGCTTCCTGCGCAAGCCCTTCACCGCCGAGGAGCTGGTGACGACGGTTCGTGAGTTGCTCGCGCTGCGCGCCGCCGTGCACTGATTTCTGGCGAGCGAAGTCCGTCCGGCAAGGGGGTTACGCACGAGCGGCCGAGGCCCTATAACGCCTCGGCTTCAGAGCCCCGTGACCTTCCCGTTTCCATCGGGGTCTAGCCCCGCCCCTTTGTCGTGAACAACGCTAGCCTTTCGCGCCCCGCCGGCATTCCGGTCACTCTTCTCGGCCAGTTCCGTCGCCATGCGCCGCGCTATGGCGTGGGCTTGCTGCTGCTCGCCGCGTACCAGACCTTTCAGTGGTGGTTCGACACGCGCATGCGCACCGCGATCAATTTCGCGACAGGGGGTGACCAAGCGCGGGCCGTCCATCTGGGCGTGCTCTTGGTCGTCGCGGCGCTCGCCGCGTTCGGCGTTCGCGTGATGTCGCGCGTGGCCATCTTCAACGGCGGTCGTATCGCCGAGTACGAGCTGCGCAAAGAGATCTTGGAGCGCCTGCTCAAGCTCGGCCCGTCTTTCTATCGAAAGATGAGCACCGGCGAAATCATGAGCCGCGTCACCAATGACTTGGTGCAGGTGCGGCTCTTGCTCGGCTTCGGGATTCTGAACATCATCAATACGGGCTTTGCGCTGGTGAGCGCGCTCGCCGTCACCATCCCCATCTCCTACAAGCTGACGCTCGCGTCACTCTGTCCGCTGCCCTTCGTGCTGCTGATCACGCGCGGCTTTTCGCACGGTTTTTACACTCGAACGCGCGACAACCAAGACGCCCTCGGGAAGATGAGCGCGCGGGTTCTCTCGAGCGTCGCCGGGGTTCGCGTCATCCGCTCGTTCGCGCTCGAGGCCCAGGAGCTCGCCGCGTTCGAAAAAACGAACCGCAGTTATCTGGACAAGAGTTTGAGCCTCGCGCGCTTGCGCGGCGCGCTCGGGCCCATCTTGCAGGCCACGGTCTCGATCGGCGTGCTCGTCGTGTTTTGGTACGGCGGTGCGATGATGCTGCGCGGTGAGCTCGACGCGGGCGGCTTCCTCTCGTTTTACCGCGCGCTCGGGCGTCTGACCTGGCCGCTGATTTCGCTCGGTTTCGTGCTCGGCCTCTTGCAACGCGGGCGCGCCGCCTTCTCGCGCTTGACGGATATTTTCAACGCGATGCCGGACATCGTCGATGGCGACGTCGTGCCGGGGTCGGCGATTCGAGGCCACGTCGAAGTGAAGCACCTCTCCTTCGCTTACAAGGACCGCACCGTGCTCGATGACGTGAGCTTCGATTTGCCGGCCGGCAAATCCCTCGCCATCGTGGGCCGCACTGGCAGCGGAAAATCGACCCTCGCCG
>Ga0105245_10006640_pt1 | contig 10159 bp, 9 predicted proteins | sample KBSM54metaG_FD_81523 | JGI IMG/M metagenome (GOLD analysis project Ga0105245, IMG submission 81523) | Miscanthus rhizosphere microbial communities from Kellogg Biological Station, Michigan, USA - KBS M5-4 metaG | ecosystem: Host-associated > Plants > Roots > Rhizosphere > Soil | place: Michigan... | reverse complement strand
GAGCGCTGACGGAGGAAGTCTTCATAATCCAGCTTTAGTTCCTCAAGACTTGCCCTCGCTACGTTGGTAAGCTTCATCTCCGTCTTCTTCGACGTGCCGCTTGCCTGGCTTCCTTCGGCGATGTTCTGGACTCCTGACCGGGCTGCTTGGACCATCTGGTCGTGAGTGCGGCTTCGGCGATCGATGTACTTGTCACAAAACCGAACCGTTAGATCGTAGGCAAGCTGTGCCACCTGAAAGCTTTTCAACTTCCGGTATCCGCCGTGCTTCCCTATTAGGGGATCATTGCTGTCGTCCACTTTGTCCACCAAGTCCACATCGTCCACGTCGAATTGAGAAACTGCGGTATTGCTAACCCCGCTTCCATCAGCAGCGGAGGTTGGTTCCTTCCTTTATCGCCCCAATTCGATGGGAATGGAACTGATATTCGATGATTGATTCCAGACCAGGACAATTCCTTCCCAATTGGCCCAAAACTCGCTCGTCAGTTGGAAAAAGATTTGTTTGGAGCCGGGTTACATTGACTGAAAGTCGCACTTTTGCAATAACATTGTAAAGTGCCGCAATGCGTAGTGATCGTACACCTGGAAGAGGACCGGAAGCTCACGCCCTTGACTGGCTCCGATCCATGGGCACAACCGGAGTCCAATGATGAATCAGACCAGCAATAAGGCCATCGATGTCATTAACCGCGAATTTGGAGAGGACCCGAACTATAAGGCCGGCCTGGCCGAGGAGCGAACGCGACTTCAGGCAGCTAGGGCAATCTATGACGCCAGAACGGCGGCAGGAATGACGCAGCGGGAACTGGCGATGAGAGTGGGCACCTCTCAAAGTGTAATAGCTAGGTTGGAAGATGCGGACTATTCGGGCCACACGCTCAAAATGCTTAATCGAATCGCAGCTGCCCTTGACAGAAAAGTAGAGGTGCATCTCGTATCTTCGGTTCTCTCGCGTCAGGCAGGGTAGATTCTGCTGCCGACACAGCTCATTGCAATCCAGCGAGCGTTTCGCATCGATTCGACAGCACCGTGGCCTGGTCTCGGAGATATGCTTCTGTCTCCGCCGGCGACATGTGCCGTCGCGACAGCTCTACTCCCAGTCCCCAGATCTCCCACGCCAGTGTCAGATAAGGTGCGACCATGAGATCGGCGCTGTTTAGCGTTCGAATTTGGCTGTATCCGCGCAGGAATGCATCGTGCTTTGCCGCAAACTCCGACGGTCCGACCGCCCAGCCCTGCAGATCCGACGCGCGATATCCCGGACCGCCTGAGTCGAAGTCGTACAGAATCACCTGACCACTCTCAGTAACATGGAGGTTATCGAGCGTCGCGTCTCCGTGAATGGGTCCCCAGTCCAGCGGTGCGGCTGAATACTGCTCTATCTTCAATTGAATCTCGTCGCCCACGTCCTGTAACTGCCGTCGCACCGATTCTGTTGGAGCACTGTCCAAGATCGATTCGAGCGGTTCCACTACCAGAGTATTAATGTCGAGCGGTCGCCGCACGTACTCTGTGCGGAAATCGTCCGAGAGAGTGTGCATCCGGGCGATTGCTTCACCAAAACTCTCGTAGAGGCTCAGTGAAAATGGCGGTGCAGGCTTCCGTCCCGGCGCGAACGTGAACAGGGCCGCAAGCCGGTTGCTTTCCCTGGTCGTGATCACCGAGAGGAAGTCGCCGTCACGTCGGTCAACCGGCCTCCCAACCTGAAGTCCCTTGCGGGCGAGATGTAGGAGCAGCTCTAATTCATATCGAATCTCTGCGTCGCTCCTCCAATTGAGCCCGTAAATCTTGAGGGCAAAGCGATCGCTGCCCGAGTTCACGGAATACACGTCATTGGTGTAGGAGCGCAGTGGGGTGCACAATACAGGGTCGGCGAGGTCGTATTGGCTTGACAGCTGGTCCCGCAGAAGTTCTAGGTCCGATTTTTGCTGCATAACGGGGCGATATTCGTAATCTGTGCATCGGCGGGGGACAAGCCCCCACCCTACGTTGATGCGGTGGCGGGGGACAAGCCTCCACCCGACATCGGTGCGGCGACGGGGGACAAGCCCCCACCCTACGTTGGTGCGGTGGCGGGGGACAAGCCTCCACCCGACATCGGTGCGGCGGCGGGGGACAAGCCCCCACCCTACGTTTGCGCATCGGCGGGCGACATGCCGACACCTTGCATTGCCGGAGCATCGGCGGGGGACAAGCCCCCACCCTACATTTGGCGGTCCGTTATTGGATGATTGCGACCATACCAGTTTAATTCCTTCCTAACTCGTCCAAAACGTGCTTATTAGCTCGGATAAATAAGCCGGATTATTCACGGTGAATGGACGGGCAGGGACGCCCGTCGCCACGCGTCAGTTGTTCATGAATAGGCCGGAATAATTTATTCGGACGGCGACGACAAAACGAGGTGTGAAATCATTTTCACACCTCGCACCGTCGCCGATCTAGAATTGTCGCTCCAACACCCAATACCCTCAATACCCAATACCAAATACCAGCGCATTCCCTGAATGCCTGAATACCTGACACTATCGAAACCCTTTCACCAGCGATCCGATCAGGAGGGTCCAGCCGTTCGCGAGGACGAACAGCATAAGCTTTGCGGGGAGCGAGATTACTGTTGGTGGGAGCATCATCATACCCATGCTCATGAGAGTTGATGCGACCACCATGTCGATGACGAGAAACGGCAGGTAGATATAGAACCCGATGATGAATGCCGTCTTCAGTTCGCTCGTAATGAACGCCGGAATGAGGGTCAGGAGCTGAACGTCGTTTTCGGTGCGTGGTCTCTGTACCTTCGATAAGTTGATGAAGAAGATCAGATCGCTCTTGTAGGTCTGGCGCAGCATGAAGCCGTGAAGCGGCTTTTCGGCGCGATCCATCATCACCGGCATCGTTATCTTGTTGGCGAAGTAGGGCTTGAGCGCATCGTCATTGATCTTGTTGAACGTCGGCTGCATGATGAAGAAGGTCAGGAACAGCGCCAGACCGGCAAGCACCTGATTCGGTGGGATCTGCGGCGTGCCGAGAGCGCTTCGGAGGATGGAGAAGACGATGATGAGTCGCATAAAGGCCGTCATCATGATCAGGAGCGACGGTGCGATCGTGAGGATGGTCATCAGAAGCAGTATCTGCAGTGACATCGCAACGTCCTGCGGATTCTTCGATGCGTCCACACCCAGAGTAACTTTCGGGATCACGAGGCTCTGCGCCTTTGCCTGAAGTCCGGTCAGACAGGCGGTCAGGATCAGGCCGAGAATTCCTACCCAGAGCATTCGGTTCAGCAGAATCGCCTTAACTACGGAGAGCGGCCGCCGCCGAATCGGATCGAGCGATCCCCAGCCATTTGCCGTATTCCAGCGGCATAGAGCAGCCTTCACGCGGGGAGCCAGCCGTCGGAATGCCGGCAAGTCTGCGCTCACTTCCATTTTGTCGGAGAACCGGTCCTTCATTCGGAGTACATCCTCGGTGCCTTCATGAAATTCATTTTGATATCTTTTATTTGGTCGCGGAGGGCCGGCTGCCGGCAGCGTTTCGCAGCGATTGCAGCCGCTTCAAGCGCTCATCCAGGGCGCTTCCCGTATCGCGCATTCTGTTCTCAAGGGAACCGACAACGGCGCTGGTCGGCATTTCTGAGTCGAGAAGGTCTAATCCGTCCATGTCCGCCGCCGCCGCCTGAAGAATTTCACGAAACTCTTCCGAAGGTTGGCTCTCACCGGGTGACAGATCTGATAACACGGAAAGTCCGGTAGGACCTCCTCCAATCAGCAGAGTCCGTCCTCGTACCTGAACCAGGTGGATGGCGGCTGCCCCGATATTCAGCGACTCGACTAGCCTCATTCCAGACGTATTTCCCGCACCGCGATTGGCTGTGAAGCCGCTGCGCAGCGCGGTAAACGTCTTTGAGAGGAGCGTCTCTTTCGGAGCGACGGTGCGTGCTGCGGCCTGAAGGCCGATTGGGAGTCGACCCGTTTTCTGCTGGTACCGCCGAATCAGGTTCAGGCAGACAATTACAAAGATCAACGTCGGCAGAAGGAACGCGATCAGCTTCCATCCGTCTCCCACTGCCTGCATCGGGCTGTCGATCGTATGATCACGCGCCAATTCTGGCGCCGGCGCAAGGTCCGGCTTTGTCTGCGTTAGTCCAATGTCTGTGGGAACCGGTTTCGGCTTGACATTCAACTTTGCGGATGCAGTGATATGCGGCTTGACGGGGGACTGCGCGATTGGCTTTATCAGCCCGCTTGTCTTACCGGAATTGTTCAACAAAGCTGCGCCATTCTGAACGCTTACCGTACCAGCCGTCGCCCGATCCCTTGCAATTACTGTTTTTCGACCAGCGTCGGACCGCATATCCCGATCAATCTGCAAATTCGTCGGTATCGCCGGTCCCGATTTGGCGGAAGGCGGCGACGCCGGGCCAGCGCCTGGCGAGGAACTTCCTGCTACCCGCCGTCCGGCCACTTTCGCGCGGGCCGACTTGATCTTTCGATGGTGCTTAGAACCCTTTACTCCGTGGTTCTTGATCCTTTGATAGCGCCACCAACCTGCACTATTAGGTGATCCACCAGCGTTCCCTGACTCCGGAGACGTGGTGGATTGCGCCGCGGCTTGAGCAGCTCCAGGACTCACCGGAGGAGACCCAGAAGTCGCTGATTGCGCCATGGAAGAGGTCCACAACCCCAAGAATCCAATCGTCAGAACCAAGTTGCTGATCTTTGCTCTGCTCATCGCCTATCACCTCTTCCGAGCCCTGCAACTCTCTCCGCGGGGCTCACGATCTCAGTAATTCTAATGCCGAAGTTATCTTCAATGACCACGACTTCACCCTTGGCGACCAATCGACCGTTCACCAGCAGGTCGACCGGCTCGCCGGCAACGCGGTCCAACTCGATGATGGATCCGGAAGAGAGCTCCAGCACATCCTTAATAAGCATCCGAACCCGACCGAGCTCGACCGTAACATCCAGAGGGATGTCCAGAATCATTTCCAGACCGCGCGGATGGATCATATCGGCAGTTCTGCCCGATAGATCTGCAAAGGGGATTGATCCTTGCCCACCCACGCCAAGCCTGGAAGCGGAGCCACTCTCTTCACCGAAATCGTCGCCAATGGCCTCGCTCAACATCGCGGCCACATCGTCTTCGCTGAGAGGCTCTGTTTCGTCGGCCGCAGCCTCGGCCGCGGGACGAATGTCGCCAGGAGGAAGCAGATCCAGAACCAGCGTCGCGGTGAAGAGTCCGGTAAGCACCGTGTCCGGGAGATCCGGGATCGAGATAGCGAATTGAACCTCGACCGCGTTGCCATCCAGGGCGAAGACCGGAGGAACTGTCAAGGCGCCTGTGTGCGTTGAGCTCGATTCGATATCGTAATGGTCGCCGGTAAGCTCATGAAGGCCGAGCGAGAAACCGCGAACGAGACCGGTCATCCCGGCCGTAAGGGTGTCTATGTTGGCATCCGTCAGCGGCTCCGTTGAATCGGCGCCGGAAATGCCCTCCATCAGGTCGACGTACAGGCGAGCGGTTTCTTCCGGTACAAGGAAAACGCGCTCGGATCCTTCCGGATGGCTGAAGGTGAATAGTGTCTGAAGGACATGGTCCTGCCGCTCCAGGAGCTCCGCCAGAGACACGACTCGCACGTCCAGCAGGTCGACAGTGGCCTCCGAGTTCAGCTGTTCGTTGAGGGCAGTCCCAAGACTCGGACACACCTTTCGGAAGAAGGTCTGGGCGGCTGTTATCTGTTTCGCGGACACGTCGGGCATGGATACCTCCGATGTAATTTGCAACGATGCTGCCAGCGCCGGACATCGGGTCCGACATCGGCATGAGAACTGGCTGAGCGCTAAGCGGCGCTCTTCACATTGATTGGAAAGTCGGGAGGCTCAGCGTCGGGATTGGCGCGATTCACATGAACCGCAAGTTTCTTGCCTCGGATGCCTGGCCTCCCAAAGAACTTGACACTGTTGCCGAGTATCACCTCAATCTCCTCATTCTGCGGATGATTGAGGCCGACGACATCTCCCACCTTCAGGTTCAGGACATCGTCCACGGACATGGAAGTGCTGCCAAGTCGCGCCGAGCAAGTGATGGCTGTCTTCGACAGTCGTTGTGCCAGGAGAGCCACATACTTTCCGGAGTTCTTCTTAACGCTGCTGGAAAACCAGCGCTGCGCGCTCAGCTTGGGTGTGACCGGCTTTAAAAGAAGATAGGGAATACAGATGCTCATTGCCCCGCGCAGCTCGCCCACTTTGATTTCGAAAAGGATCGACACTACGACGTCGTTCGGGGGAACGATCTGAACGAACTGGCTTTGAGTCTCCATGATCTCGCGCCGAGGGGTAAACTGAGCGATCCCTTCCCACGCTGTGAAGAACTCGCGGAGCGCCCGATCTATGATGCTCTCGGTCAGCGCGCGCTCGATATCGGTCAGGATACTGGTGGTCTTAACCATGCTTCCCGGACCGCCCATAAGACGATCGATCATTGACAGGATGATGTTGAATTCGACCTCCAGGATGGCCTGGCCGTTCAGCGGCGCCATGCTGAAGACGTTGATAATGCTCGAAGTAAGCGAGCGCATGTATTCGTCATAGGGAATCTGCTCCACAGAGACCAGGTCGACGTGCACAGGCACACGGAGATAGCCGGACAGTGATCCGGCGAAAAGGCGAGCGAACGTCTCATGCAGCATCTGCAGAGTCCGCAGCTGATCCTTTGCAAACTTGTCCGGTCTCCGGAAGTCGTATGCCTCGTAGGCTATCGAACCACGATTTTCGCGCCCTCCGGTTGAGCCGCCACTGATATTCGGCGAGCCCTTGGCAGAGGTGGATGCTTTCGGCTCCGGGGCTGCGGGCGAACCAAAGTCGACATCGCTTCCATCGCCGTGAAGCGATGAAAGTAGGGCTTCGATCTCTGCCTGGGAAAGAATTTCGGACAAAACAACACCTCAGTGGAACGGGGGCTTGGGAAAGTGATTGAAGGGGCGTTCGGCGATCAACGTCTGGGTCGATACACCGGCGCGTACCTTCCCGACTCATTATCGGCCGGCATAGAGGAGTTCTTCAGGTAGATGGGCACAAAACCCGCAGATGATACAGGGTGACTTACGGTCGATCGACCAAGCCACCCATTCTAATCGAGTGGGGAAATCGTATTAGCGAGGTTCCAAGAAACCAATTCGGTCCTGCCAATCTTCAGCGGAATATCGATTCCAATGTGATAGAAGCGCCAATACAAGACCCCCGAAATCGTTACTTCGAATAGTTGCGTCATCTACAAATACTACTCCGGCATGTGGATCGCCATCGGCGGCGATTTCGGCGAGGAGAAGCGGGATCGTCTTCAGATCGTAGGTCACCAGGGTGAGTCCCTCAACCGAGGCTGCTCGCAAGAGGCTGCTGTCCTCCTGACCAACATATTCGCCACCCTGCCACCGATAGACACTTTGAACGCTGATTGACGCGTTCTTGCGCGCCACTTGATCGGCAACAACGTGGGATATGTTCTCGTCGAGAAGATATGCAAGCATTAGTCTGCGCGCTTAACATCGGTAATGGGAGTCACCTCCTGTCGCTCCAGCCGTGGAAGCTTGCGCTTGAGAGTATCAAAAGTCTGCATCCGCACTTCCGCAATTGCCGCGTCAATCTCCTCAGGAAATACCTCATAGTAGTTGAACCCAGCACGGATCTTCCAGTCAGGCAAGTCAAAGTGCAGTGATGTTTTTCCAACGTCCATGTTATAGCCCTGTGCCACCATAATCAGCTTCCACAGACGAAGTCCGCCTGACAGGCAGGCATTCCGCTCGCCGCCGAATGACCTGAATTCGATTTCCGCAAACTCGCTTACGCGCCGCGCCTCTTCAAATAGCGTCGCACCCAGCTCACTCACCGAGCGACCGGCGCGTCGCGCAGACGTCTTGAGCCAGTCCGCAGTTTCTTCCGGCAAACGTAGAGTAATTGTCTGCGACATGGTTGCTTCCTCCGATTACTTTGGTACATTAGACACATTGTACACAATCGATCGACTAGAGTCAAGCTCGACATCTTTGAAGTTCAGCATCTCTGAAATAACTGTTGCGGCTGCATAAAACAGTCCAAAAAGAAAAAAGACAGACCATCGGTCTGTCTTTCTTAATTCTTACTTCTTGCTTCTTACTCTTAGTTGTTTACTGCATTCGCCGCGTCCGGGCGACGTAAAGCTCCATGAGCACTTCCTCAGTTTCGCGCTCATTGAGCCACTCCCAATAGAAAGGATGATGCAGCAGCATCTCCATACTCAGAACTCGTCGGCCGTTAGGGCCGTTGGGTTTCGGCATGGGAAGCTCATCCCTATTGTACGCAGCGCTCACATCCAGAACGATGGTTGGTCTCTTTTGCGCCACGCGTTCGTTCGGGCTCTCGCCCTTATTCAATTTATCCTTACGCGACAGCGACATTACTGACCCCTCTCCGTGGTGTTCAGCCGGGCAGCGCGCCCGTCTGTCAGAACCATTTGACGGTGTCACGTGCAGATTATCGGCGGCTTTGTGCCACTTCTTCCCGTCAAAAACCCTCCTGCTCGCACATTGCAGTTCTATTACATATGTAATGACGCGGTGGCGTCCTTAGATGTTCTACGTATAATTTCGGTTGCGAATCACCCGACCGCGTCAACAGTCGTTTAGGTCCATTGACAACGCAGTCTAAACTTCGCTACAATACGCCGATTGCAGACCTACATGCAGCAGGTTTTTAGATTTCCTATCGTCGTCTTCCCACTTTCGTTTACCCAGTTTTTCATCCCGGCCAATCATGTCCGACACAGAGCCTGGCTCAAATCACTCCATTGATTCACCGTATGCTATCCGCGTCCAGTCTGTAACAAAGCGCTTTCTTGGAATAACCGCAAACCAGGATGTGTCGCTCAGCGTCGAGTCCGGCACTTTTCACGCGATCATCGGTGAAAACGGCGCGGGTAAGTCGACGCTGCTCAACGTGCTTTACGGCCGCTACCGCGCCGAATCTGGCCGCGTAGCCATCCATGGTGAAGACGTTACGAATGCGCTGAACAGCCCCGCGGACGCTATCCGACGCGGAGTCGGTCTGGTAACTCAGCACTATTCACTTATTCCGGCGCTCACGGTGCTGGAGAACATCGTTCTCGGCGCGGAATCATGCAATCCGGCAGGTTTCCTGAATAACCGCAGCTCCCGCGCAAAGATCCAGAGTCTGACTCAGAGTCTCGGTCTTGAAGAGCTCGACCTCTCCGCACGAGCGGAAAGCGTCTCCGTTGCAATCGGTCAGAAGATAGAGATTGTCAAGGCGCTCTACCGGGGCGCTCGCATTCTGCTGCTCGATGAGCCCACTGCAACGCTTGCGCCGCAAGAAGCCGCTAAGCTATTTGAACTGCTGCAGACACTCATACACAACGGCACAACCATAGTGTTTGTGACACACAAGCTGCGCGAGGTGATGGCCTACAGTCACAACGTAACTGTGCTTCGGAGCGGCAGGAACGCAGGCGATTTCGTCACAGCGAATACTTCGGCCGAGGAGCTTCTTTCCCGAATGATTGGACCGCGCGACTCTGGCGATCCCATCGTTTCCGTAAGGGAAGAGCCGGCTCCTGCCCCGAATGCGTCGATCGCAGGACGAGCTTTACTGCTGGTCGAAGAGATCTCTGTGACAAGCCGCGCTGGGAACCGAGCTCTCGAAAGCGTCTCTGTTCAGGTCGATTCTGGTGAGATTGTAGGCGTAGCCGGGGTCGACGGAAGCGGGCAGCGGGAGCTGGCGCAAGCGATCGTCGGCCTCCGAACCGCAGTCTCCGGCCAAATCAGACTTCAGGCTTCATCCTCCGACTCGCCAACTCTCCTAAATAGGAAATCGGTTCGTGAGCGGCAGAGACTCGGCATCGCCTACATCCCCGAAGATCGTCATCGCCAGGCGCTGATCCTGGACTTCGACCTCGCCGAGAACTACATGCTGGGTCATGAAACCGATACCGCCTGGGGCGGCGGCCTGCTGTTGAAGCCCAAGACGGTGCTCAATCGAGCGAACGAAATGATCCAGCGGTTCGACGTGCGCCTGGGACAGCGAGATGCCAGGACTTCTGCGGGAATGCTGTCCGGTGGCAACCAGCAGAAGGCGGTTATCGCGCGCGCCCTGGGCGCGAACCCTCTG
>Ga0105245_10006638_pt1 | contig 10160 bp, 11 predicted proteins | sample KBSM54metaG_FD_81523 | JGI IMG/M metagenome (GOLD analysis project Ga0105245, IMG submission 81523) | Miscanthus rhizosphere microbial communities from Kellogg Biological Station, Michigan, USA - KBS M5-4 metaG | ecosystem: Host-associated > Plants > Roots > Rhizosphere > Soil | place... | reverse complement strand
AGGGGCGTGCGGACCTCGGCCTCGCCGCCGGGCCAGGCGCAGCGGAAGCGCGACCCGGAGGCGTCGAAGGAGGCGTCCAGCGCCCGGTAGTCCGCTTCGCTGGAGCCTGAAGGTGAGAACGTCCGCAGGGGAGGCTCGGAGGCCTCGCGGAGGTCGGCGGCGATGCGGGCGCCGTAGGGATCGTCCACGTTCACGACGGCGACGGCCGGCGTCATCTGATTACCCGCCTCCGGGACGAAGAGGAGGCGCTTCGCGCGGAAGTAGTCCTCCATGTCCGAGTGAAAGTCGAGATGGTCCTGGGTGAGGTTGGTGAAGACGGCGACCGCGAAGCGGACGCCATCCGTGCGGTTCTGGGACAGCGCGTGGGAGGAGACCTCCATCGCGCACGCGGTGTCGCCGGCGTCGAGCATCCTGCGGAACGTGGCCTGCAGGTCGATCGCCTCCGGGGTCGTCCGCTCGACCTCCTCCTCGACGCCACCGACGATGCTCTTGACCGTCCCCAGGAGCCCAGTCTGAATCCCCTGCGCCTCCAGGATGTGACGAATCAGGAAGGCCGTCGTCGTCTTCCCGTTGGTGCCGGTGATCCCGGCGACCCGGAGGGTGGCGGTCGGATCGCCCCAGAACCGCACCGCGATCGGCGCCATCGCCGCCCGCGCGTCGGCGACCCTCACCTGGGGAACGGGCAGCTCGAGGCGGCGCTCGACCACCAGCGCCACGGCGCCGCGCTCGACCGCCGAGGGAGCGAAGTCGTGGCCGTCGGCCCGTTGACCGCGAACACAGAAGAAGAGCGCTCGCGGGGCCACCCGGGAGCTGTCGTAGGCGAGCGAGGCGACGTCCGTGTCCTCATCCCCATCGACGCCGGCGAAGTCCATGCCGAGGATGAGCTCCCTGAGCTTCATCACCGCGATTGTATGGTCGTCAGTGCTTCCCGCCGGGGGTACGGTCGCGGCTTGGCGAGCGCGGATCGGCGGCTGGCAAGGCAGAGGGAGCAGGCTTTGCTGGCGGCAAAGCCAAGGACGATGACGTAGCGAGGGGGCGATGCGTGCCGCCAAACGCGATCGTATCTTCGGCGGGGAGCACTAAGGGCTGGTTCCCTGGTCCGGCGGAATCCCCAGGTAGGGCAGGGCGAACTTCGCGATCTCGCCGAACGCCGGGGCCGCTACGGTGCCGCCGTAGTAGCTGCCCCGGGTTGGCTGGTTCACCACGATGGCGACGAGCAGCTTAGGATCCTGTGCCGGGGCAAAGCCCACGAAGGAGGCGACGAACTTCGTCTCCGAGTAGGTGCCGTTCTCGGCCACCTGGGCGGTTCCCGTCTTGCCGGCGAGCGTGTAGCCGGGCACGCTGACCTCGGAGGCGGTGCCGCCGGGCGCGAGCACGCCCTCGAGCATGGTCCTGATCTGCGCCGCGGACTTGGAGCTGATGATGCGGTGGCCCTTCGGTTCCGCGACGCGATGACCGTCCTCGTCGAGGACCAGCTGCGGTGCGCGCAGGATGCCTCCGTCCGCGATCGCCGAGTAGGCGGCCGCCATCTGCATCGGAGTCACCGACAGGCCCTGGCCGATCGGCAGGTTGCCCATCGTCGACCCCGAGAACTCGGACGGCGTCGGCACGATGCCCTGCTCCTCGCCCGGGAAGGCGACTCCGGTCGGCTGGCCGAAGCCGAACTTCCTGACCCAGTCGTAGAAGTGCTGGGCGCCCACCTCGAGGCCGATCTTCACCGCGCCGACGTTCGAGGACTGCGCCAGGATCTGGGCGACCGTGAGGCTCTCGGGCCCGCGGGGCTCGGCGTCCGAGATGGTCCGGTCCGCCACCTGGAGCTCGACCGGCAGGTCGAACACGGTGCTCGGCGTGACCAGATGCTCCATGAGCGCCCCGGCGACGGTGAAGGCCTTGAAGGTCGAGCCGGGCTCGTACGTGAAGCCCGTGGCCATGTTCTGCAGGGCCTGTGGACTTGCTCCGGCGGGGTTGCTCGGGTCGACCGTCGGCCAGTTGGCCATCGCGAGGATCTGGGCGTTGCGCGGGTTCATCACGATCGCCGTCGCGCCCAACGGCTGGTAGGTCTGCGCGACGTTCGCGAGCACGTCCTCGGTGCGCGCCTGGATGGCGGCGTCCAGCGTCAGCTTGATGTTCTGGCCGTCGGTCGCGGTGGAAATCGTGTTGCGCTCGATGGCCTTCCCGAGCCCGTCGAGCACCACCCGCTGCTCGCCGTTGGTGGCGCCGACAATGGTGTTGTCGGCCGCCTCGAGCCCCGTGAGCCCCTGGCCGTCGACCCCCACGGTCCCGATGACCTGGCCGGCGAGCTTGCCCTCCGGGTACACGCGCCGGCTCGCCGGCACCGTGGTCACGCCGGTGAGCCCGAGCTTGCGGATCCTGCCCGCCGCCGTCAGGTCGGCGTCGCGGGCCAGGTAAGCGAAGCCCGACGAGCCGCTGTCGAGGTTCTTGAGGATGTCGTGCTTGGAGATGTGGAGGATCGGCGCGAGCTTCCGGGCCATCTGCGGCGGGTCCTTCACCTGGTAGGGAGTGGCGATCACGTCGACCGCGTCCTCAGAGACCGCTAGCTCACGGCCCTTGCGGTCGAGGATCGATCCGCGGAGCCCAGGCACCGGGACGGTCTCCATCTGCTGGCTCTGAGCGTCGGCGGTGAGCCCGCCGCCCTGGACTCCCTGCACCCAGGCGGCGCGGCCGATCCCCAGCACGAGCAGCAGCAGGAAGCTCGCGAAGAGGAGCCCGATCCGCCGCTCGATCATCTACCGACCCGCTATGGGGTCGACACGGCGCCGGTGGCGGTTCCGGACGCCGGATCGGTGGTTGTGGTGGGCGTGACGGTCGCCGTCGGCGGCGTGGTGGTCTGCGTAGTGGCGGGGGTGGTCGGCGTCGCGACCGGCGTGGTCGCGGTGGGAGTCGTAGGTGTGGTGGTCGGGACGGTCGTCGTGGCAGTGGACGTCGTAGTCGTCGCGCCGGCGGTGATCGCGCCGGACTCGAGCCGCTGGGCGGCGAGCGCGGCGTCCTTCGGGCCGGCCTCGACGTAGCCGATCGAGCCGAGTTCAGGCACGATCATTCCGAGCTTGCCAGCGAGGGTCTGCACCCGGTCGCTCGAGGCTCCGGCGGCGGCGATCTGCCCCTGAAGGGCGGAGTTCTGCCGCTGGAGGACGTCCGTTTGGCGGGTCGTCCGGCTCGAGGTGGCGTTGACGCTGAGCGTGAAGACGTTGAGGGCGACGATGCCCACCAGGAGGGTCGTGAGGAGGCCGATCCACATCCGGCCGCGCGTGAGGCGGTGGACCAGGCCCGACTCGGCGAGCCCTGAGACGGCGCCGGCCGTCGTGCCGACCGCGAGCGGGACGAGCCGCGCCGGCATCGGCGTCCCCGCGTAGGGACGTGAGGTGCGTGGACGCCGCTGGCGCGCCGTCTGGCTTCTCGGGGATGATGGACGGCGGACCGGGGCTCGCCTTGCGGGAGCTCGGGCCGGTGCGGCGGCGCTGCGGGCGGCTTGCGTGGCGGCCGGAGTCATCAGGCGAGGTTCCTTTCGTCGTCGGTGTCCGTACCCCTCGGCAGCTTGCGGGCGCCGCGCAGACGCGCCGAGTGCGAGCGGGGGTTGCGCTCGATCTCCTCGGGGGTCGCGGCGAGTGCCCTCCGAGTGAGCGGCTCGGCCTCCGGCTCGTGCCCGCAGACACACACGGGGAGCTCGGGAGGACACACGCAGCCGCGTATGCGGTCGGCAAGAAAGCGCTTGACGCGGCGGTCCTCCAGTGAGTGGAACGAGATCACCGCCAGGCGGCCGCGGTCGCGCAGGAGGTCCCACGCCGCCGGGAGCACCCGGTCGAGCGAATCGAGCTCGCCGTTGACGGCAATGCGGAGGGCCTGGAAGCTGCGCTTGGCGGGATGGCCGCGGCCGAACCGGTAGGCGGGCGGGACGGACGCGCGGATGGCCTCCACCAGCTCCGCCGTCGTGTGCAGCGGGCGGCGTCGCACGATCTCGCGGGCGATCGAGCGCGCGTGGCGCTCCTCCCCGTATTCGCGGAGGACCGTGGCAATCCGCTCCTGGGGCCATTCGTTCACCAGGTCGGCGGCGGAGAGCCGGTCCTCCGGGTCCATGCGCATGTCGAGCGGTGCGTCGTAGGAGTACGAGAACCCGCGCTCGGCGGCGTCCAGCTGCAGTGAGGACACGCCGAGATCCAGGTAGATGACGTCGGCGCGCACGCCTTCCTCGCCGAGGGCGACGAGGGCATCGGCGAAGTCGGCTCGCACGAACCGGGTCTGCGGCTCGAGCTCGTCCTCGAGCTCGGCGAAGCGCTGCTCGGCCACCGGGTCGCGGTCGATGGCGATCAGGGTTCCGCCGGATCCGACGCGCTCGGCGATCTCCTGGGCGTGGCCTCCGCCGCCGAAGGTGCAGTCGATTGCGGTCTCGCCGGGATGTGGGTCGAGAACGTCGAGCAGCTCGGTGGCCAGGACTGGGACGTGCTCGATGGGCATGAGTGTCAGTGTGACCACGGGGCGCGCAAGCTCCTCAGCCGGCCCCCGGCCCGCCGGCCAGCTCCTCGGCGATCTCGGTCGCGGTCTCGTCGATCTCGGCGTCGTGCTCGTTCCAGGCCTGGGTGTTCCAGATCTCCAGGTGATCGGCGACGCCGATCACCACGCAGGGACCCTCCTCGAGCTGTGCGTGCTCGATCAGGTGCTTCGGGATCCGGACCCGTCCCGCGGAGTCGAGCGTCTCGTCATGCGACCGGCCGTGGAAGCGGCGCCGCATCATCCGGCCCTTGCGACTGAGTGGGTTGAGCTCGCCGAGGACCTGCTCCTCGAACTTCGTGTACTCGGCCGTCGGGTAGACCTCGATGCAGGGATCGAGGCCGGCAGAGAGAACGGCTCCGTTCGCGAGCTCGGCACGGAAGCGGGCCGGGACCGTGATCCGCTCCTTGGAGTCGAGACTGTGCTCGTAGTGGCCGCGAAACGCCAATTGGGGATCCCCTGAGAAAGATTTGGACCGGAGTGGCTAGGTGGGAGGAGCCTCGCCACCCCGGTCCTTGGGTCAGATCGAATCGCCACGCTACCCCACTGAGCCCCACTTTGCAACACAATCTGGGCGCAAATGGGACACGATCCGTCGGACGGAATTGCTAGCGGCCGGCAGGAATCGACGGGAATGGCTTGTTGGAGCGGTGTTCGCGGCCCCGGTCAGGGATGGGCAGCGAGGGGATGCGGGTATGAATCTGCAACCGGGGTTGCAGGAGACGGTGGCTCAGACCGCTCCGAACAGCGCGTCCGAGTTCGCCACCAGCCCCGCGACGATCATCAGCAGGACCGACGGGACGAGGACCAGAGCGACCACCAGCTGGATCTTCGGAGCGGCGCGCGCGGCTTGCTCCTCGATCCTCCGCCGCGCGTCGCGGCGCAGCGACGATGCCTGCTCGTGCAGCTGCTCGGCGAGGGGCGACCCGAAGCGACGCGACCGCTCCAGGGCGGATGCCAGCGCCCCGAGGCCGGCGCCAGGCACGCGGTCGCGAAGGCGCGCGATCGCCTCGCGCTGCGGCGTTCCGCACTCGATCTCGGTGACGGCGACCGCCAGTTCCGCGGCGAGCGGCTCGCCCGGTGTGGCGGCGCTCGAGATCTCCCCCAGGACACGCTGAGGGCTGCGGCCGGCGGCGGTTCCCACCGCAAGGAGGTCCAACGCGTCCGGCAGCGCGGCCCGCAGCCGGGCCGCCCGCCGGCGCGCAGCGCGCTCGAGGAGCGCTTCGGGTGCCACAAAGCCGGCCGCGGGGAGCGCCACCATCACGACGATTCCCAGCCGTCCGGGCGCCGCCGGCGCGGCGAGCAACCCGAGCATCGCGCCGAGGGCCGCCCCGCCGAGCTTGCCCGCGAGCACCGCGCCGATCGTGACCCGTTCCGCCAGCCCTGCGCGCTCCAGCCGCTCCGGGATCCGAAGCCACAACGCCGCCTCCGCGAGCGTCCGCAGGCGCCCGCCGCTCAGCGACTCCGCGGTCGACCGCAACGCTCTGCCGACCTCCTCCCCCCTGCTCCCCGCGAGCTCCCACACGCCTGCCGCAGCGAGGAGCACCGCGACCGCGATCAGTGTGGCGCCGCCGCCGGGCACGCCTAGCCGTCCTCGATCCTGCTGAGGCGCCGGATCGCGGCGAAGCCGCCCGCCTGGAACGCGGCAGCGACGGCCAGCAGGGCGAGCGACGCGCCGTTGGCGAGCAGCGCGCCGACGAACCCCGGCTGGATCAGCTCGGCGAAGAGCGCCGCGCCGGTCGGCATGGCAACGACAAGGAGACCGGTGAACCGGGCCTGCGCGGTGGCCGAGCGGGCGTCCGCCGAGACCCGGTCGCGCTCGGCCGCGGACGCCGCGAACCGCCGGAGGAGCCCCGCGAGGTCTCCGCCGCCGAGCTGCTGGGAGAGGAGCGCGGCGGCGAACGAATCGACCCGGGTCGCGCGGAGCCGCGCCTGGAGCGCACCCAGGGCATCCGCCGTCGACGTGCCGAGGTCGAGGTCCGCCCGCACGCGGGCCAGCTCCGCCGCCGCGGGGCCCTCGACCGACGCCGCGGCGGAGGTGAGCGCAGCGCGCACGGAGTGCCCGCCCGCGAGCGCGTCGGCGACCGCGGTTGCGATCTGCGACATCCCGCGCTCAACCGCGAGCCGGTAGCGCGCCCGGCGGCGGGACAGCGTCCAGGCCGCGGCGCCGGGGCCGGCGAGCGCCAGGAACGGCGCCGGTCCCGGGCCGATCACCATGAACCCTGCGAGGAGGAGCGCGACGGTCCCGAGCACGGCGAGCCGCCGCCGCTCGGCGTCGGTGGGCGCGTAACCCTCTTGGCCCGCCCGGCGCAGGGGCTCCACCGTCGCCGCGATCCAACGGCCGAGGGCCGGGCTGGCGATGATGGCCTCACGAACGGCGACCGCCGCCATCCCGCCCGCCGCGGCCGCAAGGAGAACCGGGGTCCCTAGGATCCCGCCGCTCACCGGGTCCAGGCTTCCCGAACGCCGACCCCGCCGGCCGCCGAGACGACCTCGCCGACCGTCACCACCCTGCGAGCCCCATCGGCACCGCGCGCGAGGTGGACGACGAGCCGGATCCCGCGTCGGACCTGCTCGCGAATCGCCTCGTGCGGCAGGCCGATCCCGGCCATGAGCGACAGGGTCTCGATCCGGCGAAGGGCATCCTCGGGCGAGTTGGCGTGCACGGTCGAAAGCGCGCCGTCGTGTCCGGTGTTGAGCGCGGTGAGAAGATCGAGAGCCTCGGTACCGCGCACCTCCCCGATCACGATCCGGTCGGGACGCATCCGGAGCGCGTTCCGCAGGAGGTCGCGGATGGTGACCTCTCCCCTGCCCTCGACGCTCGCCGGCCGGCTCTCGAGCCGGACCACGTGCGGCTGGCGCAGGCGGAGCTCGGCCGCGTCCTCGATCGTGACCACACGCTCCGCCGGGTCGATGTAGGCGGAAAGGGCATTGAGCAGGGTCGTCTTCCCCGATCCCGTGCCGCCGGAGATCAGGACGCTGCGCCGCTCCGCGACCGCCGCTGCCAGAAGATCGCGAAGCTCCGCTGTGAGGGTGCCCGAGGCGACGAGCTCGTCGGGGTCGGGACGGGTGGCCTCGAAGCGGCGGATCGACAGCGCGGGCCCATCCACCGAAAGGGGCGGGATGATGACGTTCACGCGCGAGCCGTCGGCGAGGCGGGCATCGGCCATCGGGCTGAGCTCGTCGACCCGCCGGCCGAGTGGCGCGAGGATGCGCTCGATCGCGTCGCGGAGGGCGCGTTCGGAGTCGAACCTCACCTCGGTGCGCTCGATCCGCCCCCTGCGCTCGACGTAGACGTCGTCGGGCCCGTTGACCATCACCTCCTCGACCGCCGGATCGGCAAGCAACTCCTCTAGCGGCCCGAGGCCGACCGTGTCGCGCAGGATCAGCTCCCGGACCTTCTCGCGCCGGACCTCCGAGAGCGCCGCCGCGTGGTCGTCGACCAGCTCGGCCACGGCCGCCTCGAGCTCCTCGCCACTCGGGCGCCCGGCGGCGGCCTCGGCGCGACGGCGCTCCAGCAGGCGGCGGCGAAGGTCCGCGGCCAGCGACTCGGCGTGACGTTCGACGACCCCCACAACCGGGTCAACCCCCTCCGCTGGCGACGCGCCCCGGGGTTCGGGTACGCGCGCGTCGATCGGACTAGGCTGCCGGCGATGGCGGAGATCGAGGTGCGTCAGGCCGACATCACCAAGCTCGAGGTCGACGCGATCTCGAACGCGGCGAATACCGACCTGCGGCACGGCGGCGGCGTGGCCGGCGCGATCGTCCGCGCCGGCGGTCGGAGCATCCAGGACGAGAGCGACCGCGTGGCCCCGATCGAGATCGGAGAAGCCGTGGCGACCGGCGCCGGCGAGCTGCCCGCCCGCTGGGTGATCCACGCCGCGACGATGAGGCTCGGCGGCCCCACGTCCGCCGAGGCCATCCGATCCGCCACCGCGAGCACCCTGCGCGTCGCCGATGAGCTAGGCGCCCGCTCCCTCGGGCTGGTCGCCTTCGGCACCGGGGTCGGCGGATTCTCGATCGAGGAGGCCGCTGACATAGAGGTCGAGGAGGTCCGCAGGCATCTCGAGGGGGACGGCTGCCTGGAGCGGATCGTGTTCTGCGTCTTCGGCGAGGACGCCCAGCGGGCGTTCGATCGGGCGCTCTCTGGTTGACCAGGTCGTCACCGAGCGCGGTCAGCTCGCGATCAGCCGCACGCCGCGCGCGAAGTTCTCCGCCTGGATGAGCCGGAGTGCCTGCCGCCTCGTGAGGGCGAGCGTGGCGGTCCATGAGCTCGACGTGGACCCCCCCGTGTAGTCCGAGTCGCCGCCGTCGGCATCCTCACCCAGGTCCAGGAGCCTCACTCCACTCGCCGCGACGTACGTCCGGCCGCGCCCGCCTCCGGGGCCGGGCTCCGTGGTCACGATCACGTCCACCCGGGCGCCGGTCGGGTCCCCGCCACCCGCCGCGAGGGCTTCGGCACCGTTATCGAGATCTCGACCGGCCTGCGCCCAGGGCCAAGCCGGGCGGGTCGATCGTGGTTGCCGCCTCTGTTCGGCTCGCGGAGCTGGCCGACCAGCACGTAGGAGCCGGCCGGGATGGCAGTCGCCGGCGCCCGACCGGCCGCCTGCTCCGGGATCGCGAGCGCCCCGACCGGCGCGAACCGCTCCGGTATCCGCCTCACCTCCAGAAGGTTCTCCACCTCCTTCGCGCCGATCGCGTGACCGGCTGGAATCCGAGCCGTCGCGACGACGACCGGCCGCAACGGCCCGAGCTCGGTCTGGATGTCCTCCCGGTAGCCGCCGGTCATGGCGGCGGCAAGGCCGGCGCAGAGGAGCGCCGCGCAGCCGAACATGATCGCGCGAACGCGACGCCTCATGCGGCGGGCCGTAGCGGCGCCGCGCTGCGGCTGAACGCGGGCCGGGCAACCGGAATCGCCCTCGGCGCGAGGGGCAGCTCAAGGGTCGCGGCGGCGCCCGCGGCTGTCTGAAACATCCGAAATCGCCCTCCGTGCTCGGCCGCGACGCGGGAGACGATCGCCAGTCCGTGGCCGTGGCGCCCGTCACGCGGGCGGCGGATCCGCGTCCCCGAGCCGCCGGTGTCCCGGACCGTGATCCGCACGCCGGCCGCGCACAGCTCAGCGTCCACGTACACCCGGAGGCCGCCGTGTCGCAGGGCGTTGTCGATCAGGTTGTCAAGTGCCTGCGCGACCCGGTCGGGATCGACGAGAACCGACGCCGAGCCGGCCCGCCACCGCAGGGTGAGCGCGCGGCGGGTGGCCGCCGCGATGCCGGCCCACCGCTCCACGGCCGGCTGGACGATTGCCCGGCAGTCCACGGGTCGCAGCTCGACTCGGCGCTCACCCCCGTTGATCTCACCGTCGAGGTCGCGGAGCGCGGTCAACGCCACCCGGAGGGCGTGCGACCCGGGGCCATGCTCGCCATCCGAGGCGAGCACCAGCGCCTGAAGGGGCCGGCGCAGCTCGTGAAGCGCGCGGTTCAGGCCGCGGCGGCGGCGAGACTCGCACACCCGGATCGCGGCGAGTGCCACCGCGACGATCAGGCCCGCGCTGCAGCTCGCCAGCGCCGCCTCGAGCAGCACGTCGCTCACCCGTCCAGGAGCCGGTAGCCGACGCCCCAGCAGTTGACGACGTAGCGACCGGCCTCCGGATCGAGCTT
>Ga0105245_10006637_pt1 | contig 10161 bp, 10 predicted proteins | sample KBSM54metaG_FD_81523 | JGI IMG/M metagenome (GOLD analysis project Ga0105245, IMG submission 81523) | Miscanthus rhizosphere microbial communities from Kellogg Biological Station, Michigan, USA - KBS M5-4 metaG | ecosystem: Host-associated > Plants > Roots > Rhizosphere > Soil | place... | reverse complement strand
TCCACCTCGCTCAGCTCGAAGCAGGAATGGCCGTGAAACTTGATCTCCATCTACTCGTCTCCTCCCGGCTCGCCGGTTTCGCTCGTATCGGTCGTGGTGCTCATCTCTTCCTTCAGTGCCCAGCCGACCGCGACTCCAACCATCATCCCCATCCTCGCCTCCTCGGCGAGCAGGGCGCGGACGGCGGCGAGGCGCTCGTCGGGGTCGGGAACCGTCGCCGCCTTCAGCGTCTCGGCCTCGTGCGGCTCACCGAACCAGCCGCCCTCGGCCAGCGCCGCCGCCAGCACCTTCTGCAGCTGCGGGGCCGCCTGGGCGACGACGCGCTCGGCCTCGGAGAACCGCTCCGGGTCCAGCAGCCGCTCGATCGCGGCTTCAAAATCGCTTTCGTCGGGCACGACGTCAGAGCCTAGCCTGGGGATGCGGGGCGCTACTTCTCGTGGTGGAAGGCCGAGGTCGCCACCCCGGCCAGGCCACCGACGGCGCCGCCGACCAGGCCGGCGACGAAATCCGCGGTCGGGGCGAAGAGCGGCAGCGCGATCAGGACGATGGCGGCGACCGCGACCCCGATCGCGTCGTAATCCTCGCCGATTGCGTCGTGCACTTCGGCGCGGCGGAACGCGAACCAGGCAGCGACCGCCCCCAACGCCATCCCGTTGCCGCCCCCGACCACGCTGAAGTCGCCGCGGGCGTCGGCGACGACGCTGGCGGCGAGCATCCCCAGCGCCCCGCAGGCGAGCAGCAGGATCGCGGTCGGCATCGTCCCGAGGCGGCGCTCGACGCCGGTCCCGAAGATCGCCAAGCCGATGGCGACGACGAAGAGGTAGCCGACGTCGACGTAGGCGAAGGGCGCGACGAGGACCCGCCACCAGTCGCCGCCTTCGAGTGGGACGACGAGGCCTCCGAGGCTCGCCAGCGCGTCCCCCGTCGCCTTCTGGATCAGCAGCAGGATCGCCGAGGCGAGGATCACCGCGATCGTCGCGTAGGGGCGGTCTTCGGAGACGGCGAAGCTGGGCCGCCCCGGGCGCGGGATCCGACGCCGCCGGCGGCGCGGGCGCTGCGCCTCGAGCGCGTCGCCGCGTCGCTCCAGCTTCGGCGCCCGCTTACGCAGCCGCGCCCCGCAGTAGGGGCACTCGGTTACGTAGGGACTGACCTCGGAGCCGCAGTTCTTGCAGATGACGCTGAGCTCAGTCTCGCTCATGCAATCGAGGATACCCGCAGCCGCCCAATCCCCCGTGGGAATGCCCCGATCGCCGTCCGCTGCGCCGCGCCGCAGCAAGTGCCGGTGGCATACTGCCTGGACCCCAATCTTCGAGGAGGCAAACACGTGGAGTTGAAGAGTCTGACCGAGCAGAAATCGCTGCTGGAGGTCCTGCCGCCGGGCAAACGGGCGCGCCTGCACCGCCTGCTGTTCGAGTTCGGGCCGGGCAACGGGACGCTGATGCTGCTGCCGATCGACCAGGGGATCGAGCACGGCCCGCGGGACTTCTTCCCCAACCCCGCCTCCAAGGACCCCGACTACCAGTTCCGGCTCGCCGCCGAGGCCGGTTACTCGGCGCTGGCCTGCCAGATCGGCATGGCGGAGAAGTACTACCCCGACTACGCCGGCCGGGTGCCGCTGATCCTCAAGGTCAACGGCAAGACCGACCTCCCCTCCTCTTCCAAGGCCTTCTCCAGCTGCAACGCCAGCGTCGAGGACGGCGTCCGGCTCGGCGCCGACGCGATCGGCTACACGCTCTACGTCGGCTCCCCGCGCCAGGACGAGGACCTCGCCCAGCTGCGACGCGTGCGCGAGGAATGCGACCGCTTCGGGATGCCGCTGGTCGTCTGGAGCTACCCGCGCGGCGAAGCGGTCGAGGCCAAGGGCGGGCAGAACAGCTTCTACGCGATCGACTACGCCGCCCGGATGGCGATGGAGATGGGCGCCGACGTGGTCAAGCTCAACATGCCGAAGATCGACGCGGACAAGGACAAGGACGCGCCGGCGCCCTACAACGAGATGGAAGTCGACCAGACCGAGGCGATCCGCCAGTGCGTCGAGTCGGCTGGCCGCGCCCTCGTCGTCCTCTCCGGCGGCTCCAAGACCGATGACGAGACGGTGCTGCGGAACACCCGCGAGGTGATGGAGGCCGGCGGCTCCGGCGTCATCTTCGGCCGCAACGTCTGGCAGCGCGAGTGGAACGAGGCGGTCGAGATCGTCGGCCAGATCAAGGAGACCTTGCTCTCCAACGTTCGTCGCACGCCGTAGCCGCGGATTAAAAGGTCCGCCGGTCCTTTGCCCCGCATAGCGGTGAAAAGGGCAGGCGCGCCTCGTTGAGGGGGAGAGTTTCGGCCCGTCTCCGCTTATGCGGGGGTGGGCCTTTTTCGTGGACGCGGAAGCTCGGCGGGCAGCGTGGTGCTGCTGGTGCTCGCCGCCGCCTTTCTGGGACGGCCGTGGGAGCACGTGCGGCTCGGCGACCCGCCGTCGCCCAGCGCCACCGCCTACGTGGTGCGGGCGGTCGACGGCGACACGATCGAAGTGCGGCTCGACGGCCGCCGCGAGGACGTCCGCTACATCGGCGTCGACACGCCGGAGACGGTCAAGCCCGACACGCCGGTGCAGTGCTTCGGCCCGCAGGCCCACCGCTTCAACAGCCGCCTCGTCACTCACCGGCGGGTGCGGCTCGTCTTCGGCGAGGAGCGCCGCGACGTCTACGGCCGCCTGCTCGCCTACGTCTACCTGGGACTCCGCTTCGTCAACGCCGAACTCGCCCGCCGCGGGTTTGCGCGCACCCTGACGATCCCTCCTAACGACCGCTTCGCCAGGCGCTTCGAACGGCTCCAGACTGCGGCCGCACGGGCCGGAAGTGGCCTCTGGGGCGCCTGCTGAAATATGAGCGAATCGTGAGCCCTGCAAGATCTTTTGCTACGGTGCCCGCTGTTCCCGGGCCGCTTACCCCACCCGGAACCACCTCACCATGAGAATGCGACAGAGCATCTCCCAGTTCGAGACGGCCTTCGAGCAGGAGACCTACCTAGAGCGCCGCCGGCGCGAGCAGCTGCGCCGCCGCGCCGCCAACCGTTCGCGGGCGCGCAAAATCAACCGTGTCGAGCAGGAGGGGAAGGTCCGCTTCAGCGTCCTCGCGGTCTGCCTGACGGCAACGGTCGTCGTCGTCGTCGTCGCGATGTTCGAGGCGCTCGCCTTCCTGATGTCTTAGGTCCCCGGCCTCTCTGCGTACGAATGCCCTCCTTCAATAGACTCGCGCGCCGATGGCTCGACGCTCGCTGAAGCCGCAGCTAAATCAGATCCGCGCCTGGGTGCAGCAAGGACGCACCGACGCCTGGATCGCCCACCAGCTGGAGATCAGCGCCCAGGAGCTGCGCGACTTCCGCAAGCAGTACGACCTCACGGCCGACGACGAGAACGCGGGCGCCGGCGAAATCGACCTGCGCGACGAGATCGAAGCGGAGATCGAGGCCGCGACCGAGGCTGAAGAGGACGAAGGCGACGAAGGGGATGAGGACGAGGGCGGCGAGGACGAGGAGCGCGAGGAGCGCTCCTCCGAGCCCGGCGCCGGGCGTCGTCGTCGCCGCCGCCGCGGGCGCCGGGGCGGGCGCGGCCGCCGCAAAGAGATCGAGGCGACCTTCGACCACGGCGAGACCGACGGCTACGGGCTCTGGCTCGACGCCTCGGTCAAGGACAACCCCGTCTACACCGAGCACTGGGCCGGCAAGCGCGACGTCACCGTCCGCATCGAGGCCGACCAGATCGTCATCCGCCGTCCCGGCAGCAACGACGGCGGCGATCAGAGCGGCGACTCCGAGTCCGACGACTCGGACGAGTAGCTAAACCTGCAGCTGTCGGCCGCCGGCGAAGTCCGTCGCGCCGCGGAGATATAGCCAGAAGGCGGCGTCGGCGAGCGCCTGCGACTCGGCCTCGATCGCCGGGGCGACGTCGATCGCCACCTGCTGGCACCAGTCGGTGCCCTTGCCATAGAGGTCGGCCAGTTCGGCGGCGGAGAAGGTCGGCCCGATCCGCCGCCGCAGCTCGTCCCGGATCGCCCCGACCACGCGGTCGGCGAGGCGGCGCCGACGCGGGTCCTCGATCGACTGCAGCGCCCGCCTCCCCTCCTCCCACTGGAAGAGCGCGTTCTCGAACGGATAGGCCACGGGCCGAGATTACCCAGCGGGCCTTGCGGGCAATCAGCCGTCGACGAAGCGAGCGGTCGCGGCCTCCGCGACCTCATCGGCGCTGATGACCCAGAGAGGGAAATCGGCATCCGCCTCCTTCCCTTCAAAGGCCGACGAGGGTGGGGCTATCAACCAAGCCGCAGGTGCCGGCCCCCAGAGCTCGGGCCGGTCGGCGAGGTAGGAAAGCAGCTCTTCCAGCCCATCGCGAAGGTATGAAGCATTCCTCGAAGCCTTCAGCTCAAGGATCACCGCATCGCTGACGGAGCCGCTGCGGACGATGACGATGTCCGGAATCGCTTCCGTTTCCCGCTTGGCAAGACTATGGCGCTTGACGAAGCGCCGTCGCATCGAGTGCTCGTTGTCGGGCCAGGCCTGATAGGCCAAGCTGACTTCGCCGCCGTCGTCGAACGAGTAGCTGGCGAAGCTCGTTCTGCCTCCACCCATCATCAGCCTGGCCCGGCGTGGGTGCGGGCTCAGCTCGGCGAAAGCCCGGGCCAAGCGCAGCGCCACGACCAACTCGAAAAGCCTCCCGTCATTCTCGGGGCGGAAGTAGCGTTCCGCCAGCACGGCGGTGAGGTTCTCCGGTAAGCGCTCGGCTATGCGCAGCACCGCCTCTGCCGCCGCCGCCGTCTTCTCGTAGAAGTCGCTGCGTGCGGAACGCAGGCGGCGTATGACGGCCGCGCTCGGCTTCTCTGCAGGCACGGCCCGCAGCCAGGGCGTCCGCCGGGCTGTTGCCAATTGCCGCCCCAGCCGATCGATCTGCTGCCACCACCTCAGCTCCTCCTGCCCGATGGGCGGTTTCTTCGACCGCCAGACGCTGGCTTCGTCCGCTGCCCGTTCGAGACTCTCGAGGAGCCACACGAGCGTCCGGTTCTCGGGGGTATCGAAGGTTTTGCCCGTTTCCCGTACCGAGTAGCTGGCGACCTCCGCCGGAGCCTGGGCGCGGTGTTTGAAGGTCTTCTGCCAGTCGATCTGACCGCGGACGCTCTGGCTGACGATGGTCGCGGCCGCACCGCCCGTAAGAGGGTGGTCCAGACCCTCCTCCAGCGCTTCGCCGAAACCGAGGACGGCCGGGTCCAGACACTCGTGCACGGCAAGCACTCGGTCAAGATCTCGCTGCTCGAGGTCCAACAGCTCGCGGACATCGCCCGCCGGGTCTTCCTGCACGGTCGCCCCCCGTTCCAGGAAGGCCGGCAGGTAGGAGCGAACCTCGTCCAGGATTGCCGCCCGTTCCTGGGAGGTAAGCGATTCCTTTTTCACGAAAGGAGCACGGCGTTGAGCGCCCCTTCCAGCGCCGCCCAAGCCTCGGCGGAAGGCTCGGGCCAGATGCGGCGCAACCGCTGCAGGAGGTCGTCGCCATCCGACCTACCCATCCCCTCGTACTGCGGCACCGCGTAGAGACGGACGGCGGTGAGGAAGGCAGCCACCGGATCGTCGTAGGCGGCGCTCCGCGAAGCGGTGTCGGTCGCGATCGTTCCCATGTTGGTGAAGTCGGCGATGTCCTTGAGGATTGCGGGGCCGAGCTGTCGACGACCGAAGGCGACGGCCATCGCCGCCTCAGTAGTCGCAGTCTGCGTCTCCTCGTTGAGCCGCCGACTCCAACCTTCGTAGAGCTCTCGATACCGCCGCTCTGGCGGCAGCGGCACGTCCACCACCGCAAATCGACGGAGGAAAGCGAAGCTGAGGCGAAACAGCCCAGCTTTATCGCGAGCATTGAGCGTCCCGATCATCCGCCAAGCGGGGGTGACCGCATAGGGAGAACCGGCCCCCTCGCGACGCTCTGCGCGGACGATGCGGATGCTGCGGTCGGCTTTGCGATAGGGCAGGATGACGTCCTCGCCGCTACCAGACTCACCGCTGTCGGCCAGCAGGGTGAAGAGGGGCCCAAATGCTTTGTCGATGTCAGCCCGGTTGATCTCGTCGACGATCAGCCAGCGTCCCCTCTGCAGAGCTTTGAGCACGAGACCGGGCTCGAACTCGAGCTCTCCCTGTCCGTCCTTCGGCATGTAGCCGCCGATCGTCTCGAAGGTGGTCCAATCGGCCGTCGCAGTGGCGACGTCATATTCCTCGTCGACGACGCTGCGACAGAGAGCTGCGGCGATCGTCGACTTTCCAGTCCCAGGCGGGCCAGAAAGAAGGAGGTGCTTGCCAGCCCGCAGCGCCGTCACCGCCTCGGGGAGCACCAACTCCGGCAGAACAAACTCGCGCAGCCCTGCCGCCACGGTCGAGACGGTGAGCCCATGGAGTTTGTCCAGCTCGACCTGCTCGCCGTCCTCTTCTTCCGGGGCGACGCCTTCCTCTAGGCGGAGCGATCCTTCCTCGGGCAGATCGCGCTCGGCCAACTCCAGTGCCTGGCTGACCTTCTTCGGCAACAAGATGTAACGGTCGTAGAAGGTCCCGAACTCGGGGACGGGCCGGATCGTGTCGTTGCTCGCGACGAAGTTGGCCAACTCATCAGCCGCGGCTATGGCGTTTCCCGGATGGAATCGGTCGCTGTCGACGGCCCGTTCAGCAGCCCCGCGCATCAGCCCGGGAAGCTCGGCGGGAGGGATTTCGATCAGCTGTCCCTCCTGGACCAGACTCCCCTCATCCGTGCCTTCGTAGAATCCCTCGACCCTTCGCTCGGTGACGAGAAAGGCTAGATCTCCGGCACGCGGCTCCATGCCTGCCTCCTCGAGGTTGCTCACAGCCATCTCATCGTCGTCTCTAACCAACGTGAGGTAGCGCAAGGCAGCGGAGGGTCTCGGCGTTTCTCCCCCAAAACGACGGATCTCATCCACCGCGCCCTCTGGCAACGGCAGAATATGGCGACCCGGAGCTGCCATCGCCTTGAACTGCCGGGCGATCTCGATCGGGAGAACCCTGAGGCGCAGGAACTCGCTGGTGGAGTAAGGGGCGACGAGGTCCTCTTGGTCGATGCCGACGACCTTCCAGGGAGCATCGGCGGGGACCCCCAGGAGGTCGCCTGGCGGACCCGACACCGTCCAGATGAAGGGGGCCGCACCCGCCCCCCAGTTGACGCGGTCCTCATAGTCGGCATGCTCTGCTTCGTAATCCAGGTCGAAAAACTCACAGAGCTTGCGAACGAATCCAACCTGCGAGTAGCCGCCGAAATCTGGGTTCTGCGCGAACTTCGGGACCAAACGGTCACCCGGATGCATCGTTTCGATGACCTCGGCCTCCGGCTGATCGCTGGGCCAGCCGAAAAGCCCCAGCTTGGCGACTACCCAGCCGATCAGGTTGGTCGAGATGGTGTAATCCGCCATCTCTACTCCCGACTCCTACCCTTCGTCCCGCCCATGCACCGTCATCCTAATGTGACGGGAAGTAAACGAGTCAGTTTTCAGTGTTCGGGATTTCCCGCCTCGGGACATTGGCTGGGCCGCACCCATCGGGGTTCAGCTTCCCTTCCACTTTCCAGACTGCAACCGGCCCACTGCGCAAGATCCGGCGCACAGCATCCTCTCCCTTCAGCCAGCGAATCTCAGGCGAGGGAATCGGGTCGCCTGGGTGGATGAAGTTGAGGAAGGGGGCGGTGACGAGGTAGTCGAGGTCGGCGGCGTCGACGGCGGCGCGGAAGGCGGCGCAGGTGGGGATAGCGTTGAAGGCGCCGTGTGGGCCGTCTTCGCCGAGGTAGATGACGTGGTTGGTCAGGTCGGTGCCGTAGAAGCCGTAGCCGGCGAAGCCGGCGGTGGTGCCGACGAGGCCGATGCGGGAGTGGTCGACGTCGCGAGCCCAGCGGTAGGCCTTGTCGAGGTTCATTCCGGGGATCTGCTCGTCCTTCGAGCCGGCGTTGGCGAAGCGGCCGTCGAGGTAGTGGCGCTGCAGCGGGTAGCCGACCGCGACCACGGCGAGAAGAAGGGCTGCGGTGGCGGCCACCAGGGCGGAGACCCTCGCGCCGCGAGAACGCGCGTAGAGGAGCAGCGCGGGCACTCCGACCACGACGAGGACGAATGCCAGGGCGAAGACGCGCGCCGGGTCGTGGAGGGCGTCGTCGGGACGGTTGGTGAGGAGGAAGACGAGGACGAGGGCCCCCAGCAGGCCCCACTGCCGCCTCTTGCCGTCGACCCAGCGGTCCAGCGGCACGAGGACGATGCCGGCCAGCAGGGCCGGGATCACGTAGCGGATGTTGATCCCGAAGCCGACCGGTTCCCCGTCCGCCCCGGCGGCGCTGAGCGGCGTGAAGAGGTAGGCGACGAGTCCGAAGAGGGCGACGCCGCCGACCCAGCGGACGACCCGGTCGCGACCCCGGAGGATCGCCAGCAGCGCCGCCGCGGCGGAGCCGAAGACCACCAGCGGCCAGAGCGCGCCGAAAGCATCGTGCAGACCGGGGGCGAAGTAGTGGCGCCAGACGCCGGTGTCGGTCAGATAGTGGGCGATGCTGAAGTCGGGCCGTCCCTCCTGCAACCGCTCCGGATGCGGCAACGAGATCGGCCCCAACGATTCGACCTCGGGGATCGGGTTGCCGGCGACGACGAGGTTGCGCAGGTACCAGAACCCCCCACCCGCCAGCGCCGGCAAGAACCACCAGCCGAACGAGGCCAAGCGCCTTCCCTGCGGCGCCAGCACCACCACCGCGACGGTAAGCGCCACTGCCATGGCCAAACCGGTGACGCGGGTTCCCGCGGCCAGCCCCGCGGCCAGCCCCGCGGCAGCAACCGCCCAACGGTCCATCCCATGGTGAGAACTCGTTTCTTTCCGCATAGCGGGGACAAGTGCGTTCTCACCCCTCGCATGCGCCCACGCCTCGACCAGGATCGCGATCGAGGCAAGCAGCAGCGCCGCGGCGGCGAGGTCGTTCTTCGCGGCACCGGGGTCGCGGACAACCAGCGTGTGGCACGCGAGCAGGATCGAGGCAGCAACCACCGTCAGCGCCCCCCGCCCGTACGGCCGCCCTACGCAGTACGCGGCCAGGAACGCGACAGCCAACCATCCGAAGTTCAAGAACAGACTCAGCGTGTCCCGGCCCGTCAGCAGGATCCCCACCCCGTGCAGCAACTCCGAGTTCTGCGGATAGAACCAATTCGTGAAGACCGTCTCGACGTGATGCATCCCCACCACGGAGTGGCTCTGCGCCATGTCCACCGCGAAGGGCATGTGGTACCAGAGCGAATCGAAGTTGAAGATCCCCCTGTCCAGCGCGTGCTTCGTAGTCACCGCCCAGCTGAACACCGTGATCGCGATCACCAGCGCCATCGCGAGCAGCGAGACAAGGGATTCCGGGCCGGCGGGTCCTGTCACCGCAGGGGACCCACCCCCCCTTCCGGTAGCTAAAGCTTCCTCAGGGGGGGTCCCCCCTACGGTGCCACCCCCCGGCAGGAACCACATGGCCAGACCCAGGAGAACCGAAGCCGCGATCAAGGTTCCGGCGTAGAAGAGACCGAAGGTTCCGAGGACCTCGGAGATCCAGATGAGGAGAGCTACGAAGGCGATCGACTCGACTAGGCGCGCCGGAGCTCCAGACCATTGCGGCAACAGCTTCTGCCGCAGGCGGTAAGCACTGAAAACAAGCGGGACGACCACCAGCGCCAGCTGGATGGCCCCCAGGAGGTAGGAGCCGAGGTCAACCATGGAGGGCTCCTGCGAGCTGCGTCAGCCGCCGAGGCGGCCGTGAACGACGGCTGGGGTCTCGCCTTCGGCAACCATGCCCTGGGCGCGGGCCTCTTGCTCGACTACAGGCGGCTCGCTCGAGGATTGGATCCGGTTGTGCAGCTGCCGGTTCTCCTTCAGGAGTTCGTGCAGCTTCGCTTTCGCCGCCGTCGTGCCGGTGTAGGTCTTGAAGAAGTCGATCGAGGGGTTGAGGTAGGAGTAGAGGACGGCGGCGAGGACGAGCGTGAGGGCGACGCGGCCGACGCGGTCCCACTTGATCCGGCTGGGGCCGCTGCGGGCAGCGGGACGGGCTTTGCGCGCGGCCGGGCGCCTGCGGACGGTTCCGGCTCGCCGGGCGGCGTGAGCGCTGGCTGCCATACCCGGTGCTACGCGGCCGGGCCCCGC
>Ga0105245_10006636_pt1 | contig 10162 bp, 11 predicted proteins | sample KBSM54metaG_FD_81523 | JGI IMG/M metagenome (GOLD analysis project Ga0105245, IMG submission 81523) | Miscanthus rhizosphere microbial communities from Kellogg Biological Station, Michigan, USA - KBS M5-4 metaG | ecosystem: Host-associated > Plants > Roots > Rhizosphere > Soil | place... | reverse complement strand
TCTTCCTGACGGTCCCGTTCCGCGCCCAGGCGGAGAACCTGAACAACCTCCGCGAGGTGCTCCAGCCCGGCCAGATCCTCGTGGACTGCACGGTGCCCACGGCGGCGGCCGTCGGCGGCAAGGCCACTCGCACGCTCGGTGTCTGGCAGGGCTCGGCCGCCCAGCAGGCGCAGGAGATGGTGCCCGACGGCGTCACCGTCATCGGCACCCTGCACACCGTGAGCGCGCAGACGCTCGGGAACCCCGACGCCGAGCTCGGCGAGGACATCCTCGTCTGCGGCGACCGCAAGGCCGACAAGGCGCGCGTGGCGCGGATCATCGAGCTGATCCCGGGCCTGCGCGCAGTGAACGCCGGCGCGCTCGAGATGGCCCGGATCGTCGAGCAGCTCACGTCGCTCCTCATCTCGGTGAACGTGCGGTACAAGACAAGCGCGGGGCTCAGGATCACAGGGCTCGGCGACGACGACGACCACTGGGGCTAGGTGAGAGCTCGGTGAGGGTCGCGCTGCTCGCGGGCGGAACCGGAGGGGCCAAGCTCGCCGCCGGGATGCAGGAGCTGGTCGGGGCCGACCTGGCCGTGATCGCGAACACGGCCGACGACACGCGGATTCACGGGCTCTACGTCTCCCCGGACCCTGACCTCATCACCTACTGGCTCGCGGGGGCGATCGACGAGGAGCGCGGCTGGGGCATCCGCGAGGACAGCTTCGTCGTACACGAGCGGCTGGAGCAACTCGGGGCGCCGGGCTGGTTCCAGCTCTCTGACCGGGATCTGGCCGCCTGCCTCTACCGCACGCACTTCATGGACGAGGGTGGGACGCTCACCGCCGCCCAGGGCCAGATCGCGCGTGCTCTTGGCGTTTCCTCGAGGGTCCTGCCGATGAGCCAGGACCCCGTCTATACCCGGGTGATGACGCCGGGCGGCTGGCGCGGCCTTCAGGAGTTCCTGATCGTTGACGGCTCCGAGCCCGAGATCGAGGGCGTGGAGGTCCAGGGGCTCCACGAGGCGCGGCCAACGCCCGAGGTCCTGGAGGCACTCGCCGCTGCGGAGGCGATCGTCGTCGGCCCGTCGAATCCGGTGATCTCGATCGGCCCGATCCTCGCGGTCCCGGGGATGCGGGAGGCGATCGCCGCCTCGGGCGCTCCCGTCCTCGCGGTGAGCCCGTTCGTCGCCGGGCACGCCGTCAAGGGGCCGACGGAGAAGTTCATGGCCGCCCTGGGCAGGCCTTCGACCGCCGCCGCCGTGGCCTCGCTCTACGAAGGGGTGATCCAGGCGATGGTGGTCGACGCGGACGATCCCGACGAAGGGCCCGAGGACGTCCAGGTGCTGCTGTGCCCGACGCTGATGGAGGGACGCGAGGGGCGGCGGGAGGTCGCCGAGCGAGTGCTCGAGTTCGCGGAGATGCTGGGGTGAGCGCGGCCCTTAGCCGGGATCGGTAGATGCAGGCCACGGTCATCCTCCCCGTGAAGCGGTTCGGCGACGCAAAGCAGCGCCTGCTCACGGCCCTCGACCGACCACAGCGCGCAGCGCTTGTCAAGGCGATGCTCACCGACGTTCTTGTGGGCGCGACAGATGCACGGAACGTGGAGCGGGTCATCGTCGTTACGTCCGAGGGGCGAGCCGAGCGACTCGCGCTGAGCCACGCGCGCCGCAGCGCCACGCCGATCGAGGTCTTCGAGGAGCCGGGGGATCGCGGGCACCCGGAGGCGGCCACTCTCGGCATCGTACGGGCGAAGGCCCTCGGCGCAAGCTGCGTAGCGCTCCTGGCCGGGGATTGCCCGCTGCTCGACGCCGATGAGCTCGATGCGGCGCTCGGGCGAATGCGCCCGGGCCGGATCGCCGTCGTCCCCGATCGCCATGGGACCGGAACCAACGCGCTCCTCATGTCGCCGCCCGACGCGATCGGGCCGGCGTTCGGGCCGGGCAGCTGTGCGCGGCACAGCGAGCGGGCCGAGCGGGCCGGATACGAGGTTGCGGTCGAGCCACTCGCCTCGCTCGCGCTCGACGTCGACACGCTGGAGGACCTCCAGCAGATGGCCGTGATCCTCGAGTCGGGGCCCGATCGGGCCCCGACGACGGCCGAGGCGCTGAAGGCGATCGGCGACGTTGCCAGCGGGGCGCGCGAGTGAGCGGGCGCGCCGAGCTCGTCCCGGTTGAGGGCCTCCCGGAGGTCGAGCCCGGCGACGCCCTCGGGGATCTAATCGCCCGGGCGGTCGCGAATGGGGGCACGACCCTCGCGGACGACGACGTCGTGGTCGTCTCTCAGAAGATCGTCTCGAAGGCCGAGGGGCGGGTCGTGGAGCTCGCGGACGTCGACCCCGGCGAACGGGCCATCGAGCTAGCCGAGCGGCTTGGCAAGGATCCGCGCGTCGTCGAACTGGTGCTCCGGGAGAGCGCGGACGTCGTGCGAGCGGATCGGGGCGTGCTCATCGTCGAGGGCCGGGCGGGCTGGATCTCTGCGAACGCCGGCATCGACGCCTCGAACGTCCCCGGGGAGGAGCGCGTGACGCTGCTGCCCGAGGACTCGGACGCCTCGGCCAGGCGACTGCGCGCGGAGCTGCGCGACATGGCGGGGGCCGCGCCCGCGGTGGTGATCGCCGACAGCTTTGGCCGCCCGTGGCGAATCGGCCAGACCGACGTTGCGATCGGCTGCGCCGGCCTCGCTGCGGTGGACGATTGGCGGGGGCGCCGGGACGGCCATGGGACCGAGTTGACCGCGACCGCGATCGCAGTGGCGGACGAGGTGGCGGCAGCGGCCGATCTCGTCCGAGCCAAGGACGAGGGCGTTCCGGTGACGATCGTTCGCGGGCTCGGCCGGTTCGTCACCGTCGACGACGGACCCGGCGCGGCCGCCCTCCGGCGGCCGCCTGAGGACGACCTGTTCAGGTGAGGCGAGGGGCTCAGCCCGCCATCGGGTCCGGCTGGCCCTCCTCGGTGAACTCCGGCGGCTCGTAGACCTCACCGGGCACAGCGCCGATGGCCAGGACGCGCGCTGCCTCGTCGCGGGTGATCAGCTTTCGGGTCTCCCCCGCCCCGACGCGTGCGAACGTCCCGGGCTCGAGCTCGTACTCCTCGCCGCCCACCACCAGGATCGCCTTGCCCTCGAGCGCGGTGTAGACCTCCTCCATCCCGTCCCCGGAATGGTCGTGCTCCGGGTACTCCGTCGCGTTCGGCGGGAACTCCTCCACCTGCATGCCGAACGAGTGCACGCCGAGCCCCGACCGGGCACGGCGGAGCCCGCCGCCGAAGATCGCCTCGAAGTCCTCTACTCGCTTGATCGTGACGTCAGCCATGACCGTCCTCTCCGCCCCGATGTTCGTTATGTGACCGTCTGTCCGGCCCACCCTACCGCCGGATTCTGAGCACGGCGGCACCTTCGAACCGCCCGGCACGCAGATCGTCGAGCGCGTCGTTGGCCCGTTCGAGCGGGTACTCGGCGACCTTCGTGCGTACAGGAACCTCCGGCGCGATGCGCAGGAACTCCTCGCCGTCCTGGCGTGTGAGATTGGCCACAGACCGCACGATGCGCTCTCCCCAGAGGATCTCGTAGGGGAACGAGGGGATGTCGCTCATGTGGATTCCGGCGGAGACCACCGCACCGCCGGGAGCGACGGCGCGGAGGGCGGTCGGGACAAGGTCTCCGACGGGAGCGAAGATGATTGCCGCATCGAGCGGCTCGGGGAGCCCGTCCTCACCGGGATCGCAGACCTCGGACCCCCCTTCCGTGTCGCCCGCCCACGTGGCTCCGACCTCGAGCGCGAACCGCTGGCCGGCCTCGTCGCCGGGGCGGGTGAGCGCGTAGACCTCACGTCCCTGGTGCACCGCGACCTGGCAGATGATGTGGGCCGAAGCGCCGAACCCGTAGAGCCCGATCCGCTCAGCGTGCTCGCCACACAGCCGGAGCGATCGATACCCGATCAGCCCCGCACACAGGAGCGGCGCGGCCTGGATGTCGGGATACCCCTCCGGGATTGGAAAGCAGAATCGCTCGTCCGCGACCGCCGCCTCGGCGTAGCCGCCGTCGATGTCGTAGCCGGTGAACTTCGCGTTGACGCACAGGTTCTCCCGGCCGGTCACGCAGTACCTGCACGTGCCGTCCGTCCACCCGAGCCACGGGACGCCCACCCGCTGGCCGACCTCGAACCGCTCGGCCCCCTCGCCGAGCGCCTCCACCGTCGCGACGATCTGATGACCCGGGACGAGCGGCAGCTTGGGCTCGGTGAGGTCCCCGTCGACGATGTGCAGGTCGGTGCGGCAGACCCCGCAGGCGTGAACGCGGAGTTTTACCTGCCCGGGCCCGGGTTCCGGTTCCAGCACGTCCTCGAGACGAAGCGGCTCCCGCTGCGCATGAAGCACCATTGCCCGCACAGCCCAATCTTCCCGCACTCGCCGCTCGGCGCCCGGCTCAGTACGTCTCGACGATTTCGTACAGCGTGGTTCGCTGGGCCGGTTTGCGACCCGCCTTGCGGGCCGCTGCGATCAGCTCCGGCGGGTCGAGGCGGACGCCGTGCTGTGAGCCGGCCATGCGCGAGATGTTCTCCTCCATCAGCGTGCCGCCGAGGTCGTTGACGCCCCACCGGAGGCTCTCGGTCGCTGCGTCTATTCCCATCTTCACCCAGCTCGCCTGCAGGTTCTTGATGGTCCTGCCCAGGGCGAGCCGGAAGGCGGCCGTGTGCTTGAGGTTCTCGTCGCGCGAGATCTCCTCGACTCCGTGCGTCCTCCCAAGGAGCGTGTTGAACGGGATGAAGCTCAGCGGCACGAACTCGGTGATGCCGCCCGTGCGCTCCTGCAGCTCGCGGATCACGCGCATGTGGCGGGCGAGCTCCCATGGCTCCTCGATATGGCCGAACATCACGGTCGAGGTCGATCGGAGGCCGGCCCGATGGCAGGCTTCGATGATCTCCACCCAGCGCGCGACCGGGAGCTTGTTCGGCGAGATGCGGGTCCGGACGCCGTCGTGGAGCACCTCGGCTGCCGTCCCGGGCGTCGACCCGAGGCCGCACTCCACCAGGTAGTCGAACACGGCGTCTGGGCTCTTCCCGGAGCGCTCGCACATGTAGTGGACCTCCATGGGCGAGTACGCGTGCAGGTGGATCTGCGGCGCGACCTCTTTGACCAACCGCAGCCAGCGCCCGTAGTGCTCGAGCGTGTAGTCCGGATGGATGCCGCCCTGCATGCAGATCTCCGTCGCGCCGTAATCGACCGCCTCCTGAACCCGCGCCTGGAAGTCGTCCTCCGTCACGTGGTAGGCGTCGGGCGAACGCTTTCCCTGCCCGAACCCGCAGAACGCGCAGCCGACGACGCAGATGTTGGTGAAGTTGACGTTGCGGTTGACGACGAATGTCGCGGTCTCGCCGGCCAGCTCGGCGCGAAGCTCATCGGCAGCGGCACGCATCTCCTCGATCACGGCCGGACGCGTCTCGGCGAACAGCGCCGTCAGCTCCTCCTCGGTCAGCGCCTCCCCTCGCCGCCCACTCGCGATCGCCCGCGGGGCAACGTCCGGGTCGATAACCCGCTCCTCGCGCCGCCCCGAGCCCTTGCGCGGGATGAAGCTCCAGAACTTGAGCTTCACGACGTCCAGGACGCTCTGCTCGATCCAGTCGGGCTCGAGGTACTGCGGGTAGGCGCACAGCCGCTCGGTGAGCGCATAGCCCTGCGGCGCCAGGCGCTTGCGGACCTGATGGGGGCTCGGGAAAGCCTGCTCCGGTGAGATGTGGTCGCCGTTGGCCGACAGCCCGCCGAGGTCAGTCGCACCCTCCTCCACCAGGTCCACCCACCAGTCGGAGAGGTTCGGCGGTATCTGGATGCCTACGTCCGGCATGAGCCGCCGGCACTCGCGGACGAGCAGCTTCATGTCCGCCAGCGAGATCGGCGTGGCCCAGTCGGGCCACTCGGGCTCCGCCTCCTCGCCGCCTTTCTCATCGGCCTCCGCCCACCGTTCCCGCGCCGCCTCGTCGGCGATCTCCGCCACCTCGCGCCCGTAGTACCTGGGATGAGGCACGAAGTTCTGGAGGATCACCTCCTGGATGTGCCCGTGGCGCTCGTTCACCGCCGCGAGCGCCTCGAGTGACGCGATGCGCTCGTCGACGGTCTCGCCGATCCCCACGAGGATCCCGCTCGTGAAGGGAATCCGCAGCTCGCCGGCCGCCTCGATCGTCTCCAGCCGGCGCGCCGGGTGCTTCGTCGGCGAGCCCGCGTGCACCGTGTCCATCAACCGCTCCGAGATCGACTCGAGCATCAAGCCCTGAGAGGCAGTGACCTCGCGCAGCCGCGCCAGGTCCTCGCGGCTCAGGACGCCGAGGTTGGTGTGCGGGAGCAGCCCACGGTCGAGGGCGCGCTCGCAGGCCCAGACGACGTAGGAGACGAAGTCCTCGTGCCCGAGCTGACGCAGCCGCGCGGCGACCTCAGGGTTGACCTCCGGGCGCTCCCCGGTGAGGACGAGGAGTTCCTTGGCATTTCGCCGCACGGCCTCATCGAGCCGCGCCTCGACCTCATCCGGGCTGTACAGATGTGCCCGGTGCGTCGCAAACGCGCAGTACTTGCAGTAGCAGCGACACGTGCGCGAGAGCGAGAGCGTGTAGTTGCGCGAGAAGGTGACGCGCCGCACGGCGCGGACGCTACAGGAGTGGGCTGGCCGGGACTACCTGCGGCGAGAGCGCGCCGCGGTCTCGACGTCGTCCGCGATGTTATCGAGCACCTCGCCGGAACCCGTGGGGGCCTCCGGTCCAAGCGCATACTGCCCACCGGCGATCACGAAGCGGTAGAGCAACGCCGCGAGGATCGCGCCGACGATCGGGCCGACGAGGTAGGGCCACGTGCCGCCGAAGAAGTTGCCGATCAGCGCGGGCCCGAACCACCGGGCCGGGTTGACCGCGGAGCCCGTGAGCGGCCCGAAGATAAAGACGTCGAGGCCGAGCGTGAGGCCGATCGCCAGCGGCGCCCACTCACGACGGGCGCGCGGATTGAGTGCCACCGCGCATACCGCCAACACAAGGAGGAATGCCCCGATGCCTTCGACGATCGCGCCGATGTACTCGTGGGTCAAGAGCGGACTGACCGATACCGCGCCGTAGTGGCTGGCCCGGCCCTCGTCGAGCAGAATCCCCTTGACCAGCAGCGCACCGAGGACACCTCCGGACAGCTGGGCGAGGATGTAGACCGCCGCGTCCACTGGATCGATTCGCCGCAGGATCGCCGCCGCGAGAGTGACGACGGGATTGAAGTGCCCGCCGCTCGCCACCCCGAGAGTGATGATCAGCCCGAAGAGGACGAACGCCTGAGCGAGGCCCACCACCGCGAAGTCGGAGCCGGTCTGGGCGTTGGCGCTCGTCGCGACGTAGAGCACGACCACCGTGCAGGCCGCGAATGTGAGGAGCAATGTGCCGACCAACTCGGCGATGTAGGCGGCTAGTCCTCGATCCTGCACTCTCGAACCTCCTGGTTGATGCGGGGTTTCTCCTGGTCCCGACCCCACCGCGCCGCACCTCCGCGCCGGCAGCGGGCTAACACAAGCGCGGCAGTCTACTCAGCTTCGCCGTCGACTTGCTCCTGTAGGCGCCTTGCATCCGCGATCACGTCTAGCGCTTCCTCGCGAGAGCGCCATCCCTCCACGTCCACCTTCTTGTCCTCGAGCTCCTTGTAGATCGAGAAGAAGTGGGTGATCTCCCGCTGGAGCGGCTGCGGGATGTCGTCCAGCGTCTCGGCGTGATTCCAGCCGGGATCGTTGAGCGGCACGCAGACGACCTTGTCGTCCTCCCCCTTGTCGTCCCACATCTTGAACAGCGCGATCGGCTTCACCCGGATCACGCATCCGGGGAACGTCGGCTCCGACACACAGACCATCGCGTCGAGCGGATCGCCGTCGCGGCCGCGGTGCCCTTTGAGGTACCCGTAGTCCGTCGGGTACACCGTGGACGAGGAGAGGAAGCGGTCGAGGACGAGCTCGCCGAGATCCTCGTCGTACTCGTACTTGTTGCGGCTGCCCTTGGGGATCTCGACGTAGACGAGAAGGTGATCGTCGCCTGTTGCCACCCGGGGGAGTCTAGGTACGCAAGCTATCCTCCGCCGGCCGATGAAGAGGGTCGCTGCGCTGCTGGCGACCGCCCTCGCGGTCACCTCGCTGGTGGCGTGCGGCGGCGGTGCTGAACCGGGCGCTCCTGAGCGAGCGACCCTCGTCCTCGACTTCCAGCCCAACGCCGTCCACACGGGCATCTACACCGCCCTGCAGGAGGGCCTGTATCACCGGGCGGGCATCGACCTCAACGTCCAGCAGCCATCCGCGTCGACGGATGCACCGAAGTTGTTGGAGGCGGGCAGGGCCCAGTTCGCGATCCTGGACATCCACGACCTGGCAATCGCGCGCGAGCGCGGCTTCGACCTGGTCGGGGTGATGCCGATCGTCCAGCGCCCGCTGGCGTCGGTGATCGCCGGTGACCCGAGCGCGGTGCAGCGGCCTCGTGACCTCGACGGCCGGACGGTGGGCGTCACCGGCCTGCCCTCCGACGATGCGGTCCTCGACTCGGTCGTGTCCGCCGACGGCGGCGACCCGCAGCAGGTCCACCGCGTCACGATCGGCTTCAACGCCGTGGCGTCGCTCGCGGCCGGGCGAATCGACGCGGCCACCGCCTTCTGGAACGCCGAGGGGGTGACGCTCCAGCGCCAGGGTGTGCCCATCCGGGTCTTCCGGGTGGACGATTACGGCGCCCCCCGCTACCCCGAGCTCGTCCTGGTGACGACGAGCAAGACACTCAACGACGATCCCGACCTGGTCCACGAGGTCGTCGACGCCACCGCGCGCGGGTATTCCCTCGCGTCGAGCGATCCCAGTCAGGGCCTCGACGACCTGCTCGCCGCCGATCCGAGCCTCGACCGCGCCGATCAGGCCGCTGAGCTGCGAGCGCTGGAGTCGGCGAACGCGTTCCGCGATCCCGGGAAGTTCGACTGGCCGGTGCTGAGGAGGTGGGCGCAGTGGGAGGCGCAGCACGGGATCGTGAAGAAACAGCCCGAGGTGACCGGGACCTTCGCCGAGGTCAAGTAGCGAGCAGGCGCCCGACGAGCTCCGGCATCTCTCGCGCCATCCGCGACCGTGGCACGACCAGGTCGACACCGGCCGCCTCCGCGCTCTCACGCGTCTCGACGTTGAGGTGCGCGTAGAACCCGAGGACGGGAATCCCGTTCCCAACGACGCCGTCCACGGGGACGCTGTCGAGGTCCACGACCACGAGATCGACGCCGTCCAGGCCGGGTTTCTCCCCGACGCCGTTGGTCAGCTGCACGGCGTGGCCCGCCGCACCGAGCGTCGCCTCGATCCGGCTCGCGAACATCAGGTCGGGCGCGACCGCGAGGATGCGCGCCACGGCTATGCGGCCTCGGCGTCGCTCACAGGCTGCGGCGACGGCGAAAGTCCTGGCGCACGCTCTCGGGCCGGCCCCACATCTGGACGATCTCGGCGCGGCCCTCGTGAACGTCCCTGACGATCAGCTCGCCGTCGATCCCCTCGCGGTCCAGCAGCGCGAGGGTCCCCTTGACCGTCTCGGCGGCGGCGGCGTGGCCGAAGCGATGCGCCACGAGCAGCCGGAAGTGCCACGCGGCCTTCGAGTACGGCTGAGCGTTCACCTGCGTCAGCAGGACGGCGGCGTCGATGTAGCGCTCCTCATCGGAAAGCCGAAGGTCCAGCTCCAAGTCCGTCCAATCGTCCGAGAGCGAATCGAGAACTTGCTGAAAGGAGTCGGCAAGCGCCATCCCGCCGAAGCCTAGTCCCCCTTAGCCGAAGAAGACCTGCTGGAGCAGGAAGACGTTGAGGGCGATGATCAGGCCGCCGATCACCGAGGCGATCGCCGTCAGCCAACCCGGATTCACGAGCGGGCCCATGACCTCGCGGCGCCGCGCGATCAGGAGGAGAGGAACCAGGGCGAATGGGATGCCGAACGACAGCACCACCTGGCTCATCACCAGGGCGTCGGTCGGGTTGAGCCCGATGGCCAGCACCACAAGCGCCGGGGCCAGGGTGATCGCCCGCCGAAGGAAGATCGGAATCCGGCGCTGGATGAACCCCTGCATCACGACCTGCCCGGACATCGTCCCCACGGAGGAGGAAGCGAACCCCGAAGCCAGCAGCGCGATGCCGAACACGGTCGCCGCGTTGCCCGAAACGGTCTGGCG
>Ga0105245_10006632_pt1 | contig 10165 bp, 23 predicted proteins | sample KBSM54metaG_FD_81523 | JGI IMG/M metagenome (GOLD analysis project Ga0105245, IMG submission 81523) | Miscanthus rhizosphere microbial communities from Kellogg Biological Station, Michigan, USA - KBS M5-4 metaG | ecosystem: Host-associated > Plants > Roots > Rhizosphere > Soil | place... | reverse complement strand
GGCTCTCGGAAATCAGCAAAGTTCGTCGTACCTGCTGCAATACTGGTGATAAATGATACCGTCATCATCAAAAACGGGGACGGGAAACCAGCAACGGACTTCGAGGTGGACAGTCGGCCAGTCGTCATTCCGTCAACGAAAGGTAGAGTTATGCGTCATAGACCACGATTTGATATGTGGTCGGCTTCATTCACCATTCGCATCAACGAGAACATTCTTCCAATTGACTTCGTTCAAACACTCCTGACCGAAGGCGGACAGCAAATCGGCATCGGTGATTTTCGGCCAGAGAAAGGCGGACCGTTCGGTACGTTCCAAGTCATCGAATGGAAAGAGCAAGCGTGAATAAAACAGCCGCCCGCGCAGACACGCGAGCGGCTAACCATAGGACAATGCACCAACTTCGGAGCAGCGCCACGATACAATAGTGCTTGCGTTTTGCCAGAGAATTCTTAGAGTCGCGTCGTTCTTGGGACCATTCGTTCGCGGCTTCGTTTTATTCTCCCAAGAATACAGCCTCCCCGGGCTGACTCTCCTGCGAAGCCGCGAACGAATGCTCTTTTCGCGGCAATGCGACATGGTAAATCCAATAGACCGATGGATTGATCTCAACCCGTTGGTCGCAGCATCGGTGTTACAAACCCGCATTCGCCGGGCTGAATCGCCTGGGCAACCGCGAAAAACCTTAGCATGAGCGAAGAAACGCCAGTCGTAGATTGCCACCTGTGCAAAGACCTTGAGTTCGCGCGAAACCTCGCGACTCAGATGAAGGAAGGTTACGGCAGACACAACTCGAATCGGTCATTTCGTGACAATCCATCTATGAGATACACTGGCATGGTTCGGTATGCGGGTGTGGATTTGGCGCACGGGCCAGACCAAATGGCCTACGCTTGGATGGAGAACCAACAAGCCCGCGTCATTGGCCGACTCGGGGACCATGCGATGCGCGAACGCTGGCAGGATTGCGAGATTGGCGATGCGGTGCCAGAGAGCAAAATGCAAGGAGCAGAATTCGCCAATGGAACGCATGGAGTTCGGTTCATAGAATTTCGTATCCAACCACGAGAATCGAGTATTTTTGAGCGCGTCTGCACTCGAATGCGCTCCGCTGATGGCATTTGGCGCGACGAATATCTCTGGAAACGAATCTCATGACCAACCACGACCTCACCGGAGCCGTCCACGCGCTGCTTTTGACCCGCACGCGCGTGTCCGTGGCCTGGTGTACTGTCGAGCGCGACTGGCCACCGGAGCGTTGGCCAGCGACGCTGACCGGCCTGCGGCCCATGCTGGTCGGGTGCGTGAGCTTCGCCAACGCGGGCAAGTTCGTGAGCGCGGGCGTCGGTAGATTCGGTCTATCGTAGCGGACGCCGCCGATGGCGAATGATTTTGCCTCTGATGCGAGCCGGTTCGATTCCGGCGCGGTCCATCACGGGCCGGTCTGGACGACACCAACGCTACGGCGACGTGGGCACGTACCGCACCGGGTTCAATTCCCGGCAGAGGCTCCTTTAGCACCCCCGGCTTGGGCTTTTGCCCGCGAGACGCCAATCCAATGATCGGAGGTGATGTGGAATGGACGCCAACGGTCGAAGACACCTTGCGGATGGCTCGTGGATATGACTTTAGCGGCCCCGGCGTCGGGCTTGTTGGCACGGAACGTAGGTCCGTGCCGTCGCATTTAAGCAGCAGCCATACGTCGGGTCCGCTGATTTTGTCCGGTATCGACGTGGCTGGCGTGGCTTTACCGTCTTTGACCACGCAACAGTCTGGAACTCGATAGACCACACGCCACTCGTCCTTTCGTGGCCTCCGTGGTGCCGGACAAAGAAACCCCTTGCGCCGCGCGCGCCGGTTCGGTGGAAGAAAAGATTTGACAGTGAACATCGCAGGATTTAGCGTCGGTGCGTTCGATGGTTGTCTGAAAAGCAACCGTGGATGTGCAAAACAATCGAGCGATTTGACTTTGACTCGTTCGTCCGCAGCGATGCGGGAAACTCTCCTCGGGTACTTTTCAGCGGACGAGTCATTTCCATTGAACCTGTTCGATACCGAGCACAGCAAAAGCAAGGTTGAGCATGTCGCCTTCGAGTACACGAAAGGTAAATGGCAGCGCCAGAGAGTCCGTGGGGCGACGAATCAAGTACCATCGACCGGGTTGTCTCCTTGTAGCACCTCGCTCTCGGAAGCGGAGAGAAGGGGGTAAGGGGGTTATGAGGTCGGTAAATGTTGCGTGTGCGGTCTGAACTTTAACTCAAGTGATGTGTGGTTGAATATCAACAATACCTGAATTCGGAGCATTGGAAGCGTTTGAGGTTTAAGAAGTCGAAGCTCGCAAAGCGTTGCTTTATCTGCCGACGATCTCCAGACAAACGAAATTACCATCATGTCCGCTATAGGAACTTGACTGATGTTTCAACGGCTGACATTCGGTTGGCCTGCGAGGACTGTCACCATTTCTATCACGCAATCAAAAACGAACACCCTGAATGGGGCGAGAAATGTGTTCTCAAACTTGTCCGTCGATTACGAAAGGCAGTCGAAGTTTGAAGACAGGTGATCTCTGCCCCAACCCGACAACCGATGCGATTGGAGTCTTTGAAGACCTTGAAGCCTGAACTCAAGCGTAGTTTATGAATGAATCCGACACCTATGCTCAGAGATTTGAGCGTAACGAATTGCGAGATCAATTCGCAACGGCAGCATTGTTTGGTTTGATGTCGGCTCAAGCATATTCATTGGCGCACCACGACAATTATGCCGAATCCGCCTATCGGTTCGCCGATGCAATGATGGTAAAGCGGGAATCCAACGGTCAGAACGTGAAGGATGAAATTCAGAAAGCCAAAGAAATGACTTGGGCGCAGGCCATCGAATTTATCGAGGACACGCAACACGAACTTTGGCGTGTTGATTCTCCAGAGGCCGAAGCTGCTCGATGGCTAGTGTTGGCGATGAAAAAGAAAGCATGAGCAAGCGCAAGTTCGATCATCCTTACAAGTGCCCGGTTTGCTTTGACGGCACTATCGAGCGCGAGCTTTGGGAAATGCTCTATGGTAAAAAGCTGAACCTGCATACCTGCGGAAACTCACACAAACACTTGGTTGAATTGAAGGTCTGGATCGGAGAACAACTCGATGCGATTGACAGCCACGGTTGCGAAAGCTGTTGGTCCGACAGCCACAGCGGTTGCACCTGCAAGGAGGAACGCGAGCAAATGAAGGCCGAATTTCTAAAGGAACTTCCATCGCACATGAACGAAGTAGGAAAATTCAAATGACCCCATGCAATCCATCAACTCCGACGTGAACTCAATCCACCAAGCGTTCTGTGACGCACGAGGTCTTGAACTCAACATGCAGGGCGCTCAGGAGCGATGGTGGTTCGAGGCCCTCAAATGCGGCATGACACCCGACGATGTGAAGCTGGTCATCAAAGCTCGGATGAAGCGCATAGCGGCGGGCGTGCGCCACGAGGAATGTTTGGCGATTCGGAACATCGCCGGGAGCGAGGAAGCGATTGCGAACACGATGGAGGAAGCGGCGGCGATACGGGCCACCATGCGGATCAAGGCGTACCCGGCAAGCAAAGCGCAGGCGCTCCGGGCCACGGGCAGGTCCGACGCGCCGGAGCAGGCGCAGGCGCGACCGATAGGCGAATACATCGAAGAACTGAAACGGGCGGTGATATGAACAGACCAATCAAATTCATGGACGAGACCGAATTGCGCGAGGAAGCCAAGCGGTTAGAAGCCTTGGCGAATTCTGGAGGAATAACCCGCGACAACGCCATTCGACTCAGCAACGTCCGCGATGCCCTGAGGGTCATTGAACTTGTCCGAGACGGTAAATCGCCATTTGTGGTATGAGCGCAGCCCTCGAACGAAATCCCTGCTGGAAAAACGGACCGCTTCTGTGCGCCTCTACGGGACTGCCCGCTCTCGCGAGCCTGAAGGACTTGCTGGCATTTATCGCGAAAGTCGGCCCTGGCGTTTACGTGAAGTCCGTGTATTGCTGTGACCACTGCCAGCATTATCACGCGATTACAAGTCCCAGAGACCCCTCTGGCGACTCCAGCGGGGTAGGCCGCTCGCACCGGCACGACGAGCCATGACGCTCGCGAGTCTCGACGCAGAGATCGCGCAAGCCTGCGCCGAGTTTACGCGCCTCAATGCGGGGCGCTGGCGGCAGGTGTTCAAGGTCATGCCGGGCACGATCAATCCAAAAGTTTCTCCGTCGCTACGCTATTGCCAGTTCGACCACGAGACCGAAGCGTGCCTCGTAGAACTCTGCGACCGGATCGCGCGACTGCTCCGGTTCCGCAGCGAGTTGTTCGCCAGAAACTACGCGCTTGACGGGACGCGTGGAATAGAGTTTTCTTAGCGCGTGAAAGTTGATTGCCGAGAATTTTCGTTTTGCCGTGGCCGCAAGGCCGTTATCCTCTGGATCAACTTTCACAAAGCGGCAAAACGATTTTTATGAAAGAAATTCCACTCACTCAAGGCAAGGTGGCGCTCGTGGATGATGAGGATTTTGAGCGCGTGATTCAGTTCAAGTGGCACGCGATATGGGATGGATTTAACTGGTATGCCGGATCGTATCTCGGAAGCCGTGGCCAAATGAAAAAAGTTACCAGAATGCATCAGCTTATCATTCCCGGCCATGCCAGATTAGACCATCGCGACGGTAACGGACTGGATAATCAAAAATCCAATCTAAGACCAGCAACGAATGCTCAAAACACTTCCAACAGACGCAAACACTCGGGGTCCAACAACACTTACAAGGGAGTATGTTTTCACAAGGCGAATAAGTCGTGGGGGGCAAGCATTGCTTTTATGGGTCATAAATTCCATCTCGGATATTACGCCTCAGAAATAGATGCTGCTGTGTCTTACAACCATGCTGCTTGTGCTTATTTCGGTGAATTTGCTAGATTGAATTCAGTTTAACTCGGATTTCCACGCGACGAAATCTTTTTATGAGCGATACTGAAACACTTCCAGCGGTCCAGCAAACCGAAGGCGGAAACGTCGAGTTGACCGCCATCATCCCTGAAGAATTCCAACTCTGCCAAAACGCGCTGATCGACTGGTGCAAGCGCAAGATCGCGCTGATGAAACGCGAGCAGGCCGAGAGTGAGGAAAACCTTGAGCACGCAATCAAGAATAAATGGAAAAGCGGCCCGTTCAAACGCGCCGCCGATCTGTTCCGCAAGCGCGCCGAGTTCTACGCGAAGATGCTCTCCGCGCTCGAAGCTGGATATACGATCATTCCGAACATGCCGTTGCAATTGTTCACGGTGCGGACTGATCGGAAATCTGTGCCGTGGAATCTGGTCAGTTACCAATCTCAGATTCCAGATGTCGAAGCAAAAGCACTGCCAGAAGGCGAAGGTAAATGGGTTAATCCAGCGCCGTTTGTGAAAAAAATCATTGACGACGATGGCAAAGGAAACGCAGTTGAGAAATGGACCGCCGACAGCATCAACGAGGAAATTGATTTCCCGGTCATCATGGCCAAGCCGCAGATCATGACTGCGACTTCGCGGGCGATGGCGCTGAACATTTTCGACGAGTTCGGAATTCTGCCAGACAACTCACGCGCTAAGGGCGACCCGATGATTTTGGCGCGAATCATTGATCCGCGTCCGGCGTTTTACTCGCGGCAACGAAAGCGGGTCACGTTCCTGATCGGATGGCATCTCGACACGCGTACTCTGTGACCAGCTCGCGAGCAAAGGCTACTGAATGAGCACCGACGCGACACAAGAAGCGCCAACCGCCGAATCATTCGTGCGCCGGGCAATGACGGCTGATCGCGAGCAACTCAAAGCCCTGTTTGCCGAGGCACTGGGACGCGCCACCGCGCTCACGCAGGAGAACCAGAGATTGCGGGAGCGCCTGCAATGGTTCCAAGACAACGGCGGCTCTTATCCCGAGCAATTGGAGAACGAACTGGATTCGGTCAAAGCGCAAAACGACCGGATTCGTGCCGCCGTAGAACCGTTGATTGCCGAAGTCAAAAACCTGCGCGACACCCTCTCTGCAAGCTCGCTGGAACTGGACATGCAGGTAGCTGACGGATGGCACGCGCTTATCAAGCCAGTAGAAGCCGCGCTCGAAGGCAAGGAGGGCAACGCGTGAGCGCGAAATATTCAGACTGCTCGGAATCTCAACCACCGTCGTTGAGTCAGATCACCATGCGACGATTAGGTTCCGAACTCGCCGAAGCCAACAGCAAAATCCAACACCTGCTCGATCACTGCAAGGACGCAGAATGCTCCATCTGCGCCGAGATAGTTTGCAAGCATCACGAACCGCTCCATTTTCACCACGACGGATGCCCCGCCTGCGAAAAGGCGATGACTCCAGAACAGATAGGCAACTCATGGCTGGAAAACTCAAGCCTTGAAAAATGGTTCCCGTTAACCGCCGAAGAACTCGCCGCCGCCCGCCGCGACATATCACGACTCACCGAGCAACTCCACCGCGCCAACGCGTACTGGGCCGAGACCGACACGGCTATTCGTAACGCGCTGCGCCCAGTCCTTGGGCCTGCCGTTGACGGCGACAGCTACGGTGTGCCAGGATTGCCGGAGCTTGTAGGGATGCTGGTGAAACAACTGACCGCTGAAAAGCCATGAACAACTGGAAGCAATACAAACGCAAAGGACTCAGCGAAATGAGGCCGTATGCGCCCGGAGAAGACGTATCGAACGTCAGCATCTCTGGACCGGACAAAGAAAACGGTTCTCCAAAGGAAGGCGACATGATCGCAAGAAATCCCAATAACCACGCCGATCAATGGCTAGTGGCCAAGAAATACTTCGAGGACAATCTGGAGGAAGTGCCATGACCATCACGATCACGCGCAAGGATTGGAAGCGGGGCGTTTGTTACGAAGACCCTTGCGGTTGCCTGCTGCATAAGGCGATCCTTCGGCAGACTGGGAAATGGAATTCGGTTTATCGTGGCTTTGTCAGCATCGACGGTCGATTGCGCGATTATTCCGAGCGCAAACACGAGAAACGCCTGCAAGCCGCGCACCGCGACCCGTCGCTCTTGCCCATCACCATCACGCTGCGATGACCATACCGCAACAAATCGTCCCAAGATTCCATGCCGCGCACTTTAACTGGATTCTCAATCGCAACGGCGAGATTGTGTTGTTGCTCGGCATTGCCACCGGACGGGTGTCCTATGCGCCGAAGGCGACTTGGCTTTATTCCTTTCGCCTGTTCCTTGGCCCGTGCAAAGTCGAACTGCTTTGGACCACATGAAACCCCCAACTCCCGCGACCGCGCCCTAGACTGTGAATGAAAATCTACTGATCCTCTGTGTCGGACTGCCGCGCTCCGGCAAGAGCACCTGGGCACGGCAACAAAACCTGCCCATCGTCAATCCTGACTCGATCCGGCTGGCGCTGCACGGCCAACGCTTCCAATCCCTCGCCGAGCCTTTTGTCTGGGCCATCGCCACTGTCATGGTGCGGGCTTTGTTCTTGGCCGGCCATGAGCGGATCGTCGTGGATGCCACGCACACGACCAAGAAACGCCGAGAGTTCTGGAAGGACAAAAACTGGCGGTGCGTGTTCAAGGTCATCGACACGTCCAAGGAGATTTGCCTGAAACGCGCCGAAGGCGACGCGGAAATCATTCCGGTCATCGAACGGATGGCCGCGCAGTTTGAACCATTAACCGAAGACGAAGGAAGCCTCTATGCACCATAGCGAACAACCATTCCAACCCTCTGACGCCGCAAGCCGATCCGAAATCGAACGCCAGATACGCGTTCTTGGCCTTGGTCCAACCGGCCAGTTCCCCGGAGGCAAACTCAACAAGGCTGACGACGGCGAAATCAGGATTTCCGTTGGACTGGAAAGCAACAAGGTCATCATCGCGTTCGGAAAGTCGATTCGCTGGATCGGATTCGACGCTACGCAAGCCAGGGAACTCGCCGCGAGCCTAATCAAATTCGCCGACAGCATCGCACCGCCCGCACCCACCCCCGAATGACGCGCCCGCGCCGTGGCTCATGCCCGTAACAAGGCTCTGGCTCATAGCGTCAGTCCTGTTGCGCTGCCGTTATTCGAGCCTGCTGGGATACCTTGAGCCATGCCGGCCCTCTGGTAGTTTTGTCGCGCTCCACCGTTATCTTCGTTCCGTCGCGCAGATAGACCCCAGTAGCTTTTCCTTTCGTTTCGATGATATAGGTCACACACGGCGCAGCACAACACTGCGCTTTGCGTTTGACTTCGGCTCGGCGTGTAGCACAGGGCCAACACAGCGGCGTACCTGTCAGACCTTCCCAAATCGTGTCTTTTCCGCAATCAACGCATGTTTGGATGGTTCGTTGGCTCATAGCGTCAGTTCGAGGACGTGCCGTGATTCTGCCAGTCTCATACCGCAACCCTCACGATTTCGGGTAACGTTAACAATGAAAATTCAAGTCCTCGTCCAGTTCCGATAGCACTCGGTTCGCGTCGGTCATCCGCGCTTTGGCGGTCCTGTTCCTTGGAATCTCGGTAACGGCAATTCCGGCGTGATTGCATTTCTTGATCGTCTGCGCCAATGGCATCGCTCGCCCGACTTTGCTCAATCCATACACCGGCACGCCCAATTTCTTGTAGCGTTCGATCTGCCGGGTCCGGTTCACTTTTCCAAAGGGCTTGTTTTTGCACTCGACTATCGCCAAGAGCTTCGTCCAATCGTCGTTGAACACCGCCACGTCCAGACGGCCTTCGCGTGTTGAAAGCTCCAGCGTGCATCTAAGCCCGATATATTTCGCCGCCGCGTAGAATTCAGCCTGCACGACCGCCTCGCTCAAAAGATGTCCCGGCACGTTCCAGTTCACAGAATTCCTTCCTCCCTCTGGCGTTTCGCTTCAGCGTCGGCTATCTCGTGCTCCAGATCATTCGCGTGCTGATTGCTCGTCCTAGCATTGGCCCTGAGTGTCCTGACCAAATCCGGCTTGTTTTGCTCCTGCGCCACCAATGCCCGGTTCTCTCTCGCCCATTTCGCCTTCCTGACTCTATCCGCCACCTCTTGTGCCAGCTTCCGGTAAGCCGCCCCGTTCAACACCAGCCACCCGTCCTCCACCTTTTGAATCCGCCTCCCATCGTGCGGCTGAGGCTCCAACCGCCTCTTGTCTGGGCTGCTTAGAATCTTCAAAGCGTCCAACACTTCCTTCTCCGTTTTCCTCGACCACTTCGAGATGTTATAGGCGCTCCCACGCACTACATGATCCATGTCCTTTTTGGCCAGTAGCGTTAGGAAAACCTTCACAACATGGTCCGGTTCGTCCCACAAACTTGAGTCCACAATCCTTGAAAATATCGGCGCAAATGTGTCCATGCCCCACTCTCTCACCGTAGACGACCGTAGTCAAGCGTAGATTGTAGTAGATAAACCGTAGACGCATACAAATACAATATAAGGCGGGCACAGGTCTTTTCCGGGTGCTCTGCCATTCGGCTTGGCCAAATTGAGAGTCCTCTTCCGAACGAGATTACTTCCTAGAAATTGGCTTCGCTCTGAACACCTCCCTCCAAGCCAAGGCAGCGATTCCAATAGGCCCCCTTACGCCCGGCACCGCCCCCACGGTCGCGCGATGAGAGCTTTCATAAGCATGCTTTCTCGCGGGCCAAGCCAAGCGAGCCGCGCGCGTTGCCCGATCGGTCGCAATACTCGCGACTAGGCAGCATGGCGACCGAGCTACACGCGCGCGTGAGCTACGTTGTCGACGGCGCCGGCGGCTCGGGCTTGGGCTTGGCCGGGCCGAGCGGTGCGACAGGCGCGCGGCGCTTCTGCTTAGGCTTACGCTCGGGTCGCAGTGAGCCGGGTAATGGCTGGCCGCGACCGATACGTGCTTGGTCGTTCGTGTCGGTCCAGGCACGGACACAAGCAGCGAAATCACGCGCACGGGCGCATAGAGACTCATCAGGGTTAGCGATTGTGACACCGGCAACGTCAAGGGCGAATCGGAAAGCAACTTCGCGGAGGCGATAGGCTTGCATGACGCCGGCGGATCGTTTGACTTCACCGGTTACAGGGTCAGTGGCAGCGGCAGTGGCAGAATCAGAGGCCATAAAGCACAGCCAAAGGCTTAAACCAAGCGCCAGAGCGGGTCAAGAACGCGTTTAACGGGTCAGAGCGTGGATTT